>Ga0255338_1005864_pt1 | contig 10909 bp, 16 predicted proteins | sample MeOH1_35cm_T4_19_FD_203715 | JGI IMG/M metagenome (GOLD analysis project Ga0255338, IMG submission 203715) | Sandy soil microbial communities from University of British Columbia, Vancouver, Canada - MeOH1_35cm_T4_195 | ecosystem: Engineered > Artificial ecosystem > Sand microcosm > Unclassified ... | reverse complement strand
CGCTTGTGGCTCACGCGAAAACCGGCGACGCACAGGCAAAGCTGGATGCGCGCTGGGTCCGGGTTGTGCCGACGAAGAAGTAGCGCGGTTGCCACTCGCCTTCTGTCGCGATAGGAGGCGCGACATATTTTTCCAGCACATCCGCGCAAAGGAGCCGGCCGTGGCAGGCCATAGCAAATTCAAGAACATCATGCATCGCAAGGGGGCGCAGGATAAGAAGCGCTCGGCCATGTTCTCCAAGCTCAGCCGCGAAATCACGGTTGCGGCCAAGATGGGCACGCCCGATCCCGACATGAACCCGCGCCTGCGCCTGGCGGTCAACGCCGCCAAGGCCCAGTCGATGCCCAAGGACAATATCCAGCGCGCCATCGACAAGGCGAGCAAGGGCGACGCGGAGAATTACGAGGAAGTGCGCTACGAGGGCTATGGCCCGGGCGGCGTCGCGATCATCGTCGAGGCGCTGACCGACAACCGCAATCGCACCGCGACCAACGTGCGCACCGCCTTCGCCAAGAATGGCGGTAATCTGGGTGCATCGGGCGCGGTCAGCCACGGCTTCGACCGCATGGGCCTCATCACTTATCCGGCCAAGGCAGGCGACGCCGAAGCGGTGTTCGAAGCCGCGCTGGAAGCCGGCGCGGAGGACGTCTCGTCCGACGAGGAAAGCCATGAAATCTGGACCGCAATGGATGCGCTCCACGAAGTTGCGAAGGCCCTCGAAGCCAGCCTGGGCGCGGCGGACAGCGCCAATCTCGCCTGGAAGCCCCAGACCACGGTCGATGTCGATGCGGACAACGCCGCGTCGCTCATGAAGCTGGTCGACACGCTCGAGGACGACGACGACGTGCAGACCGTCTGGGGAAATTACGAGGTCTCGGACGAAGTCATGGAGAAGCTGGGCTGATGCTGGCCCTGGCGGCAAAAGCGCTGCTCTCCGGTGCACTGATCGTTGCCATCGGGGAAATCGGGCGCCGCCTGCCAACGGTCGGCGCTCTCATCGCGTCGCTACCGCTCGTGTCCGTGCTTGGCATGATGCTGCTCTGGTGGGGCCGGCCGGACGCCGAGAACATGGCGCGCCATGCCGAGGCCACCTTCTGGTATGTGCTGCCGTCGCTGCCCATGTTCCTGGTCATGCCGCTCATGCTGCGTCACGGCACAGGCTTCTGGGTCGCGCTGGTCACGGGCTGTGCACTGACGGTGGTGCTCTACACCCTGATGACCACCTTCGGACGCCGCTTCGGCCTGCCGATCTGACCAGCAGCTTGCGCGTCTGACCGGCGCGGCGCGCTGGTTGTCAAAAAGCACTAATACGCGTTAACCACAGTGGTTTTCCGCAACGAATCGGTTATGTCCGTCCCATCGACCTTTGCGGGGACCTGGGGACTATGGCGACCGAAATCGCGAGCGCATTTGGCACAGCGGCGGACACGACGACAGGCAGGGACTGGCGCGTCCATCCCGATGAGCAGGGGCCTGACGGCGGCGTCGGCCCGATTGCCGGCGTTCTCCATGGCGGCTGGCCGGCCACCTCGAAGCGCATCGAGGTCACTTTCTATGCGCTGATCAAGCAGGGCGGCGGGCTGATCGCGATCTGGTATGCCCTCACCCACGCCACCGGCTGGGTGGAATGGAGCGGCTTCGCGCTCTTCTACGTGCTCGGCATCCTGTCGATGTCGCTCTGCTATCACCGCTATTTCAATCACCGCGCGTTCGAAACCTCGCGTCCGATGCAATATGTGCTCGGCATCTGGGGCCAGCTGGGCGCCTATGGATCGCTGCGCAACTGGTGCATCGACCATCGCCGCCACCATGGCCGCGGCGACCGGCCGGGCGACGTGCACAGCCCGCATTTCGACGAATATGGCCGGCCGATCTCGGGCTACAAGGGCTTCCGTCACGCCCATCTGGGCTGGCTGTGGGACGACAGCACGACCGATCCCAAGATCTATGGCAAGGGCCTGGTCGACGATCCCGTCGTCACCTTTTGCCACCACACGCGCATGTTCTGGTTCATCATCTCGTTCACGCTGATCCCGGCTGCCTGGGGCTATTATCTCGGCGGGCCGGACAAGATCCTCAGCACCATCCTGATCGCCGGGTGCCTGCGCATGTCGCTGAACCTCCAATTCATCGCCCTGGTGAACAGCGCCGGCCACACATGGGGCCGCCAGCGCTTCAGGAACGAGGGCACCTCGCAGAACAACTGGTGGATCGCGCTGCTGACGCTGGGCGAAGGCTGGCACAACAACCACCATGCCCATCCCCGCGCCGCCAATGCCGGCATGGCCTGGTACGAGATCGACATGACCAGCTGGGTCATCTGGGTGTTCGAAAAGCTCGGCCTCGTCTGGAACGTCAATCGCGTAAAGCTGGCCGAGGTCGAGGCTCCGGTGGCAGAGCCGACGGAAGCCGCCGCCCATTGACAGGCAGGTCTCCATCCCCTCACGAGGGGATATGGCGACGATCATCCTCGGTCTCGATCCCGGCCTCGGCACGACCGGCTGGGGCGTGATCCGCGCCGAAGGCAATCGCCTCTCGCACATTGCCAATGGCTCGTTCTCGACCAATGCGAAGACGGGCCTGCCCGAGCGACTGGTGGCACTCGACGCGGCGCTCGCGGCGCTGATCGCCGAACATAATCCTGATCAGGCGGCGGTCGAGGAAGTGTTCGTCAACGCCAATCCGCAGTCGACGCTCAAGCTCGGACAGGCGCGGGGGGTGATCCTGCTCGGCGCCGCGAAGAGCGGTATTCCGGTCGCCGAATATGCGGCGCGGCTGGTCAAGAAGTCGGTCGTGGGCGTGGGTAATGCGAGCAAGGACCAGATCCATGCCATGGTCTCGCGGCTGCTGCCGGGCTGCAGCATCGCCGGCGAGGACGCAGCCGACGCGCTCGCCGTCGCCATCACCCATGCGCATATGGCCGGATCGCGCGCGGCGGGCCTGATCAGGTAAACACGTCGGCGACGTCCTCGGCAAATCTGTCGTGGCGAAGCGCCCAGGCGCCGCGCACGCCCTCGATGAGGCTGATCAGCAGGGCAAGCCTGATGAGGAGGCCCAGAAAACCGAAGGTCACGAGCTGACTAACAGTCTCGGCGATCAGAAGCACGATGGCGGCTCCGCCCAGTACCAGGCCTTTGCCAGCTCTCAGGCGGAATCCCGCCATCAGGAAGAGGAGAAACTGCGGAAAAAACACGAAGCCGAAGCCGAGGGCGAACACCATATCTCCCACGGCCGGGTTCGTGACGAAGGCATATATGCCGGTCAATGCCGTCAGACCCGCGGCGATGAACCTGCCCAAGCTGCCGCTGCGCGCAGCGCTTTCCGCACCGTATCGCGTCGTCAGATCGATCTTGAAAAAACCCACGCCATGCCCCCCTTTTCGCGCCGAAGACTGGCAAGGCCGACAGACCCGCGCAAGGGAATCAGCTCCGGCCCGCAAACAGGAACGCCACCGCCCCCATCAGGCAGACGAATGCGCCGAGGTGTCGCCAGCCGAGCGGCTCGCCGAGATAGAGGACCATGAAGGCCCCGAACACCGTGAGCGCGATCGCTTCCTGCACGATCTTGAGCTGTCCCGCACTCCAGCCGCTGGCATAGCCCATGCGATTGGCCGGCACGGCGAGGCAATATTCGAAGAAGGCGATGCCCCAGCTCATCATGATCACGAGCAGGAGGGGCTTGGCCATGCCGCCCTTGAGGTGCCAGTACCAGGCGAGGGTCATGAAGACGTTGGAGGCGAGTAGCAGCGCGATCGTAGGCATGCCTCTGTGATGCCAGCGCGCCGGTGCCAGCGCCACCGCAAAACGTCCGCGCTGTCGTGCAGGTCAAGGCCGGGCGCACACGCGCACCGGTCCTCGCCAGATAGATTCAGTCGCCCGAGGAGCGTTCCAGAAGCTGCTGCAACACATTGATGCTGTTTCGAAGTTCCTCGTCCGGGAGGCCTTCGAGCAATTTCCCGCGCTCGGTATCGATGATGGGCTTGATCTTGTCGATCATGTCCTTGCCGGCCTGGGTCATGGAAACGAGGCGCGAACGCCCGTCGCGCGGATTGTCGATCCGGCTGATGAGACCGTCCTTCTCCAGCCCGTCGAGGACCCGCACCAGCGTCGGCCACTGAACGTTGAGACGCACGCCGATGTCGGTCATGGTCGCAGGCTGGGGGCCGAAAGCAATGACGAACATGGTCTGCCAGCGCGCCCGGCTCTGTCCGGTCGTGGTCCGCAGCACATTGTCGATGTGCGTGCCCCACGTGCGGCCGGCCATCACCAGAAGGCGGGAGATCCGATATTCGAGGTCGTGCCGCGAATTTTCCTGATAATAGTCGTGATAGAACTGCGCCCAGCAGTCCAGATCACGTGCATGTCCGGCCGGATCGCCTGCGGCGCCGGTCCTTTTGTCGTCCTTCACGTCTTGCGTCCCTTATTAATTTTGCTTGGCGCCGTAGCGTAAGCTGACGTGCGCAGAACCCAATAGAGGCATCAGAATTGACTATGTCAATTCCGCAACTCCGGGACATGATTAGGAAGCGCACGATTATGGAACAGTTCCGTAGCGACACGGTAGAAACGAATAGGGAACATCTGTATCGCCTGTCGGATCGCCATCGCGAAACCGGTTCCCACTTTTTCCCGCGATGCTCTAGGACGGCTGAATGATTGCGCATCTCAAGGGCACCCTTGTCTCGACGGGCATCGACCAGGCCGTGATCGATGTCGCCGGCGTCGGCTATGCGGTCGGCATTTCCGCACGCAGTCTCGCGGCGCTCGGACGGCCCGGCGAGTCCGTCACGGTCCATACCGAGATGCTGGTCGGCGATGACTTCATCCGGCTCGTCGGCTTTGCGAGCGAGACGGAGCGCGACTGGTTCCGGCTGCTGACCGGCGTCCAGGGTGTCGGCGCCCGCGTCGCTCTGGCGATCCTCTCGGCGCTCGATCCGGCGGAACTGAGCCGCGCCATTGCCGTGCAGGACAAGGCGATGGTCGCGCGCGCCAACGGCGTTGGACCAAAGCTCGCCGAGCGCATCGTGCGCGAACTCAAGGACAAGGTCGGCGGCATCGCGACGGGGCCGCTGCCGATCGGTGCAGCCGCGCCCCTCGATGGCGGCCTGCAGGGCGATGCCGTGTCGGCGCTGACGAGCCTCGGCTTCAAGCCCGGCGAGGCCAGCGCAGCGGTCAGCGCGGCCCTGGAGGAACTGGGCGGCGAGGCCAGCCTCGACATCCTGGTGCGCCTGGCGCTGCGGAAGGCGGGGAAGTGATACACCCTCAGGTCGCCACACTGCTGAATGCGTGTCCGTTCATCGTCGAATATCTCGACGCTGACGATTGGGATCTGCCAACGATAATCTTCGGCGATGCCGCCAGACTTTTGAAGAGCAGGACGATGAGGCCTGCTGATGAAGATGCATTATTCGACTATTTTAACAGGCTCGCTGAGGAAGGTGATGCGGGTGATCTGGAGACCCTCGGCACGGGCGCCATTGAACTGTTCAACGATGACAAAGAGTCTCAGAGCTTCGCCCGAGCTAAGTTGAAGGGCCGGGCTTTGGTAATGCTGGAGGAATTTCGGGGCTCATGGGGCCAGCCAGATTATGGCAAGCCCGAATGACGGATACATCGCTTCAAGAGCTCAGCATGCCCGCTCAAACATTATCCCGGGCGCAAGGCGGAAAAGTGAGCGCCCGCCGCTCAGCCCAGCTTGCCGCCTACCTTCGCAAGCGCTGCCTTGGCGCAGCCTTCGTCACCCGCAGGGCTGCTGCCGCCCGAGACGGCCAGAGCGCCGATCTGCGTGCCCCCGGCAAGCAGCGGCAGCGCGCCCGCCAGGGCGAAGCCGGTCTTGGGATCGGCCTTGATCTCGGCGGCGAGCGCGGTGTCGGTCTTGGCGCGCTCCGCGATGGCGCCACTGCCCGTCTTGTAGCGAATGACGAGCGCCGTCTTTCGCGGCGCCAGCACTTGCGCGAGCGTCACCGAGCCATCGTCGGCCAAAAGCACGACCGGGACATTGTCCGCATCCACGACGAGCGCGGCGACGTGATCGCCCTTGGCGCGACAGGCGGCTATGGCGGCCTGCGCCAGTTGGATGGCAGCGTCGAGTTTTGGGCCAGGGCCGCGCGGCGGGGGCGGGGCGGGCTGCGCAGCAACAAGCCCGGGCAACGCCAGGGCGATGCTCAAAACGCCCACGATAACCACTCTATGCATGGCCTGACTCCTCTTCCCTCGATGCTGACCGGCGTATCAGCGCACCGTGCGGGCGGCAATGCTTGCGCCGTGCCACAGGCGCGATAGGGTCATTCCATGAGCACGTCTCCCATCCTCTCCGCCCAGCGCGCGCCCGACGATGCGGACGCCGCGCTGCGCCCCAAGACGCTCGACGAATTCGTCGGGCAGAAGGCGGCGCGGGAGAACCTGCGTGTGTTCATCGCGGCGGCCAAGGCGCGGGGCGAAGCGCTCGATCATGTACTCTTTTTTGGCCCGCCGGGCCTGGGCAAAACGACCCTTGCGCAGATCGTCGCACGCGAGATGGGCGTGGGCTTCCGGGCGACATCCGGGCCGGTGATCGCCAAGGCAGGCGATCTCGCGGCGCTGCTGACCAATCTCGACGAGGGCGACGTGCTCTTCATCGACGAAATTCACCGCATGAGCCCGGCGGTCGAGGAAATCCTCTATCCGGCCATGGAGGACCGCGCGCTCGACATCATGATTGGCGAGGGGCCGTCGGCGCGCTCGGTGCGGATCGACCTGCCCCGGTTCACGCTGGTCGGCGCGACCACCCGGCAGGGCCTGCTGACGACACCGCTGCGCGACCGGTTCGGCATCCCGGTGCGGCTGAATTTCTACTCGGTGGACGAACTCGAACAGGTGATCGCCCGCGCCGCGCGGCTGCTCGGCCTCGCAGTCGCGCCCGACGGCACCACTGAGATCGCCCGCCGTGCGCGCGGTACGCCGCGCATCGCCGGGCGTCTGCTGCGCCGCGTGCGCGACTTCGCCCATGCCGCCGGTGACGATCTGGTCGACGCCAAGGCGGCCGACGGCGCCCTCTCCCGCCTCGAAGTCGACCAGCTCGGCCTCGACGCCATGGACCGGCGCTACCTCATGATGATCGCCGACATCTACAAGGGCGGACCGGTCGGCGTGGAGACGCTGGCAGCGGGGCTCTCGGAGCCGCGCGACACGATCGAGGATGTGATCGAGCCTTTCCTGCTCCAATTGGGCCTCATCGCCCGCACCGCGCGCGGGCGCTGCCTGAACGCGTTGGGCTGGAAGCATCTCGGCCTCAATCCGCCCGCAGGCGGGCAGGACGGGCTGTTCGACAACTGAGCCGGGGCATGCCCGGATCATGCGCATCTGCGCGGTTCATGGGCGCGGCTTAGGAAGGCATTAAGCTCCCCCGCTTATCGTTCCCGCCGGCCCCATGAAGAGGGTCGCTCCCAGCCTCATGCTGCCCACAGGCCGGGAGAATCAGCGCAACAAGAGGGTCGCATATGCCAATCATGACGTGGGACCAATCGCTCGACATCGGCGTCAGCGCGATGAACGACGACCACAAACAAATCCTCGATGCGATGAATCGCATCCACGCCGCCACCGAAGCGGGCCGCACAGGCGAGGAAATCAACCGGCTCGTTTCACGGCTGGGCGAGATCTGCGTCGCGCATTTCAAAGATGAAGAATCTTATATGGCCTCGATAGATTTTCCCGGCCTCCCCAACCACAAATTCGTCCATGTGGCGCTGCTCGAACGCTATGCGGAACACGCCGCGCAGATCAGGTCCGCAGGCGGCCGCACCGATCAAAGCTTCTTCCATTTCCTGCGGCACTGGCTCACGGCCCACATCAAGGGCATCGACGTGAAATATGGAGAGCATGCCGCGAAGAGGACACGGGCGGCCTGACCGGCGCTCCGTGGGAGCCGGCGTTGATCGCCGTGCGCGAGACGGCTCGTCCTTCGTCACGACGTCAACCTTGAGGCGACCGACATCGCCTGTCGGTTCCTTTGATCGAGCGTTTCAGCGCAGCGATCAAACCGCCCAGCGATGAAGCGAGTCTCAGGACCGGCAGGGGGAGCCTAAAGGGGTTCCCCCCGCGACTCCGCTCCACTAGGGTTCCCGCCATGTCGATGGCGCGCACCCTCATGCCTGCCTCGGGTATTCTCGAGGACGGAGAGCATCGCTTTCCGGTGCGAGTCTATTTCGAGGACACGGACCTGACCGGCGTCGTCTATCACGCCAACTACCTGCGCTACATGGAGCGCGCCCGCTCTGACCTGCTGCGCCTGCTCGACATCGACCAGCGCGCCGCCACGGAAAGTGGCGAGGGCCATTATGCGGTCACCGACGTTGCCATCCGCTACCGCGCGCCTGCCCGGCTGGACGACGATCTCGTCGTGCGCAGCCATGTCACGCAACTGACGCCCGCGCGCTGCGTTATCGCTCAGGCGGTCTGGCGTGGAGAAACCATATTAACGCAGGGCAGCGTCACCGTTGCATTTCTTGATCCTGCCGGGCGGCCACGCCGCCAACCGGCTGCATGGATCGAGCGCTTTTCCCCTCATGTCGCGAAAGACACCGCCACAGCATGACCGTCCCTTCCCTCCTCCTTCTCGCCGCCGCCACACCTGCCGCAGCCGCGGCGCCGATCACGCTCAATCCGGTGACTCTGTTCCTGCAGGCAGACATCGTCGTGAAGATCGTGATGATCGGCCTGCTGCTCGCCAGCGTATGGACCTGGACGATCATCCTCTCCTTCTCCGTGCGGCTGCACAGCGCACGACGCAGTTGCGAGGATTTCGAGACCGCCTTCTGGCAGGCCGGCGACATGGAGGGCTTTTACAAGGCGCGCGGCAAGGACGACGTGCTGAGCGCCCAGATCCTCGCGGCGGGCATTGCCGAATGGCGCAAATCGACCTCGCTCAAGAATGTCAGCACGGATGGCACGCGCGACCGGCTCGCAACGGCCATGGGCGCGGCGGTCGCCGGCGCCATCGATCGCATCTCCGACAGGCTCAACATCCTTGCCACCGTCGGCGCGGTCGCGCCGTTCGTCGGCCTGTTCGGCACGGTCTGGGGCATCATGCGCAGCTTCACGGCGATTGCCGGCGAGCAGAACACCAGCCTCGCGGTCGTCGCGCCGGGCATCGCCGAAGCGCTGTTCGCCACCGCCATCGGCCTGTTTGCGGCAATTCCGGCGGTCATCGCCTATAACCGGTTCAGCCATGGCGTGAACCGGCTCGAGGCGCGGCTGCATCGCTTCTCCGACGGCCTCTACACGACGTTCAGCCGCGAGCTCGAAGCCTGATGGCGATGAATCTCTCCTCCGGCCGTCGCGGGCGGGGACGCCAAGGGCATGGGGCTGGCGGCGGGCGGGCGCCGATGGCCGAGATCAATGTCACGCCGCTGGTCGACGTGATGCTGGTGCTGCTCATCATTTTCATGGTGACGGCCCCGTTGCTCGTCGCGGGCGTGCCGGTGAAGCTGCCGCAGTCGCGTGCCAAGGCGCTCGACCAGGACAGCAAGCCGGTCACGCTTTCGATCGACAACAAGGGCCAGGTGTTTCTCGACGAGGCCCCGGTCACCGACGACGACCTGCCGCAGCGTTTTGCGGAGCTGCGCCAGCAGCTCGACCCCGAAACCCAGCTCTTCCTGCGCGCCGACGCCGACCTGAACTATGGCCGCGTGATGCGCGTCATGGGCGAACTGAATCGCGCCGGGCTGAACAAGGTCGCGCTGGTCACGACGGGGCTCGGCCAGAGCACCGGTACGCCCCCAGCAGCCAGTCTGCGTTCAGACGAAAAGCCGTAGGGCCGACCGATGGACCGCAGCGAACGCATCGGCTTCGGCGTCTCGGCGACCGGCCACCTGCTGATCATTGCAGTGCTGGCGTTCGGCCTGCTGCACTGGAGCGTGCCGGCGCCGGTCGCACCGCCGAGCATGGACGTGGCGCTGACCGACAAGATCGCGCTCGAGAGCCGCGCGGCGAGCCACGAAGAGGTGCAGACCGCGCAGGCCGAAGCGCTCGGCGCCAGCGAGCCTGATGCCGCGCCGCCCGAGCAGGCCGTCAAGCAGCCCGAACCCAAGCCGGCACCCAAACCCGACAAGGCGCAGGACGCGAAACCCGACAAGGCCAAGCCGAAGTCGAAAGCCGAGCTGGCCCAGGCAATGCAGAACCTGGCCAAAGTCGACAGGACCAAGCCGCGCGCGTCGTTGCTCGGCAACGTGCTCAAGGGCCTCGACGCGCCGACCAAAAGCGATTCCACGAGCACCGCAGCGAGCGGCAACGCGCCGCTCTCGCCCGAGGCCGCCCGCGCGCTGCGCGCCGAGATCACCCGGCAGCTCAAGCCCTTCTGGCGCGCGCCGACCGGCGTCGATGCCGACAAGCTGATGACGGTGCTGACCTGGCGGCTCAACGAGGATGGATCGCTCGCCTCCGGGCCGACGCTGGTCAAGCAGGACGGCAAGACCGTCAGCAATTTCCCGCAGCAGCAGCTTCATGTCGAGGCGGCGATCCGCGCGGTTCGCGCCGCAGCGCCCTTCCGGCTGCCGCCCGATCTTTACGACAGCTGGAAATACATCAAAGAATTCAGTTTCGATAAGAGGCTCTGACCCATGACCCACATGTTTCCTCGCGTCGCCTCTCTGGCATTGCTGCTCATGAGCAGCGGCGCTGCATTTGCTCAGGCGCCGCAGCCTCCGAAGCCTGCATCGGAACAGGGCCTCACGGGCTCCGTCACCGACGACAAGGGCGACATCATCCGCGTCGCGATCCCCACCATGCCGACGCAGCAAGTCACCGATACCCCTGCAGGCACGACCGAACTGCTCGGCGAGAAGGTGTCCGAGGTGATTGCCAACGACCTCAAGGGCAGCGGCCTGTTCGCGCCGATCGGTCCCGGCGGCCTCGCCAAGCCCACCATGGCT
>Ga0255338_1005863_pt1 | contig 10911 bp, 10 predicted proteins | sample MeOH1_35cm_T4_19_FD_203715 | JGI IMG/M metagenome (GOLD analysis project Ga0255338, IMG submission 203715) | Sandy soil microbial communities from University of British Columbia, Vancouver, Canada - MeOH1_35cm_T4_195 | ecosystem: Engineered > Artificial ecosystem > Sand microcosm > Unclassified ... | reverse complement strand
CGGTGGCGAACAGCTCCATCTCGCCGCTGGCGCGCCGCAGGTAGATCGAGCACACCTCCGCCACCATGGAGAGCGCGATGATGCGCACCACCATGTCGAGACGCTGCTGCGCGGGGCCTCCCCCGGCGAGCGCCTCGCGGATCTGCCGAAGCAGGCTCCGCTGTCCGCGTATGGCGACGGTCGCTGCCATCCTTGGGTGAAATTCCTCCCTTGTCCCTTGCCGGGTCCCTAACAGTTTTATCTTTCAGAACCGAGACCTAAAGGCCGGTTTTGGCCGCCCGGACGCAACTGCACAGCCCACAGGCATGGCGAGAGCGGCCTGGGCGGACTAGTTTAGATAGGTGCCGCTCGACGCTCTTCCCAAGGAACACCTGGTCCCGCCGGCCGTAGAGCCGCCGGACGCGCCGCTGCCCTATTTCCACGCCCTGTGGAAGCTGCTGGACAACCCCATCGAGGCCTGGCCCAGGGCGGTCTACGAGGAGCCTTTCTACCAGCGCGGCGACGAGCGCCAGACGTTCCTCTACGCGGCCGACCCGGCCATGCTGAAGGACATCCTGCTGGACAGGGCCGAGGCCTTTCCCAAGGACTGGATGTTCGATCGTGTGACCAAGCCGGCCCTGGGCGAGGGCCTGCTGACGGCCCAGGGCGAGCACTGGCGCTGGCAGCGCAGGGCCGCCGCGCCCGGCTTCCGGCCCGACAATGTGGCCGCCATGACGCCAGCCATGGTCCAGGCGGCCGAGGCGGCCCTGGGCCGCTGGCGCGACCGGGGCGAGGGCGCGCGCCTGGACATCGCCACCGAGATGACCGGCGTCACCTTCCAGGTGATACTCGACACCATGCTCTCGGGCGGCGAGGGGATCGACGTGCCGGTCGCCGCCCAGAAGATCACCGACTACCTGGAGACTCTGGGCAAGATCACCCCCGCCGACCTGCTGCAGTGGCCGACCTGGACCCGGGTGGCCCTGGCCCCGCGCGGTCACCGGGCGATGGTCTACCTCAAGGCCATGGTCGACCGCATGGTCACGCGCCGGCGGGCCGAGGCGCAGCGCGACGATCTGGTCGACCTCCTGATGCGCGCGAAGGATCCCGAGAGCGGCCGCCAGATGGACGACGTCCTGCTGCGCGACAACCTGCTGACCTTCATCGGCGCGGGGCACGAGACCACGGCGCTCGCGCTGACCTGGTCGCTCTACCTGCTGGGCCGCGATCCCGGAACCACGGCAAGGGTGCGGGCCGAGATCGCCGAAGTCGCCGGCGACGCCAGCCTGACCCATGAGCACGTCGAGCGCCTGACCTTCACCCGGCAGGTGGTGCAGGAGGCCATGCGCCTCTACCCGTCGCTGCCGCTGATGAGCCGGATGTGCGCAGAGGACACCGAGGCCGGCGGCCATCCGGTGAAGAAGGGGACCTTTGTCTTCATCCCGATCTACGCCATCCACCGCCACCGCCGCCTGTGGCGAGACCCCGACGCCTTCGATCCCGACCGGTTCTCGGCCGAGGAGAGCGCCGGGCGCCACCGCTTCGCCTACCTGCCGTTCGGCGGCGGTCCGCGGGTCTGCATCGGCCAGACCTTCGCCCTGATCGAAGCGGTGGCGATCCTGGCCACCCTGGTGCGCGGCGCGACCCTGGAGCCCGACCCCGGCCACAGGATCCGCCCGGTGATGCGGGTCTCGATGCGGCCCCAGGGCGGGATGCCGATGACCTTGCGGCTGAGGTGACTACCCCTTCGGCGTCAGCTTGATGATCTGGCCGGCGGGGCCGTCCTTCAGGACATAGACCGCGCCGTCGGGCCCCTGGCGGATGTCGCGCAGGTTCACCGGGCCAGGGACCTCCAGCCGCTCCTCGCCCACCACCTTCTCGCCCTTGAGGGTGAGGCGTGTGATGAACCCGCCCGGCAGGCCCTGGGGCTGCTTGCCCGAGATCAGAATGCTGCCCTTCCACTTCGGGAACAGGCCGCCCGTGTAGAAGATCATGCCGGAGGGCGCGATCACCGGGTCCCAATAGTAGAGCGGCTGCTCCATGCCGGGCCGCTGGGTCTCGCCGCCGGTGATCGGAGTCTTGGCCGGGCCGTAATTCACCCCGTAGCTGATGGTGGGCCAGCCGTAGTCCTTGCCCTTGCGGATCACATTCAGCTCGTCGCCGCCCTGGGGTCCAAACTCGACCTCCCAGAGCTCGCCGGTACGGGGGTGTACGGCCGCCGCTTGGACGTTCCGGTTGCCATAGCTCCAGATCTGCGGCTGGGGGCCGGTCTTGCCGACGAAGGGATTGTCCTTTGGGACCGAGCCGTCGGGATGGATCCGCATGATCTTGCCCAGCCCGCTGGCCAGGTCCTGGGACTGTCTCTGGCCCGCCGGGATCGACCGGTCGCCCTGGGTGACGAACAGCATGCCGTCGCGGGCGAACACCAGCCGCGAGCCGAAATGCAGCGGCGAGGCCAGCGACGGCGTCTGGCGATAGATCACCGACAGCCCCTCGAGCTTCGGCGCAGACCCCTCCACCAGCTTGGCGCGCGCGACGGCGGTGTTGTTGGTCCCGTCCGCTTGGGGCTCGGCATAGCTCAGGTAGATCAGGCGGTTGGACTTGAAGGCCGGGTCCAGCACCACGTCCAGCAGGCCGCCCTGACCGCCCGAGAAGACGGCCGGCACGCCGTCCACCGGCGCCTCGGTCAAGGTCCCGTCCTTCGCGACGATGCGCAGCTTGCCCGCGCGGCGCTCGGTGACCAGCATTCCGCCCTCGGGCAGGAAGGCCAGCGACCAGGGATACTGCAGGCCCTGGGTGACGACGCTGGTCTGGAAGGCGACGCCCAGCTTCTGCTCCGGCGCCCGGGTCTGGCCCGCGAAGGCCGGCTTGTACGCGGTGATGGGCGGACGCGTTTCCACGGGAGCGGCCTGGGCGCCTGCGGCGAACGCCGCGACAGCTGCAGCGGCGGCCCATTTCAAGCTCACGGACATCGGCATCTCCTCATGGCGGGTCACCCATTGGCGCCGCCGTCCCGGGCGTTATGTAGGTCGCCTGCCTAGTGCCTGATCGCCCGACGGGGAAGAGAGATGCGTTTGAGATCGCTCGCGACCGCGGTCGCCGTCTTCGCCGTCGCGGCGCCCGGCTCGCTCGCCGTCGGCCAGACCCCCGCGCCGGCCGACCGCGGCGCGGCGATCTTCGCCGAGCGTTGCCAGGAGTGCCACGATACGGGCGACGACCGGGCGCCGTCGCGCGCGGCCCTGGCGGCGAAGTCGCCCCAGGAGATCGTGGCGTCCCTGACCACGGGCCCCATGGCCCCGATCGCCGAGGGGCTGACGCCGGAGGACAAGCAGGCCGTCGCGGCCTACCTCACGATCCGCTGAGATGCCGAAGCTGTTCTCCTACGGCACGCTCCAGCAGGAGGGCGTGCAGCTCGAGACGTTCGGGCGTCGCCTCGAGGGTCTGCCGGACGCCCTGCCGGGCTTTCGCCAGGCGTGGGTCCGGATCACCGACCCGGAGGTGATCGCCACGAGCGGGACCGACCGGCATCCGATCGTTGTCGAGAGCGGCGACACCGCCGATGAGGTCGCGGGCGCGGTGTTCGAGGTCACCGACGCCGAACTGGCGGCCGCCGACACCTACGAGGTGTCCGACTACAAGCGCGTGGCCGTACGGCTCCGCTCCGGCGTCGACGCGTGGGTCTATGTGAAGGCCTAGGTTGCTGACTCAACCACCCCTCTGATCGTCATCCCCCGGCTTGTCCGGGGGATCCATTGGGCTGTGCGATGCTGTAGCCGCGAAGCCGCGAATCCACTCCAAGTCACAGCCCAAAGGGTGGCCCGGACAAGCCGGGCCATGACATTCTTGAAATAAATCAGTAAGTTGATCGAGTGCTAGGCTGCGGCCTTCGCGTCCGCCGTCCGGATCAGCAGGTCCTCGTAGAAGGCACCGATCGGACGGGTCGGGTGGGCGATCTGGATCTCCAGGATCCACAGGCCCGTCGCCGGGACACCCTCGAAATCTCCCAGCGCCCCGGCCTTGTAGATGGCGTGCGGGAAGTCCGAGACCCGGTGGCCCTTCACCTCCCAGTTCAGCGTCCAGCCCATGGCTTCCGCGCGCGCCTTGGCGAATTGGTAGAGCGCCTCGCCCGTGACGCCGTCGTCGCGCCAGCGGGCGGCGACCTCGTCCCATAGGGTCCGCGCCGCCTGGGCGCAGGCGTGCATCTCGGCGTCGTCGCCCACCACGAAGGTGTCGCCCGCATCGCCCTCATGGCCGTGGAACACGGCGCCCAGGTCGACGAAGAAGATGTCGTTGGCCTGCAGCACATAGTCCGGCTGGAAGTCTGCGTGGAAGGTCAGGATGGTGCCGGGACCGAAGCGGATGACGTTCCGATGCCACAGCCGGTCCATGCCCATCGACGCGAGGACTTCATTGGCGATCTCGTCGGCGCGACCTTCGGTGACGCCGGGCCGGATCTGCGCCGCGATTCGCCGGACGGCCTCGAAGGTCAGGTCGCGCGCCTTGACCATGGCGGCGAGGGAAAACGTCTCGCCGACGGCTTCGCGGCGGGGGTTCGGATGGGACATCGGATGCTCTGGCTGATAGATGATATAAAGATATCCTTATATCATTGTTGCGCTCCGCGCCAGAGGCCGGCGCCCGCAGCTTGAGCTTGCGCGGCGCCGGGCGCATCGTCTCGGCCAACGATAAGGGACGGGGGAATCGAGATGCGGAAGTGGCTGGCCTTTGCGCTTGCCTGGGTTCTGATCCTGGGCGGCGCGTTCCTGGCGCATCGTGTGCAGACATCTGGCGGGACCGTCACCGTCTCGGAGGTGCGCATCCCGGCCGAAGAAGGCGTGACCGTCTCGGGCCTGCTTTACCGGCCGGCCGGCGCCACGGCCGCCAAGCCCGCGCCTGCGGTTCTGGCCAGCCACGGCTACATCAACACCCGGGAGATGCAGAGCCCGTTCGCCATCGAGCTCAGCCGTCGCGGGTTCGTGGTGCTGGCCATGGACATGACCGGCCACGGCTATTCCGGCGGCATCGTCGGCACGGCCGGCTTCGGCGGCCCCGCGGCCTTGCGCTATCTCAAGAGCCTGCCGTTCGTGGACAAGGCCAACATCGGGCTGGAAGGCCACTCCATGGGCAGCGGGCCGATCCTGGCCGCCGCGACCGAGGACCCGGAGGGCTACCGGGCCGTCGTGCTGGAGGGCTCGACGCCCGGCCTGCTGGGCGCCAAGGCGCCCGCCCAAATCCGCAACCTGGCCGTGGTCTTCGGCCAGTACGACGAGTTCGCCGGTCTGATGTGGGGCGTGCCCAAGGGGGCGGACATCGCCAATTCCAGGAAGCTGCAGGGCATCTTCGGCGTGAGCGGTCCGGTTGAGGAAGGCCGGCTCTATGGTTCCATCGAGAGCGGTACGGCCCGCATCCTGGCCAACCCGCCGATCACCCACCCCTGGGAGCACTTCTCCAGCGCCGGGGTGGGCGATGCGGTGGACTGGCTCCAGCGCACCCTGCCGGCGCCCGCCGCCAAGCCGCCCACCGATCAGGTCTGGCTCTGGAAGGAGATCGGCACGCTGGTCGCCTTCATCGGCATGATCGGGCTGATCCTGGCCACCTTCGACCTCCTATTGGGCAGCCGGTTCTTCGCGGGCCTGAGCCATGCCGCCGAGCCCGCCAGCGAACGCCGCGACGGGCGCTGGTGGCTGTCGCTGGCGATCACCGCGGCCCTGCCGGCGTTCACCTACTTCCCGCTGATGAAGGTGGGGCAGGCGTTCTTCCCCATGGCCCCGTTCCCACAGTGGGTTCAGAACCAGCTCCTGGTCTGGGCCCTGGGCACGGCGTTGATCACCCTGTTGATCGGCCTGGTCCTGCGTCGCAAGGCCGCCTTCACCAATCGCTGGGGCCTCTCCATCGCCGTGACGGTGGTGACCATGGCGGTGGCCTATGGCTCGCTGGCGCTGGTCGATCACCTGTTCAAGGTGGACTACCGCTTCTGGGTCCTGGGCCTGAAGCCGCTGGACGCCACGCGGGCGATGCAGCTTCCCGGCTACCTGATCCTCTGGAGCCTGTTCTTCCTGGTGGCTGTCCGCGCGCTGGTCTCCAGCGTCCCGGTGAAGGGCGAGGGGCTGATCTCGGCCATAGGCTGGGGCAAGACCGCCATGTCGGCGGGCTTCCTGGCCCTGGTGGTCTGGCAATACGCCACCCTGTTCGCCACCGGCCTCCTGGCCACGCCCACCGAGCCGCTGAACGTGATCGTGGCGATCCAGTTCGTGCCGCTGCTGGCCGTGATCGGCGTCATCGGCGTCTACACCTGGCGGCGCACCAACTCCTACGTGCCGGGGGCCTTGATCTGCGCCGTGCTGATCAGCTGGTACATCACCTCCGGCACCGCCAACCACTGGCAGCCGGGCTTCGAGCCGCAGCTCCCGGGGGCTCCCGCTAAGAAGTGATCCGGTAGGCGCAGCGCCGGGCGCCGGCCAGGATGTGGTCGGTCCGTTCGACGCTGACGCCGGGCCCCAGGGCGTCGCGGAACACCTGGAGCTCGGCCCGGCAGAATCCCTGGCAGGCGGCTGCCGCCGCGCAGATCGGGCAGTGGTTCTCCACGAGGAGGAAGCCGCCGCCAGGGTCGGGCGTCCAGTCGGCCATGTAGCCTTCCGCCGTCCGAATCTCGGCCAGGCGGGCGACGCGGGCCTCGAGGGTCTCCGCGCCGGCCATCGCCTGGAGGTAGGCCGTCGCCGTCGCCTGCTCGCGCCGCGCGATCATCCGCTCGACCCCGGCCTCGCCGAACTCGGCGCGCACGGCGTCCAGCATCTCCAGCGTGAGTTGGGCGTGTGTGTCGGGGAACCGCGCCTGGGCGGCGGGCGTCAGCGACCAGACCCGGCGTGGGCGGCCGACCCCGCGCCGTTCGTCCAGGTGATCCACAAGCCCGGCGGCGACCAGGCGTTCCAGATGCTGCAGGACGGCCTGGCGGCTGATATCCAGCGCGCCCGCCAGCGCCAGCGTCTCGGCGGGCCCCCGGGTTTTCAGCTGGAACAGGATGCGGTCGGCGGGCGTGTGCATTTTGACAATCGAATGATTGCAAAATCGGCGACGCCCGTCTACCTGAATTTGACATGTCCGAGGTTGTCAAAATGAGCGAAGCCGCCGCCCGCAACACCTGGGCCGACCTGATGGCCGAGGGGCGGCTGCCGCGGTTCGCGCTGATCTGCCTGGGCGTCTGGCTGAATGCGGCCGACAGCCTGGTCACCGCCACCATCCTGCCCAGCGTCGGGGCCGACCTCGGCGGCTACGCCTATTTCTCGTGGGCGACGGCGGGCTTCTTCGTGGGCGCCATCCTGGCCGGGGCCAGCTCGGGCCGCCTTTCCGAGATCTTCGGCCTGAGATCCGCCACCGCCCTCGCGGGCGTGGTGATGATCCTGGGCTGCGTGATGAGCGCCGCGGCGCCGGACGTGGGGACCTTTCTGGCCGGCCGCCTGGTCCAGGGCCTGGGCAGCGGCTGGATCTCGGGCTTCGCCATGGTCGCCATCGCCATGCTGTTCCCCGAGCGGCACCTGGCCCGGGTCTTCGCTTCGGTGACCTTCATCTGGGGGATCGCCACGGTCCTGGGGCCACTGTTCGGCGGCGCGGTGGTCGAGGCTGGCCACTGGCGCGACGTCTTCTGGCTGTTCGCGGCCCAGGCGGTGGTGTTCAGCGTGGCCGCCCTCTGGCTGCTGGGCGGCGCGTCCAAGGCGCCCGGCGGGCCGGGCATCCCTTGGCTGCAGTTGGGTGTGCTGGGGCTCGCGGTGGCCGCCATCGCCCTGGCCGACCTGATGAAGACCGCCGCCGGCTCCATCGGCCTTGTCGCTGTGGGTCTGGGCGTCCTGGCCCTGGTGGTATGGATCGACGCCCGCGCGCGCATTCGCCTGCTACCGCGCCGGGCGGGCGACCTCTCGACCATCTGCGGCTCGGGCTATCTGGCCATGTTCGCGCTGACCGCCGCCTCCATGGGCTTCGCGATCTACGGTCCACCGATCCTGCAGCACCTGCGCGGCTACTCGCCGCTGGTCGCCGGCTACGCCATCGGCGCGGAGTCCATGGCCTGGACGGTGGCCGGCATGGCCGTGGCGGGCGTGACGGGCGCCTGGGTCAAGCGCTGGACCCGCTTCGGCGTCCTGCTGCTGGCGGCCAGCCTGGTGATCCTGGCCCTGAGCCTGGCCGACGGACACATCGCCTGGGTGCTGCTGGGCGGCGCCTTGCTGGGCGCGGCGTTCGGCTTCTCCTGGGCGTTCATGAGCACGCGGCTGCTGGGCGCCCTGTCGGATGAGGACCGGGCCATCGGCTCCTCCGCGATCATGGCGGTGCGCCAGACCGGCGGGGCGGTGGGGGCGGCGATCTCCGGCGTGGCCGCCAACCTGGTGGGATTCTCGGATGGCCTCACCGACGCCAGCGCCCGGGGCGCGGCGTTCTGGGTATTCGCTGCGGTGATCCCCCTGGCGCTGATCGGGACCTGGGCCACGTTCCGCATGACCGGTTCGGCGAGGGCCGCTTAGCGTGTAGTGGCGAAAAACACTCGTACGGCGTTGCCGACCGCCGTCATGCGCTTAAAGCTAAGCCATGCGACCTATCGGGAGACGAGCAAATGCCACTGCCGAATCCGGTGATTTTCGTTCCAGGCGTCACGGCCACGAACCTGCGCGACCTCTATGCCCTTCCGCCGGATCTGGTCTGGTCGCTCTTGACCCATGACTACGAGCGGGTGGGGCTTCACCCCGAGGACACGCGATACGAGGCTCAGCAGCCGGCCCAGATCCGCCCCGACCAGATTTTCGAAATCGCCTACAATGAGATGGTGCTGGATCTACGTCATGATCTCAGCCCCCATGGCGACCAGCGCGTGCCGGTCTATGTCTTCGGGTACGACTGGCGGCAGCCCCTGGAAGTCGCGCAGGCCGCGCTCGCCGCGTTCATCGCCGAGGTCATCGAGAAGACCGCGCTGACCCGGCACTATTTTGCCGATGGCTATGGCGCCCGCCGGAAGGTCAACCTGGTCGGCCATTCGATGGGCGGCCTGGTGATCGCCGGCTATCTCGCCGACGCCGGGGCCAATGCGCGCGTGGAGCGCGTCGCCACCATCGCGACACCCTTCAAGGGCTCGTTCGACGCGGTCGAGAAGATCGTGAAGGGCACCACGAACCGCCGCGAGCGTGAGGCCGCGCGCCTGACGCCGTCGCTCTACTACCTCCTGCCCAGCTTCACGCGCGGGGTGACTGTCGATCCGCAACTGCCGCACACCGACATGTTTGACCCGCGGCTCTGGCAATCCAGCGTCGTCGAAACGATCCGAGAGTCGTTGCGGCTGCGCGGCTCGGGGGCCCAGGCGCCGACTCAGGCGAACGCCGAGCGGGTGCTGGCCGACCTGCTCGCCCAGGCCAAGGCGCACAGGGCCAAGGTCGATGGCCTGCAATTGGCGGCGTGTGGCCTCCAGCCCAAGGACTGGCTCTGCGTCATCGGGATCGGCGACAAGACGCGGGTCGAACTTCGGATCGACGACTCGCCGGCGGGTCCCATCTTCGATCTGCTGTCGCCGGGCATGATCTCCGGCGACAAGATCCCGGCGCGGCCCGCCTGGCGGACCGGAGATGGAACGGTGCCCTGGGAAGGCGCGCAGCCAAGTTTCGCCACCGCTCCCCCTCAAGTCGTTTCGAGGAAGGACTTCCGCTTGCTCGAGCTGCGGGAGAAGCTCCTGGATGGCGCAACGGCGCTGCATGGAATCTTGCCCAATATGGACAAGATTCAATCAATCCTCGTGAACCATCTCGCCTGAACGCGCCGGCGGCGTGCGGCCGCAGTTCTCGTCAGGATTGAAATTCTCGCCCGGCGCCGCTTTGATCAGCCAGTGAGTCAGTTCGCGGACAGCGTTGATCAATCCATGACCCGGCGGGATCGCGTGCTCGCGGGGCTTTCATTCGCCTTCCTGCTGGACGAGATGGCCGCCGGGGTGGGCGGGTTGGAGCCGCTGGACGCCCTGCTGGTGCTGGCGATCAACCAGGCGAACATCGCTCCGCTGACCCGCGACCCGGAGGCCCGCGCCCGCTATGGCGACCTCGGCGCGCCGGCGCCCGACGATGCGCGGCGGCCGGTCAGCATCAACGCCGTGGCCGCCTCGCTGGGCCTGCCGTTCGAGACGGTCCGGCGCCGCATCCGCCGCCTGGCCGCCGAGCAGGTTTGTACCGTGCAGTCCGAGGGCGTGGTGGTCCCGGCCAGCTTCCTGGCCTCGGCCAGCTATCTGCAGTCGGTGATGCTGGGCCATGAGCGCCTGCGCCGCTTCTACGTCGAGCTGCGCGACGCCGGACTGGTCGATGGCTTACCCCCGCCGGCGTTCGACACCGACAGCGTGCCGGTGCGCGCCGCCGCGCGCCTGCTGGCGGACTATGTGCTGCGTGCTTCCGAGGGGCTGATGCGCGAGGCCGGCAACGTGATCTCGGTGCTGACCCTGGTGGCGCTGCTGGCGGCGGCCCTCGCCGATGAGGGCCGGCCCGGCGGCGCGCCGCGTGTGCTCTCGGTGCGGGCGATCGCGATCCGGCTCAAGCTGTCGGCCGAGACGGCGCGCCGGCACGTCGCCGAGCTGATCGAGGAGGGGCTGTGCGTCCGCACGCCGGCGGGCCTAGTGGTCATGGAGGCGACACTGGCGCGGACGGGCCTGCGCCTGCTGTTCGCCGAGAACGCCGCCAACGTCCAGCGCCTGCTGGCCGGCCTGGCGGAGCGCGGGGTGATCCGGGCCTGGGAGGCCCAGTCGGCCTAGAGCTGGTCCAGCCCGTACGCGGCGTGCAGGGCGCGGACGGCCAGCTCGGTATAGGCCGCGTCGATCAGCACGCTGATCTTGATCTCGGACGTCGAGATCACCTGGATGTTCACGCCCTTGGACGCCAGCGCCTCGAACATCGACTTGGCCACGCCCGTATGGCTGCGCAT
>Ga0255338_1005862_pt1 | contig 10911 bp, 8 predicted proteins | sample MeOH1_35cm_T4_19_FD_203715 | JGI IMG/M metagenome (GOLD analysis project Ga0255338, IMG submission 203715) | Sandy soil microbial communities from University of British Columbia, Vancouver, Canada - MeOH1_35cm_T4_195 | ecosystem: Engineered > Artificial ecosystem > Sand microcosm > Unclassified ... | reverse complement strand
GGTGATGTCCGACCTTCGAGAATGCGTCACGGGCGATACGCTCGTCACCCTGCGCGATGGCCGTCGAATCCCGGTGCGCGATCTCGCGGGCACCGCGCCCGAAGTCTGGGCCGTGGACGAGGCCGGCAAGTTGGTCGCCGCCCGCTCCGACGCCGTCTGGAAAGTGGGCCGCAAGCCTGTCTTCAAGGTTCGGTTGGCCAGCGGCCGTTCGATCCGGGCAACCGCCGAGCACCTCCTGCTCTCCGGTGCGGGGTGGACGCGGCTCGGGGAACTGGAAGCGGGTGGGCGCCTTGCGCTCGCGCGGCGAATTCCCGAGCCGGACGCGTGCGTCGAGTGGAGCGAGGACGAAATCGTCCTCCTCGGGCACCTGGTCGGCGACGGCAGCTACCTCGTTCACCAGCCGCTTCGCTATTCAACGGCAAGCGAGGCGAACAGCGAGGCCGTGGCCAACGCCGCGCGCGCGCTCGGCAGCGTCGTCACCCGCCATCCTGGACGTGGTGCCTGGCACCAGCTCGTCATCGGCGGCAACGGCAATCGCTGGCATGCGGCCGGCGTGGGAAAGTGGCTCAAGGAACTCGGAATCCACGGACAGCGCTCCCACGAAAAGCGCCTGCCCGCGGACGTCTTCCGTTTTTCCGATGCGCGCATCGGCCTTCTGCTCCGCCATTTGTGGGCGACCGACGGCTGCATCGCAGTTCGCAAGGCCGGCACCAAGGGCAGCCCGCGTGTCTATTTCGCCTCCTCGAGCGAGGGCCTGGCACGCGACGTCATGGCGCTCCTGCTTCGCCTGGGCATCGTGGCGCGCCTGCGGTGCGTCCACCAGAAGCAATACCGCCCCGTTTACACCGTCGACATTTCGGGCGCCGGGCAGCAGCTCGCGTTCCTTGATCGCGTCGGTGCCTTCGGGCCCCGTGTCGCGCCGGCCGACGCATTGGCCTCGCAACTCGAGCGCATTGAAGGCAACACCAACGTCGACACGGTGCCGATGGAGGCCTTTGCGCAGGCGAGAGCGGCGATGGCCGCCAACGGCGTGAGCCAGCGCGCGATGGCTGGCATGCGCGGAACCTCGTACGGCGGCAGTGCACATTTCAAGTTCGCGCCCTCGCGTGCAGTGATCGGCGAGTACGCCGAACTGCTCGGCGACGCGAAGCTCGCCCGCTGGGCCGACAGCGACCTCTTCTGGGACACCATCGTCGCCATCACCCCGGAAGGCGAGGAAGACGTCTACGACCTCACGGTCCCCGGGCCCGCCTGCTGGCTCGCCGACGGCATCGTCACGCACAATTCGGGCGCGATCGAGCAGGACGCCGACCTGATCATCTTCATCTACCGCGACGAGGTCTACAACGACGATTCGCCCGACAAGGGCATCGCCGAGATCATCGTCGGCAAGCAGCGCAACGGCCCCATCGGCACCGTGAAGCTCACCTTCCTCGGCCGCCACACGCGCTTCGAGAACTTCGCCGGTCCCACCGGGTACTGAACCCCGCGCCGCCCGGCAACCGACGGCCCCGCCATGTCCCGCCCGATCCGCGCCGACATCTCGCTCGCCACGCTCGGTCGAAACTACGAGGTGGCCCGGCGCCATGCGCCCGGCTCGCGCGTGCTGGCGGTGGTGAAGGCCAACGCCTACGGCCACGGGCTCGCGCGCGTCGCGAAGGCGTTGCCGCAGGCCGACGGCTTCGCGACCCTGGAGCTCGACGGCGCCGTCCGACTCCGTGAATCCGGCTTCGCGCGCGAGATCGTCCTTCTCGAGGGCGTCTTCGAGCCCGCCGAACTCGTGGAGGTGGCCGCCCGGCGCATCGCGACGGTGGTGCACTGCGAGGAGCAGCTTCGCATGCTGGAGCGCGCACGCCCCCCGGCGCCGCTCGACGCCTATCTCAAGATAAACACCGGCATGAACCGGCTGGGCTTCTCTCCCGGCGACGCAAAGGACGCCCTTGACCGCCTTCAACGCTCGGGCGCGGCCAGTTCGATCACGCTCATGACCCACTTCGCCACCGCCGACGGCCCCGAAGGCGTGCACGAGGCGATGAACCGCTTCGAGACGGCCACGCACGGCATCGACCTGCCGAGAAGCCTCGCCAACTCCGCGGCCATCCTCGCGCATCCGCGCACGCATGCCGACACGGTCAGGCTGGGCATCGCCCTTTACGGAGCCACGCCGTTCGCCGACCGCAGCGCGCAGAGCTTCGGCCTCGCGCCGGCGATGACCTTGCGCTCGAAGCTCATCGCCGTGCAGGAAACGGGCCCCGGCGAGCACGTGGGATACGGCGCCACGTTCCACGCGCCGCACGCGATGCGCATCGGGGTGGTCGCCTGCGGCTACGCGGACGGCTACCCGCGCCACGCGCCCAACGGCACGCCGGTGCTCGTGGACGGCGTGCGCGTGCAGACGGCGGGCCGCGTGTCCATGGACATGATCACGGTCGACCTCACGCCGGTGCCGGACGCGCGCATCGGCTCCGACGTCGTCCTCTGGGGCGAGGGCCTGCCCATCGACGAGGTGGCGCAATCGGCCGGCACGGTGGGCTACGAGCTCATGTGCGCGCTGGCGCCGCGCGTGCCGGTGGCGGAGGTGGCGTGAAGGCGCGCAAGGGAACGCAGCCGCTCCTCACCCGCGACTACGTGCGCTCCGAGGTGGCCCGGCGTTATGCGACGCGGCTGCACATGACCCTCATCATCGCGGGGAGCGTCTCGGTCGGCGCGCTGGTCACCGCGCTGCTCATGCGCGCCGGCGTGGATTCCCTGTGGCTGCGCTGGCTGCCGGCGCTCGCCAGCGCGTATGTCGCGTTCTTCGCGGGCGTCTGGCTGTGGCTGCGGCTTTCCGCCTACGGGCGGCACCTGCGGGAGGCCGCGCGACGCGATCGCGAATCGCTCGTGGACAACGGCATCGATGTGCTCGACGCCGTCACCAACATCCCGCTGCCGCGCGGCGGCGGCTCGGTCGTGCGCGAGGTGCTTCGCTCGGGCGGCGGCGCGTTCGACGGGGGTGGGGCGTCGGCCGGCTGGGTGGGCGATTCGGTCTCGCAGGCGGTGTCGGCGCCCCCGGGGTTTTCGGACGGTCTCGGCAACGCGGCAGGAGAGGCCGTGGGCGAGGCGGTGGGCGGAATCGCGGGCGACGACGGGGGCATCGTGCTCGTGATCGCGATCGCGTTGCTGGCCCTGGTCCTGGCCGTCCTCTTCGGCGCGGCGGCGTTCGTCATCTGGCAGGCGCCGGCGATCCTGGGCGAGGTGGTCTTCGAGGTCCTCCTCGGTTCCCCCCTCGTGCGCGGCGTGAAGGCGGTGGATGCGGGCAACTGGGCGCGCGCCCTGCTGGGCGCCACCTGGAAGCCCTTCGGGCTCGTGGCGGCGTTCGCGATGGCGTTCGCCGCGTTCGCGGGCGCGGCAGCCCCGCAGGCGCGCACCGCCACGGAAGTGATCGCGACGCTCTCGGCGAAGGCGGCGGACTGATGGCGAAGGCGAAGAGCGTCTACTCGTGCACCGAATGCGGCGGCCAGTCGCCCAAGTGGCAGGGCCAGTGCCCGCACTGCGACGCGTGGAACACGCTCGTCGAATCGGTCGTGGAAGGCGGGAAGGCCGCGGGCGCCAACCGCTTCGCGAGCCTGGGCGGCACGGGCGAGGTGGTGTCCCTGGGCGAGGTCGAGGCGAAGGATTTCCCGCGGCTGCCCACGCTCATCGGGGAATTCGACCGCGTGCTGGGCGGCGGGATCGTCGAAGGCGGCGTGGTGCTCATCGGCGGCGACCCGGGGATCGGCAAGTCGACGCTGCTGCTGCAGGCCGCGGCCCGGCTCTCGGAGCAGGTGCGGGTGCTCTACGTGACGGGCGAGGAATCCGCGCAGCAGGTGGCGCTGCGCGCGCGGCGGCTGGAGGTGAACGCCTCGAAGATCCAGCTGCTGCCCGAGATCGAGCTGGAGAAGGTCCAGGCGACGATCGCCGCGCTGAAGCCCGGCGTGGCGGTGATCGACTCGATCCAGACGCTCTACTCGTCGGCGCTGACTTCCGCGCCGGGGTCGGTGGCGCAGGTTCGCGAATGCGCCGCGCAGCTCACGCGCGTGGCCAAGCAGTCGGGCACGGCGATCGTCTTCGTGGGGCACGTCACGAAGGAAGGGGCGCTCGCGGGGCCGCGCGTGCTGGAGCACATGGTGGACACGGTGCTCTATTTCGAGGGAGACACGCACACGAGCTTCCGCCTCATCCGCGCGTTCAAGAACCGCTTCGGGGCGGTGAACGAGATGGGAGTCTTCGCGATGACGGAGAAGGGGCTGCGCGAGGTGACGAACCCCTCCGCGCTGTTCCTGTCGCAGCATCGCTCGGACGTGGCGGGGTCCTGCGTCATGGTCACGCAGGAGGGCACGCGGCCGCTGCTGGTCGAATTGCAGGCGCTCGTGGACGAGGCGCACGGCGTGCAGCCGCGGCGGCTCACGGTGGGGCTGGAGCAGAACCGGCTCGCCATGCTGCTCGCGGTGCTGCACCGGCATGCGGGGATCGCGCTGTTCGACCAGGACGTGTTCGTGAACGCGGTGGGGGGCGTGCGGATCGTGGAGCCGGGCGCGGATCTCGCCGTCACGCTCGCCATCGTCTCGAGCCTTCGCAACCGCGCATTGCCGGCCAAGCACGTGGTCTTCGGCGAGGTGGGCCTGGCCGGCGAGGTGCGGCCCGTCCAGCGCGGGCAGGAGCGCCTTCGCGAGGCCGCGAAGCTCGGCTTCACCCACGCCATCATCCCGGCCGCCAACAAGCCGCGGCACAAGATCGACGGCATCGAGGTCGTCGCCGTCGAGCGCCTCTCCGAGGCCGTCGACTACAAATAGTTCGGGGACGGTTCCCAGGAACCGTCCCCGAATTATTTGACGAGCAGGACGACGAGGAGGCCGGTGGCGGCGAGGGCGAGGACGACGATCGCGACGATGGCCGGCATGTTCGACGTCGTGCCCTCCGGGAAGGCGTGGCCGTCGTCGCGGGTTTCCGGGGGATGGACGGCGAAGCGGGGAATGGGCCGGAACCTGGGCTGCTCGGGCTCGGGCTCCACGGCATCTGCCGGCGGCGGGACGGCGGGGGCGAGCGGGCTGCCCGCCTCGATCTTGCCGCGGTAGGCGCGCATCTTCTGCGTGGCCGTGATGTAGTCCTCGAACTCCTCGGTCTGGTTGGTCATGGACGCCAGCCGCAGGGTCGCGTCGAACGAGTCGAAGGTCTTGTCGATCACGAGGGGCTTGGTGATCTCGTCATCGCGCAACGGCGCCTTGTCGACCTTGCCGCCGGCGCTCATCGGAATCGTGGAGATGTCCGCGGGGAGCGTCTCGTTGGAAGGCCGGGGCGGCGGCGCCGAGCGCGCCTTCAGCGCCACCGAGGGCCGCGCCGCGTCGAGCTGGCGCCGCACCTCGCGCAGGTCGTCGGCGAACTCCTTCACCGACTGGTAGCGGTCGTCCACGGCCTTGGCCATGGCCTTGGCGACGATCAGGTCCAGCATGGCCGGCACGCCGCGGTTGTGCGTGGACGGCGGCGGCGGCGCCGTGTTCACCGTGGCGTACATGATGGCGTTCACGTTGTCGCCGTCGAACGGCGCCATGCCGGTGAGCGCCTCGTAGAGCACCACGCCCAGCGAGAAGATGTCGGTGCGCGTGTCGAGCGACTTGCCGATCACCTGCTCGGGCGACATGTAGCGCGGGCTTCCCAGGATCAGGCCCGTCATCGTCTTCACGGCGGAGTTGGGCAGCCGCGCGATGCCGAAGTCGGTGATCTTCGCGATCCCGCCCTTGAGCACCATGATGTTCGAGGGCTTCACGTCGCGGTGCACGATGTCCTGCTCGTGCGCGAACCACAGCCCGTCGGCCACCTGCGCGATGATGTCCACCACCTGCTCGGTGGGCAGGAGCTTGCCGCTCGCGATGATGTCCTTGAGCTCCTGCCCCTCGAGGAACTCCATCGCCATGTAGGCGACCTGTTCGGTCTTGCCCACGTCGTAGATGGTGACGATGTTGGGGTGGTTCAGGCGCCCGGCGGCCTTGATCTCCTGCTGGAAGCGCTGCTCGTACTCCTCGAGCTCCTGCTTCGAGAGGTTCAGGTTGATCGTCTTGATCGCGACCGTGCGGTCGATGATCGGGTCCACGGCCTTGTAGACCGTGCCCATGGCGCCTTGCCCGATCTCGGAGACGATCTTGTAGCGGCCCAGGATCGGGGTCATGGGGCCTTCTTCCGTGCCTTGTCGGCCAGCGCCCTCTTCGCCTGCGCCTTGGCCCCCGCGAAGGTCCTCGTCCACGACGGGTGGCCGGATTCGGCGGGAGTGAGGTCGAAATCCGGATCGACGTCGTAGATCCTGACGAACTCCGCGCGGCAGGCCGGGTAGCGGCCCAGCAGGCACAGGCAGAACGCGGCGTGCTTGAGCGCGCGCACCTGGTCCTTCTTGTCCTTGAGCCCCTCCTTGAACGATTCCTCCAGGAGCTTCAACGCCTCGGGAAATTCCCCGGCCTCGTACTTCACCAGCCCGTCGACCAGCATCTGCTCGGCCTTGGGGAGCGACTCCTTGGTCTTGCCCTGCGCGGCCTCGCGCTCCGCGATGAGCGTGGCGCGCACGTTTCGGTACACCGGGCCCCAGACGGGGTGGCCGTCCTCGGCGGGCGTGAGGGCGAAGGCCCGGTCGATCTCGAATGCCTTGCGGAACTCGGCGGCGCACTGCGCCTCGCGCGAGGCCGCGCAGTGGATGAAGGCGAGGTACTTGCGCGCGCGACCCTGGTCGGGCTTCTCGAGGAGCCCGTGGTCCAGGGAAGCCTGCAGGCTCTTCAGCGCGCCGTCGAAGTCGCCCGCCTCATGGAGCTTGATGCCGGTGGCGAGCTGCTCCCTGGCGCGCGCGCGAAGCGTGTCTTCCGTGATCTGGGGCGCGACCGGCTTCGGCGCGTCCGGGGGCACCAGGGCGCAGGAGGCGAGTGCAGCGGCGATTGCGATCGCACCCGCGAGTCGAAGGGCGGCAGAGGAGCGCATCACTGGAAGCGGTGACGGATGGTGAGTTCGTCGCGCGACTTCACGTCGACGTTCTCGACGTGGACCGGAAACGTGGTGTTCCTGATCTCGATCTTGTACTTGCCGGGCGCGAGCTTGAGCGACTTGATCGGCGGGCTCACGCCGCCGGGCTTGCCGTTCACGACCACTTCGCCCCACGGCTGGATGGCGAAGATCAGGGTGGCGGGCGGCACGGACGGGGCGGACGGGGCGCTGGCGGGCGCCCCCTTGGCCGCGTCGGCCTTGGGCGGCTCGGCCTTGGCGTGGACGGCGGCCTTCGCGGCGTCGGCCTTGGCGGCATCCGCCTTCGTGGCGTCGGCTTTCGCCGTCTCGGCCCTGGAATCGGGCCCATGGGCGGCCGGGGCGGCCGCCGGGGCTTCGGCGGCGGGCGCGGGGTGCGGCGGGGTCGAGGCGGGCGCGGTGGCCACGGCCGGCGCGGTCACCGGGGCCGGAACGTCCCCCTTCTTCGTGGCCACCAGGAAGCCCAGCACCGCGACCACGGCGGCCAGCGCCCCGGCCACGATGGTGAGCTTCCTCTTGTCCTGGACGAAGTTGGGGATGGTGAGCGTCACCGTGGTGGTCCCGGTCGGGGAGGCCGCGGAGGCCGTGCGCTTCACGTTGGTGCTCGTGGTGGCGGTGCGGTCGCGCATGCTGTCGCGCGCCTTCTTCATCGCGCCTTCGTTGTGCCCGACCACGTAGATCTCGTGCTCGCGCACGTGCTTGTCGGTGCGCGAGCCTTCGTAGGTGAAGAGCTTGGCGTACTCGCTCGCGAGGTTCGACACCACGTCGTAGTAGGACCGCGACACGACGATCTGGCCGGGGCGCGCGAAGCTCATGATGCGCTGCGCGACGTTGATGCCGTCGCCGATGATGTTGGGGTGCCCGTTGATGTCCTTCACCAGCTTCACGGGCCCGAGGTTGATGCCCATGCGCACCGCGTCGTCGCCGGCCTCCTCGATCTGGGTGGAGGTCTGGTTCTCGCGCACCATGGCCTCGCGCAGCGACAGCGTGGTGAAGAGCGCGTCCTCCGGATCGCCGAGGAACGAAAGCGCCGCGCCGTCGCCGGTGTCGAGGATGATCCGGTCGTTGACCGGGATGTCCTTGATGGCTTCCGACAGGTTGTTCGTGAGGCTCGTCTTCAGGCGGATCTGCTCGCCCACCGGCTTCTTGGAATAGCCGACGAGGTCGATGAACACGACGCTGCAGATGAAAGTCCGGTTGGCCTGATCGAGCATCGTTCGACCTGAGATGGCGGGCGCACCGCCCCCCTTTGGGTAGTTATATCTTTTAAAAAAAGGGACTTACCGAACGAAGTTCGGGCGACTCCTAGTTTAGCCGATTCCCGGCGCGGTTGCCTGTGGATTGCGTCACGATTGCGAGCGGCGAACTGCCCAGGGACCGTCCCTCGGGACCGAGCAGCCGGAGGTACGCGACGGCGAGCGTTTCCGGTGCCGGCAGCGCGGCGCGGTTCTCCCCCGGATGGCTTTGCGCGCGCTGCGGTGAGGCGACCGGCCCCGGCACCACCACGTGGAATCGGGGCTTGCCGGCCTGCTCGCACTCGTCGGCCCAGATGGCGGCCAGCGTCCCGAGGCCCGACTTGGACACGGCGAAGGCGCCCCAGTAGGCGGCCGGCTGGAAGGCGTGGGTCTCGGCGGTGAAGACGACGGCGCCGTCGGGCGCGGCGGCGAGCATCGGCAGGCAGGCGCGCGTGAGCGCGAAGGGTGCGGCCAGGTTCACGCGCAGGTGCGTCATCCACTGGTCGACGGGCTGGTCGCGAAGCGGCACGAGCGGCGTGAAGTGCACGGCGCAGTGGACCAGGGCGTCGAGCCGGCCGAGGTCGCGGCGAAGCATGCCCGCGAGCGTTTCGAACTCGCGGTCGCCCGCGCTGGCGAGATCGAGCGGGATGGCCGCGGGCTCCTTGCCGCCGGCCGCGGCGATGGCGTCGTAGGTCTCGGCGAGCGCCTCGGGCTTGCGGCCCAGCAGGGCCACCGTGGCGCCGTGGGCGGCGCAGGCGAGCGCCACGGCGCGGCCGAGCCCGCGGCCGGCGCCGGTGACGAGCACCACGCGGTCGCGCAGCAGGTCGCCGGGAGCCTCCCAGGCGGCGGATAGGGTTCGGGATTCGGTCATGGCGTTTGCGTCCGGTCGAGGATCGTTCGGGCCGCGCGGGCGCCGCTGACGACCGCGGCCTCCAGCGTGGCGGGGTAGGGGCCTTCGGTGTAGTCGCCCGCGAGCACCAGGCCGGGGGCGCCGGTGGCCGCCGGCGGCCGGAACGCGCCGGGCACGCAGGCGAAGGTGGCGCGCTTCTCCGAGATCACCTTGGTCCAGCGCGGCGGGTCGAGCGTCGCGCCCAGGCGCTCGATCTCGCGGTGAACGGCGGTGGCGAGCACGTCGTGGTCCAGCGCGGCCTGGGCGTGCGAAGCGGAGATCACCGCGGCCACGAGGCCGCGCGTGCCGCCGAGCGCGTCGCGGTCGAACACCCATTGGGCGTGGCCGCCGTCGACGCCCGTCATCGCGAAAGGCAGCCGCACCCGTGCGTCGTACTGGAGGTACACGGTGGTGATGGGCTCGTGCGCGATGGCCGAGATCCTCGCCGCCAGCGGCGCGAGCGCCGGCACGGTGCCCAGCAGCGTGGCCGCTTCGTAAGGGGCGGTCGCGCACACCACGGCGTCGAAGGCGCGCGTGCCCTCGGCGGTGGCGAGGCGCCACTGGGAGGCGTCGCGCGAGAGCCCGAGGACCCGCCCGCCCAGCACGATCTGCGCGCCGCGCTCGCCCAGCCACGCGATCGCCGGGTCGGGAAGCAGGGAGGAGAGGTCGAACGCGGGCAGCACCAGGTCGGAGTCGCTGCGCTCCCGCATGAGGGCGTCGCGCAGCACGCGCGCGAACACGCGGGCATCGGCGCGGCCGGCCGGCGTGTTGAGCGCGGCCACGCACAGGGGCTCCCACAGCAGGCGGCGCAAGCGCTGCGGCTGCGCCAGCCGGTCGAGGAGCCCGGCCACGGTCTCGCCTTCCCGGGCCGCGGCCTCGGCGCGGCGGATGGCGAAGGCGAAGGCGATGGCCGCGCGGCGCTCCCCGAAGGCGAGCCCGCGCGCGAGCGCGAGGGCGATGGCCAGGTGCAGCGGCGCGGGAAGGCGGGGCGCGGCGAGTTCGAGCACGCCGGGATAGCGGATCGCGAGCGGCTCGCGCCGCACCGCGTTTTCCGGGACGCCCACGGAACGCATGAGCGCCAGGGTGTGGTGGTAGGCGCCCAGCAGGATGTGCTGGCCGTTGTCCAGGGTGCTGCCCCGGTACTCGATGCGCCTCGCTCTCCCTCCCGCCGTGCGGTTGGCGTCGAAGAGCGTGACCGCGGCGCCGCCGCGCACGAGCCCGACGGCGGCGGCGATGCCGGCGTAGCCCGCGCCGACGACGGCGACGTGCCTTCCGCTCATGCGGCGATCCAGGTCCGCCATCCGATCCAGAGCTTGCGGATCGGGGTGAGCGAGACGCGCCCCTCGAGCACGGGAAAGCCGTCGCGGCGGATCTCCGCGAGGAGCGTGCGGTAGATGGCGGCCATGATGAGGCCGGCGCGCTGGTTGCGGCGGTCCTCGGGGTGCAGCCTGGCGAAGGCCTGCTCGTAGAGCGACTCGGCCCGGGCCGCCTGCTCGGCCATCAGCGCGCGGAAGGCCTCGCCGCCCTTCCGCGCGAGGATGTCCTCGACCGAGAGTCCGTGGCGCGCGAGCTCGTCGGCCGGCAGGTACACGCGCCCGCGCCGCGCATCCTCGCCCACGTCGCGGATGATGTTGGTGAGCTGGAAGGCGAGGCCCAGGAGCTCCGCGTACTCGAGCGTCTGCGGGTGGCGGTAGCCGAAGATGGTGGCCGAGAGCTGGCCCACCACGCCCGCCACGCGGTGGCAGTACGCGCGAAGCGCGCCGAAATCGGCGT
>Ga0255338_1005861_pt1 | contig 10913 bp, 7 predicted proteins | sample MeOH1_35cm_T4_19_FD_203715 | JGI IMG/M metagenome (GOLD analysis project Ga0255338, IMG submission 203715) | Sandy soil microbial communities from University of British Columbia, Vancouver, Canada - MeOH1_35cm_T4_195 | ecosystem: Engineered > Artificial ecosystem > Sand microcosm > Unclassified ... | reverse complement strand
AGCCCGAGGAGGCTTTCGGCGGCGCCGGCGAGCATCGAGGCGAAGACCAGGATCGAGATTCCGAGGATGACGCCGGGGATGACCAGCGGCACGATCATCATGACGTAGAGCGCCTGCTTCCCGGGGAAGGCGTGGCGCTCGAACAGGAAGGCGTTGGTGGTGCCGACCACGACCGACAGGAGCGACACGACGATGCCGACGACGAAGGAGTTGGCGAGGCCCTGCAGCAGCCGGCGGTCGTGGAACAGCCCGAGCTTCGGCTCGACGGTGCCGAAGAACCAGTCGAGGGTGAAGCCGTTCCACGGCAGCGCCGGGAACACCGAATCGTTGAAGGCGAACATCGCCGCCGCGGCGAGCGGCGCCGCGAGATAGAGGAAGAAGGCCGCGACATAGGCGCGGTAGGTCCAGGCGAGGAGCGGGCTGCGGGTGGCGGCGGCCATCGGGTCAGCTCCGCGCGATCGTGCCGGCGAGGCTCTGGCCGCTGAGTTTCAGGCCGAGCCAGACGACGCCGGAGGTGAAGACGAGCAGCACCACGCCGAAGGTCGCCCCGGACTCCCAGTTGTAGCGGGTGATGAACTGGTCGTAGATCTGCTCGGTGAACCACATGCTGTTCTTGCCGCCGAGGAGGATCGGCGTCAGGTAGCTGCCCGCCGTCAGCATGAAGACGACGATCGACCCGGCGACGATGCCCGGCATGGCGTAGGGCACGATGATCCTTCGCAGCACCGTCAGGCGGCTGCCGCCGAGGTTGTAGCCGGCCTCGGTGAGGCTGTCGTCCATGCCGTCGAGGGTCGAGACGATCGGCACGATCATGAACAGCACGACGGTGTAGACGAGGCCGACGACGACGGTGGCGTCGTTGTAGAGGAGCTCGACCGGCCCGGCGGCGAGGCCCGTCCACTGCAGGAGGCCGGAGACGACGCCGGTCTCGCGCAACAGCACGATCCAGCCGAAGGCGCGCACGAGGTCGCTCACCCACAAGGGGATCAGGCAGAGCAGGAACAAGGCCGCCCGACTGCGGTGGCGCGCCACCTTGGCGATGTAGTAGCCGACCGGGAAGGCGACGACGAGGGTCAGCGCCGTGACGAGGAGCGACATCGTCGCGGTGCGCAACAGCGTGTTCCAGTAGATCGGCTCGCTGATGAAGTCGAGATAGTTGCCGAAGCCGAAGGTGTAGACGCGCGGGGCGACCTTCTCGCGCAGCGACAGGTAGCCGATGCCGACGTGCGGCAGCACGATGAGCAGCAGGATCCACATCAGGAACGGCGCGAGGAGCAGGTAGAGCGCCAGCCGGCCGGCATTGCGGTCCGCCATGGTGCTCACTCCTTGCGGGCGAAGCAGCGCGTCTGCGCCGCCGCCCAGGTGAGCGCCACGGCCGCGCCCGGAGCGAGATCCGCCGCGGTGCCGGTCGTGGGATAGCCGGCCTCGATCAGCGCGCCGGCGGCCGTGCGCACCAGCACGCGGCTGTTGGCGCCGTTGAACAGCAGGCTGTCGATGATGCCGTCGACGCGGGTTGGTGCCCGCCGCGACGGCGGCCTGCGGCGGCGCGAGCGCCATCGCCTCGGGCCGGACGAAGACCTCGACCGCCGCGCCGGGCTCGGCCGCGCAGCCGGAGGCGGCGCTGGCGAGCGGAACGCCGGCCGAGGTCTCGATGCGCAGCACGCCGCCCTCGGCGGCGGTGACGCGGCCGTTCCAGCGGTTGCTGTCGCCGACGAAGCCGGCGACGAAGGCGCTCGCCGGCGCGTGGTAGAGCTCCTGCGGCGTGCCGACCTGCTCGAACTTGCCGGCGTTCATCACCGCCACCCGGTCGGACATCACCAGTGCCTCGGACTGGTCGTGAGTGATGTAGACGAAGGTGGTGCCGAACTGGTGCTGCAGGAGCTTCAGCTCGATCTTCATGCGCTCGCGCAGCTTCAGGTCGAGGGCGCCGAGCGGCTCGTCGAGGAGGAGCACGTCGGGCTCGAGCACCATGCAGCGGGCGATCGCGATGCGCTGCTTCTGGCCGCCGGAGAGCTGGTTGATCTGCTTCTCTCCGACCCCGGGCAGGCCGACGCGCTCGAGCACGTCGGCGACCCGCCGGCCGATCTCGGCCTTGCCGGCGCCGCGGCAGCGCAGGCCGTAGGCGATGTTCTCGGCGACGTTCATCATCGGGAACAGCGCGAGGTGCTGGAACACCATCTTGACGTTGCGCCGGTTCGGCGGCGTGCCGAGGACCGAGCGCCCCTTGATGCGGATGTCGCCCGCCGCCGGCTCGTCGAAGCCGGCGATCATCCGCATCAAGGTGGTCTTGCCGCAGCCAGACGGGCCGAGGATCGAGAAGAACGAGCCGCTCGGGATCTCGAAGGACACGTCGTTGACGGCGGTGAACGCTCCGAAGCGCTTGGAGACGGTCACGCACTCGAGGTCGTAGGTCATCGCCTGCCGAAATCTGGGAGAAGCCGCGGTTGGGCGGGAGGGGCGGGGGGCCGCCCCTCCCGACGGGGCCGGGATCAGTTCCCGGTCGCCGCCTTGATGCGCTCCAGCGCCTTGCCTTCCATGTCCTCGACGCCCGGCGGGATGTTGGCGAAGAACTTCAGGTTCGCCATGTCCGCCGGCTTGAACGCCGCGGCGACGGCCGCCTTCTTGTCGGCCGGCAAGAGGTCGGCGCCGCCCTTGACGGCGGCGATGGCGCCGGTGCTCTCCGACATCAGCGTGACGATCTCGGGCTGCATGACGAAGTTGATCCACTTGTAGGCGGCGTCGTCGGCCTCGCCCTTGCTCGGGATGGCGAAGGTGTCGATCCAGGCGAGCGCCCCGGTCTCCGGCGGCACGAAGACGATGTTCTTGTTCTGGCCGTAGAGCTTGAAGGCGGTCGAATCCCACGTCTCCGCCGCCACGACCTCACCCGACAGCATCAGGTTGGCGAGGTCGTCGCCGCCCTGCCAGTAGACCTTGACGTTGTCCTTGCAGGCGATCAGCTTCTCGGTGACCTTGTCGAGGATCTGCTGATATTTCGGCAGATCGCCATAAGCATCGAACGGGTTCTCGCCCATGGCGAAGGCGGTGCCGAGCAGGATCGTGCGCTTCAGGCGCATCGACGTCTTGCCCTTGTATTTCGGATCGCAGAGGTCGGCCCACGACTTCACGTCCGGCGCCTTGGTCTTGTCGGCCATCAGGCCGGAGGTACCCCACTGGTGCGGCACGGCGTAGACCTTGCCGTCGATCGTCGTGTTCGCCTTGACGCCGGCGAGCAGGGTGTCATCCATCGCGGCGGTGTCGACCTTCGTCAGGTCGAGCGGCTTGTAGATGTCGTATTCCTGCTGGGCGGCGAAGATCCGGTCGTGGCTCGGCTGCGCCAGATCGTAGCCGGCGCCGCCGGTGGCGCGCAGCTTGGCGACCATCTCCTCGTTGTTCGACAGCGTCACCTCGACGTCGATGTCGGGATACTTCTCCTCGAACATCTGGACGACCTTGTCGGGGGCGTAGCCGCCCCAGGTGAGCAGCCGCAGGGTCTCGGCGTTGGCGTCCGGCGACAGCGTCGCGAGCGCGGCGGCGAGCACGGTGGCGGATAGCAGCGTGGTGCGCGTCATGGTGGCAGGTCCTCCCTCCCGACCGCCCGTCCGGCGCAGCGGCTGCCGGGACGTGCGGCGGACATGAACACAGGCGGGTGCGCCTTCCTGTTCCCCGCGGAAGGAACGCATCCTCGCACCATGAGACGGTCCGATTGGTCTGGACGTAAGGTCCATTCTGGACAATGTCCGATACCATTTCGGCCTGGCCGCGGGCTCAGATCGGCAACCTGTCGAGCCAGCGGAACCAGGCGACGGAGGTGCCGAGGAACCACGGCCGTCCGGTGTAGAAGGGCCGGGTCGGGAACGGCAGGCCGTCGAAGGCGGTGCGCCCGTCGGCCCGGCCGAGCACCTGCCGGCCGAGGCGCATGCCGAAATAGCTCGCCATGGAGACGCCGGAGCCGCAGTAGCCGAGGGCGAAGTGGACGCCCTCGTGCTCGCCGACGTGGGCGAGGGTGTCGAAGGTGTAGGCGACCGTGCCGACCCACGAGTGGCTGATGCGGGCGCCGCCGAGCTCCGGGAACAGCCGCGCCATCTCGGCGTGCAGGCGCGGGCCGCTGATCCGCGGGTCGGTCTCCGTCGCCGAGACGCGGCCGCCGAACAGCATGCGCGTGCGGTCCGGCGAGGCGCGGTAGTAGTAGACCACCCGGCGCGTATCGCTGACGACGCGGTCGTGCGGGATGAGCTTCGCCATCAGCTCCGTGCCGACGGGCTCGGTGGCGATGATGTAGCTGCCGATCGGGATGATGCGGCGGCGGAGCCAGGGCGTCGGCGGCCCGGTGTAGCCGTTGGTCGCCACGACGACGTTGCGGGCCTTGACGCGGCCCCGCGGCGTCTCGACCTCGATGCCGCCGGCCTCGCGCCGAAGCGCCGTCACCGGGCAGTACGGCACCACCGCGGCGCCGGCCGCGAGCGCCCGCTCGAGAAGGCCGGCGTGGTAGCGGCCGGGATCGAGCGCGGCGTGCTTCGGAAAGACGACGCCGCCGAAATAGGCGTCGGTGCCGATCTCGCGGCGCTGCTCGGCGCGCGGCACGGCGATGCCGCCGCTCGACAGCTCCGGCTCCTCCGCGGCGAGCGCTGCCGTCAGCCGCTCATAGGCCCTGGCGTTGTGGGCGGCGTGGAAGCGGCCGCCGATCCTGAAGTCGCAGTCGATCCCCTCCTCGCCGACGAAGCCCTCGATCCATGCGAGGGCGGCGCGGCCCTCCTTGAGGATGGCGACGGCGCGGTCGCGGCCGTAGCGGCGGGTGAGCTCGTCGAGATCGGGCTTGATCGAGGTGCTGATCTGGCCGCCGTTGCGGCTGCTGCAGCCGAAGCCGGCCGCCTCGGCGTCGAGGACGAGGGTGGCGCGGCCGCCGCGGGCCGTCTCGAGCGCGGCGTTGAGGCCGGTGTAGCCGGAGCCGACGACGACCACGTCCACCCGCTCCGGCAGCGGCGGGGCACCGAGATCCGGCCGCGGCACCCGCTCCCACCAGTAAGGCGTCGCCTTGAAGTCCTGACTGAAAACCGCTGCACCCACGGGAATCCCACCCTCCTGCCACGAGGCGCGCGGCGGCTCCTCCGCGGCCGCGCCGGCGCCGGCCGGCTCAGATCCGGGCGGCGACGCTCTTCACCTTGCAATAGGCGTCGAGCGCCCGGAAGCCCTTCTCGCGCCCGAAGCCGGAGAGCTTGTTGCCGCCGAACGGTACCTCGATGCCGCCGGCGAAGTATTCGTTGATGTAGATCTGCCCGGCGTCGATGTCGCGGGCGAGCGCGAGCGCCTTGCCGATGTCGCGGGTGTAGATCCCGGCGACGAGGCCGTAGGGCGTGCCGTTCGCCGCTGCGAGCGCCGCCTCGACGCCGTCGACGACCTGCACGGCGAGCACCGGCCCGAAGATCTCCTCCTGCACGACGCGGTCGCCGGCATCGACGTCGTCGAGGATGGTCGGCTCGAAGAACCAGCCGCGGCCGGTCTCGGGATCGGCGGTCACCCGGCCGCCCGCGACGATCTCGACGCCGTGGGTGCGGGCGTCGTCGACGTAGCCGGCGACCTTGGCGAGGTGGGCGGCGGAATTGAGCGGGCCGACTTGCGGGTTCCTCAGCCCGTGGCCGAGGGTGAGGGCGCGGGTCCGCGCCACGAGCTTCTCCACGAACTCGGCGTGGATGGAGCGCTCGATGACGAGGCGCGATCCGGCCGAGCAGATCTGCCCGGCGTTCTCGAAGATGGCGCCGAGGACGCCGGCGAGCGCCGCCTCCATGTCGCAGTCGGCGAGCACCACGACCGGCGACTTGCCGCCGAGTTCGAGGGTCAGGCTCGTCACGTTCGGCGCCGCCGCCTGCATGACGCGGCAGCCGGTGGCGCCCGAGCCGGTGAAGGTGATGTGGCGGACGCGCGGGTCGGCGACGAGCGCCGCACCGGCCTCCGCCCCGGTGCCGGTGACGACATTGACGACGCCGTCGGGCAGGCCCGCGTCCGTGAGGAGCGCGGCGAGCATCAGCGCCGTCACCGGCGTCTGCTCGGCCGGCTTGACGACGGCGGTGCAGCCGGCGGCGAGCGCCGGGGCGAGGCTGCGGGCGGTCGTCGAGACGGGATAGTTCCACGGCACGACGTGGGCGGTGACGCCGACCGGCTCGTTGACGGTGAAGGCGAGGTAGTCGCGCCCGAGCGGGATGCTCGCGCCCTCGAGCTTGTCGGCGGCGCCGGCGTAGTATTCGAAGGCGCGGGCGGCGCCCCTGACGTCGCCGAGCGCCTCGCCGACCGGCTTGCCGCAATCGAGGCTCTCGGCCACGGCGAAGCGCACGGCATCAACCCTGAGGAGGGCCGCCGCCCGGTTGAGGATGCGGCCGCGCTCGGCCGGCTTCGCGTCGCGCCACGGCCCGGCCTGCGCTCTCGCCGCGGCGGCGACGGCGTCGGCGACGTCTTCGGCGCCGCCGGCGGCGAACTCCAGGAACGGCCGGCCCGAGCCCGGGTCGAAGGAGGCCATCGTCCGGCCGGAGCGCGCCGGGTGCCACCCGCCGTCGATGAACAGCCGATCGGGCAGCCCCGGCATCGTGCCGGCGGCGAGCGTCGCGGCGGCGAAGTCGCTGAGGGCGGCGTCCATCAGCCGATCTCGCTCACTTGGTAGGCCGAGCGGGCGAGCCACTCGGGCTCGATCTCGATGCCCCAGCCCGGCGCGTCGGACACCGTCACGTGGCCGTCCTCGACCTTATAGGGATCGTTGCGGAAGAGGCCGTACTGCCAGGGATAATAGTCGGCCTCCTCGATCGAGAACTCGAGATAGTCGCCGGCGTTGTCGATGGCGCGCAGCAGGTGCATCGTGAACAGCGTCACCATGGCGAGGTTGGCGCTGTGCGGCGTGCATGGCAGGCCGGCCACCGCCGCCATGCGGGCGACGCGCAGCGTGCGCACCATGCCGCCGAGATAGCAGACGTCCGGCTGGACGATGTCGACGGCGCCCATCTCGATCATGTGGCGGAAGGTCGGGATCATGCAGTCCTGCTCGCCGCCGGTAACGTCGAGGTCGAGCGCCTCCTTCACCTCGCGCGTCTGTTCGAGCTCCCAATAGGGGCACGGCTCCTCGAAGTGGACGACGCCGTTGTCCTGAAGCATGCGGCCGACCTCGATGGCGCGTGCCGGCGAGAAGCCGCTGTTGCCGTCGACGAGGAGGGTGGCGCCGTCGCCGAGGGCGCGGCGGACCGTCGGCACGATCGCCTCGGTGCGGCCGGGCCATTCGTCGACGTCGTGGCCGAACTCGGCGCCGACGCGGAACTTGAAGGCGTCGAAGCCGTGCGCGTCGCGCAGCCTGAGGAAGCGTGCGGCCTCGGCCTCCGGCCCGATGTCGCGCTTCATCGACGAGGCGTAGGTGCGAAGCTTGCCCGGCGTGCCGCCGAGGAGGGCGCAGACCGGCTTGCCGGCGCGCTTCCCCTTGAGGTCCCACAGCGCCGTGTCGAGGCCGCCGATCGCCCGGGAGAGGTAGGAGCCGGGAAACTTCAGCTCCTTCTCCGGGACGAGGTCGACGAGCCGCTCGATGTCGGCCTCGTCGGCGCCGAGCGCCCACGGCGCCACCTGACGGTGGAAGACGCGGGCGGTGATGTCGGCGTTGTAGGTGGAGACCTGGCCCCAGCCCTGCGCGCCGTCCTCGGCGGTGACGCGCACGAAGCCGACGTCCTGCGTCGCGAAGGTCTCGAGGGATCTGATCTTCATCGCTGGTCCTGCCGCTCGGCCGCCCCCCGCCCTCGGGTCGCGGCCCGCCTTCGCGATCAATCGGACCGGAATGGTTGCCGCGGAAGGTCCATTTTCGATATTCTACCAGTCCGCTTTCCGCGTCCGGCATCTCCGGCGACGGTGGCGCGACGACCGCGGAGACGGCACTCGATGGTGAAGAAGGCCGGCGGCGCCCTGCTCCTGTCGCTGAAGCTCGATCCGGACGCCGAGAAGCCGCTCAGCGCGCAGCTCTGCGCCGCGCTGCGCGAGATGATCCTGTCCGGCGGGCTCAAGGCCGGCGAACGGCTGCCGGCGACGCGGACCGTCGCCGACGATGTCGGCGTGTCGCGGACGACCGTCATCGAGGCGTTCGCACGCCTCGCCGAGGAGGGCCTGATTGTCTCGCGCACCGGCGCCGGCACCTATGTCAGCGCCGCGCTGATCGAGCATCGGCCGCAGCCCGGCGGCGCCAATGAGGAGCGGCGGGCGGCGGCGCCGTCGCCGCGGCTGTCGCGCCTCGTGGCGCAGCGCTCGGCCGCCTTCGACAAGCGGCTGGAACACACCCCGCGCGCGTTCACCACGGCGATGCCGGCCTTCGACGCCTTTCCGATGGCGCTGTGGTCGCGGCACGTGGCCAAGCACTGGCGGGCGCACCGCGACGTCGTCCTCGGCTACGGCGATGCGCACGGCTTCATGGCCCTGCGCCGCGCCATCGCCGCCCACCTCAGAACCAACCGCGCCATCGCCTGCGAGGCCGAGCAGATCTTCATCGTCAACGGCGCCCAGCACGGCTTCCAGCTCATCGCCAGCATGCTGCTCGACCCCGGCGACAAGATCTGGTTCGAGAACCCCGGGGCGATCGGCGCACGCAATTCCTTCGTCGCCGCCGGGGGGGACCTGGTGCCGGTGCCGGTCGACCACGACGGGCTGATCGTCGAGGAGGGGCTGCGCCGCGCGCCGGAATTCCGCCTCGCCTTCGTCACGCCGTCGCACCAGCAGCCGCTCGGCTCGACGATGAGCCTGGCGCGCCGGCTGGCGCTGCTGGCCGCCGCCGACAAGGCCGACGCCTGGGTCATCGAGGACGACTACGACGGCGAGTTCAGCCACGCCGGCCGGCCGCCGCCGACGCTGAAGTCGATCGACGTCGCCGGCCGCGTCATCTATGTCGGCACCTTCTCGAAGACGCTGTTTCCGGCGCTCAGGCTCGGCTACGTGCTGGCGCCACCGGCGCTGGTCGACGTCTTCGCCCGGCTGATGAGCGCCTTCGCGCCCGGCGTGCCGTCGAACCCGCAGGCGGTCGTCGCCGACTTCATGGACGAGGGCCATTTCGCCACGCACATCCGCCGCATGCGCAAGCTCTACGCCGAGCGGCACGCATCGCTCATCGAGGCGGCGCGGGAACAACTCGCCGGGGTGCTCGAGGTGATGCCGACCGAGACCGGCCTGCACACCATCGGCCTCCTCGGCGACGGCCTGTCGGAGGCGGCCTTCGCCGAGCGCGCCTGGGCACGCGGCGTCACGGTGGTGCCGCTCGCCAAGTTCTGCCTGGCGCCGGTCGCCCCCCGCGGCGTCGTCCTCGGCTTCAGCGGCGTCAGGCCGGAGGACATCCGCCGCGCCGTGCGGACGCTCGCCGCGATCGCGGCGTGAGGGCGAGGGGCGTGGCGGGGCCGAGCCGGGCGTCCGGCTCTGCCTCTCGTCGACTCAGTCGACGTAGCTGCAGCCGAGGCGCTCGAGCGCCTTGTCGACCCACGAGCGGTCGAGGGTGCCGGCCTCCGTCTCGCTCATCTGGCGGGCCTCGGCCTCGTGCTTCTTGCGGGTGGCGGCGAGCACCGTCTCGGCCGCCGCCGCCGGCACCGCGACGACACCGTCGGAATCGCCGAGGACGAGGTCGCCCGGCTCGATCACCATGCCTTCGACGGCGATGGCGAAGCCGATCTCGCCGGGACCCTCGCGGTAGGGGCCGCGGTGGGTGACGCCGAGGGCGAAGACCGGCAGGTTGCGCGCGCGGATGGCGTCGACGTCGCGGATCGCGCCGTAGAGCACGAAGCCCGCCACGCCGCGGCGGATGGCGTGGGCGAGCATCAATTCGCCCATCAGCGAGTTGGTCACGTCGCCGCCGGCGTCGACGACGATGACGTCGCCCGCCGCCGCCATGTCGATCGCCTTGTGCAGCATCAGGTTGTCACCGGGGCGGCTCTTCACCGTCAGCGCCGGGCCGGCGAGGACGCCGTCGCGGTGCATCGGCCGGAGCGCCGTGCCGCCGGCGGCGAGCCGCGACATCGAATCGGAGACGTTGGCGACGGGCAGGGTGCGGAACGCTTCGACATAGCGGCTGTCGATGCGGGTCCAAGAGCGCTTGATGCGGAAGCCGACTGGCATGGGCGGGGATCCTTTTTTTGGCAGATCGATTCGAAATGGCGAGGAAATCCTCCCGCCGTCATGGCCGGGCTTGTCCCGGCCATCCACGCCTGTCCTTCCACGAGGCGAGGCGCGCAGGGTTACTTCATCGCTCGCCCTCGATGACTTCGGACCGGAGCCCCGATCTCGCCGAGCCGTGGATGGCCGGGACAAGCCCGGCCATGACGGAGGAAAGGGTGTCGCCCGGCTCCGGGCGAGGTCTGGGTCAGGCGGCGAGATCGGCCGGATGGGCGACGCTGCGCGCGTCCGGCGGGTTGCCGTCGAGGACGCTGATGATGTGGCGGGCGGCGATCTCGGCCATCGAGCGGGCCGAGCCGTGGGTGACGCCGCCGATGTGCGGCGTGGCGACGAGGTTCGGCAGCCGCCACAGCGGGCTGTCCGGCGCCGGCGGCTCGGCGGCGAAGCTGTCGAGCGCCGCGCCGGCGATCCGGCCGCTCGCCAGCGCCTCGGCGAGCGCCGCCTCGTCGATGATGCCGCCGCGCGCCGTGTTGACGACGAGGGCGCCGGGCTTCATCCGCGCCAGGCGCTCGGCGTTGATGAGATGGCGCGTCGCGCTCGTCAGCGGGCAGTGCAGGCTGACGACGTCGCAGCCGGTGATCACCTCGTCGACGTCGCCGGTGACGGCGTGGCCCTCGGCGAGCGCCTCCTCGGCCGCGACCGGGTCGTAGACGAGGACATCCATGCCGAGGAGCCGGGCGAGCCGCGCCGTCTCCCGGCCGATCGAGCCGTAGCCGACGAGGCCGATGCGCGAGCCGGCGATGTCGCGG
>Ga0255338_1005860_pt1 | contig 10914 bp, 9 predicted proteins | sample MeOH1_35cm_T4_19_FD_203715 | JGI IMG/M metagenome (GOLD analysis project Ga0255338, IMG submission 203715) | Sandy soil microbial communities from University of British Columbia, Vancouver, Canada - MeOH1_35cm_T4_195 | ecosystem: Engineered > Artificial ecosystem > Sand microcosm > Unclassified ... | reverse complement strand
GATCGCTTTCGGGTGGATGCCAACCATGTTGTTGATCACGAATTCCAGACGCGCCAGACCGACGCCGTCATTTGGCGTCTGCGCAAAGCTGAACGCCATGTCCGGGTTGCCTACGTTCATCATGATCTTGCATGGCGGTTTGCTCAAGGCAGCTGTTGCTTGAGTGTTTACATCATATTCAATCGCGCCGTGGTAAACAAAACCTGACTCACCTTCAGCACACGATACGGTAACAATTTCGCCTTCGCGCAATACGTCGGTTGCATTGACTGCCCCTACAATCGCCGGAATACCCAGTTCACGCGCGATAATCGCTGCATGGCAGGTACGGCCGCCGCGGTTTGTCACCAGCGCGCTGGCGCGTTTCATTACCGGTTCCCAGTTTGGGTCTGTCATGTCGGCGACAAGAACGTCACCTGGCTGTACCAGGTGCATATCAGCCGGATCCAGTACGATACGTACCGGGCCTACGCCAACTTTTTGCGTGACGGCGCGGCCAACCACCAATGGTTTTTCACTGTGCTTATTGAGTTTGAATGTTTCAGTGATGTTGTTTGCTGCCTGTTGTGACTTAACGGTTTCCGGGCGAGCCTGCAGGATGTAGAGTTTGTTATCGATACCGTTTTTTCCCCACTCGATATCCATTGGACAGCCATAATGGGCTTCAATCTGCATTGCATAACGAGCCAGTTCCAGTACGTCTGCGTCTGACAATGAGTAACGGTCACTCTCAACTGGATCAACATCAACGGTTTGCGTACTTTTACCTGCGCGTGTTGCATCGCTGAATATCATTTTAATGAGTTTTGAACCCATAGTACGGCGCACGATTGAAGGTTTTCCTTGTGCCAGAGTCGGTTTGTGCACGTAGAACTCGTCAGGGTTCACCGCACCTTGCACCACAGTTTCACCCAAGCCGTATGATGAAGTGATAAACACTACATCTTTAAAGCCTGATTCAGTATCGATGGTGAACATAACACCGGCACAGCCGATATCGCTACGCACCATTTGCTGAACGCCGGCTGAAAGTGCTACATCAGCATGTACAAAGCCCTTATGTACACGGTATGAAATGGCGCGGTCGTTATAAAGGGAGGCGAATACTTCCTTGATTGCGTGCAGGATGTTATCCAAGCCATGAATGTTCAGGAACGATTCCTGCTGGCCGGCAAACGAAGCATCAGGTAAGTCTTCCGCTGTTGCTGATGATCGAACTGCGAATGTTGCATCTTTACCTGATTTTGCAATCAGAATTTCATAGTTTTCTTTAATCGCTTTATCTAACGCTGGTGGGAACGGCGCTTCCATAATCCATTCGCGCACTTTTTTACCGCAAATAGCTAATGCTTGCGTGTCATCTATGTTTAAGTTATCTAATTCAGCATTGATTTTGTCATCAAGGCCATTTTGCGCCAGAAATTCACGGTATGCATCTGCTGTTGTCGCGAACCCGGTAGGGACGCGTACACCTTTTGCTGACAATTGTGAAATCATTTCGCCTAAGGAAGCATTTTTACCTCCGACAGAAGGTACATCGATATTGCGAAGATTTTCAAATGGAATAACGTGGGCTGACATGATAGTTCCTTAGATGTTCAAACAAGTAATTGATTAATTCTTTTAGTCTACTTTTGGCAAACATATTTCAGCAAATATATGAAATATGTATTTGGAAAAGGCTGATTAAATAGCTAGTTATTATTAGTTATGTCTTATTTTGCCTAATTATCCCGAGGTTGTCACCTGATAATGCTTAGATTAAATAAATCTTTTAAGTAAACCTTGAAAATCGATTAAATTATTCTTTTGCCATGACGCTTGTGATATATGAAAATAGCTGACGGTCAGCTAAAATATAGTTGCATAACAGGAAACAACACTTACAATGATGCAACAATTAATCATGCGATATTTCAAATTTTATAATATGCCTGCCCAACCACTCCGGCAATTGGAAAAGCATGACTGCTAGCGTACAAGTGCGCAGTAGCGGTCGTTTGCATATGGGTTTTTTTGATCTGCATGGCGGCCTGGGGCGAAAATTCGGCAGCATAGGATTAAGCTTGGCAGAGCCAGCTTTACTAATTGAAGCACAGGCTTCTAAACATCTTAATGTTACAGGCGAAGCATCAGTGCCAGGTACAGTGCTTGCAAAAGCTTCTGCCATTGCACAGCAATTAGCTACAAAACTGGACTTGGCTGGGGCGCTTGACCTTCATATCAGTGAGCATATCCCTGAACACGCCGGATTAGGCTCGGGTACACAGATTGCCCTCGCGGTGGGGTCGGCCATCAGCAATTTATATCATCTTGATTTGAGTGCGCGCAAAATCGCGGAGCTCTCCGGGCGCGGCAGACGTTCCGGTATCGGCATTGCCGCGTTTGATCATGGTGGATTATTGATTGATGGCGGGCGCGCTATTACGTCTGATGCTAATGAAGTGCCGCCTTTGCTCGCAAGATATCATTTTCCTGAAGCATGGGCGATATTGCTGATTTTCGATGCGACGCAGCCAGGTATTCATGGCGAGCAGGAGAGACTGGGTTTTAATCAGCTGCCGGTTTTCTCTGAGAGTCTGGCGGCACATTTATGCCGACATGTGCTGATGCAGGCAATGCCGGCCATTGTTGAGAAGGATTTAAACGCGTTCGGACATTCCATACAGGTATTGCAGCAGCATGTGGGTGATTATTTCGCGCCGGTACAAGGTGGTCGTTACGCCAGCAAGCTGGTGGGTGAAGTGCTGCATTACCTGCAGCAAGCCGGGGTTGCCTGCTTTGGTCAAAGTTCCTGGGGGCCGACCGGTTTTGCGATATTTGAAAACAGCAGTCTGGCGGAACAATATGCGCAGCAGCTGAAAATGCAGTTTACTGATCAAGCCTTGTCCTGGAGAGTCTGCAAAGCTAACAATCAAGGTGCGGAAATTAATGTGCAGGGATAAGGGCGCAGGTTGATAGTTGCAGGCTTGAAACTCCGGACTTGTTGGCTCAGCACTAAATCAGGCAAGTTTTAAATTAAATAAATTTTGAGGTTGTTACCATGGAAAAACCCAGCATTTTGCATTTGTTTACGGCAGCTAAAAATGCCAGCCCATTTGATGTCAATATGGCTTTCGACGCGGGTTTCGATAAAATTGTGCCGTACACTAATGTAGAGTTGTCTGAAGTGGGTGGGCTGACGCAAGATGCAATTTTTTCGCGTAGCCCGTCAGGCGTAAAGCGTGAAGGTATTTTTATCGGGGGGCGTGATATAGACCTCGCCATGCAGATGCTTAATGCTGCCAAGCAGGCCATGTTTGCCCCGTTTGCCTGTTCTGTATTTGCTGACCCTTCCGGTGCATTCACTACGGCAGCGGCAATGATAGCCAAGGTGGAAGCACACCTTAAGGCTAAGTTTGGTGAAGATTTAACCGGCAAAACGCTGAGTGTGTTCGGTGCTACAGGACCGGTAGGCGGCTGCGCTGCGATTATTGCTGCACAGCAAGGCGCAAACGTGCAGCTTGTTGCACACAGTTCTTTAGTCAGAGTACAGGCAAAGGCTGAAGCCTGGAATGCTGAGTATGCTATTAATCTGCAGGCAGTTGATGGCAGTACTGATGCAAAAAAAGCAGATGTTCTCGCCCAAACCGATATCGCCATCTGTGCAGCTGCGGCAGGGGTGCAGGTGATTAGCCTGGAGCAGTTAACGCAGGCAAAACGCCTGAAGATTGTTGCAGATGTGAATGCGGTTGCACCTAACGGTATACAAGGCGTTGATGTGGGCCATGACGGTGTGCTGATTGCTGGCACAGCTATTTATGGCATCGGCGCACTGGCGATTGGCCAGCTCAAATATGCAACACAGCATCAGTTGTTAAGACAAATGCTGCCGCAAGAACAGGATAAACCACAGGAGAAAATCAAGTATCTTGAGTTCATGGCAGCTTTTAATCTGGCGCGCGAGCTATCAAACAATCAATCCTGATCATAGCGCTGTCGGCACGACCATTTGTAGATGCTGCAGTCAAGGCAGGTTATGCCGTCACGGCAATAGATGCGTTCGCCGATGAGCAGACTGTTGCTCTTGCTGAGAAATCTATGGTTGTTGCGTATGGCCGTAATGGTTTCGATGCAAATGCGCTGATGGTTGCGCTCGATGCAATGGATTTAAGCCAGTTTGACGGTTTTGTTTATGGAAGTGGCTTTGAATCACAGCCGGAGTTGTTGCTTAAACTAGCCGAACAATTACCGCTGATAGGTAATTATCCAGATACTGTCGCCGCCGTCAAAACCCCAGCTGTTTTTTTTGCAGCACTACAGCGCTTAAATATTAATTATCCTGAGGTGTGTTATGCATACCCTGAGACCCATGCAAGCGCTTATCTGATCAAGTTTTCTGGAGGCAGTGGCGGTATGCATGTGCATGCAGCTAATGTTCACAACTGCTTGCTTGAGGGCGAATACTATTACCAGAAAAAAACTCACGGACGTCCTGTGTCGTTATTATTTCTGGCTAATAAGCATGATATAGAAGTAATCGGTTTTAATGAGCAATGGCTGAGTCCATCGCCGGATAGCCCATATCGTTACGGCGGGGCTGTCAGTCATGTGAAATTGTCGACCAGTGTTCAGCAGCAGCTGATGAACGCAGCGCAAAAACTGACGGTAGAGTTTGGTTTGCTGGGCTTGAATAGTCTGGATGCTACAGTGGCTGAGATAGGCAATGCATCAGGGCTGGATGGAGAGGTATTTGTTCTGGAAATCAACCCCAGGTTAAGTGCAACCTTTGATTTATATGGCAGCACTGAACTCAATCTGTTTGAGCGGCATGTGAATGTTTGTTTAAATCATGATGGCTTGAATCAAAATGCAGTGTATCAATCAAGTCTGCAATCTAAAGCGCATGCAATCGTTTATGCTACTGAACAAATTGCGTTATCAGCGCCATTGTTATGGCCGGACTGGGTCAGTGATACGCCACTCCTCAGTCAAAAGATATTGACAATATCAGTCGGTGAACCCGTGTGTTCGGTGCTTGCATGTGCTGATACTGCCGATATGGCGAAAAAAATTGCGCAGAGTAGAGTTGAAATAATACAAAATTTATTACAATCACTTAAGCAATACCCTTGTGCGAATAACTGCGTTAACTTGTCCGTGCAAAGTCACTAATAAAAACGTTTGGCAGAAAATAAAGGATAAAAGTGCAAAATATTCAGGCATCACTATCATCACCAGCGCCAGTGAGTGTTAACCAGCTTGCAGCGCCTTTGGTCAGTCAATTGCTAGCGCAGGCAGATGCGCTGCAGCTTGGCGTTTCGCAGCATGAATCTGGCTGTACTATTGTGGATGCAGGTATTCAACATGCAGGCAGCGCTGAGGCTGGCAGGCTGATTGCCGAAATATGCATGGGCGGCCTTGGCCGTGTTGCTTTGCGTGCCGATGACCGTTTTGCTGGCTGGACTGACGCAGTTGCTGTGACTTCGACGTCCCCGGTATTGGCTTGCCTTGCCAGCCAATATGCAGGATGGGCCTTAAGCCATGAAAAGTTCTTCTCATTGGGTTCTGGTCCTGCACGTGCATTGGCGCAACGTGAAGACTTGTTCAAGGAGCTGTCTTATGTTGATGCTGCGAGTAGCACTTGCATAGTGCTGGAAACCGACAAAGTGCCTCCGTTGCAGGTGATTGAAAAGATTGTGCGGGATACCAAAGTAGCGCCTGAACATCTGACAGTTATTCTGACGCCAACCAGCAGTATTGCGGGGGTGGTGCAGATTGTTGGCCGTGTGCTGGAAGTGGCGCTGCATAAAGCGCACACATTGCACTTTCCACTGGAAAATATAGTCAGCGGTACCGGGCTGGCTGTGTTGCCGCCGGTAGCCAAAGATTTTATGACGGCAATGGGACGCACCAACGATGCGATTCTGTTTGGTGGCGATGTGCAACTGCAAGTGCGTGGCGATGATGCTGCAGCTGCAAAACTGGCTGCCGATCTGCCTAGCAGTGCTTCAAAAGATTATGGTAAAACCTTTGCCGAGGTGTTCAAATTCTACGAAATGGACTTTTATAAGATAGACCCTATGCTGTTCAGTCCAGCCAAAGTCACCGTGACCAACGTAGACACCGGTAATGTGTTTGAAGGCGGCTACTTGAATGCAGATTTAATCAATCTTTCATTTTCCTGAATCGTTTCGGGTCATTTTCGTGCGCATCCCTATATTTACTGACGATGCCGGCTGGCAAGGCGCTCAGCTTAAACAAGCCTTTGCCAAGCATGATGTAGATGCGGTTTTTGTCTCGCTGCAGGATTGTGTCATTGATCTGGCACAGCAGGTTCCTAATATTCAAATCCCGCATTTTGACACGCTGCCGCCGGCAGCCTTTGTGCGCGGCGTTGCTGGCGGCACCTTGCAGCAGGTGATTACGCGCCTGAATGTGCTGCATATGCTGACACGGCAGGGTGTGCGTATCTACAACCAGGCGCAGGCGATTGAGCGCACTGTAGACAAAGCCATGACCAGTTTTCTGCTGCGCATGCATGGCGTTGCTACCCCTGCCACCTGGGTGTGCGAATCGAGAGCGCATATAGAAACTATCCGCCAGCAGGCTGCAGGCAACGGTCAGCAGTTGGTACTTAAACCTTTATTTGGCTCGCAGGGGCAGGGCGTACGCAAGCTGCTGCACAGTGAGCCATTACCGGTACCCATGCAGCAGTATGTAGATGGTGTTTACTATCTGCAGCAATTGATCGAGACTGCAGATAAACCGCATGATTACCGCGTGTTCGTAATTAGTGGCAAAGTGGTTGCTGCAATGAAACGTCAGGGTGAGAGCTGGGTTAATAATGTGGCTTCCGGTGGTCGCTGTGTGGCGATAGAGCCAAGCCAGCAGATGCGGGCGTTAGCTTTAAAGGCGGCACAGGCCGTAGATATAGATTACTGTGGCGTGGATATTATTCAGGCTGCAAATGGCGACTATTATGTGCTGGAGGTGAATAGTATCCCAGCCTGGCGCGGCTTGCAGGGTGTGACGGATGTTAATATCGCAGAAGTGTTGGTCGATGATTTTTTGTGTAAATCAGAGTCTTCATCAGCAAACTGTGTCAGCAATAGGGTTTAGATAATGCAGTCAAAAAAATTCACTTCCGCACAATTGGCCAAAGCCTATAAAACCGCCTGCATGGCAGAGCTGCAGGCCTTAAAGCCAGGGAATGTACATGCATTTTCCGATGGTCACGGCATGACTATCCATGACTTTATCAAGAGTGCAGATGTCACGGCAGACATCATTGCCAGGCCGGATTTAAGTCTGGGGGCGCGTATTTTCTCCGCGGCAGAAGCCACAAAAAATGCAGTTGGTCAAAACACTAACCTGGGCGTTTTGCTGTTGTGTGCGCCTATTATAGATGCAGCACTGGAGCTGACCGACGGACAGACCTTGCAGCAGCGTTTGCATGAGACCTTGTTGCGACTAAGCGTAAGTGATGCCGAGTATGTGTCGAGAGCGATTGTGCTGGCGAGCCCTGGTGGTTTAGGAAGCGCTGCCGAATACGATGTGCGTGAAACACCAAGTGTTAGCCTGCTGCAAATGATGGGTGCCGCACAGGATAGAGACCGTATTGCATGGCAGTATGCCAATAATTTTCAGGATATCATGGAGTTTGGCTTATCACGATATGCTGATGCCATGATTCAATGGGCAAACCCGGCATGGTCTGCCACAGCTTTGTATCTGGCTTTTCTGGCACGTTATCCTGATACGCATGTTATGCGTAAATATGGTGAGTCTTATGCTGAAAGCTTAAGGCAGGAGGCTTGCGAGTTTGAGCGGATGCACAGTGCAGCAGAAAATCCTAAACTGGTACAAAAAAAGCTGCTCGATTGGGATGCCTCACTCAAAGCGCGCGGTATTAATCCAGGTACCAGTGCTGACCTTACCGTGGCAACACTGCTGGTGAGTGAATTGATTTAGCGGTATTACAAGCTTCAGGGGAAATGTGTTCTGGATTTGTCGGGAAGGCACTGGATAACTGGTCGGCAATTTATCCTGTTTTAGCTATATGGTCTTAATAGCCCATAGATAGCAGAAGGCTTTACAGTATTAAATTTCTAAGGTTTCTTATCAAAATAAGCGGCTGCAACAGTGGCCGCATCGTCATCCATGCGGACTTTTCCATGTTCTAGCCAGATTGCGCGGTTACATGTTTGCAGCAATTGTTCTTTGGAATGCGTGGCAATAATGAGTATATTGGTTTTGTATACCAAATCATTCATGCGTAATTTCGCTTTTTCCTTGAATCCTTCATCACCGACAGATAGCCACTCATCCATCAGTAAAATCTCGGGGTGCACAATCGTTGATACCGCAAATGCCAGACGTAAATGCATGCCAGATGAATAGGTGCGCACCGGCATATCGGCAAAACCGCCTAACTCTGAGAACTCGATGATTTCATCGATATGCCTGTTAATTACAGCCTTTTTTAAACCAAGAAGGCTGCCGCGGATGTAAATATTTTCCCTGCCGGTTGCTTCATGGTCAATACCAAGTGATATGTCGATTAATGAGCCTACTTCACCATCTACTTTCACGGTGCCGCTAGACGGAAAATAAACCCCGGACAGCAATCGCAGCAGCGTGCTTTTGCCAGCGCCATTATGCCCTACAATCCCAAGTCGGTCGCCATCCTGCAGTGTGAATGTCAGTCCCTCAAGCGCCCTAACCATTACACGGCCCTGCTGATCGGTGTTGAGTTGACCGCCTGTTGCTACTTTGAGCAGATGGTTTTTTAATGAACGGCCATTCGCGTTGTAGATTGGAAAGTCAACACTGACGTTATTAAATTCAATTCTTGCCACTATGCATCCTTTAAATCAAAGCCAATAAGCAATGCGGCGTCTGTAGTTGCCGTAAAAAGCAAGGGAAAATATTGTGCCCACGACCGCCATTGCAAGCGAAACTAGCCAGTTGGTTGTGGTCGGCATTGTTCCAAGCAGCGGCGCGCGCATAATTTCCAGCAGGTGATAAACCGGGTTAAGGTCTAATAGATAAGCGCTCACATGTGCAGAGATGGTTTTAGGCATCCAGATGATAGGTGTCAGGTAAAATGTAACTTGAATCAGGCTGCCAACCATTTGTGGCATATCCCGGTATCTGGCACAGATCGTTGCCAGTATCAGTGCAACCCAAGTCAGGTTGATTGTTGCCAGTATGAACCCGGGGATGCTCAATAGCGCAATCAGCCCCAGCGGTTTGCCAACTGCAATCAGCACCAGTGGGAAGATCACAATGTTATGCCCCAAAATTAATACGTTGCGCCATACCATGCGCAATATATGTACGAATAATGGAATAGGCAGCTGTTTGATAATATTTTCAGCGACGATAAAACCAGAACAGCCTTCTAATATGACATTGGAGATGAAGGTCCATAAAATAATGCCGATAGCAATAAACGGCAGAAAATCGTGTGTCGGTACTTTAAATACCTGACTAAACACTAAACCGATGGCACCAATCATCACGCTCATGCTAATCGTTAACCAGAATGGACCCAGAGCTGAGCGTCTGTAACGCTGCTGGATATCCTGCCAAGCCAAAAGCGCTATCAAAGCGTGTCGCTTAAAAGCTGCGGCTACATCCAAATATCCAATGCTGAAAGGGTTGTTTTGCATTATTTACTATGATCCGTAGTGGATAAATTTTATTTTGATATCAGGTCAGCACTTTATTAAGCGGTAAATATCTTAACAGTGGCAAGTTCGCAGTGTTAAACAAGACATGCGGAAGTCGTTGGGAATTATAATGCCTAATGCGTGGACTGACATTTATTTTTGTGGATGCCAATATGTATCAGTTGTGCACATGAATATGAGCTAGAGCACTTTTGATAGTAGGACCAGTTTTTAAAGTTTAGTGGATTAATATCGCCGGGCTCAGCCGAGATTGTTTTTGCTTACTTTGTACATTACAATGAATTTAACTTGTTGCGATTATCAGGGTTTGTTATTTGGATTTTGGGCGCACAGTTCATCTGCTTTCTCGGTTTTTGGGGAATGATTGAAAAGCAGGCTAAGCTATGAGTTAAAACTTATCGGTTCATGATGATGTTATATTGTAAACATAGATTGTTTTAACAATGCGCAGAATTTAATGGGGTAAATGAGTTTAGCAAATAAGGCTTCAAAATAAGAACTAATGCGAAAGTTAAAACTATAAAAATGAAAATAGCTTTGTTAGATGATGATGTAGCCTATGCCGAAATTGTGATTGAGTGGTTGGAGGAGGCCGGTTTCAAGGTGGATCACTTCAAGTCCGGTCTTGAATTTGTTCGCAAGTATCCGCATGAGCATTATGACCTTTGCATATTTGATTGGGAACTTCCTGACATGGATGGCCCTGATGTCATGGTCAGTCTCAAGCTGCGCGCCAACAAGTTGCCGCCACTTATATTCCTTACCGGACGTTCTGAAGAGCAGGATATTGTGCGTGTAATAGATGCAGGTGCTGATGACTATGTAGTTAAGCCGTCAAGTCGTGCCATATTGCTAGCGCGAGTCAATGCCTTATTGCGGCGTGCAAACCCGCAGCCGAACAATGATCCATGCCTGGAATTTGGCCCGCTGAAGTTTGATACCAAGCTTCGCTTGGCTAGTATGGGCGGTGAGGATTTTAAGCTTACTGATAAGGAATTTGACTTGGCGTTATACTTTATGAAAAATGAAGGCGTACTGCTATCTAGGTCACATTTAATGCAGGTAGTATGGGGTGCATCACCGGACATAGAAACACGTAAGGTTGATGTGCATGTGAGCCATTTGCGTACCAAGTTAAAACTCACACCTGAACATGGCTGGAAGCTAACCTCTATTTACCAGCAGGGCTACAGACTTGAACGCAGTAATTAACCCAAATTGCCTTTGACCGCTTGAT
>Ga0255338_1005859_pt1 | contig 10918 bp, 9 predicted proteins | sample MeOH1_35cm_T4_19_FD_203715 | JGI IMG/M metagenome (GOLD analysis project Ga0255338, IMG submission 203715) | Sandy soil microbial communities from University of British Columbia, Vancouver, Canada - MeOH1_35cm_T4_195 | ecosystem: Engineered > Artificial ecosystem > Sand microcosm > Unclassified ... | reverse complement strand
GCGCGTCGCCACTTGGGCAGCCCGCTTCGGCTCCTTGCGCATCCACTGGTCGCCCTCGGAGAGCGCGGCCAGGAACTTCTCGATGGTCGGGCCATTGGCCGCCACCCAGGGGCGCAGACCCACATTGTAGCCGATATAGGAGATGACGCCGCCGCCGCGCACAATCTCGACCGCGCCGGGAACATCCTTCATCGCCACGACCGGCCAGGGGTCCCAGCCGACGAAGGCGTCGATGCCCTTGGCCAGCAGCGCGACCGTCATGTCCGGCGGCGGCGTGTTGACGAGGGTGACGTCGTTGGGCGTCAGCCCGCCCTTCTCGATCAGGGCGAGAATGTAGAGATGGTTGATCGTGCCGAAGGAGGCCGCGATCTTCTTGCCCTTCAGGCTCGCGAGATCGCCCTTGGCGATGCCGGAATCCGCACGCGCGATCAGCGCCATGGTCGCGTCCGAGCCGCGGGTCGTGGCGTTGCCCGAGTAGTTGGCGAGCGCGACGAGGTCCATGCCGCGCAGCACGGCGCCGATCATCGGCACGCCGACCTGAACGATGTTGCTCTCGCCCGCCTGCAGCGCATTGAGCGCATCGACGCCGGTCGCGTAGGGCCGGGCGATGTCGACATCGAGGCCCCATTTCTCGAAGAAGCCACGCTCCAGCGCGATCGGCAGGCCGATCTGGTCGATGCCGGTCACCATCCCGGCCTTGAGTTTCACCAGATTCTGCGCCCGCGCGATGTTCGGCGCGGCAAGCGCCGCGCCTGCGGCCAGGACTGTTCTGCGTGTGATCATTCTTATCCTCCCTGTTGCAAAGGCTCGACCCGCTTGACCCAGTAGTAGCGGGCGATTGCGCTGAGCTCGTTCTTGTCGACGTTGCGCAATTCGACTGTGTTGCCGTCCGTGCCGGAGACGCGGCCGTAGCGCTGGAACATCAGCACATGGAAGCGTTCGGGCTCGAAAGGCAGGGTGATCAGGGCGTTGACGCGCTGCCGGTCCGGGAAGCCCGCGGCGATCTTCGACGGCGCGACGATGAACAGCCAGGCCTGCCAGGAGGCCCAGCCGGCGAGGCAGACGAGCAGGATGAGCCCCCGCCGGTTGCCGAGCGCGGAGCGCAGCACGCTCATGCCGACCTCACCAGCGCGAGGACCTTGTTCGACAACTCCTTGAACGCATCGTCCTCGACCAGCTTGTCCCAGACGCGCGGGCGTTCGATCGGCACCGGTACGTCGGCGAGCACATGGCCCTTCGAGAGCACGACGACGCGGTTCGCCAGGAACACGGCCTCCGGCACGTCATGGGTGATGAAGAGGACGGTCGGCCGGCGCTCCTCCCAGATCCGGCTGAGCTCGTCCTGCAGCGTCATGCGCGTCTGCGCATCGACGCTGGCGAAGGGCTCGTCCATCAGCAGGACGTCTGGCTTGTTGGCCAGCGCGCGCACGACGCCGACGCGCTGCTGCATGCCCCCCGAGAGCTCGTTGGGATAGCGGTCCGCCGCATGCGACAAGCCCGCCATGGCGAGATATTCGCGGGCGATCTCGTCGCGCTCGGCCTTGGGCACGCCGCGCATCTTCGGGCCGAAGCCGACATTGTCGAGCACGGTCTTCCAGGGGAAGAGCGCGAAGGACTGGAAGACGACGCCGCGATCCGGCCCCGGCCCCTTGACCGGCTGGCCGCCGACCAGGATCTCGCCGCCCGAATGCGGGATGAAACCGGCGACCATGTTCAGGATGGTCGACTTGCCGCAGCCGGAGGGGCCGACCACCGAAACGAATTCGCCCGCGGGGACGTCGAGCGAGATGTCGTGCAGCGCCGTGTGATGGCTGCCCTCGTAGAGGTCGTAATAGGTCTTGGAGAGGTTCTTCAGGCTGAGACTTTTCACTGCGTCAGTCCCCAGCGCCGGCCGGTCGCGCGCTCGATCGGCGCGAGCACCCAGGCGTCGACAATGTACCAGAGGATGCCGAGCACGATCATGCCCAGCACGATTTCGGTGACGGAACCGGCCCGGCGCGCATCGAACATCATGAAGCCGATGCCGCTGGTGCCGACGATCATCTCCGCCGCGATCAGGGCGCGCCAGCCATAGCCGAGGCCGTTGCGCAGCCCGGTGACGATGTTGGGCAGCGCACCGGGAAGCACGACCTCGGTCAGGATGCGCCAGGGCGGAGCGCCCAGGCTCTGCGCTGCGCGGTGAAGCTCGATCTTGACCGAGCGCACGCCAAGCACCGTGTTGAAGATCACCGGGAAGATCACGGTGTAGACGATGACGAAAGCCATCGTCGTCAGGCCGAAGCCGAACCAGATGATCAGGATCGGCAGCCAGGCGATGTCGCCGATGGCCTGGAAGAAGAGCACGACCGGCCAGAGCGTGGCATAGGCGCGCCGGCTGAGGCCGATGAGCAGGCCGAGCGGGATGCCGAGCGCCATGCCGACGGTCGCGCCGGCGACGAGCCGCGCGACGCTGTCGCCGAGATATTCGGGCAGGATACCCTTGTACATCAGGCTGCTGAAACTACGGACGACGTCCATCGGTGCCGGAAAGAAGGCCGGCGGGAACGGCCCCCAACTCGCGACCGCCTGCCAGAGCAGCACGACCGGAACGAAGGGCGCGAGCGTCTGCAGCACGGGCCATTGCCGGGAGATCCGGACCCAGAAGGACCAGAGCGGAAGAAGAGCGTTCATCAGCGCACCAGCCCCCAGCGTTCGATCGTCGCGCGCTCGAAGGGGGCGAGCACCAGGCGGTCGATCAGCAGCCAGAGCACGCCGATGACGATCATCCCGAAGACGATGACCTCGGTCTGGTAGAAGTCGCGGGCGACGAAGAGCATGTAGCCGAGGCCGACATTGGTCGCGATCATCTCGGCGGCGATCAGCCCGCGCCAGGCGAAGCCGAGGCCGGTCCGGATCCCGGTCGCGATATTGGGAAGCGCGCCTGGCAGCAGAACCTCGGTGAACAGCGCCCAGCGCCCGGCGCCCAACGAGGCCGCGGCGTTGCGCAGCGACATCGGGATCGTCGAGACGCCGAGCAGCGTGTTGTAGACGACGATGAAGAAGACGCCGTTGAAGATGACGAACACGATGGCGCCGAAGCCATAGCCGAACCAGAGCGTCGCGATCGGGATCCAGGCGATGCCGGCCAGCACCGAGAAGAAGCGCAGCAGCGGCGTCAGGAAATCCGAGACGCCCTTGCTGATGCCCATCAGGATGCCGAGCGGCACGGCGACGATGACGGCGAGCACCGTGCCCAGGATGACGCGGCCCATGCTGGCGCCGACATGCATGAACAAGGTGCCGTCGAGGATGCTGTTGGCGCCGGCGCGAACGACAGCCAGCACGCTCGGAAAGATCTGGGGGTTGACCTGGAAGACAGGGACGACGATCGCCCAGACAACGACAAGAAAGAGCAGAGGAGCGACGAATATCGTCGCGTCCAGAAGACGTCTGCTAATCATTCAACCTCCCCGACCGACCGCGAGGGAACCTGCCGCGTGCGATCACGGCAGGTTCACCAGAACACGTCTCTTTTTGAGATCGACCCGGTCGAGCGGGCCGGCGGACGTCACGGCAGCGGGACGACTATAGCCGGAAAACCGCCGCAGCAAAGAACGCCCGGCGCATGGCCCCGGCGCATCGCCACATCGCGGCTCGCCATGTGGGGAGCTCGACCGGCCTGCCCTATAGGCATCCCGCATTGGAACGACGTCTGGCGCAGTAAAATTGATGAAGATCAATGCAAAGCCGGCCGCCTCGTCAATGGATTCGATCAGGTGCGGCAAGGGAAAGTAACGGACGACGGCGGATATGAACGATCTTGCACTATCCTCCAGGGCCGCTGGCAAGCTGCCGCCCGTATCCACGGGCGAGTATCTGGACATCGCCGTCCATCTCGACGGCTCCCCGGAAGACGATGTGCGCCTGGCCCACGCGGAAGCGCTTGCAACGCACTGCGAGGCACGGCTGACGGGCCTCTTCACCAACCTTCTTCCGGATCCGGCGCTTTATGCCGGTGAGTTCGGAACGACCGCGATCGGCCAACTCACGGACGGCGTAATCCAGGAAGGCAACGTCACCGAGCTTCGGCTGCTCCAGCGCCTGGCCCGTCTCGGCTCGCCGCACGAGCTACGCCGCATCGAGGCGGTGCCCTATGTCCTGGAGCGGGCCATCGCCTCCGAGGCGCGATGGAACGACCTCCTCGTCGCGACCTGCCCTCGTCCGAGTGAATCCCTGCGCTGGGGGCCGATGATCGAAGGCGTGATATTCGATGGCGGCCGCAGCCTTTATCTGGTGCCCCCGAAGACCGAGCCGAGGGCGGCGATCCGCACGGTCCTGATCGCCTGGGCTGACACGAGGCCGAGCGCCCGCGCGGTTGCCGAAGCCCTGCCGCTGATCGGACAGGCGACGCAGGTGCATATCGTCACGGTCAAGGAAGAGGCCCATGGGCGGATGGGCGGGGCCGAGGTGCTTGCCGACGTGACGGCCCATCTCGTCCGGCACGGCATCGACGCGACGGCCACCGTCCTGGATACAGCGGGATCGCCGGGCGAATGCCTCCTCGATGAAGTCGACCGGATCTCCGCGGATCTCATCGTCGCCGGCGCCTATGGCCATTCCCGCTTCCGGGAATGGGTCCTCGGCAGCGTCACCGAGGAGCTGCTCTCCAGCGCGCCCGTGCCGCTGCTCGTCGCCCACTGATACAGCCGGCAGGCAAGTTCGCCGGCACCGACTGGAGGGCCGGCTTTCACGGCCCCGGTATTGCCGCCGCGCGCTGTCTCGAAGGGCGGCCCGCCATCACGCCGCCGTTGCGAGGCTGCGGCGGGACGGCTGCGCACCGGCCGCATCGGGGCCATCCTCGTCCACCACGAACAGGTCGACGATGCGGTCCAGCTCCTTCGCTTGCGCCTCGGTCTGCTCGACGGCGCTGTTGGTCTGCTCGACCAGCGCCGCGTTGCTCTGCGTCGTCTCGTCGATCTGGGTCACCGCCTTCGAAACTTCGGTGATGGTGCCGGCCTGCTCCTTGCTGGCGGTCGCGATGCCCTCGACGAGCGCCCTGCTCTCGCGGATCGCGCTCAGCATCTGGCCGAGCTGCGCGCCGGCTTCGGACACCAACTGCGAACCGCTTCTGACCTCCGCGCCGGACTGCTCGATCAGCAGCTTGACGTCGGCAGAGGCGGAAGCCGCCGACTGCGCCAGATTCCGGACCTCCACGGCGACGACGGCGAAGCCCTTGCCCGCCTCCCCCGCCCGCGCAGCCTCCACGGAGGCATTCAGCGCGAGCAGATTGGTCTGGAAGGCGATGTCGTCGATCAACCCGATGATGCTGGAGATCTTGGCGGCGGAGGTCGAGATGCGTCCCATCGCATCATTGGCCTGCTCCATGACGACCGTCACTTTCTCCGCGACCTGGGCGACGGAGCGGGTCTTCTCGTTCGCGGCGTCGGCCCGCCCGGCATTGTCCTTGACGGTCTCCGCCAGCTGAGCGACGGCGGCGGATGTTTCCTGGACGGTCGCCGCCTGCCATGTCGTCCGCTCCGAGAGATCGGTCGCGCCGGTCAGCAACTCGTGCATCGCGGTCCGGATCGAGCCGGAGGCCACGCGCAGCTGGCCCATGATCTCCGAAAGCCGGGTACCGACGGCGTTGACGTCGCCCTGCAGCTTCTCGAATGCGCCGGTGAAGCCCCCTTCCATGCGCTGCGTCAGGTCCGCCTGGGCGAAGGCGGACAGCACGGTCGCCGTGGCCGACAGGCCGCCCTCGATCATCCCCACGAGGCGGTTGACGCCATCCTGCAGCGCATTGAGCTCGGCATTCGTGGTCTTCACGCAGACGCGGGCGGTGAAATCGCCTTCCTCGGCCCGGGCGACCGCGTGGCTGATCTGGCGGACGACCTCCAGCCGGTCGGCCGAGCGCTGCTCGAAATAGGTGCTCACCGCGATGTCGATATCGACCATGATCGCCTTGAGCGCCGCCGCCAGCGCTGCGCCCAACTCTTCCGCTTCGTCTCGCGCGCTCTGCGCCGAGATGCGCTTGAGTATCGCCAGCGGCGTAGCTGAGCGGCGTTCTGCGAAATAGTCGTGAATCACGCCCCGCACGAGCGTTTCCATGATGAGCCCATAGCCGCCGATATACCAGCGAGGCTCGAGGCCGATCCTGGCGTGGACGCCTCCGACGATATTGGCGCTCCTGAAGTACTCGTCGTCGAGCCGTCCCGAAGCGATGGCGCTCCAATGCTTGATCTGGCGAGACTTGGCATGCTGCACGTGCTCCGGACCGGAGAAGTGGCGCGAGACGGCCGGAACCGTTGCGATCTTCTCGTAGAAGCGTTCGAGAGCGAGCGGCAAATGCCGCTCGATCAAAGGCTTGAGGCTGGCGATCCGTGCCAGCGAGGCCGTGTCGAGCTCGATGAAGTCGAGCCGGGTAGCGATATCGGAAACGCCGTTCGCGGCGGCCGTGGACTGGGTAGGCGTCGTCACGTTGCGATCCTCCTTGACCCTGGAACTGGCAGAAACGTGGCGCTCGACCTCCGGCGCCCTAGATCCCCTTGCGCTTGCCGCGCGGTCGTTTCGCCGCCCCGGACGGCGGGGCTGCGACACCGGATTCGAGCTGGGCCGGCACCGAGCCGATGGGCGATTGACGGCCGAGGAAATCGCCGGCATCGGCGAGCGACAGGGGCTGGCTGTTGAGATAGCCTTGGCCGACGTCGCAGCCGATTCCCCGCAGGAAATCGAGCTGGCAGGGCGAGTCGATGCCCTCGGCCACCACCTTCATGCCGAAGTTATGCGCCAACCCCACCACGGTGCGGACGATGATCTCGTCCTGCGCGTTCTGCCCGATGCCCCAGACGAAGCTCTTGTCGATCTTCAGCCTGTCGACCGGAAAGCGCTTCAGATGCGCGAGCGAGGCATGGCCCGTGCCGAAATCGTCGAGAGATATCTGCACACCGAGTTCGTGAAGACGCGCCAGGGAGCGGGCGACCCTGTCGCCCGACCGGTCGAGCAGGACGTTTTCCGTCAGCTCGATCTCCAGCCGTTCCGGCGGCAGTCCGTGTGCGGCGAGGCATTCCGAGACCTGTTCGGGAAAATCTTCGAGCTTGAGCTGACCGGCCGCCACATTGACGGCGATCGTGCCCGGATCGACCCCCGTCCTGAGCAGTCGCGCCGCGGCGCAGACCGCCTTATCCATGACGAACCGTCCCAACCGGGAGATCAGCCCGGTTTCCTCGGCCACCGGGATGAACTCGGCGGGCGTGATCTCCACCCCTTTGTCGGTCCAGCGGGCCAGCGCCTCGAATCCGCAATGACGCCCTGACGCGATGTCGAACTGGGGTTGCAGGGCGATATGCAGCCCGTCGCCATCGAGCGCCCGTTCGAGCCGGCTGGCGATAGCCTTCCTCTTTTCGGCCTCGCGCCTCAGACTGCCGTCGAAATAGGCGTAGCGATCGCGTCCCTGGGCCTTGGCGTGATAAAGGGCGAGGTCGGCGCATTTCAACAGATCGCGCGGATCGCGCGCGTCCCGCGGAAAGACTGAAATGCCGATCGAGGTGCTGGGCTGGACCGTCACGCCGTCGAAGGCCAGCAGTTCGCGCAGCGCGGTCGTCACCCGCTTCACCAGCCGCTCGAGCGCGGCATCGTCGGAGAGCTTCGGCAGGATCACCGCGAACTCGTCGCCGCCGAGGCGGACGATCGTATCGGTGGCTCTCAGGGAAGCCTTCAACCTCTGCGCGACGGCGACGAGGAGACGATCGCCGAAATGATGGCCACGCGTGTCGTTGATGTCCTTGAAGCCGTCGAGGTCCAGCAGCAGCAAGGCACTTTGCCGGCCCGAATTCTTGGCCCGCACCATCTGGCGGGACAGCCTTTCGAGCAGCACCGCCCGGTTGTAGAGGCCGGTCAGCGGATCGCGCTGGCTCTGCAGGCGCAGCTCCTTCTCCGCGTTCTTGAGCGCCGTGACGTCGGTGCCCACACCGACGAGATGGCCGGTGGCCGAGCGACGCTCCTGGACCTGCAGCCATCGACCGCCTGCCAATTGCTGCGTGAAGGGCTTGCCGGGATGAAGATGCGCCTCGACCCGCGTCCCGATCCACTGGCTGCGCTGATCCGGATTGTCGGGGACGACAAACTGGCCCCTCTCGACGCCGAGGCGCAGCAGATCCTCGAAGAGCGCGCCCTCGATCATCGCCTCGGACAGCCGCGGATAGAACTTGCGATAAGCGGAATTGAAGAACTGCAAACGATCGCTGGAATCGAAGGCGGCGATCGCATCCGGCACGGTCTCCAGCACGTCGCGCAGCAGGGTCTCGGCGTTGCGGCGATGCTTGACCTCGTCCTCGACGCTCATCTCCGCATGCTTGCGCGCCGTCACGTCGAAACGGATCGAGACATAGCCGTCGATGCGCTGGTTCTCCCCGAGCAGCGGCACGATCGTGGTATCGACCCAGTAGAGGCTGCCATCCTGGGCGCGGTTGCAGATTTCGCCGCGCCAGCGGCGGCCATGCGAGATCGTCCGCCACATCTCGGCGAAGAAGCCGCGCGGCTGATAGCCCGAGTTGACGACGGCGTGGGTCCGGCCGATCAGCTCTTCCTGAGAATACTTGGAAATATCGCAGAACTGCTGGTTGACATAGGTGATGCGGCCGGTCCGATCGGTAATCGCCACGATCGCGAGCTCTTCGAGCGCCGCCCGATAGGCGTTCAGCTCGGCCCCGATCGGGTCCGCCGGCGCTTCGGCGCGCGCAACACCCCGGCTAACGAACCCCAGCTCGGACATGAGCCCCTTGCCCCATGCGCTCCCGTTCGGCGCACGGCCGGCCATGAAGCCACGCGCCGCCGATCGGTTCCAGATTCGAGACATAGAGCCATCGCTTCTTCGATGGCCAAACAGACGGAACCTGGCCACAACAGGTTCCAACTGTGTCCGGTACCGTACGCTTAAAAGGCTTAACCATCTCTTAATGCGATGATAATTTGCCCGCCCGGCGTTACGGCAGGCATTGTTCATGCGCGAGGATTTTCAAGGCACGCCAATATTAAATCAGGTCATTTTGTCGATGGAGTCGGAAGCGCGCAGCTTCCTGCTCGAGCGAGCCACTGTCAGACCTATTGCCGCCGGCGAGCTGATCTATCTCGAGGGGCAGACGCTTTCCCATGCCGTTTTCCCGCATCACGGCATCGTTTCGATGGTGGCCGAGCTGGGGAACGGGAAGATCGTCGAGAAGGCGTCGATCGGCAACGAGGGCATGATCGGCTTCAGCCATCTGCTCGGCGGGCACGATGCCGTCGGCAAGACGATCGTGCAGATTCCCGGCTACGCTTCCTTCATCGCCCTGCAGGATCTGGACGAAGCGATCACCCGCTTCCGCAGCGTGCAGGAGGCTGTGCTGGTCTATGCGCGCGCGCTGATCGTGCAACTGATGGAAGCAGTCAAGTGCAACAGCAGGCACAGCGCCGAGCAGAGGATCAGTCTGTGGCTTCTGCGGGCGCATGACCGGATGGGAGGGGAAGGCTTCCCCTTGACCCAGGAGGCACTGTCGGAGCTGCTGGGGCTGAGGCGCGCCACCGTCTCTGAAGTCTGCTCCGCCTTGTCCAATGCCGGGCTGATCGCCCATTCACGCGGCAGCATGAACGTCGTCGACCACGACGGGCTGCGGGGTCGGGTCTGCGAATGCTATGGCCGCATCGCGGCGGCCGACTCCCGCGGGGCGATCAGGCGTCCGGCCCATCTGGTCTGCCGGTAGGCCAACGACCGGCGACCGCCGGGCTTCGGCTCCCGCTCGTCGAGGCGTTTCCTCACGCTCCATGCTTGCAGGGCATGGATAATCCTAACGGAGCGTTGGCTATCGGAGTGGAATTATTAACCAGACATCCGTCCCATATCGCATCGCAGTGGAGTGGCTGCGCACTAACTGGGGGACGTTTGTGTCTGTACCGGATCATCTCGCTAGGCGTCTGGCCTTCATTCAGTTTGGGCCGGAGGCTGAGGCCCGGATACGTGACCTCAAGGAGATCCTGACTTCAGCTCTGCCGGCCGCGCTCGACGCCTTTTACGACCGCGTCGGATCCTTCCCCGAGACGAAGAGCTTCTTCGGCAGCGCAGCCCAGATGGACGGCGCCAAGAAGCGCCAGCTCGGCCACTGGGACAAGATCGCGAGCGGCGCGTTCGACGAGAACTACGTCGAGGCCGTCTCCGCGGTCGGCCGGGTCCATGCCAGGGTCGGGCTGGAGCCCCGCTGGTATATCGGCGGCTACGGCCTCATCCTCGAGAAGCTCATCACCAGCGTTATCGAAGCGCGTTGGCCCCGGAGCACCTTCGGCGGCAAGCTTCCCGGCTCCGCCGAGCGGAGCGCCGAGATTGCGGCCGTCGTGAAAGCAGCCATGCTCGACATGGACTATGCCATTTCGGTCTATCTCGAAGCCTCCGAGACCGCCCGTCTCAAGGCCGAAGCCGAAGCGCAGGCCATCGAGCAGGCGAAGGCCGCGGAACGCCAGGCGGCAGTGAGCCGCATCACGGCGGGGCTGGCCGCGCTGGCCGAAGGCGACCTGACCTACCGCATGGCCGCGGATATTCCGAAAGAGTACGCGCAGATTCGCGATCATTTCAACGACGCGATGGACAGGCTCGGCGCGATGGTCGCGACGATCAAGGCGAGCTCGGGCAGCATCGGCGCCTCGTCCCGCGAGATCAATTCCGGAGCCGAGGACCTGTCCTCGCGCACCGAGCAGCAGGCCTCCGCCCTGCAGCAGAGCGCCGCCACCACGGAAGAGCTCGCCGCCTCGGTGAAGACCTCCGCCGAGGCTTCGCGCCGCACCGCCGCACTCGCCGATGAGGCAACCAATGTCGCCCGCACCGGCGGCCAGATCGTGCGCGATGCGATCGAGGCGATGGCGCGGATCGAAGACGCCTCGAAGAAGATCTCCGAGATCACCTCGGTGATCGACG
>Ga0255338_1005858_pt1 | contig 10918 bp, 11 predicted proteins | sample MeOH1_35cm_T4_19_FD_203715 | JGI IMG/M metagenome (GOLD analysis project Ga0255338, IMG submission 203715) | Sandy soil microbial communities from University of British Columbia, Vancouver, Canada - MeOH1_35cm_T4_195 | ecosystem: Engineered > Artificial ecosystem > Sand microcosm > Unclassified ... | reverse complement strand
TCGTGCCTCCTGAGCGGGGTGAACCCTTCTGGACCGATTCCGCGCGCACGGCCTTTGTCGGCGTCGGCGCCTATCTCGCCCAGGCCGACGGGCCCTTCACGATCGGCGCCATCTACCGGCTGATGACTACGGGCGACACGCGCGGCTATTTCCGTAGGATACTCGATGATCCAAGCCTGCGCCTGTCGACGGGCTGCCGCAATGCCCTGGCGGATTTCACGTCGGGCGCCGACAACACCTTTGCCGGCATCGTCCAGACCGTCACCTCAAAGCTCAGCCTCTGGCTCAATCCCCGGGTCGACGCCGCCACAGAGGATAGCGACTTTGACCTGCGTGAACTACGGGCGCGGCCGATGTCGGTCTATCTCGGCGTATCGCCCGATGAACTGGACCGGGTCGCGCCGCTCTACAATCTCCTGTTTCAACAGCTGATCGACCTCAACGTGCGCGACTTGCCCGACGAGCAAACGCCGATCAAGCTGCTGGTGCTGCTCGATGAGTTCGCCCGCCTTGGCCGCGCCCAGGTGATTGCCAGCGCATTTTCCTATGTGGCGGGCTATGGTATCCGGCTGTTGCCGGTGATCCAATCCCGCTCCCAGCTGCGCGCTGTCTATGGCGAGCATGTCGCTGACGAGATCGTCGCCAATTGTGGTGTGGAGGTCGCCTTCACCCCCAAGGAGCTGCGGGTGGCCAATGAGCTGTCCGAGCGGATCGGTTATGTGGGACAAGAGGCGGTCACCAAGTCTCTTACGATCCATGGCATTCTTGCCAATCGCTCCAAGTCCATGTCCGATCATCGTCGCGCGCTGTTGCTGCCGCAAGAACTGATGCAGTTCCCAGCCGACGAACTGCTGTTGCTGCGCGGCGGCATGCCACCGATCCGCGGCGACAAGATCCGCTATTATGCCGACAGCCTGTTTCAGCGCCGACTGACCCCGGCCCCCACGGTTGCGCCGATTGCCCGCCGCATCGCGCAGGACGAAGAGCTTCCCCCCTGCGTGCTGCCCGATGCCGAGCAGCTGGCCAACCCCGATCCCGAAACCTTCGCCATGGATTGCGTCGTAATCTCGGACTTTGATGACATTTTGATCGACGTCGAGGTGGAGGACCGCGGCAACAGCCAAGTGGGCATCATTGAACAGGAGCGATGAAAATGGCTGACGATCCCCATTCCGAACCGGGTCCCCAGGCTCGCAAGCGCGCCGCTGTGGAAATGCCCGACGAACTGCAAACGCGCTTCCTGCGCGTGGGCGACAAGCTCTATCGCAGCGCGCATGACAAGGATCCGGTCGCGACCATCTCTCCTGATCGCATCAAGGCTCGGGATAGCCGCGCCCTCCCCGATCTCATCCGGCTCGCCAAAGCCAATGGCTGGACAGCGCTCAAGATCAATGGTGACGCGGAGTTCAAACGCGCCGCCTATCTGGCGGCAGCCGCGCAAGGGCTGACGATCGAGGGATATCGCCCTGACGCCAAGACCCGAGCAGCAGCGCAGCGTGACCAGGCCCTCCAGGCGGGTTCCACCCAGTCTCGTACTCAGACGCGCACCGTCGATGAGGCGGCGAGCAGCCAGCGTATGTCCAGAACGACCAATCAGGTGCAGGTGCGGGATAGCAAGGAGAAGCCGGACCAGCGGAGCGACCTCGCCGAGCGGTTTCGTCGTCAATCCCATGCCGAGAATGCCAGGGATCCGCAGTTGCGCCGCGCGCAGAGCCATGTGGCTCACGCGATGACGATCGCCGCGAAGCGCTTCCCGCAGGATGACGGTCGTCGCAACGCCTTTGTCGATCAGCGTAAGCAAGAGGTCGCGGGCCGGATTGAGCGTGGCGAGCGGATTGCCGGCGTGCAAATCCGCCAGCAGCAGGATGAGCGTATCCGGTCGATCCAGCAGAACCAGATCTTGCAGCGGCAGCGCTCGCCCAATGGGCGCTGATCAGAGGGTGCGAGGAGACAGGCTATGACGCAGCAACCAAACGGCCAGCGCTGTCTCCACGTGCGCAGCGCCGACACGCAAGGGAGAGAGCGTGCATGTCATCTTTGCAGGGCAGCCGGTTTGATCAATTGGCAGAGTTTTGATCCCTATTGAAATCAGAGAGTGACAGCCGGCTAACAGTAAATGCCGTTCAATCGGCAGAAGTTTATGATCTCCCAGAACACGCAATATTTACATTGCTGAAGATATCGCGCACAGCAGGCTCATCACTCACGACGGGTCAATCCTCATGGCAGACGAAACCAATTCCGACATCACCGCCCTCACCGTTCAACTGTTGAGCGCCTTCGTCTCGAACAATATGGTTTCGAGCGATGGTCTTGCGGAGCTGATCAAGACCACCCGATCTGCCTTGACCCAAGATGTGGCGGCGCCCGCCGCCCAAGCAGCAGCGGAAGAATTTGCGCCGGCCGTTTCGGTCCGCAAGAGCCTTGCTTCGCGGGATCATATCCTCAGCCTCATCGACGGGAAGCCGTACAAGACCCTCAAGCGGCATCTCGCCCAGCATGGCCTGACGCCCGAACAATATCGGGAACGCTATAAGCTGCCCAAATCCTATCCGCTCGTGGCCCCCAGCTATTCGGATGCACGTCGCGCCGTGGCTGAGAAACTGGGCCTGGGGAAGAAGCCCGCCGTTGCGCCGGCTGCAAAGGCGGCGCCCGCCCCTGCCGCGAAGGAGGCCCCGGCCAAGCCCGTGAAAGCGGCAAAGCCGGAGGCTTCGCCCGCACCGGTCACCAAGGCGGAAGTGAAATCGCAGCCCGCCAAAGCTGCGGCGACCGCAACGCCCGCGCCCCGCAAGCGCCTGTCGATCGCGACGCCGAAGGCGGAGAAGCCGGCGGCGCCAGTAGCTGTGAAGGCCGAAGCCTCGGTTGCCACGTCCAGCGCACCCAAGAGCGACGTGGCGAAAACCGCCAAGCCGAAAACTGCGGCGAAGGCGAAGCCTGCCGCAAAGGTAAAGGCAGCACCCAAAACCAAGGCTGCGAAGGGTGACGCAAAGCCTGCCGCTCCGGAGCCCGTGGAAGCGAAGGCACCGGAAGCCGCCGCCAACTGAATAGGGGGAGATGTGCAGCCTCGCGAAACCGTGAGGCTGCACATTTTGATTTCCTCAGTGGGCGGCCTACCGGCGAAACCGTTCGTCGCTGACTGCCTCCAACGGCTCTGGACAGCGAACGCGGTTTCTCCTTAAGCGCAGACCGTGCCACAGTTACTCAGTCTTGCCGTTGTCGGAGCGCTGTACCCCAACAATGATGGCTCGAACCGCCAGTTCGAAATCCACATGCTCAATCCGGGTGACGCGATTTCGCTGATCCTTGAGCCCGGCAACAAGGTGGACGCAAACGCGGTCGCCGTCTTCTCCTTCCGAGGTTTTCAGATCGGCTATCTGTCCGCTGAACGCTGTGGCTGGATTGGCGCGAAAATCCAGCAAGGTCAGGATGTCCGCGCCATCTTCCAGGCGCCGACCAAAGATGGAGCCATCCTCCGGGTCCATCTCGATGGCGGCACACCTACCCTGCCACCGCCGCTACCTGAGCCGGTCCTTTCGGCGGATGCGCTCTATGCGCAGCAGGCCGACCCCACGTCAGGCTTCTGGCCCGATTACCTGCCGACTGATGATTGATGGTCGCCGCATAGCGGCATCGGCTCCTAATGCACGCGTCCCAACGCCCGCTTCGCCTCGGGCGTGATCGTGTAAACGGCTTCGCGCTGGGCGCCACGGTTCACATGGTCTACACGGAACCCCTTATAGTGACGACGGAGCAGCCCGGCCCGGACCAGGTCTGACGCGGCCCGGCTGATGCTGGTACGGCCCGATCGCAATATCCGCGCCTTCACCTCATCCGCGATCTGCGCCTCCGCTGCGGCGGGATCGTCGGGCAGCTTGCCCTTGGCAACGAGATCCGCACGAACCGCTTCTATCAGCGTGCGCCTGCGACCGTCTCTCTGCGCCAGGGGGATCAGCGCCTCGCAGAGCCAGTCCCGCACCGGCAGCATTGCACCGTCATAGCGGATATAGGGACCGATGCTGTCGCCCTGCCCCACAGCCTTATAGATGAGGTTCAGCACCATGAAGGCGTAGCGCGGGCGCTTGGAGACCTGCGAAATCCGGTCGATAAGATCGGGCAGCGATCCCAGGGTGGGGGCTGCTTCGCGTGGTTCGAAAAGGTCGGGCTGCTGGAACATATCAGGAATCTAGCACATGCGTGACTCCTGTGAATCCCCTCCGCGCGCCGAGAACGACAAAAAACGGATGTGTCACTTTAGCGGGCGCGGCAGATTGCCTGGTGGACGCAAATCCCGTTGCTGCGGGCCCAAAAGCCAGTAAATAAGGGCTCTCCATTCCTTCAGGAGAGATGCTTCATGAACAACACCGCCCTCGCCGAAGCCATTGCGACCGAGCATGGCCTCACCAAGACTGACGCCCGAATTTATGTCGATGCCGTGTTCACCGCCATCGCCAATGCCGCAGCCAACGGCAACGAAGTGAGCTTGAACGGATTTGGCAAATTCAAAGTCAAGGACAGCCCGGCTCGCGAAGGCCGCAATCCGGCCAACGGGGAAACCATTCAGATCGCGGCTTCGAAGAAGCTGACCTTCACGCCTGCCAAGGCGGTCAAAGATCAGTTGAACGGCTGATTTTAGTGGGCGCCGTCGGACGCGACGGCGCTCCATCATCCATCAAAAATGTCACTTTTTCTGGCCCGCTAAAGTGACACGCCTGCCATTCATGCTGGCCGAATGTCGATGTTGGCAGTTCGCAAATTATGTCAGTAGAAAGTGAACTGGTTGGAGTTGTTCGTAGTTCATGCAGTGGCCACGAAGTGAGAGTGGCTAAGTAACTGGCAACGAGTGTTCCTTGACCTCGCCGGTTCACGGAGCGTTGATCGCCTCCTCGATACGCGCCATACCTTTGATCAGAGCATCAAAGGACGGCGGCGTAATCATGAACATCTCGCCCATCGCCGCGTAGTCTTGGGCGAGCCGCTCCATCATTTCCTTGGTGGGCGATAGTCGCAGTGATCCCAGGAAGGCAGTCTCGTATGACGCGGACTTGTCGGCGAACATAAGGCTCTTGTTGTGGACAACTTGCTCGAGGAGTTCCGGCCGCGCCAGAGCCTTAGCCGTGAGGCCAGCCCCGTCGAGCATCAGCACGTCATAATAATGGCGCGAAAGCCCATCGCGCAGCTTGGCATTATGATGGAGCGCATGAAGGATCGTGACCTTCTCCCAGAAGGTGCGCTCAACCGCCAGCGTCGGCACGTCGGTTGCGGAATCCAGTAGCTCGTCGGGAAAGTCCTCGGCCAGATAGGGAATGATGGGGCGCATGGCGAAGGGCTCGGTATCGCCGCGCGCGCCAAATTCGAGCTTGATGCGCGGCGTGATATAACCGCCTCCGTCGCCGCCCCCGTAATTCTGACCATAGGCAAAGCCGTAGCCCGAACTGCGCGGATAGACGAAGAGGACAGTCTGCTGGTCCTTGTCGTCAGGGTCGAGCGACAAATCCCAGCCTTCGCTCGTGCCAAGCGCGGCTTCGATCTCACGCGCGAGCACCGGCATAGCGATCGTCCCGACATAGGCTTGGGCAGCCGCCTTCAGATCCTTGGTCCGCCGCTCGCGCTCCTTGCCGCTGATCCCCGCCTCCATCGGCGACGCCACTGTGTCCAGGAGCGGCGCCGACCGGCTGATGGTGAGGTCGATATCCTCCGAGAACCGCTGGATGATATCATACGCCTTGGAGAGCGACGTACCACCCTTGAAGGTCATATGGCCCGCAAGATCCACAGCACGAATTAGGCGCCGCAGGGTCCAGCAGACCCAGAAGTCCTTCTCAATGATGATCGGCGTGAGGTCCCGGCGGGCTGCCGCTTCCTCAATATAGGCGCGGCGATCCGCGGCGGGACGGCGGGCGAACTCATCCATGGCGCGCCGCCTGGATCTTCAGGACAATGTCGCCCATCCAGCCCGGCATGGCCGGGCGGGCCGCGACGAGTGCGCGCGTTCCGGCATCGTCGAGCCTCGCGGCAAAGCGGTCGATTGCGTCCGCGTCGATATTACCCTTTCCTAGATGCGCAAGTGCCTGGACGATCGCATTCACAGATTCCGGCCCATCAAGCACTGGCGCACGGCTGTGTCTCAAGGTGACGCTGCGGCCGCCCGCCCTGGCGGTGCGGGTGCGGCCGCTGGTGGCGTAGCTCGCCCGCGCGGGCACCTGCGTCGAGAGGCCAAGGCTATTGGCTGCCGCCGCCCCTGAAGGCGCGAGCGCATCACCGCTCTGTGCGGAGAGCGCCTGGGCAACCTGGTCGGGATCCGGGCTCAGAGCACCAAGCTTGTCATGCTGGCGGGGATAGTCGTAGAGACCGCGGCCGATCCGGCGGATGTCGCCGGCATGGGCCAGACGCGACAGCGCCATATCGACCGAGCCGCGTGTGCCGAAGTCGACGAACTGCTTGGGCGTAAACACCCAGCCACGGCCCTTGCCACGCACACGCTTCATGATCCGATCAGCCACTGCAGACATATCCATGCTCCTGTCTGTTAGATAATAGCATGGTTTTTTCTAACAAGCCACGACCTCATATTCGGAAAAATTCATTGATTTTCTGTACAGTTCTATCAGATATGACTGATCACGTCCCCTTTGCGGTTCAAAAGAAAGCGGTGGGCCAACTGGCTGATCTTGTAGCTTTGCGGTTCCTGATTCATGGAGCCCGGTCTAGGAGCTTTTGCCGAAGATAGGCAGCGGCTTCTTGCCCGCGATCCCCACCTTGTATCAAATCAAGGTAGGTTTGTACGGGGCTGGTTGCAATCCGCCCTTCGCCCACCAGTATGGCATCATCCAGAACTCCTTCTTCTTCTGGGACGACGATGATGACGTTCGCACCCTGTGGCGCCTGCGTCGTTGCGAGAAGTTGGTCCAGCGAGGCAAGGCCCGCCTCATCAGCGTAGAAATAATTATTGGGATGGCGGGCAAATGGAGACAGCCATTCAGCTGCGGAGAATGAGGCGAGCGCCACCTTGCCGTCGAGAGCCTCGAGACCTCGCAGGCGATCGGCGAGGCTACTGCCGTGGAGGGTGGTATAGCGCCTGAATTCCTCGCCCTGGGGCGGCCGGTAATTTTCCGCCCAGCTGTCGAGCAGATCCCCAGGCGCGCTCAGAAGCAGGCCGGCATCGGTCTGGTCGGCCCATCCTCTTTCCCGCAGTGCAGAGCCGACATTGCTGACCAGACCGACGCTCACCTGGGCGGCCTCAGCAAGTTCCACCGTCCGCCAACTCCGGTCAGGCTCCGCCAGAAGTCGGCGCAAAATGCGCGCCGATTTGGGCTGGTAGAGCGACCGTAGCACCCGCCGCTCCGCTTCTGGACGCCCTGGAACTTCGCGCTCGATATACACGGTATCGAATGCGATCAGCGCATTACCCATGAAATCGAGATATCCAACCCGCTCATCCTTGCAAACGTCACGGGCTTGAGGCGACAAGTAGGGCGCCATGACAATCGGTATGGCATCGATATGCGCGTGCTGGAGGTAAGTACGCAGTTGACGGGCCGCGTCCCTCACGATCCTCGGCTGGCCGCTGCTTTTCACGTCCACCGCGAGATGGAGTGGCCTATCTGCAAAGCGGCCTTCGACACGTATGTCGATGCCTTTGTCTCTATTGCTTGGATCGTCGCGCAGGATTTCCTCAATCTCAACATTGGGGAGATTCGCCAAGAACAGTTCGAGGCTACGGGCAGCTTCACGCGCTGCGTTCACTATATTATGCGGTTTCATCGACGCGTTGAATACGTCATTCTGGTGAAAAATGGCAATGTTTCACTAAAATAGCGATTTCAACGAAATGCTGAAACTATGATTTTAGTGAAATTCAAAGATGACGCCCGAGGCTGGGCCGCGCGATGTGGAGGCAGGGGCAGCGTCAGCGTTATACGAGGAGTAGACCGCACTCCCGAAAGCCGATTAAGTTCCATCCACTCGTCGGAAAATTGCCTGAACGAAAGTTAATCTTGTTCGGTTCGTCGCAAAAAAGCGCTATAGGAGTCGTGCGACCCAAAGGCTCTGGCTTATAGCTGAGAGACTTTCTACTGACCCGATTATCTTCATGATAGTCGGGTCATTTTTAGTGCCGGACCGAGATAGCTGAGGTGCGACCCAAAGGCGAGCCTCTCGGCCCAGCTTCACCCTTTTACATCTTACCTTGGTATTCCCGAAATTCGCTGCCTGGCTGACCGTGTTTGACGATCAAAGGACCCGATTCACAAAGAAGTTCTGTCGCATTCGCCCCGATGGCGTTTTCGCGCTGGGCCGCGCATGATCATTCGTCTTGGGTGGAGGGGCAATGAACCGGCGATTCAGATGGGTAACGGCAGGAGCAACTCTTGTGACCGCCATGATCGGCGCGGCGTGCTCGCCTCTGCTGACATTCGACATGCTGGTTCCCAAGGATGACGGCGGCGTCAAAGTGGCGAGCGACATTTCCTATGGCGAGGGAACACGGCAAAAGCTGGACATATATGCGCCGCGTCACGCTGCAGCGGACGCGAGGCTGCCGATCATCCTGTTCTTCTATGGTGGCTCCTGGGCCAGTGGCACGCGAAATGGCTACGCCTTTGTTGGCCGAGCATTGGCTGCACAGGGTTTTCTGGTCATCATCCCTGATTATCGGATCGGTCCAGCCAATCTCTATCCCGACTTTGTGAAGGATGGCGCCAGCGTCGTTCGATGGATTGTTGCTCACGGAAGGGACCATGGCGGCGAACCGACCAATATTGTGGTCAGCGGTCATTCGGCGGGCGCCTACATTGCTGCAATGCTGGCGGTCGACGACCGCTGGCTCGGCACGGATAGAAACGCGATCAAGGGGTTGGTCGGGATCGCCGGCCCTTATGATTTTGCGCCATTCGACGTTCCTGCAAGTAAGGCGGCCTTCGGCGCATGGCCCACGCCTGCCGACACGCAGCCTGTACGCTGGGCAGGCGCAGGTGATCCTCCTACGCTTCTTCTGATCGGCGGTTCAGATGTAACCGTGCGTGCGCGCAACAGCGAGGCCCTCGCCGCAAAGCTGCGAGCTGGCGGCGTCGCGGTCCAGATCAAGCGCTATCCCGGCATCGGTCATACCGGCATGGTGACAGCAATGGCCCGTCCGTTTCGTTACCGCGCAAGCATTGTCACCGACACGGTAAACTTTGCGCAGCGGGTCACAGGCGTTAATTGATCGCGGCTCCATGCGCAGTCATGTTTCGTTGCCAAAAGCAAAGATCAGCTGAACGGCTGATTTTAGCGGGCGCCGTCGGACACGGCGGCGCTTCATCACCCATCAAATAATGTCACTTTTTCTGACTCGCTAAAGTGACACGCCTGCCATTTCATTTGCGGTTTTTCTGCGCAGAGCTTGTCCAGCACAAGAATGGCGGCGGCAAGAAAAGCTACCAGTCACAAGCGACATGGAAGCCGGAGGTCGCAGGTGTGCTGATGAAAAATTCCGGGCTGCTCTTGCGACCACGGCCGTTGGACCATCGAAATCATAGAGCTCCGACAAGGTAGGTCATGCCCCATCGATGAGTTGTAAATCTTTTCTTAACCATTCTTCTTTAGCATCCGATTGCTAATCCTGCGTTGTAAAAGGTAATCGGATGCGCTTGCTGCTGATCGAAGACGAGCCGTCGACCGCCAAGGCCATCGAGCTTATGCTCACGACCGAGGGTTTTAATGTCTACACAACCGATCTGGGCGAAGAAGGCGTCGATCTGGGCAAGCTGTATGATTATGACATCATCTGCCTCGACCTGAACCTGCCGGACATGCACGGCTATGACGTGCTCAAGAAGCTCCGCGCGGCGAAGGTGCAGACGCCGGTGCTGATCCTGTCCGGCATTGCGGAGATGGACAGCAAGGTCCTTAGTTTCGGCTTTGGCGCCGACGACTATGTCACCAAGCCGTTCCATCGCGACGAACTGGTCGCCCGCATCCACGCCGTGGTGCGTCGCTCGAAGGGCCATTCGCAGTCGGTCATCCGAGCCGGCAAGCTGGCGGTGAACCTGGACGCTAAGATCGTGGAAGTGGGCGGAAACCGCGTCCACCTGACCGGCAAGGAATATGCGATGCTGGAACTGCTTGCCCTCCGCAAGGGCACGACCCTGACGAAGGACATGTTCCTTAACCACCTTTATGGCGGCATGGACGAGCCCGAACTCAAGATCATCGATGTCTTCATCTGCAAGCTGCGCAAGAAGCTGTCGCTGGCGTGCGGCGGCGACAATTATATCGAGACGGTTTGGGGCCGTGGCTATATGCTGCGCGATCCCGAGATGGATGTACAGGCTGAAGCCGCATAGCGCCTCGTGGATGACGGGATTTTTAGCTAACGGCAGCCATCTTCGCTGCCAGATTGATGGCGGCCCGGACTGCTGTATCGCTTGCGCCACGCGCCATGTCTTCCCATGTTTCAGCTGAACGCTCGTGCATCGCCTTGCGATTAGGGAGGGGCGTCTTGGCGGCAAGGTCACGCTGAGCCCGAGCGTTGGCGAGGTAGGTATCTATCAGAGACATGGGAGACGCTTACAGCCTGATCGCGGGAAGAGCCAGCTTCGTTCTCTGGTCGTCGCGCTGCTTCTCGGACCAGTCATCCGTTATCGGATCGCGAGTTTAAAATCATCGAGGATGTCTACGAAACCTCTCGCCTTCATCAACGGGGCCGTCCCCATGCTGGCAAGGGCGGTTATAGCTCGATCATAAACAGCGACATTATGTTCACCATTGAGCCGCGACGGGTAGATGATACCGTCAATGCCAGCCCCATGCTCGTGAAATGCAAGCGACCATTTGCGCGCTAAGGATTGCCGTTTTCCGCGTACAACTTCGCTTGGTATACCCATGCGCACAGGACCATCCCCTCGCAGGTCGAGTAAGCGGAGGTCGCGTTTTGGCGTGA
>Ga0255338_1005857_pt1 | contig 10923 bp, 12 predicted proteins | sample MeOH1_35cm_T4_19_FD_203715 | JGI IMG/M metagenome (GOLD analysis project Ga0255338, IMG submission 203715) | Sandy soil microbial communities from University of British Columbia, Vancouver, Canada - MeOH1_35cm_T4_195 | ecosystem: Engineered > Artificial ecosystem > Sand microcosm > Unclassified ... | reverse complement strand
GTTAAATGTGTTCATGGCATCAGCCTGGGTCTGGACCAAAAAATCGTCCTTGTCCGGGTCTTTGATGTTGTGGTTGTGCCGCATTACCCCCCGGATATCCTGAGCAGTCGCGTCTGCCAGCTTGGTGTCCTTAAGCTGAACAACGGCAAAGAGCACGTAGTCAATGCCGAGCAGCTTTTTTTGGGCAGTGAACAAAGGCATGTATAGGGTGCTGTCTTCGTCCCCGCCCAAGCCGCCCCGGGAGTTATAGACGCCGATTACCTCGAAATTCAGTTCCCCTACTCGAATGAGCTTGCCCGTCGGCTCCTCCTGGCCGAAAAGGTCAGCAGCCAGCGTACTGCCCAATATCACTACCTGGTTGGCGCCGGTATTTTCTGCGGCGGAAAAAAACCGCCCGGCTTTCAAGGTGCCCTTGTCTATATCGAAACGTTCCGGGGATGCCCCGTAAAACAACACGCTTTTTTCCACATCTTTGTAGCTTACCACTTTCTGCCCCACGACTACGCCATAGTCATTGGTAATGTTGGGCAGCTGCTTGATGTCTTCCAAATCGCGATTCTTAAACGAGGTGATAGCCACCGGCGAGTTGGCCCGGCCGGTATCAGCCTGTGATACGCTGGCATTGCGGTTCTTCGTGGTCGGCGGCACCCGGGTTTCCACAAACAGCGTGTTGGTGCCGTAAGCCTCAAGTTGGGCGTTGATTAGGCTGCGGAACCCCTCGCCCGCGGACAAGACTAAAATTACGGTTGCGATGCCGATAACAATACCCAAGGTGGTCAATCCGGTACGCGCCGGGTTGGCGAACAGGGCCTTAACAGATTGTCGAAAAGCGGAAACCATACTATTCGTACCTTAAGGCGTCAATCGGGTTCAGTTTGGCGGCTTTAAACGCCGGATACAGACCAAAGACAACGCCGGTTAAGATTGAAACCCCGACCGCCAGCACTACCGACACGGGGGAAATTACAAATGACCAGTCATAGCCAAGTTTGCGCATCAGTAAAGCAATCAGATAGGCAACAACCACGCCGACGATAATGCCAATAATTCCGCCAAGCAGCGTCAGGGTACCGGCCTCGAACAGGAACTGGTTGCGCACAGCTGCATTACCCGCACCCACTGCCTTGCGGAGCCCGATTTCTCGGGTACGTTCAGCCACGGTTACCATCATGATGTTTAGAATCCCAATTCCGCCCACCAACAGCGCTATGGCCGCCATGGCGGTTAAAAACAGCCGCAAAGCGTCGGTGATTGTGCTCAAAATACTCACCGCATCGGCCAGGTTGCGCACGGTATAATCCGCATCAACATCTTTTTGGATCCTGTGCCTTTCGTTCAAAAGCTGCTTAATGTCTCCGCGCGTAGGCTCCACGTCTTCCGAGGAGTCAACTTTAACATTAACTGCCTGCAGATAACGGATCCCGAGTAGCTGTTTCTGGCCAATGGCCAGAGGTAACAAAATTTGGTCATCTTGATTCTGGAAAAAAGCACTGCCCCTGGGGGAAATCACTCCGATTATCCGCAAAGGCACGCCGCCGGCGTCGGATGCCGAAGCGCTTTTGGCCTTAATCACCTGGCCGATGGGGTCGATGCCGGACTCGCCGAACAATTCATCGGCCACTGTGGAGCCCAAGACCACCACATTGGCGTTGCCGTCGCTTTCCCGCTGGTCGAAAAACCGGCCTTCTCGCATACTGATGTTTACCACTTGGGGATAATAGGCGTCGCTGCCCACAAAGGTTGTATCAAGATTTTTATTCTGCCAAACCACGGTGGCAGTACCCCTGACCAACGCGTTGACCGCCACGGCATGGGGCACGCGGCCGGTGTCACGCATGGCTTGGGCGTCTTCAGTGGTGAGCGTGGTGACCACAATGCCAAAAATTTGCGAAGGCGGCCCTTTCTCATTGCTTTTTCCGGGCTGGACGGAAAGCAGGTTGGTCCCCAGCTTGGTAATTTGCCCCAAAACCAAACTCTGGGCACCCGCGCCCAGGGCGATAATGATAATCACACCTGCCACGCCGATGACAATGCCCAAAATCGTCAAAAACGACCGGCCTTTGCGGGCCAGCAGAGTTCTTAACACCAGCCGGAATGTGGAAAAAATATTCATTACTTAACCAGTTCTTTGTCTGGGGTCGCAATCGTACGATTTTTTACTTTCTCGTCAGCCACCAAATGGCCATCCTTAATGCGGATAATCCTTTTGGCGTGGTTCGCCGTATCCATTTCATGGGTCACTAAAATAATTGTCCGGCCCTGGTCATTGAGCTGCTGCAATATATGCATAACCGTATTGCCGCTTTTGGAATCCAAGTTGCCGGTCGGCTCGTCGGCAAATATCACGGCCGGATCGCACACCAGCGCGCGGGCAATGGCCACGCGCTGCTTTTCACCGCCGGAAATCTGGTTGGTATAGTAATCCAGCCGGTGGGACAACCCCACGGCTTCCAGGGCCTTTTTTGCCAGCTGGTCGTGATTTTTTTTCTTGCTGTAAAGCAAAGGCAGTTTAACGTTGTCCAAAACCGTTGTCCGGGGCAGCAAATTGAACGACTGGAAGACAAAGCCGATGCGCTCATTTCTCAGTTCGGCCAAATAGTCATCGGTGAAGGCCGTGGTATCCTTGCCTTCAAAATAATATTTACCTGTGGTCGGCCGGTCCAAAAAGCTCAAAATATGCATTAAGGTGGACTTACCGCTGCCGGAAGGGCCCATGATTGCCACAAACTCGCCCTGGTCCACGGTAAAAGACATGTGATCCAAAACATGGGTAACAACCGCTTCGTTTATGTAATCCTTGTCCAGATCTTCAACATTGATAAGTGTCATAAAATAGAGTTAATACCCTTTGATTATAGCAAATCCCCCAGAAAAACATTAGGGCCGGATGACTTTTCAGGCATCCGGCCCCAAGCTTTATTCCCAAGCCGACACGTAGTCGCCGGGTACTTTTTTTGGCTCCCTGATCTGTACCTCCACCACCAATTCGCCGCAGCCGTGATATTGCTCCTTGCCCAAGACCTCCTCCAGGCACTTGGGGCAGCACCTGACCGACCACAGCCCCCGCTTGTCCTCAAGGGCAATAAAGAGCTGCTGCTGACCGCCGTTCCAGTACCGTTCCCGGCTCTTCAGCGCCCGCAGGCGCGTCAAGAGGCTTTTCTTCATCTGCATGTTCTCTCCTTTGGTTTTTGACACTAAAAAACCGGACCCAACTTTGAGTCCGGAAACCTGGAGCCGAAATTTGGCAGCTCAAAATCGCCGAACTCAAAACGGGGGGTAAAACTGCCAATAAATTTTCTTAAAATTTTTCATAAAAACATAAATATGGTTTGGCCGGCGAAGGAAAGCTGTGCTTTCCCCCGCCGGGCTGGTTGATTGTGTCTTAGCCCAAAAGAAACCTTTCCAGTTTCTTGGCCATGGAGCGAAACTGCTGGAGCGTGAGCGACTGGGCGCCGTCGGACATGGCCTCGTCCGGCTTGGGATGAACCTCGATGATAAGGCCGTCCGCGCCGACCGCCGCCGAAGCGTAGCAGAGAGCCGGAACGATGTCGCGCCGGCCGGCCGCGTGGCTGGGATCCAGGACCACGGGCAAATGCGTGAGAGTGCGGAGTACGGGAGCCGCGGCGATGTCGAAAACGTTCCGCGTTGCCGTATCAAAACTCCGAACACCCCGTTCGCAGAGCACAACCTTGCGGTTGCCGTGGCAGAACAGGTATTCCGCCGACATCAGCCACTCTTTGAGCGTTGCCGACATCCCCCGCTTTAAGAGCACCGGTTTCTTGCAGCCGCCGAGCTCTTTCAAGAGGTCGAAGTTTTGCATGTTGCGTGCACCGACTTGGAGCATATCCACGTACCCGGCAACCAGGGAAACCTGGCGCGGATCCATGACTTCGGTGACAGTACCCAGTCCGTGCTTCTGGCCAGCTTCGGCCAAAAGCTCTAAGCCCTTTTCTCCCAGCCCCTGGAATTCGTACGGGCTGGTCCGGGGCTTGAACGCGCCGCCGCGGAGCACTTTCCCGCCGCAGGCTTCCACGACGGATGCCACGGCGTTGAGCTGTTTGCGGTTCTCGACACTGCACGGCCCTGCCATCAGGGTAAAGCCGTTGCCGCCTATGGTGGCTCTGCCGACCTTCACCCGAGTGGGCTGGGTTCGGCTCTCGAGACTCACGAACTTGTAGGGCGCCGAGATGCGGACCACTGATTCCACGCCTTCGGTGGCCTCCAAAGCCTGCTGACAATGCCCAGCACCTGGACCCACGCCGACCACGCCGATAACCACCCTCTCCTTCCCTTTCATCGAATGCACTTTGAGCTTGTGGTTGCTGATGATCTGCTTAACACGGTCCAGTTCTTCCCTGGACGCGCCGCGCTTCATAGACACGATCATTGAACTATCCTCCCTTTTCCTTTTCCATGGATTTTGCGGCCCCCGAAAGCCAAGCACAAAAAAACTCAGCTTACGCTGAGGCCGGGAGTTTTAAGTCGAATTTTCCTAAAGTTTACTAACTTTTATTCAACTCAAAATTTCCAGTCTCAGCTGCCTGAGTAAAATAAAAGTACCAAAAATTTTGAGTATTTTTCACCATATATTAAATGAAGTATACCAAACCGTCCGGGATTGTCAATCCGAGAAACCGGACAAAATCTCCTCAAGCCCGTTAAGCTTAACAATCTCGCCCAAGCCCAAAGCCATTAACCCAGCTTCTTTTTCCGCGGCCGGCACCCCAATCCGATATACTTCCGGTAATTCGGCCTCAATGCTTTGGGCTAAAGTCATTTTACCCGCAAGCTCCACCAACCCAAAATAATTCAGCCGCCTTAAATACAAATCCAAGGCCGAAGCTTTAAAATAACCGCTGTTGTTTCTTAAAATTGCCAGGCTGCCTTCGGCAAAATTGCCGGCCTCCTGGCTGGCGACCGCTGAAGAAGCCTCTGCTTCGCCAGTCTCGGCAAGCAAAGCGGCAAATTTATTTTTAATTTCCGTAAGCCACGTGGTCTGGTTAAACCCGCCGATGCACGTAGCCCCGTAATGCAACAGGACCAAAAAACACACCAGGCTGGTGGGATAAATTTCCCTGGCCTGCAAAGCTGCCGCAATCCGCTCCGGCTCAAGCCCCAGGCTTTTGTTACCGCCAACCAAAGATTTGCCCTGCCTGACAAAAGCAAAACGGCGGGCCTTTGAGTCTAAACCCCAAAACAGAAAACTGCCTTTTCCCCCGCCAAAAGCGCCCCTGGCGCCATTAAAATACTTTTCCGCCAAACCCCAGCCCTCTGGCGTAAAAAACAGCTTGTGCAAAATATGCTCCGGGTCCGCACAGACTGCTTCCGCCAAAATTCCGCTGACCAAATCCTCCAATGGAAAATAAACCAGCCGGGGTGCGGACGGAAAAACAGCTTTCCAAATTTCGTGGCTGAAAAAACAAGCCTGGTCGGAAAAATTTGCAAAATCCGCCTGCCTAAAAACATTATCAAGCAATTTTGACAGCTGCTTTTTTTGCTCTGCGGACAAAAACCCCAAGCCGGCGGCCTTTCCCAAAGCATCCGACTGCCTGGCTGGGGTTATCCTGTCCGACTTAAAAACCGTACGGGTTTTTTGGTCATCGCTGAAAAAAGACAACCTTGCCAGCCGGTTATCCCCTTGGTCAGTCAACGCCAGGCATCCGGGCCAAGAAGAGTTGTTTAAGGAAACCCCTGAAGTTGAAAGCACGGGTAAAAATTCCACACCCGCTTTAAGCGAAAAAATTAAATTGGAGTTTAAAAAAAACGGGTGGCCGAAAATCCCATGGTGGTCAATGGTGGAAACCAGGCCGTTTTCGGAAAACTGCACCGCAACCGCAGCGGCAAGCTCTTTGCCATAAATACGCCGCAGGCTTACTTCCAAGTGCCTGACAACCAAGTTGTCCGGCGACATGGGCCGGGTTTTCCAACTTTTAACGTACTCAGCCAATGTAAGCCGCCCATGCTTTTCATAAATCTCCGCCAGGGTTTTTTGCCTGGCAAATACAGCCTTTTTTATTTGTTCCAAACGGAAATCTTCCATAAGCTGAATTATAGCCTGGCACCCAAAAAAACAAAAACCCCTTCCCAGCAAGCTGGGAAGGGGTAATAAGTCTTTTTACTTGATGTTTATGTCTTTGTTGTTCGGCGCGACTGATTTTGGGCCAGGGCCGATATCGCCCGTCTGCTGGCCAAGACAGAAATAATAAACATAATCGGGATAAACATTTACCCCCGGCGCAATGGTTGTTGGCGCGCCGCTGGCGGTATAGTAGTACTGGTTCCAAGGTATGCCGTTGCAATTCGGGTCCCGCTCAACGCAGTTATAGCCGTCGCCTGCCACATGACTCTGCCCCGCGCAAACGCCATCGGGCGGGTTGGGAGCAGAAGGGATGGTGGCTGCCATTTTGCTCAAATCCTGAGGCACACCGTTCACCCCGGCCGGATAGCCTTTGTTTGTGAGGTTGTAAATTTCCAGGACCTTAATCATACCAACGATGTCACCCACGCGCTTGGCATTCCTGGCTTTCTGCCTGGCCTGCTGAAAAGCCACCAAACCCACCGAACTTAAGAGCGCGATAATCGAAACTACGACCAAAAGTTCTGGCAAGGAAAAACCTTTACTGAAGCCTTTTTGTTTGTTTTTCATATGGATGTTAACTTGTCTATATTATGGCACAGTCTGGAAAAAAGGCAAATGTGGATAATAGAATGCCCAAACCTAAGCCAGGACTTGAAAAAAAATCCAAAATATCGTAGAATATCATAGACGCATTTAAGACACTCCCCCCTGGGTCGGTAGCTCAGTCGGTAGAGCAGCGGCCTTTTAAGCCGTTTGTCGTGGGTTCGATCCCCACCCGACCCACCAAAAATCACCTTGTTTAAGGTGTTTTTATTTTGACAAACGGCCAAAAAAGCCAGTAGACTATAGGTTGAAAGGCAATTAATAAAAAACTATGGAAAAATTCTTTAAAAATCCGCGCGTGCAGGCTGGGCTGGCTCTGGTTGCAGTAGTGCTTTTGGGCTGGTGGCTGGCTAAGAGCCCGGCTCAAAAAAACCCCCAGCAGGAACAAAAAGAGGAACAAAAGGCAGGGCAGACAGAACTGAATAAAACAGAAACTAAAACCACGATTGGGAGCCCCAACGCCTGGGAAGGGACGCTTAAAAAGTCCGACAATACCCAGAAGGGCAACTTAATGCTTTTGACCCAGGACAAGAAAATTTATATAAAAACCAACCGGGACTTTTCCGTCCTGCTCGACAAGACTGTTGTCGTGACTTACGAGGGCACGGCCGATGCATTTAGGCTCGGTGATATTGTAGAAAAAATCGTACAAAGTGATACTGGAAACTAACCAAACCAAGTGGGATTTTGAACTGCTGGACACAGGCGGGGGCAGCCGCCTGGAGCGCTGGGGCGGAGTAATTTTGGTGCGTCCCGACCCCCAGGCTATTTGGCAAAAAAGCCTGGACGAAACCGAGTGGCAAAAAGCGCACGCCATATTTTTTACCGGGCGTGACGGCGATAAGGGCAAGTGGGAGATACAAAAACCCTTGCCCAAACCCTGGCTGGCGCAATTCCAAAACCTGAGGTTCTTGTTGAAGCTGTCCCCTTTCAAACACACCGGCCTTTTCGCAGAGCAATCGGCTCAATGGAAATGGATGCTCGGAAAAATTCCCGAAAGCGGCCCAAAGCCCAAAGTCCTAAACCTCTTCGCCTATACCGGCGGGGCTACGGCAGTTTTGGCACAGGCAGGATGCCTGGTAACCCACGTGGATGCCAGCAAGCCTGCTATTACCTGGGCGAATGAGAATTACCAGCTGAATAACCTGCCCAAAGAAAATGTCCGCTGGATCCTGGACGACGCCGTAAAATTCGTTAAAAGGGAAATTAAGCGGGGTATAAAATACGACGGAATTTTGCTGGACCCGCCCGCCTTTGGCCATTCCCCTTCGGGCAAGACCTGGAAATTTGCCCAAGACGTGCCGGGGCTTTTGCAGGACTGCGTGGCCTTGCTTTCGGAAAATGCAAAATTCCTGCTCCTTAACGCTTACGCCACCAACTCATCGGCTTTGGCCGTAAACAACCTGCTGGAAGATACCGGAAAAAAGCTTGGCGGAAAAATTGAATTTGGCGAACTCTGCCTGGAGCAGAAAAACCACCGGCTCATTTCCACGGGCATTTTCGCGCGCTGGTCAAAATAAACAAAATCCCCGCTCAAGGCGGGGATTTTTTATTGCAAATTATATTTCGGTAGGGTCGGCCACTGACCTGCCCAGTATAATGAGAAAACCCAAAGGCAAGAGCAGCCAGACAAAGCTTGCCGGCGGGTTTACAAAAACCAGCTTAATCAGAGGCGAAAAAGCCGCTATGGTATTGGCGGACAAATAGCCAATGATGGTATTGATGAGCAGGCCAACTTGAAGAAAACTGAAAAACAGGGTAAACGGCACGGAACCAAAATGCCGGCCATCCGCCGAAGTCCTAAAAGCGTAGCGGCCCAGCAAAATAAACAGCACGATAAAAATAATCACAAAACTTACCAAAAGCTGCAGGGAGGCAAACTGACTGGGCAGTTTCTGGGAAAGGGCGTTGGTAAGCCAGGGCGCCTCCACCACCAGCAGCTTGGCGATATATAGGGAGAAAAGCATATTAATTACCCGCCCGCGCCCTGCGGCAAAAGCGTAAACCAGGCTGACCACAACCCAGGCAAGCAAAATAAACAAATCCCAAGAAGGGTTATGCCAATTAAACGATTGGGTTGATTGGCTGACTTGGTTTAAATACGAGGCGGCTAAAAACATTTTGTTTTAAAGAATGGTCTTTTTTCTATTATAACACAAAAACAAAGGCCCTCCGCTTAAACTGCGCGGAGGGCCCGGATTGGCTTGCGACAAATGCGGCGCTTGGGAGGATCACTTGGTCCAGGACCACTGACTCCATGTCATCATGATGATGGACAGGAAGGCCAGCGCCATGCCGGCTGTCTGCACCAAGCTGATTGCCTCTCCGTAGACGAGGCGCCCCAGCACTATGAGTCCGATGTAGTAGTAGACGACTTGCAGAACACCTACTTCCACTAGACCGTACCCCTTATGAAAGAGCGTGGAGAGAACGATGAAATCCAGAGCAGCCACCGCCACCACACCTGCCGAGAGCGGGTGAAAGGGCGCCGTAGCAGGCGACCCTGTCATTGTTACCGCCTTCTTAATAAGCGTTTCTACCACCGCTCCGCAAAATGCGGAGAGTAAAACGAGCAACTGTACGAGGAGCTTCGATGCGACCATAAGTTTCCTCCTGGAAACTTAAGCCGAATATTACTCCTTCCAGATTTTTTTTGCAAGAGTAATAAAAAACCGGGGCTGGCCCGGTTTTTTAAAAGCTGTCCTTGATATTTTCCCAAAAGCCCTTGTCTACCTGAACCACTTCTCCCCGCTCCTGGGCCATGTCCTTCAGTAGTTCCTTTTCTTTTTTGGACAGCTTGTTGGGAATCACCACGCGCGCGGTAATCAGCAAATCGCCGCGCCCGGAATTTTGCAAATGCGGTACGCCTTTGCCTTTGACCTTAAAGACCGTGCCCGGCTGGGTGCCTGCAGGGATCTTAAGCTCAATGTCGCCATCCAAAGTTTTTACCAAAATCTTGGCGCCCAAAGCCGCCTGGGTAAAACTCACCGGAATATCTTTTAGGAGGCTAAAGCCATCGCGGGTAAATTCATTGGATTTCTGCACCCTGACCACCAAATACAAATCCCCGGGGTTGCTGCCGCGGTAGCCCATTTCACCCTCGCCGGAAACCCGGATTCTTTGGCCGTCATCTATACCCGCCGGAATTTTGACCTGCAAAGTCTTTTCCTGCCGCTTAATACCGCTGCCGCCGCAGGTTTTGCAAGGTACTTCCGGGACTTTGCCCGTACCTTCACAACGGTCGCAGACCGCACGTGACTGGATTTGCCCGAAAATCGTCCGGCGCATGGTGGCAATCTGGCCCGTGCCATGGCACTTGGGGCAAGTTATGACTTTGGCACCGTTTTCAGCGCCGCTCCCGCCGCAGGTTTTGCAGGAATCTTGTTTTTCCAAAACCACGGTTTTTTCCGCGCCAAAAACCGCTTCCTCAAAATTTATGGTAATGCCCATTTCCAAATCTATGCCGCGGTTCCGGCGGCTGGTCCTTTCCTCGCGCCCGCCGAACATGTCGCCAAAAATATCACCTAGGTCAAAATCCACGTTGAAGCCGCCGCTGCTTCCGCCAAAACCCTCAAACGGGCTGCCCTGGCCCTGCCAGTTAAATCCGCCCGCCTGCTGGTAATTTTCGCCGTAAGTGTCGTACTGCTGGCGCTTGCCTTCGTCGGAGAGCACCTGGTAGGCCTCGTTGACTTCCTTAAACTTGGCCTCGTTGCCCGTGCCTTTGTCCGGATGAAATTCATGCGCTTTCTTTCTGAAAGCGCGCTTTATCTCGTCCTGGGAAGCGCTTTTCGCAACGCCTAAAATGTCATAGTAATTTTTTGCCATGCAAAATTTCTGAAAGCTTATTCCGTGCGGAAACCAATTTTATGTTCCGGCTGGCCGGATGATTTTATTTCCCCAAACTGCTCTTCGTATTTTTTGATATTGTCGGCCATAGCCTGCGAGAGGCGTTTCATATGGCCAGGCGACATGACGACACGCGCCAAAAGATTGCCCGCGGGCGGAAACACGTTCATAAAATCTATCACGAACTCTTCCGGATTATGCGCCACCTGCGCCATGTTGGCATACAGGCCCTTTAAAGCCTCATCCGTGGCCTTAATTTGTATTTGCTGCTGGTGTTGGTTTTCCATAGATGTGGGGAAAGGCGGCCCTAAAAAGGGGCCGCCTTAAAAATAATTATTTAACTTCCTTATACTCGGCGTCCACCGGACCCTTATCCGCGCCCGGCTGCGCACCGC
>Ga0255338_1005856_pt1 | contig 10923 bp, 10 predicted proteins | sample MeOH1_35cm_T4_19_FD_203715 | JGI IMG/M metagenome (GOLD analysis project Ga0255338, IMG submission 203715) | Sandy soil microbial communities from University of British Columbia, Vancouver, Canada - MeOH1_35cm_T4_195 | ecosystem: Engineered > Artificial ecosystem > Sand microcosm > Unclassified ... | reverse complement strand
GCGAACGTCCGGCGGGTCTCCGTGCCCCGGCGCCGGCCCCGGCAGCACGCCCGCGGACAGGTCATCGGGTCCGCCGCGGAGCAGGTAGAAGCCGGCCGGACCGGCATAGACGTTGAGCCGCGTAATACCGAGCGTGTGGTCGTGGTACCAGAGGGTCGATGCCCGCTGGTCGTTCGCGTACTCGAACGTGGCGGTGCCAGGCGTCCAGTCGACGCCCACAGTTCGACGGGCCTTGGCGCGGAAGGGCTCGTACCAGGTCCCGACCGTCGCGTAACCCTTGGGGATATTCGTTGCAGGTGGCAGGAACCAGGCCTCGGCAAAGCCGTCGCTCTCCTCGGTGCTGTGGCCGCCGTGCAGGTGCGTGACGATCGGTACCGGACCCTCGTACCGCCCGGGAGTCGAATGGAACTCCGGGCGCGAGTCGCGGCCTGCCACCCCTCCCGGCGGATTCGCCCAGTGGAGGGTCGGGTCGACCGGGAGGAGATGCGGCAGGAACCGTCCCTGACGGTCCTTCAGGTCGTTCATCCACGTCACCCGGACCGGTCTCCGCCAGCGCGCCTCGACGGTGAATGCCGGGTAGTTGAATGAGTCCGGGTGAGCGGCGGACCCGTAGCCCCAGACGGTCGTCTCCGGAAGCCCCATCTTCGGTGGGAGGATCTGCTGGCGGAACTGCCGCACGGCGATGTCGTACAGATCGATCGTCCTGCCGCGCTCTCGGCGAACGCCGGTGGTGGGCATCGGCGGCGGAATGACGAGCGGTGTCACGAACTTCGGGATCTCACGCGGGTCCAGCCTGGCGAGTGGCGCTCCGGCGTTCCACGCGAGTCGTCCGCGGCGAAGCGGGATGAGGATGGAGATTCCGGAAACCGCTCCGATCTTCAGCAGCTGACGCCGGGTCCACATCACGCACCCCCGTGTGAGGTCTCTCCGTCGGCTGAAACCCCGCCTATGTCACGGCGAGGCGGACCCGGCGGAGTGCGACCGAGCCCGCGAGTCGGTCGTGGAGCCCTCGCTTCCGGTCGTCGAGCGCGGTCGTCACGAGGAGGACCACGTCCCAGAGGGCGACGGCGGCGAGCACGATGCTCGCCGGAAGGGCCGGCAGGACGCCGACGACGAGGAGTCCGATCGGCGCGCCGAGGAGCGCCCAGCGCAGGACGGCCGGGCCGATCCCGAGCCGGCCCCCGTCGACCCGTCGAACCCGGATTCCGAGCAACGCCTGGCCCGGCGTCGCGCCGAATCGCATCCACGTCCCGACGAAATAGAAGGTCCCGATCCCGGCCGCGACGATGCTGTTGAGGAGCGCGCGTGCGTGGTCGACGGACACGCGCGGAACGCCCGCGGACCCGATCAGCAGCGTGGGGCCGAGCAGCCGCGTCAGCACCAGCGCGACTGCGAAGATGAGGATCGCGACGACGATCGAGTCGACGACATAGGCCACGAGCCGCGAGGCCGCGTCGGCGTAGGCCAGCTGCTCAACCGGGACCGCGTCCGCTGACGCGGTCGACTGACGCCCGACGGCACCGGATTCAACCCCAACCATCCGCTCCCCCTTCGGATTCGCGCCTCCGCAGGATATGCGTGCGGACGGGTGGGCGATAGCCTGACGTCGTGTTCTTCGACGCGCGCGCGGTGCCGACCGACAACGTCCTCGAAACCGATCTGTGCATCGTCGGCTGCGGCGCAGCCGGGATCACCCTCGCCCGCGAGCTCAGCCGATCGACCGTCCGCGTGGTGGTGCTCGAAAGCGGCGGCCTTGCCTTCGAGAGCCCAACCAACGACCTGAACAAGGGCGCGATCACCGGCCTGCCGTACTTCCCGCTCGAGACGGCCCGGCTGCGGTACTTCGGCGGCTCGACCAACCATTGGGGAGGACTCTGCCGGCCCGAGGAGCCGGGTGACTTCGAGGCCCGGGCGTGGATCCCGGAGAGTGGCTGGCCGATCGGGCGGGGGGATCTCAACCCGTACTACCCGCGGGCGGCGGCGATCGTCGGTGTCCCCGTCGACGACTGGGACCTCGACCGATGGCGTGCCCGGAGCCCGTTCCCCACGCTGCCTCTCCCAGCGGACCGCATCACGACGGTCGTCGCCCAGGTCGTCGAGTCGCGCGAGCGGAGCTTTGCGCCGCGCTACCGCGCCGCGCTCGATGCCGCCCCGAACGTCGCCATCCACCTCCATGCGAACGTCGTGGACATCGAGACCGACGAGAGTGGCCGGCACGTCCGGCGGGTGCACGCGGCGACGCTCGAGGGCAACCGCTTCACGGTGGCCGCGCACGTGTTCGTGCTCGCGACCGGCGGAATCGAGAACGCACGGCTGCTGCTCGCTTCCGACCACGTCCGGCCGAACGGCGTCGGCAACGACCACGGCCTCGTCGGGCGGTACTTCATGGAGCATCCGCGGTTCATCGCCGGCCTCATCCTGCCTACCGACCGCCGCCTCCCGATCGGCTTCTACGAGCCCCACCACGCCGGCGGCACGACCCTCCTGGGCTACCTCAGCCTCTCCCAGGAGGCTGCGGTCACCGAGGAGCTGACCGACGTCCAGGTCCGCCTCGCCCCCATCTACGACCCGGCCGTCCAGGCGGCCCTCGACTCGCCCGACGTCGACAAGCTCCGCGAGCTCGCCGACTGGCTATCCGGCCACGATCCGGTCGACGACGTCGGCGAGGACCTGTCCGAGGTCGTCGGCGACCTGCTGAGCTGGCGGTCGGCGATGATCGTCGGCGGGCCGATCCCCGTCCCGCTCCCCGAGGTCGTTGACGAGGTGATCCGGCGGGCGCGCGCTGGCGACCTCGAGGGCGTCATCCCGCTCATGCTCGGCGACGTGGCCACCGCCGGGTACCGCCAGCTGACAGGGGCGCTGCCGGTCACCGCGATCGCCCTGTCCACCCGGATCGAGCAGGTCCCGAACCCGGACAGCCGCGTCACGCTCGGGTCGGAGCGTGACGCGCTCGGGATGCGCCGAGCCGAGCTCCACTGGGCGCTGGCGGACCTCGACCGACGGAGCGTCATCCGGACGCTCGAGCTCCTTGGCGCGGAGCTGGGCCGGACGGGGCTCGGGCGGCTGCGGATCGACCTCGAGGAGGAGTCGGACACGTGGCCGGACGACCTCGCCGGTGGCTGGCACCACATGGGCACGACGCGGATGAGCGACGACCCGGCGCACGGGGTCGTCGACCGGAACTGCCAGGTCCACGGCATCGACAACCTGTACGTCGCCGGCAGCTCGGTGTTCACGACGGCGGGCTCGGGCACGCCGACGATGACGATCGTCGCGCTCGCCCTCCGGCTCGCGGAGCACCTCAAGGGGGCCCTCGCATGAATGCCCGGCCCGCTGGAGTCTCGCGGCGCCGGTTCCTCGAGGGCGCGGCCGCGTTCACCGTCGCCGCCGGGCTCGGCGGGCTGCGGCTTGCGACGCTCGGGGCGAGCTCGTCGACAGATCCGGTCGAGCGGCTCGCCAGCCTGCTCACGCACCGATCGAGCGCGGCGGCGTTTGGGCGCGAGGTCCTGCGCGAGCGGCCCGCCGAAGCAAGCGCGGCCGTCCTCCTCGCCGCGCTTCGGTCGACGGTGCCCGATCTCGACCGACTCGTCCGCGCGGGAAGCGACGACGACCTGCGCGCGGCCATCGACGCGGCCTCGCGACGCGACTTCGCTGTGGGTGGGGACGCGATCCTTCGAGTGCGAGGCTGGGTCGTCGCGACGACGGAGGCGCGGCTCTGCGCCCTCGCCGCGGTCGCCTAGCGTCGCCGTCGATCAGAGCGCGCGAGGATGGCCGACGTAGGTCGCGCCGCGCGCATCGACGAGCAGCGCCGTGGGGGTCTCGACCATCCGCAGGACGACCTCTTGGCAGATCCTGCAGCGCAGGACGATGCCCGGTGCCCGGGTGTAGGCGATCAGGGTGGCAAGGAAGCCGATCGACCCGCAGTGGTCGCAGCGGGCCTCGGCGGCGGTCATCTCCGAACCAAAGGCGTCGAGGAGCATTCCCGCGACGGCATTCCCGTCGAGGATGAGCGCCCGGTCCAGCTCGGCCATCGGCACGTCCATCGTCGTCACCTCCCGGTCGGCCCGAACCGTTCGGTCCGGACCTGTGAGGACACCAGCCCGAGGCCGACCAGTGCGTCTGCGGCCGCCTCGACGAGCAGCGTCGGGCCGCACACGTACGCCCGAGCGTGCTCGCCAACGCGTGGCAGCACCTCTGCCAGCAGGTCCCGGTCGATCCGCCGCGTGTACCCGCTCCACCCCGGCGGCTGCGAGCGGGTGAGCGTCTGGACGACGGTCAGCCCGTCACCGCCAGCCACCAGGTCGTCGAGCTCGTCGGCATAGATCATCAGCTCGCGGGTGCGCGAGCTGTAGACGAGGACGGTCGGGACGGTCGAGCCCGCGGCGTTGCGGTGGCGAAGCATCGCCATCAGCGGCACGATCCCGGACCCGCCGGCGACGAGGAGCAGCGGCCCGCCCTCCGAGGCTCGCCAGACGAAGTACCCGCCGATCGGGCCACGAAGCTCGATCCGGTCGCCGACCCGGGCGACGTCGTGGAGGAACGGTGACACCTCGCCGTCGTCGATCCGCTCGACGGTCAGCTCGATCTCCCCGATCCGCTCGGGGGGCGAGGCGACCGAGTAGCTCCGCTCGGCCTCGTAGCCGTCGTCCGCCGTGAGCCGGATGTCGTAGTGCTGCCCGGCGAGGTGTGGCATCCAGCTCGGCAGATCGAACGTGAAGCTCTTCGTCTCGGGCGTCTCGTCACGGATCGCGCGCAGCTCGGCGAGCTGCCACGCGAGCGGGTTGACCATCGCTCAGTCCCCGCTGTACCGCTCTTCCTTCCACGGGTCGCCGCGGTTGTGATAACCCAGCGTCTCCCAGAAGCCGGGTTCGTCCCGATCGGTGATCTGGATGCCGCGGATCCACTTCGCGCTCTTCCAGAAGTAGAGATGGGGCACGACGAGCCGCGCCGGTCCGCCGTGCGCCGGCTCGAGCGGTGAGCCGTCGTAGCGGTAGGCGACGAACGCCTGGCCGTTGACGACGTCCGCGATCGGCAGGTTCGTCGTGTAGCCACCGTCCGACCAGGCCACGAGATAGGCCGCTTCGCGGCCGAGCTCGACGGCCCCGAACAGCTCGTCGACGCTGACGCCGGTCCAGTGCGTGTCGAGCTTCGTCCACTTCGTGACGCAGCTGATGTCGACGGTGAAGTCCCGGGCCGGCAGGGCGAGGAACTGGTCCCAGGTCCAGCTCACGGGCGCGGCGACGGCGCCGTCGATTCGGAACGACCAGCGGTCGGGCGGCGTGTGGGGGGTCGGACCCGCCGACAGCACCGGGAAGTCGCGCGTCACGTACTGACCGGGCGGGATTCGATCGGCTTCGGCACCCGCCCCTCGCCGCCCCATGAACCCCCGTGTCACGAACCGCCCGGCCATCGCCATCTCCCTTACCTGCAGCGTCCAGACAGACCGTGTCGGCGTCGTCGTTGCGCGTTACGCGACGGATCCCCCGCCGCACCGCGTTGTGCCGATGCATCGCGCCACCGCCGGTCGGGGCCCTCGTACCATCCCGCGAATGACGCAGGACCTCGACCGCCCACACCGCCCGCGCCCCGACTACCCCCGCAGCGTTCCGGCGCGACGGGCCGCCATCCGTCGCACGTCCGCCCTTCCGCCCCATCCGCCGGGGATCGGCGAGATCGTCTTCGCAGCGTCGAGCCGTTCCGGCGAGCCATTCCGGGCGGCTGACTCGTTCGTCCATGGCGAGCGGATCTCGTGGCACGCCCGCTTCGTCACGCCCCCGCGGTCCGCGCGGATCGCCGTGCTCGCGATCCACGCCGCCGCCGACGGCTGGGAAGACGTTGCCAGCGCGCACGAGCTCTGGATCACCCACCCGATGGCGCCGGGCTTCACCGGCTGGTTCGGCCCGGGAACGTACGACGAGCCCGGGCAGTACATCCTGCGGATCATCGTCGCCGACCAGGTCCTCGCCGAGGGTCGTTTCGAGATCGTCCCATCCGGCTCGGTGGACGACCCGATCCACTGATCGACACCCGGCGTGAAGGCGCCGGGCCGCGGCGCAATGCCGTTGGCGACGCCCGCCACAGGCCCTGCAACGCCCCTGTAACCCGCCACCGTGCGGCCGCTCGCCCTCGTCACCCCGGACGCGGGCAGGCTGGGTGTCGGGCGTGATGCCGGGAGCGGTTTGACATGATCCATGACGACCAGGTCCTCGGGGGCGGCTCGTGGGACGCGGGTGCAAGCGACATGGGCGCGGCCCGGCCGCCGACATGGGCGAGCGCAAGCGGCTCGTACGGCGGCGCCGGCTACTGGGGCGGGCCCGCGGCGGCCGGCTCCGTGATGCTCGGGCCCGACCCGGGCGCGATGACGGCCGGGTTCCCGGAGACGACGGGCGCCGGGATCGGCGACTTGGGGGCGATCGAGATGAACGCGATGGGCATGGGTTCGATGGGCACGATGCCGATGGGGATGGGCACGCCCACCGGCATGGGCATGGGTTCGATGGGCGCCGGCATGGGTGCCGGGCCGCAGATGCCGGGACAGACGGCCGGCGGCCCGATGGGGCCGGCCGGGCTCGGGTATCCCCCGTTCGGGATGGGCCAGGGCTTCGGCCCGATGGGGCCGGCGGGGCTCGGAGGTCCCCCGTTCGGGATGGGACAGATGGGCTTCCCGATGGCGTCGGGCTTCGGCTACCCGCAGCCGGGCTTCGGGCCGATGGGGATGGGCCTCCCGATGGGCATGGGCCCGATGGGGATGGGCTTCCCGATGGGCATGGGCCCGATGGGGCCGTTCGGATGGAGCCCGTGGTGGATGCGCGGCATGGGCGGGCTCGGGATGGGTGGTCCGGGTGCATTCGGCTGGGGCGGGCCGGGCGGCTGGGGCTCGCAGGGGTCGCCCGGCGTCGGCGGCTGGGGCTCGCAGGGGTCGCCCGGCATGGGCGGCTGGGGCTCACAGGGCATGGGCGGCGGCATCGGTGCCTGGGGCTCACAGGGCATGGGCGGCGGCGGGTCGAGCTATGCGCCCGGGCTCTGGAGCGCCATCGGCCCGTACACGGGGCGCCGGCCGCGCGGCTATCGCCGGTCGGACGATCGGATCCGCGAGGACGCGAACGACGCCCTGACCCTGTCCGGTCTGATCGATCCCAGTGAGATCGACGTCATCGTCCTCGACGGCGTCCTTACGCTCGACGGCGCGGTCGAGACGCCCGACCAGCGGCGGATGGCCGAGGACGCCGCCCAGTCGGTGCCCGGCGTGCGCGACGTCCAGAACCGGCTCAACGTGTCGGGCGGGCAGCAGGGCGGCGGCACCCAGGCCGCCGGCCAGGGCCAGACGGCAGGCGGGCAGGCGCGGACCGGCGAGCAGCAGGGGCAGTCCGGCGGAGAGACCGCCCAGCGCCGGACCGGGGGCGAGACGCGCCGCGAGGGCTAGCCGATCGCGTCCCGTCGGTCCGGAGAGGGGCGGCACCGGCGCCGCCGGTCGACCGCGATCAGTCGAGGTCGCCGTCGCCGCCCGGATCGACGATCGGCCCGGCGGGATCGAGCAGCGCAGCGTGCAGCTCGTACGAGTGCCGCCGGAGCCAGCGTCGCCATTCGAGGTGATCCGGCTGTCGCGAGGCGACGAGCGCCCAGAACCGGGGCCCGTGGCCGAACACCCGGAGGTGGGCCAGCTCGTGGATCACGACGGTCTCGAGCGCCTCGTGCGGAGCGAGGATCAGCCGCCACGAGAACGACAGCCGCCCCTCGCGTGACGCACTCCCCCACCGGCTCCGCGGGTCGCGGAGGGTCACCGACGTGGGAGCGACGCCGAGGGCGGGCCCGTGGGCGGCGATGGCGGCGTCGATCGTGGCCTTCGCCTGCTCCCGGAACCAGTCGGAGAGGACGCGATCGATCGGCCTGCGGTCGCGCCCGGCGAGCGTGACGACGAGCGCGTCCTCATCCGGCGAGAGCCGCCGGGCGACGGTCGAGCGGCGCGTTCCCGGTGGCGCCTCGACGATGCGCAGGCGATGCAGGTCGCCGACGTAGCGGAGGTTCGAACCGTCGCGGAGCCCACCGCGGTCGGCGAGCTCCGTCCGCTGTTGAGCGTGGCTGGCGAGGTGGCGACGGAGCCACGCCTCGCGCTCGGCCAGGAACGATTCGACCAGGTGCTCCGCCCGGGCCCAGCCGCGGCGCGACGACGGTGGCAGGGTGACGACGACCCCGCGATCCGGGTGGATCGTCACGCGCAGCCGGCGCGACCGGGGCGAGCGCCGGATGACGTACGGGATCGGCCCGCCCGGGAGGGTCACCGACGCGGTCCGCTCCGGCTCGGCCGCCTCGCGGCTCGTCCGGCGCCGCGGAGCCGCCGGCCGGCCGCTCATGCCCCCCGCCGAAGCAGCCGTCCGGGTCGCTCGGCCGTCTCCGCTCCAGCGAGGACCGCGGCCCGCCCGTTGACGACGACGTGGTCGATCCCGACCGGGTGGACCGCCGGCCGCTCGTACGTCGCTGCGTCAGCGACCGTCGCCGGATCGAACACGACGAGGTCCGCGAACGCACCCTCCCGGACGACGCCGCGGTCACGCAGGCCCACCCGTCGCGCCGGGACGGAGGTGAGCTTCGCGACGGCGGTCTCGAGCGGCAGCGTGCCCCGATCGCGCACGTGCTGACCGAGCACCCGCGCCGTCGCTCCGTAGGTCCGCGGATGGGGAACGCCCGCGTCGAGGATCCGGTGACCCGGCCGCCGACCTTCCGCATCGGTGCAGACCGCGATCCACGGCACGGAGAGGATGGTCTCGACATCGTCCTCGCGCATGCAGTCGACGAGGATCGCGGTGTCGAGCCGGTCGTCGACCAGTGCGTCGAACGCAACGTCGGACGGATGACGGCCCTCGTCCGCGGCGATGGACGCGAGGTCGCGGCCGGCCCAGTCGGGATGGGACGGCGACGACGAGATGCGGATTGCCGCCCAGCCCGGGTCCGCGGCGACGTTCTCCCAGCCGGACACGCCACGCGCGATCTCGTCGCGGGCGCGACCGCGGCCGGCGCGATCGCTGAGGACGGCGATGCAGTCGTCGGCGCCGAGCGCGAGGAGCTGTGGCGGCAGGACGATCTGGAGCGTCGTCGCGGCCGCGGTATACGGGTACTGGTCGGCGGCGACGTCGACCCCGTCGGCGCGGGCACGCTCGAGGACCCCGATCGCGTCGCCGGCGCGGCCCCAGACGGCGCGTGCGCCGGCCTTCAGGTGCGAGACGAGCAGGCGAGCGCCATCACCGGCGGCGGCAACCGCCCCGATCGCCTCGTCGAGCGCCTCGAACAGCCCGCCGGCCTCGTTCCGCATGTGCGTCGAATAGAGCGCGCCGCGGCGGGCCGCTGTCCCGACGAGGAGCGCGACCTCCTCCGGGCGGGCATGGATCCCGGGCGCGTAGATGAGCCCGCTCGACAGCCCGAACGCACCCGCCGCGAGCGCACGCTCGAGCTCACCCACCATCGCGCCGAGCTCGGCTTCGGTCGGCTCGCGCGCGTCCGAGCCCATCACCGCGCCGCGGATCGTGCCGTGCCCGGCGAGGAACGCGACGTTCGGGCCCAGCGGCTGCTCGTCGACCGCCTCGAGGTACTCGGTGAATGACGTCCAGCGGGCGGTCAGCTCGTGGACGCGGAGCTCGGGGTCGACGAATTCGCGTCCCCTCGGGCTGATCGGGGCAAGCGTCACCCCGCAATTTCCCGACAGTTGCGTCGTGAAGCCCTGCCGGAGGTGACTGGCCAGGGCGCCGTCGACGAAGAGCGACGCGTCGCTGTGACCGTGCGGATCGACGAACCCCGGGCAGACGACGCGGTCGGTTGCGTCGATGACGAGCGGCGTCTCGGCCGCGTCGACCGCGGACAGATCGCCGATGGCGAGAACCCGGTCGCCGAGGACGCCGACGTCCGCGCGGCGGCCCGGCCGGCCGGTGCCGTCGACGAGCATCCCCCCGCGGACGACGAGGTCGAAGGACGCCATGAGCCGCGATGGTGCCAGATCACGGCGGCGGGAGGTTGGGCGTCCCGAGCGTAGGGTCCGTAGCAGGCCCGGATGCTCGCCGGCTGGCGTCGGCTCGGCCCGGGGACTCGGCGGCCGGCACCGGCTCCGCCCCCGGCGATGGCGCCTCGCGCGGCTCGGCCTCGGGCCCTGGCGCCTCGGCGCTCGAGGCGTTCGCGTCTTCTCCCCGTCGAAATCCAATGACGTTGGACGAGATCGGGTCCGGAGGACGGTTCGGCCGTCCGAGGCATGCGGAATTCCAATGGGATTGGATTTCCGGGGTCTGGGGGCTCGCTCGGGGCCTCGGCGTCCAATGTCGTTGGAACTGTGCCGGCTTCGGTCGGGAACCGGTTCTCGGGCGGGCTTGGACCGCCACGCGCCAGCTGGATTCCGCCGCCGATTGTCGGTTGGGCCACCCCATCGCCACCGCCCGCCGCGCGCCGTCTCCCAACTCGTGCCGGTCGCGGGAGCCGTGCTATCCTGCGTCGTCCGGCGTGGGGCTATAGCTCAGCTGGGAGAGCGTCTGAATGGCATTCAGAAGGTCAGGGGTTCGAATCCCCTTAGCTCCACCAAACCCCAGACCGATGGCGTCGCGGAGCTCCGCCTCGGACTTCGGTGAGCGATCGCCGGCACACCGCTGAGGGTGCCACTTCCTGACATTGGACCCCTCGCCGGCGGCGAGGGGTCTGTTCGTATGAGCGAGCCAACATCGTGACCGAGACGTCGGACAGAACGCGAATCGAACGCACCAGGATCGAGCGCTACCAGCCGGCCGAGATCGAGCCGCGCTGGCAGGCGCGCTGGGAGGAGCAGCGTCTCTACCGGACCGACCTCGACGCCGGTGCGGGCGAGCGGTACTACCTCCTGACGATGTACCCGTACCCGTCGGGCGACATCCACATCGGGCACTGGTACATCAAGACGCCGACGGACGCCAT
>Ga0255338_1005855_pt1 | contig 10924 bp, 9 predicted proteins | sample MeOH1_35cm_T4_19_FD_203715 | JGI IMG/M metagenome (GOLD analysis project Ga0255338, IMG submission 203715) | Sandy soil microbial communities from University of British Columbia, Vancouver, Canada - MeOH1_35cm_T4_195 | ecosystem: Engineered > Artificial ecosystem > Sand microcosm > Unclassified ... | reverse complement strand
GCGGTGATCATCTTCTCCTCGCAGGTCAAGGACCTGCTCGGCCTGCGCATGGGCGCGGTCCCGCCCGAGTTCGTCGACAAGTGGGAGGCCTACTTCCACTCCCTGCCCACCGCCGACTGGCACACGATCGGACTCTCCGCCGCGACCCTGGCGGTGCTCATGTTCCTCCCCCGCCTGACCAAGAGGATCCCCTCCCCCTTCGCGGCCCTGGTCTTCGCCACCGGCGCGGCCGCGGCGTTCGGGCTGCCCGTGGAGACCATCGGCTCCCGCTTCGGGGACCTCCCCCGCGGCCTGCCGATGCCGCGCTTGCCGGCGATGGACTTCAAGACCGCCGCGAGCCTCGTGCGCCCGGCGACGGTCGTGGCCCTGCTGGCCGCCATCGAGTCCCTGCTCTCCGCCGTGGTGGCCGACGGCATGATCGGCTCCCGCCACCGCTCGAGCGTGGAGCTCGTCGCGCAGGGCGCGGCCAACATCCTCTCTCCCCTGTTCGGGGGCATCCCGGTCACCGGCGCCATCGCGCGCACCGCGACCAACATCAAGAGCGGCGGCCGCACCCCCGTCGCGGGCATCGTCCACGCCGTGGTCCTGGTCTGCGTGCTGCTGTTCGCGGGGCCGCTGGTGGCGCGCATCCCGCTGTGCGCGCTGGCCTGCATCCTCGTCATCGTCGCCTACAACATGAGCGAGTGGCACACCTTCCTCTTCCTGCTCAAGTCCCCGCGCTCGGACGTCGCGGTGCTGCTGGCGACCTTCGGCCTGACGGTCCTCGTGGACCTCACGGTCGCCGTCGAGGTCGGCATGATCCTGTCCGCCTTCCTGTTCATGCGCCGCATGGCCGAGATGACGACCGTCGGCGCCGCGGTGCGCGAGCTGGGGGACGACGAGTCGGCGAAGGAGGGGCCGGAGAAGACGCGGACCGCCCTGCCCAAGGGCGTCGAGGTGTACGACGTCAGCGGCCCCCTGTTCTTCGGCGCCGCGGACAAGCTCGGCGAGACCCTCTCCCAGATCTCGGACCCGCCCAAGGTCTTCATCCTGCGCCTCGGCGCCGTCCCCGTGATGGACGCCACCGGGCTGCACGCGCTGCGCGATTTCCAGGCCCGCTGCCGCCGGCTGAAGACCTCGCTGCTGCTGTGCGGCATCCAGAAGCAGCCGCTGCGCGTGCTGAGGTCCACCGGCGCCCTGGACGAGTTCGACGCCTGGACCGAGAACGACGACCTGGCCGCCGCGCTCAAGCTCCTCGAGAAGAGCTCCGCCCTCCTGAAGAAGTAGCTAGCGCAGCGACGGGTCGGACTGCAGCGCGGTCACGCAGGACATGTTGACGATGTCGTCGACGGACGCGCCGCGCGACAGGTCGTTGACCGGCTTGGCGAAGCCCTGCAGGATCGGCCCCAGCGCCTCGGCGCCCGTCAGGCGCTGCACCAGCTTGTAGCCGATGTTGCCGCTCTGCAGGTCGGGGAACACCAGGACGTTCGCGCGCCCCGCCACCTTGGAGCCGGGGAACTTCTTCTGGCCGATCTCGGGCACGAGCGCGGCGTCGGCCTGCATCTCGCCGTCGATGGCGAGGTCCGGGGCCTTCTCCTTGGCGATGCGCACGGCCTCCTTCACGGCGGAGGCGAGCGGGTGCTCGGTCGAGCCGTTCGTCGAGAAGGACAGGAAGGCGATGCGCGGGTCGATGCCGGTCAGCACCTTGGCCATGCGCGCCGAGGAGATGCCGATGGCGGCGAGCTTCACGGGCACGGGGTCGATGTTGATCGCGCAGTCGCCCATGATGAGCACGCCGTCGTCGCCCTGCTTCGGGCTCGGGAAGATCATGACGAAGAAGCTCGAGATCGTGCGCACGCCCGCGGCGGGCTTGATGATGTGCAGCGCCGGCCGGACCGTGTCGGCCGTCGCGTGGTCGGCGCCGGACAGGAAGCCGTCGACGCGGTCGTTGTGGAGCATCATCACGCCGTACACGAGGGGCTCGGTCACCGCCGTCTTGGCTTCTTCCTCGGTGATGCCCTTGTGCTTCCTCAGCTCGAAATACTGCGACGCGTACTCGGCGAACTTCGCGTCCTTCAGGGGCTCGACGAACTCGATGCCGGAGAGGTCGACGCCGTTCTCGGCCGCGACCTTGCGGGCCTTGGCGAGGTCCCCGACGAGGACCGGGACGCACAGGCCGTCCTTCTTCAGGATCGCGGCCGCCTTCAGCGTGCGCTTCTCGTCGCCCTCGGGCAGCACGATGCGCTTCTTCAGCGCCGCGGCCTTGCGGCGGATGTCCCCGATGATGTCCCGGCTCAGAGTGTCTGTGGTCATGCGCCGAGGATAGCGTATCGCGCGACCGTTCGTCCAGCTAGTGGGCGTGCTCGGGGACGACGGTGCCGCCCGCATGCCACAGCGCGCGGCCGGGCCCGAGCACCCGGTAGGCGTGCGCGCCGCGCGGCGCGGCGTCGGCCGCGGCCCGGTACGACGCCGGGCGCGCGCTGCGGTCGAGGTCCGAGGCGCGCGCGTCGGTGAAAAGCCCCCCGGTCATCGTCAGGGAGTACGCGCGCAGGGCCAGCGAGCCCAGCTCGCGCGCGAGCGTGCCCCAGTCGCCGGGCGCGTTCATCAGCCGGCCCGGCACCATGTCGAGCCCCTCGACGTGCGCCTGCCCGACGAGGACCACGGCCTTCCCGCCCGCCTTGAGCGCGTCCTTGAGGAAGGACGCCATCGCCTGGTTGCGGCGCGTGAGGAAGACCTCGGCGACGGCCTCGTTGAAGCCGGGGTCGTAGCCGCCGCCGGCGCGGGAGAACTGGGAGTCCACGTCCTTCGGGAATTCCTCTACGGGACGCCCGGTCTTCGCCGCGGCGAGCTCGGCGGCGGCCTTGGCCCAGCCGTCGAGCGGCAGGCCCAGGGCGACGACCTTCACCCCGTGGGCGCGCGCGGCGTCGAACAGGGCGCGGAAGGACGCTCGGCGCTTCGGCGAGAAAGAGAGGACTTCGTCGGGCAAGTCCCGGCGGCGGCCGGCGAGGAAATCGTCGACGGCGCCTTGCTGCGGGCGCTTGAGGCCCTCGATGCCGATCGCGGTCACTCCCGCCGCGGCCAGGCGCGGCATCTCCCGCGTGAGGACGTTCACCGAGGTCAGGCTGCCGTGGTTCTCGCCGACGAGCAAGGCGTCGTGGCCGGAGAGGATGTCCTCGACGGGAACGGCCCAGCCGAGGACCTTCTGGGCGACGCTCCGCGCGACGAGCGCGGCGTAGCCCGCGTCGCGGGCCGTCGGCGGACCTCGGGGATCGTGTTGCGAAGCGGGCGCGGACGGCGGGGCGGCGACGAGGGCGCGGGCCGCGGCCGCGGCCGGCTGAAGGGCGGAGACCTTCGCGGGCGGCGCGGGAAGGAGAGCGGGCGCGGGGACCGATTGCACGGGAGCGGACAGCGACGGCGCCGTGATCGCGCCGGTCAGAACCGGCGCGAAGCTCGCCGCCGCCGGACCGCTCATCGACATCGTCAAGGCGGGGACGGGCGTGGCGGAGGAGCCGAGCGACGGCGTCAGGCGCGCGACCACTCCGGCCGAGGCGGCCGTGGAGCACCCGAGGAGGAACGCGGTCAGCGGGACGACGAAACGTCTCACATCATCAGTGTATTAAGGGAGCGGGGCGGCCGCACGGGTCGGAGGGCCTATGTCCTTCCTAGACCAAAGGACAACGCTCGGGTATCCCTCGTTTTTCTAAAAATAATGACTATTTTTAAAGCGTAATCCACTTTCGGCGCCGAAAGCGAATAAGCCTTTTTTAATTGGATTATATTTCCAAAAACGAAGGATTCTTCCTATTCCAGCGGACCGACAAGGCGCGGCCGAAGCGGCGCGGGATCAAAGGTTCGCGAGGCGGTCGGCGACGGCGAGATGCTCCGCCTCGTCGTCGGCGATGCGGCCGAAGATCGCGGCGGTGACGGGGTCGCGCTGAGCGAGCGAGCGGCGGAAGCTCTCCTCGGCGGCCTGGCCGCGGGCCTCGGCCTCGCGCATCATGACGGCGAACTCGGCCGCGGTCCTGGCCGCGGTCAGCCGCCGCCACAGGCGGTCGGACACCGGACGCTCCGAGACGCTCACGCCCAGCTCGGCCATGCGCGCGAGCAGGAGGTTCAGGTGGACCTCCTCCTCGAGGCCGATGCGCCGCCACGCCGCGCGAAGCTCCTCGGACGCGTCGGGAAGGTTGTCCGCGGCCCACAGGAACGCCGCGAAGGCCTGGCGCTCGGCGAAGGCCGCGGTGCGCAGGCGGTCGCCGAGGCCGTCGGGGCCGCCCATGCCGCGCGCGCCGGGCGCGTGTTCCTCGGGCGCGCAGACGACGAAGGGCGTCCAGTCCATGATGCATGATACCGCAAAAGGCTAAAATCACGACATGACGCGACCGCTCGCCCTGATCCTCCTGCTCCTCGCCGCGTGCTCGAAGAGCCCCGACGCTTCCGCGCCCGCGACGGCGGCGGCCGGGGGCCCCGTCGCGCTGTTCGTCGGGGACTCGCTCACCGCGGGCTACGGCGTCGAGCCCGAGGAGGCGTGGCCCGCGCTCGTCGGCGAGGCCTGGGCGGCGCGCGGCCTGAAGTGGCGCGCGCGCAACGCGGCGGTGTCGGGCTCGACGACCGCGGGCGCGCTCGAGGCGGCGCGCTGGGCGCTGACGCCGGACGTGAGGCTCGTCTTCGTCTGCATCGGCGGCAACGACGGCCTGCGCGGCACGCCGCTCGCCGAGACGAACCGGAACATGAACGCGCTCCTCGAAGAAGCCCGCCGGGACGGCCGCACCGTCATCCTCGCCGGCATGAAGATCCCCCCGAACTACGGCCGTTCCTACGCGGACGGCTTCGCGGCCCTCTTCCCGGCCCTGGCGAAGAGGCACGGCGTGCTCTTCATGCCGTTCCTTCTCGAGGGCGTCGCCGCCGACCCCCGCTACAACCAGCCCGACGGCATCCACCCCAACGCCGAGGGCCACAAGAAGACGGCCGCCTCGGTGTTGGCCTTCCTGGACTCGAAGGGGCTGCCCGAGTGAGCGCGCCGATCCTGGAGCTGTCGGGCATCGCGAAGGACTTCGTCTCCGGAGGGGAGTCTCTGCGCGTCCTCGACGGCGTGGAGCTCGCCATCCGCCCCGGCGAGACGCTCGCCGTGACCGGGCCCAGCGGCTCGGGCAAGTCCACCTTGCTCGGGATCATGGCCGGGCTCGAGCGGCCGAGCCTCGGGACCGTCCGCCGCGACGGGGAGGACGCCTCCGCCTGGGACGAGGACCGCCTGGCGGGCTGGCGCCGGCGGCGGCTCGGCTTCGTCTTCCAGAGCTTCCGTCTCGTGCCCACCTTGACCGCCCTCGAGAACGCGGCGATGCCGCTCGAGCTCCTCGGCGCCCCTCCGGCCGAGGCCGAGGAGAAGGCCGCCGGGCTGCTGCAGGCGCTCGGGCTCGACCGCCGCCTCTCCCACCGCCCGGCGGCCCTGTCCGGCGGCGAGCAGCAGCGCGTGGCGCTGGCCCGCGCCTACGCCCACGGCCCCGCTTTGATCCTGGCCGACGAGCCGACGGGCAGCCTCGACCGCGCCACCGCGGAGAAGGTGCTCGCCGCCCTGCTCGAGCTCAACGCGCGCTCCGCGACCGCGCTCGCGGTGGTCACCCACGACCCGACGGTGGCGGCCGCCCTCGGACGCTCGGTGCGCCTGGAGCGCGGCCGGATCGTCCCGTGATCCGGCTGGGCCTGCGGCTCGCCTCGCGCCAATGGGCGCGCTTCGTCTTCTTCGCGGCGTGCCTGTCGCTGGGCAGCGGCTTCCTCGTCGCGGTCGCCCACCTGCTCGCCTCCGTGGACCGCGCCGTGGCCGTGCGCGCCCGCGAGCTGCTCGCCGGGGACGTCGAGGTCTCCTCGGCGCGGGACTTCGGGGACCGGGAGAAGGCCGCCTTCGCCGCGGCGCTGACCCCGGGCCGCCGCGCGGTCCGCTCCGTGACCTTCGCCTCGATGCTCGCGCCGGCCACGAAGGAGCCGCCGTTCCTCGTGTCCGTGAAATCCGTCGAGGCCGCCTACCCGCTGCGCGGAGAGCTCAAGACCGACCCGCCCGGAGGGACGGCGCTGCTCGCGGGCGGCGGCAAGTGCCTCGTCGAGCGGACCTTGACTTTGCAGCGGGAGCTGCGGCGCGGCGAGCGCGTGAGGCTCGGCGCGCTGACCTTGACGGTCGCCGGCGTCATCGACCGCGAGCCCGACCGGGGCTTCGCCGCGTTCTCCTTCGCGCCGCGGCTGATGATCTCCGCGGACGATCTGGAAAGGACCCGCCTCCTCGGCCTCGGGGCGCGCACGCGCTTCCGGTGGACGATGGCGCTCGGCGACGGCGAGGAGCCCGTCGCGGGCTCCCGGACGGCCAAGGTCGCGCTCGAGAAGGCCCTCCCCGAGCCGCACCTGTCGATCGAGTCCTACACCGAGGGCGAGCCGGCGATGCGCGACGGCCTGCGCCGCTCGGCGCTGTTCTTCACCGTGCTCTCGCTAGCCGCGCTGCTGCTCGGGGCGGCGGGCCTGCGCGCCGGGCTGACCTTGTTCCTCGACTCGCAGGCCGAGACGATGGGGCTGCTGCGCTGCCTCGGCGCCTCGGCCCGGGAGGTCGAGCGGCTGTACGCCGGCCTGTGCGTCGGCGCGGGGCTGGCCGGAGGCCTGGGAGGATCCCTCATCGGCTGGGGCACCGCCGCCCTCGCCGCGGTCTGGGCCCCGAGGTTCGGCGTGGACCTGAGCGTGCCGCCGGACCCGGCCGCCTTCGTCGAGGCCCTGCTTCTCTGCGCCGTCCTCGCCTGGGGCCTGTCCGCCGCCCGCGTGCGCGCGCTCGCCGCGCGCTCCCCGCTCGACGCCCTGCGCGCGCCGCCCGAGGCGCCCCGCGGGCTCGTCGCCGCCGGCTGGGCCGCGGCGGGCGCGGCCGTGCTGCTCGCCGCGTGGCGCCGCTCGGGCTCGAACGAGGACGCGCTCAAGCTCACGGCCGCCCTCGCCCTCGGCGCGCTCGCCGTCGAGGTCCTCTCCCGCCTGGCGCTGCGCGCCGCCGCGCGGCTCGCGGACCGGAGCGCCGCGCTCGGCGCGCCGCTGCCCCTGCGCCACGGCCTGCGCCGCCTCGCGCGCCGCCCGGGCCCCTCCCGCGTGATGCTGTTCACCTTGGCCGGGGGCTTCGCTTTGCTCGCCGCGGTGGGCACCGCGCGCGAGGGCTTGAGCCGCACCTTGGCCCCCTCGACGACGGAGGCGGCCGCGGACCTGTTCCTCGTGGACGTGCAGCCCGCGCAGCTCGAGGCGGCTCGGGCGGCCGCGGCGCGGCGGGCCCGCGGCGTCCCCGATTTTTCCCCCCTCGTCCGGGCCCGCTTGACGCTCATCGACGGACGGCCGGTCAAGCGCGGCGACCCGGCGAAGGCGGGCGACGCGGAGCGCGAGCGCGGCCGCCTGCGCGCGAGGGAGTACAACCTCACCTACGCCGACGCGCTCAACCCGTCGGAGAAAGTCGTCGCCGGGCGGTTCTGGGCGGCCGGCGAAGCCGGCCACCAGGCCAGCGTCGAGAAGGGCTTCCTCGAGCGCGCGGGGCTGAGGCTGGGCTCGCGCCTGACCTTCGACGTCTCCGGCCGGGAGGTCGAAGCGACGGTGACCTCGGTGCGCGAGGTGGAGTGGGCCGCGATGCGCCCGAACTTCTTCGTCACCTTGACGCCGGCGCTGCTCTCCGCCGCGCCGCGGACCTACATCGGCTCCCTGCGCTCGAAGACCCCGGCCGACGCCGCGGCCCTGCGCGTCGACCTCGCGAGGAGCCTCGCCAACGTCTCCGTCATCGACGCGGGCGCGCTCCTGGGCCGCGTGCGCGAGACCCTGAACCTGCTTCTCGCCGCGATCGGCGCCCTCGCGGGCTTCTGCGTGCTGACCGGGGCGCTCGTCGTCGGGGGGCTGGTGGCGCTCGGCCGCGAGGAGCGCGCCGCCGACGCCGCGCTCGAGCGCGCGCTGGGCTGGACCGCGCGGGAGACCCTCGCCGCGGACGCGGCCGAGCTGGGCGCGCTCGGCGTCCTGGCCGGGCTCGCGGCCGCGGCGACCGCGGTCGGCCTCGGCTGGGCGGTCGCCCGCCGCCTGTCGGTGCCTTTCGCCGCGGACCCGCGGGAGGCCGCGCTGCTCTTCGCCGCCGCGGCGCTGCTGCCCGTCTGCGTCGGCCTGCTCGCCGGGGCCTCGGGACGCCGCGCGGCGGTGATGGACGCCCTGCGCCGGGATACCTGAAAGTCCCGGGTCCGTCATGGGCCGAACGGCCCGGACTGTGCTAGAATCGGCCCATGAAGAACCTCCTCCCCGCCCTCGCTTTGCTCCTGTCGCCGCTGGCCGCCTCCGCCGAGAACGGCGCGCTGCCCGCGTTCCGCTTCACCGGCGCCGCGGCCCTGCGCGCCGAAGGCTCCGTGATTGCCGCGCCGGCCCCGCGCCCGGCCGACGTCATCTCCAAGGGCCACATGCACCTCCAGGCCGGCAAGAGCGTCCTGTTCGGGTTCGCCAAGACCCCGGAGCAGTTCGCCGAAGCCGCCTCTTACTGGACCGAGGTCCTCAGGAACGCCGGCATCGAGCCCGGCGCCCCGGCCTACAAGGACGGGCTCTTCACCATCCCTTACCGCACGGCCGACGGGCGCGTGATCCGCGACTTCACGGCCGAGCCCCGCCAGTTCCCGCCGAAGGACGACGCGGGCTTGCGCGCCAACATGGCCCTCGCCGAGAAGGCCCTGTCCGCCGCGGGCCTGACCCCGGTCTCGGCCCGGGTGCTGAACCTCGAGTACGCCCTGCCCACCTACTCCCTGCTCTACCTCGTCAAGCCCGAGGCCCTCGAGGAGCGCGAGACCCGGCTGCGCGTCCTCAAGGCGGGCGACGACATCGACGCGGACCTGATCGCGGCGTCGGGCGTGACCGTGGTGCAGAAGCCGCAGCCGTGGCTGCTCGTCTACGTCGGGCCCGAGCTCGGCTACGTCGGCCTGTGGGCGAGGACGGCGGAGGATCTCGCCGCGAAGCTCGAGAAGCGCACGGCGTTGCTCGTCGCGGCGGGCAAGCGCATCGTCGGCCACAAGCTCGTCCCCATCGACCACCCCGAGTACAAGTTCGGCGCCGAGCTGCTCTTCTTCCAGTAGCCCGCCCGTCGTAGAAAAAAAGGACCCCGGAGCCTTCGAGGCGCCGGGGTCCTTTTTTTACGGCGTCAGTCGTCGGAGCGGCGGCCGAGCGAGCCGCCTTCGAAGACGTCGCGGTCGAGGGAGCGGGCCTTGCGCCGGGAGAGGCCGTACCAGGCCAGGGCGCAGACCGCGCATAGAGCGACGCGGCCGGGCGTGACGCCCTTGAACAGGGCCGCCAGCGCGGCGACCGCGGCCACGGGCAGGAGGAGCCAGCGCAGGCGCTCGAGCTTCATGCGCGCCCCGGGGCTAGAGCGCGTCCGCCTCGGTCTTCTTCTCCGAGCAGGTCGTCTCCTCCGGGCCGCAGGACTCGGAGACCGCGCCCGAGCCGATCTCGGGCGGCTCGGAGCGCTTCTTCTTCTTCGCGGGGGCCTTCTTCTTGGCCTGGGGATCGACGGGCTCGCCGTTCTCGTTGAAGCGGTAGGTCGAGGCGCCTTCCTCGGGCGAGCGGGACTTGTACTTGGACCGGTCGTAGTCGTAGGTCTTCTTCTTCGCCGGCTTCTTCTTGGCCTTAGGGGCGGGCTTCGCCTCCTCGTTCTGGATGGGGTCGTCCTCGGCGCGGGCGAAGCTCGCGGCGGAGGCGAACGCCAAGGTCAAGGCGCCGAGGAGGAGGAGTCGTCGTGATGTCATGGTCTAAGTATAGCCTCCCGGCCACCCTCTTTCAAGCCGCCCGGTTTGTAAGATTGATATCATCAGCCGATGGCCGATCATCCCAGGCCCGAGAGGCCCGACGCCGCCGTCTTCCTCTATTCGCGGCTCATCCCCATCGTCGTGGCGGCCCAGGCCGCCACGGCGGTCGCGGCGGTCTGGGCCCTGCGCTCCGGCGGCGCCAGCCTCGAGACCGTGGCGGTCGTCGCCAGCGTGGGCGTCATCCTGACCATCTCCGGGGCCGTGCTGTACGTGGGACGCCTGCTCCGGGAGGCGGAGCGGGAGCGCCTGCGCGTGGCCGAGGAGCTGCGCCTCAGCCATGAGCGCTTCGTCCTCGCCGTCGAAGGCTCCTCCGACGGCCTGTGGGATTGGGACATCGTCACGAACAAGGTGTATTTCTCCCCCCGCTACAAGACGATGCTGGGCTACGCCGACGACGAGATCGAGAACAGCCTCGCGTCCTGGGAGCGGCTGATGCACCCCGAGGACCTGCCCGTCGCCCGCAAGCGGGTGAAGGACTACCACGACGGCCGGATCCCGGTCTACGAGCTCGAGCACCGGCTCCGGCAGAAGGACGGGACCTACCGCTGGATCCTCGCCCGCGGCGCGCTGCTGCGCGGGGCGAACGGCGAGCCGCTGCGCATGTCCGGCTCGCACACGGACATCGACGAGCGCAAGCACATGGAGGAGCAGCTCCGGGCCGCCCGCGACGCGGCGCTGGCCTCCGACCGCGCGAAATCGGAGGTCCTCGCCAACATCAGCCACGAGATGCGCACGCCGCTCAACGCGATCCTCGGGATGTGCGAGCTCATGACGGGCCAGGGCCTGCCCGAGCCCCACGCCTCGCGGGCCCGGCTCGCCCACGCCGCGGTCAACGTCCTGACGGCGACCATCGACGACCTCCTCGACCTGTCCAAGCTCGAGGCGGGCCGCATGACGCTCGACCCGATCCCGACGGACGCCGCCCGGGTGTTCGCCGAGACCTTCGCGCTGATCAAGGAGCAGGGCGAGGCCAAGGGCCTCGAGATGAGGCTCGACATCGCCGAACCGTTCCCTTCTCTGCTGAAGGTCGACCCCCTGCGCCTGCGTCAGATCGTCGCGAACCTCCTCAACAACTCGGTGAAGTTCACCGAGAAAGGCTCGGTCGTCCTCTCCGTCTCGGC
>Ga0255338_1005854_pt1 | contig 10933 bp, 12 predicted proteins | sample MeOH1_35cm_T4_19_FD_203715 | JGI IMG/M metagenome (GOLD analysis project Ga0255338, IMG submission 203715) | Sandy soil microbial communities from University of British Columbia, Vancouver, Canada - MeOH1_35cm_T4_195 | ecosystem: Engineered > Artificial ecosystem > Sand microcosm > Unclassified ... | reverse complement strand
ATGGAGCAGATGATGATGCAGTTGTCCGCCTTGTCGCGGACCACCTCCATCTCGAACTCCTTCCAGCCGATCACGCTCTCCTCGATGAGGAGCTCCTTGGTGGGGGAAGCCTCCAGGCCGCGCTCGCAGATGGCGACGAACTCCTCCATGTTGTAGGCGATGCCCCCGCCCGTGCCGCCGAGCGTGAAGGAGGGCCGGATGATCGTGGGGAAGCCCACGCTCGCCTGGACCTGCAGGGCCTCCTCCAGCGAGTGGGCGAGCGCCGAGCGCGCGCTGTCGAGGCCGATCTTCGCCATGGCCAGCTTGAACTTCTCGCGGTCCTCGGCCTTGTCGATCGCCTCCTTCTTGGCGCCGATCATCTCGACGCCGTACTTCTCGAGCACGCCGTGCTTCGCCAGGTCGAGCGCGCAGTTGAGCGCCGTCTGCCCGCCCATCGTGGGCAGCAGCGCGTCCGGGCGCTCCTTCTCGATGATCTTCTCCACCATGCGCCAGGTGATGGGCTCGATGTAGGTCACATCGGCCATCTCCGGGTCGGTCATGATGGTCGCCGGGTTCGAGTTCACCAGGATCACCCGGTAGCCCTCGTCGCGCAGCGCCTTGCAGGCCTGCGCGCCGGAATAGTCGAACTCGCACGCCTGGCCGATGACGATCGGGCCGGCGCCGATGATCAGGATGCTCTCGATGTCGGTCCGCTTAGGCATGGCGCTTCGCCATCATGGCGATGAACTTGTCGAAGAGGTACGACATTTCCCGCGGCCCCGGGCTCGCCTCGGGGTGGCCCTGGAAGCTGAAGGCGGGGGCGTCGGTGCGCTCGAAGCCCTGGAGCGACCCGTCGAAGAGGGACTTGTGCGTGACGCGCACGTTGGCGGGAAGCGTCGCCTCGTCCACCGTGAAGCCGTGGTTCTGGCTGGTGATGAAGACGCGCTTCGTGTCCAGGTCCTGCACGGGGTGGTTGGCGCCGTGGTGGCCGAACTTCATCTTCACCGTCTTCGCGCCGCTCGCGAGCCCCAGGAGCTGGTGGCCCAGGCAGATGCCGAAGGTGGGCGTGCCGGAAGCCACGATCCCCCGGATGGCCTCGATCGCGTAGGCGCACGGCTCCGGGTCGCCGGGACCGTTGGAGAGGAACACGCCGTCCGGCTTGGACGCGAGCGCCTCCTTCGCGGGAGTCTGCGCGGGAACCACCGTGACGCGGCAGCCCCGCTCGGCCAGGTGGCGCAGGATGTTGTGCTTCACCCCGAAGTCGTAGGCGACGACGTGGAAGCGCGGCGCGACCCCCGGGCCGTAGCCGGCGCCCAGCGCCCACAGGGACCCGCTCCACTCGTAGCGCGCCGCGCAGGTCACGACCTTGGCGAGGTCCTGGCCGGCCATCGAGGGCGCCGCGCGCGCGGCCTCGAGCGCCGCCTTCTCGTCCGCGACTCCCGTGACGATGCAGCCGTTCTGCGCGCCCTTGGAGCGCAGCAGGCGCGTGAGGCGCCGGGTATCGATGTCGGCGATGGCCACCACGCCCTGGCGCACGAGGAACTCGGGCAGCGATTCCTTCATCCGCCAGCTGGAGGCGAGGATCGGCAGGTCGCGGATCACGAGGCCCGCGGCGAAGACCCCGCGCGACTCGACGTCCTCGGGGTTGGCGCCGGTATTGCCGATGTGCGGGTAGGTGAGCGTGACCACCTGCCCGGCGTAGGAGGGATCGGTGAGGATCTCCTGGTAGCCGGTCATGGCGGTGTTGAAGACCACCTCGCCGACCGTGCGGCCGGGTGCGCCGACGGATGTGCCGCGAAAGACGGACCCATCGGCGAGAACCAGGAGGGCGGGGGTCTTCTGCGACAAGGACGGCTCCGGAAAACGGGGGAAAACGACGGGCGCAAAAAAACGGGAGGAGCTGTCGAGTCCTGCTGGCTCATCCCGCTTTCATTAGCCTGAAATGATAGCAAATTCGCGCCCTTTCTTCAACGAGGGGCACGGCGCGGAGGATAATTCCCGTACACCATGCAAGCCCTTCACGCGCTCGCCGGCATCGCCCTGCTCCTCGCCCTCGCCTGGGCCGTGTCGGAGGACCGCCGCGGCGTGCGCTGGCGGGTCGTCGCCTCGGGCATGGCGCTCACGGTGGCGCTGGCCGCGCTTCTCCTCGCCGTGCCCTGGCTCAAGGCGGCGGTCTTCTCGCTCAACGCGGCGCTCGACGCCCTCGAGCGCTCCACCCAGGCGGGCTCCTCCTTCGTGTTCGGCTACCTCGCCGGGGGACCGGCGCCCTATGCGCTGACCGACCCGCCGGCCTCCTTCATCCTGGCCTTCCGCGCGCTGCCCCTGGTGCTCGTGGTGAGCGCCCTCTCGGCGCTCCTGTTCCACTGGCGCGTGCTGCCCGTCGTCGTGAAGGCGTTCGCGTGGGTCCTCAACAAGTCCATGGGGCTGGGCGGCGCGGTCGGCCTCTCCTCGGCCGTCAACGTCTTCGTGGGCATGGTGGAGGCGCCGCTCGTGGTGAAGCCCTACCTCGCGCGGCTTTCCCGCTCCGAGCTGTTCATGGTGATGGTGTGCGGCATGGCGACCATCGCCGGGACGGTGATGGCGATCTACGGCGCGATCCTCGCGCCAGTGGTGCCGGACGCCATCGGCCACATCGTCATCGCCTCCTTCGTCGCCACGCCCGCGGCCATCGTGGTCGCCGCCGTGATGGTGCCCGGCGAGATGTCGGACGAGGCGGCGATCGAGATCCCGCGCCAGGACGCGAGCGCCATGGACGCGGTCACGCGCGGCACCGTGGAGGGAGCGCAGCTCCTCATCCAGATCGTCGCCATGCTCATCGTGCTGATCGCGCTGGTGCACCTCGCGAACGCGGCGCTCGCCCTGCTCCCGGGGCTCGACGGCTCGCCGCTCACGCTCCAGCGGATGTTCGGGTGGCTCTTCGCCCCGCTCGCCTGGGCCGCGGGCGTGCCGTGGGCCGAGGCGCAGGCGGGCGGCGCGCTCCTCGGAACGAAGACCGTCCTCAACGAGTTCGTGGCCTACCTCGACCTCGCCAGGCTTCCCGCCGGGGACATGAGCGCGCGCTCGCGCCTGCTCATGACCTATGCGCTGTGCGGGTTCGCCAATTTCGGCAGCCTCGGCATCCTCATCGGCGGCATGGGCGCGATGGTGCCGGAGAGGCGCGGGGAGATCGTGGCGCTGGGGATGAAGTCGATCGTCGCGGGGACGATCGCCACGTGCCTCACGGCGGCGGTGGTCGGCTTCTTCGTCTAGCGAAGGCCCAGCACGTCGTCCATGTCGTAGAGGCCGGGGCCCCGGCCCGCAAGCCACTTCGCGGCGCGGATGGCGCCCTGCGCGTAGGTCGCGCGGCTGGCGGAGCGGTGGGTGATCTCGATGCGCTCGCCGGTGCCGAGGAAATAGACCGTGTGGTCCCCGATCGCGTCGCCGCCGCGCGCCACGGAAAACCCCAGCGTGCCGGCTTTCCTTTCGCCGGTGACGCCGTGGCGGGCGAAGACGCCGTCCGCCGCGAGCGTCGTGCCGCGCGCAGCCGCGGCCGTTTCGCCGAGCTTCAACGCCGTGCCCGAGGGCGCGTCGACCTTGAGCTTGTGGTGCAGCTCGAAGACCTCGACGTCGTAGGCGGGCCCGAGGGCGCGCGAGGCCATGTCGACGAGCTTCAGCATGACCAGCATGCCGATGGCGAAGTTGGGGGCGAGGACGACCGGGATCGCGCGGGCGGCTTCGCGGATCACGTCGTGCTGCGGCGCCTCGAAGCCCGTGGTGCCGATGACGATGGGCTTGCCCGCCGCGTGGCAGGCGGCGAGATGCGCGAGCGTGCCGGCGGGACGCGTGAAATCGATGAGGACGTCGGCGGCGGCGACGGCGGCCGCCGGGTCCGTGCCGACCTTCACGCCCCTGGCGCCCGCGGCGAGCTCGCCGGCATCGCGACCCGCGAGCGGCGAGCCGACGACGTCCAGCGCGGCGGCGATCGTCGTGCCCGCATCCGCGCTTCCCGCTTCCAGGAGCGCGCGCCCCATGCGGCCGCCCGCGCCGGCGACGGCCAGGCGCACGGCGCTCACTTGCGCGGCGCCGCGCCGGCGGCGGAAGGGGTGGGCCCGCCTTCGACGCGGACCACCTTCTCGTTCTCGAAGTACACGGCGAACTTGTTCTGCTCGATGAGCCGGCCGCGCTTCTCGTTGCGGAAGTAGTAGTCCCAGCGGTTGGCGTGGAACACGTCGGTGAGCAGCGGCGTGCCCAGGAGCGAGCGCACCTCGGTCCGCGTCATCCCGGTCTTCAACTTCGCGAACGCCTCGGGCGCGACGATGTTGCCCTGCTGGATGTCGAGGCGGTGGACGATCGGCCCGCAACCGGCAAGGGCGAGCGAAAGGGCGAGCAGGGCAAGGATGCGCATGGGGGCGGGACCGGAAATTGGCGGACATTATAGCGTGCGGCCGCCCGTTCCCCGGCCGCCCCGGAAGCGCCGAACGCGGTTATGATCGCTGCAGCCTCACACGGACACGTTCTCGCCATGAGCGACCCCAAGGAACTTCGCAGCACAGGCCTCAAGGTCACCGCGCCGCGGCTTCGCGTCCTGGACCTCTTCCAGACGAGCCCCGAGCGCCACCTCACCGCGGAGGACGTCTACCGCCGCCTCCTGGAGGAGCACTCCGACATCGGGCTCGCCACCGTCTACCGGGTGCTCACGCAGTTCGAGCAGGCGGGGCTGCTGGTGCGCCACCACTTCGAGGGCGGCAAGGCCGTCTACGAGCTGAACGAGGGCAAGCACCACGACCACCTCGTGTGCCTGCAATGCGGCAAGGTCGAGGAGTTCTACGATCCCGAGATCGAGAAGCGGCAGGCCAGGATCGCGCGCGACCGCGGCTTCGCGATCCACGACCATTCGCTCTACCTCTATGCGGACTGCCTGAAGGCGGATTGCCCGGACCGTCCGAAGAACGGATGAACGCCGAATGAGCGCCCGCACGCTGGCCTCGCTTGCGATCGCCGCCCTCGTCGCGCTCGCCGCACCCGCCGGATTCGCCCAGTTCGCCCCGGCGCCCGACGCCACCGAGGTCGCCGCGTCCCGGTTGCCGAAGGAGGCGCGCGACACGCTCGCCCTGATCAAGAAGGGCGGGCCCTTCCCCTACGCCAGGGACGGCGCGGTGTTCGGCAACCGGGAGGGGCGCCTGCCGCGGCAGAAGCGCGGTTACTATCGCGAATACACGGTGAAGACGCCCGGCGAGCGCACCCGGGGTGCGCGCCGGATCGTCGCCAGCCGGGCGGGCGAATACTGGTACAGCGACGACCACTACGCCACCTTCCGGCGGATCCGACAATGAGGCACGGCCATGCCGCTTGACGCGCTGAACGACCTGCTCGACGACGAGACGGGGGGCGTCTTCTTCCTGCCGCAGCACGCCACGCCCCGCGAGGTGCAGGCCGCCGCGAAGCGCGCGAAGTTCGCCTTCTTCCACATCGAGGGCAGGAACATCTCGCGCAAGGAGCAGCTGCTCAACCACGTCGCCACGGCGCTGCGCTTCCCGAACTACTTCGGGGGCAACTGGGACGCGCTGGAGGAATGCCTCACGGACATGGAGTGGGTCGACGCGCCGGGCTATGTGGTCTACTACGACCACATCGACGGGCTGCTCGCGACGCACCCGGACCAGTTCGCCACCTTCGTCGAGATCTGCCGCGACGCCGTCGGCTCCTGGAGGGAGGACGGCACGGCGTTCGTCGTGCTGCTTTCGGGCGCGAAGGCGCCCCCCGGCGTCGCGAAGCTGGGCACGGCGAAGTAACCGGCCGGCGACCGACGCGATGGGAATCGCGGCCACCCTGCTGGCCGTCGCCGTGGCGGGCGCCACCCCGGGCGAACTGGTCCGCGTGGGAGTTCTCGCCCCGGAGGGTTCCGAGATCGCGCTGCGCGACTGGGCGCCTCTCCAGGCGCACCTGGCCCGAGCTGTCCCGGAGCGGCCCGTCCGCTTCGCCTTCCTCGACATTCCCGGACTTCGGCGGGCGGCGGCCGCCGGCGAGCTCGAGTTCGCGGTGACCAACCCCGGCCTCTACGTCGAGCTGGAGGCCGCCCACGGCGCGAGCCGCATCGCGACGATCGACAATCCGCAGGCGCCTTCCCCCGCGCGCGCCGTGGCGTCGGCCGTCATCGTCCGCGCGGACCGGGCCGACCTTCGCGACCTTTCGGACCTTCGCGGGAAGCACGTCGCGGCCGTGGAGGCTGGCGCGTTCGGCGGCTGGCAGCTCGCATGGCGCGAGTTGCTGCGCGCGGGCGTGGATCCGGAGCGCCAGCTCGCCACGCTGCGCTTCGAGGGCTTCCCCATGCAGCGCATCGTGGCCGCGGTGCGCGAAGGCCGCGTCGACGCGGGGGTCGTCCGGGCCTGCCTAGTCGAGAGCCTCGTCGCGAACGGGGAGGTCGCGGCGGGCGAGTTGCGCGTGCTCGGCGCCGCGTCGCCGGACGTGTTCCGCTGCGCGCGGTCGACACCGCTCTATCCCGACTGGCCGTTCGCCGTCCTGAAGGGCACGCCACGCGATCTCGCGCGGCGGGTCGCGACGTCGCTTCTCACGATGCCGCCGGACGAGGACGGCGTGGCCTGGACCGTACCGGCCGATTACCAGCCCGTGCGCGACCTCTTCCGCGAACTGCGCGTCGGCCCCTACGCGAACCTGCGCGAGCCCTCTCTCGCGGCGATCATCAAGCGCTACTGGGGCTGGGTCCTCGCCGCGCTGGCGGCCCTGCTCGCCGTCGTCGCGCACGTCGTGCGCGTGGACGCGCTCGTGCTCAGCCGCACGCGGGAGCTCCGCGCCGCCCTCGACGAGCGCGACCGCGCCCGGCGCGCCTCCGAGGTGCAGCGCGAGAAGATGGATCACCTCGCGCGCCTGTCCATCCTGGGCGAGATGGCGAGCATGCTCGCCCACGAGATCAACCAGCCGCTGTCGACCATCGGCAACTTCGCGGAGGGTATCGGGCGCCGCCTCGACGCCGGCCGCCTCGAGCCCGGGCCGATCCGTCGTGCCGCGTCCTCCATCTCCGCGCAGGCCGCGCGGGCGGGCTCGATCATGGATCGCATCCGCGCCTTCGCCCGGAAGCGCGAAAGCCGGCGCGAGCGCGTGGATCTCGCCGAGGCGCTCGACGCGTCCGTCGCCCTGCTCGCGGCGAGTGGCGTGCCTGTCCGCCCCGTCGTGCACCGCGGACCCGGGCCGGCGTGGATCGAGGCCGATCGCCTGCAGATTGAGCAGGTGATCCTGAACCTGCTCAAGAACGCGCACGATGCGCTCGACGGCGTTGCATCGCCGCGGCTCGACGTGACGCTCGTCCGGTCGGCCGCAGGCTGGACGCTCGCGGTGCGCGACAACGGCGTGGGCCTGCCGCCGGAATCGCTCGCCCGCCTCTTCGAGCCCTTCTTCACGACGAAGCCTGAAGGCCTCGGCCTGGGCCTCGCCATCTGCCACTCGATCGTGGAGGCGCACGGCGGCAGCCTCACCGCCCGCGCCAACGCGCCCGACCCGGGCCTCACCTTCGCCTTCGAGCTTCCCTCCCTTGCCGATGAGTAGCCCCGCGACCGCCGGGCCCGTCCTGGTGCGCGTCGTCGACGACGACACCGAGCTCCGCATGTCCATCGTCTTCCTCGCCGAGTCCGTGGGGCTCGAAGCGGAGGACTACGCCTCGGCGGCGGACCTGCTCGCCGACCTGCGGCCGGAGCGGCCGGGGTGCCTCGTGCTGGACGTGCGCATGCCTGGCATGAGCGGGCTCGCGCTCCAGCAGGAGCTCGCCCGCCGAGGCATGGAGCTGCCGGTCATCTTCGTGACCGGCCACGGGGACATCTCGATGGCCGTCTCGGCGATGAAGGGCGGGGCGTTCGACTTCATCGAGAAGCCGTTCAAGGAACAGGCGCTGCTCGACGCAATCGAGCGCGCCAATCGCGTGAGCCTCGCGCGCCGCGGGCGCGCCCTGCGCGTGGACGAGCTGCGCCGCCTGCACGAGTCCCTCACCGAGCGGGAGCGCGAGGTCGCCGTCCTGGTGGCGCGCGGACAGTCCAACAAGGTGATCGCCCGCGGGCTCGGCATCAGCGACCGGACCGTGCAGGTGCACCGCGGCCACGTGATGGAGAAGATGCGCGCGCACTCCGCGGCGGAGCTCGCACGCATCCTCATCGACCTCGACCCCGGACTCGCCGGGGACGCGCTCAGCCCCCCGTCGTCGTCCTGACGGCCCCAACGGGCGCGAGGCCTTTCTCGCGTTCCCGCACGATCGGCTTGAACGGCCCGTACTTGTGCTGGTCCGCGGTGAATCCGGCGCGATACGGCGGGAAGGCCGCGTCGACGGGTTTCTTCCTGCGGTCGGGGAAGTCGGCCTCGAGACCCGCCTTGGCGCCGCGCGGCTGGCTGTTGATGTAGGCGGCCACGTCGAAGGCCTGCTCGTCGGTGAGGACCGCCGTCTCGTGCGTGGTTCCCTTCGGCATGTTGCCCTTGATGAACCGCGCCGCCATGATCACGCGCGCCATGCCGGCGCCATTGTTATAGGTGTCCGGCCCCCACAGGGGCGGAAAGTTGTAGCCCTTCGCGTCGCCCGGGACTCCCGCGCGCTGGCCCGCGCCCTCCGCGCCGTGGCAGGCGACGCAGAACGCGTCGTAGACCGCCTTGCCCCTGGCCGGGTCGGCGGCGCGGTCCGGCAGCGCGGCCTTCGGCAGGCCGCGGCCCTCGATGGCCGTGCCCACGGGTACCCCGCTCGACAGGAACTTGAAGTAGGCCAGGAAGGCGCGCATGTCCGGCCCATCCACGGGCAACGGGCGCCCGGCCATCGAGCGCTCCATGCAGCCGTTCACGCGGTCCTCGATGGTCTGGATGTCGTCCTCCCGGGGCCGGTACTGCGGATAGTCCGCGAAGACGCCGACGAAGGTGTTGCCGTACTTCTTCGTGCCGGCGTCCACGTGGCAGCTCGAGCACGAGAGGTTGTTTCCCGAGTAGCGCCGGACGGCATCCTTCACCTCCGGCCCGATGTGCGCGTATGTGCGCTCCACCAGGTCCTTGCCATGGCGCACGAGGCGGCCGAACTTGTCGTCGGGCAGGCGGTTCACGTCGGGAACCGTCCAGGCGGTGGCCGGGGACGGCTGTTGCGCGGAGGCGGGGATGGCAAGGGCCGCCACGGCGGCGGCGGCGAGGAGGGAAGCGGTCGGAAGCATGGCGGGCCTCTGAGGGGTGACGATGCGGCGAACTTACGCGCCCTCCTCCGCCGCCGCCATCCGCGCGTCGCGGGACCTGCCTACGACATTTCGCCTATTGACGCGGTCCTCAAGGGCAGCGGACCGGCAGGGGCGCCTCGATCACGATCGCACGCGCGCTCACCCGCGCCCGCCGGGCCATCACCTCCACCCCAGCGTCCACCGCCATGCGCAGCGTCTGCCCGTAGAGCGGGTCGATCGCGTCGGCCGGGCGAACCTCGTCCACGTCGCCGCGCTGCACGCAGAAGACGAGCACGGGCCGCAGGCCCTTCGCGCGCAGCCGCATGAGCTCCCGGAGGTGCTTGGTCCCCCGCTCGCTCACAGCGTCCGGGAAGAGAGCCACGCCTCCGGAGACGGCGGCGGTGACATTCTTCACCTCCACGTAGCAGGGAGGCCGGCCCGGCGACTCGAGCAACAGGTCTATGCGGCTCTTCTCCTCGCCGAAGGGCACTTCGCGGCGCATGGTGCCGTAGCCCACGAGCTCGCCGATCACGCCCGCCTCGATCGCCTCTGCCACCAGGCGGTTTGGCAGGCCCGTGTTGATGCCGACGAGAACCCCGCGCCCGGGCGCACCCGCCTCCACCAGTTCCCAGGTGTGGCGGTATTTTCGCGTGGGCGAATCGCTTTCCGAGAGCCACACGCGGCTGCCGGGCTCGCAGCACCCCATCATCGAGCCGGTGTTGGGGCAGGCGGCGGTGACCGCACCGCCCGAGGCGAGCTCGACGTCGGCCAGGAAGCGCTTGTAGCGACGGACGAGCCTGCCCTCGACGAGCGGCGAGGCGAACTCCATGCGCGCTACGTCGGCGCGCCCGCTGCGGCTTCCTGCTCGGCGATCTGCTTGCGCACCATCTCCATGTCGAGCGTCTTGGACTTCTCGACCACCTGCTCGAAGGCGCCCTGCGGCAGCGCCCCGGGCTGGGAGAAGACGATGACCTGCTCCTTGAAGACCATGAGCGTGGGAATGGAGCGGATCTGGAAGTGCGCGGCGATCTCCTGCTCCTCGTCCGTGTTCACCTTCGCGAACACCACGTCCGGGTGCATCTCGGAGACCTTCTCGAAGACGGGCGCGAAGCCGCGGCAGGGCCCGCACCACGGCGCCCAGTAGTCGACGATGACCGTCGGGTTGGAGGTCACCACCTGCTCGAAGTTCTCCTTCGTGAGTTCCACTACGGCCATCTCGCGTCTCCCGTACGGGGTTGAAGTCCATTTTTCCAGCAGCGACCGCGACATCCCGGCGGTCTTCTCGTGAACCTGCATGCGCCGGGTGCGGAGGTCGGCCCTCGACCGGCAGCCGAATCATCTCATGGGCGCCGCTATCCCGCGGGCTGCCTCAGCCCTTCAGTGCGCGGGCCGTGGAGGCCACCGCCACCGCGAGGGCCCGCACCGACTTCGCCACGCGCTCGTTCGCGATCGCGCCGTCGGTCCCGAAAGCCTCGTGCGCCTTCGGCACGGCGACCTGGGCACCCAGCACCGTGACGTCCAGGGTCGAGAGCACCTGGCGCAGGTGCGGCAGCGCGCGAACGCCGCCGAACGCGCCGGGAGAGGCGGCCATGAGGCCGGCCACCTTGCCCCGCCACGGCGCGAGCCCGGAGCAATCGCCCTTGCCGTCGCCCACGTCGCGCGAGAGCCAGTCGATGGTGTTCTTGAGAAGCGCCGTGATCGACGAGTTGTTCTCGGGAGAGGCGATGAGGAGCGCGTCGTGGGCGAGGAACAGCTCGCGCAGCTTCGTGGCGTTTTCCGGCATGCCG
>Ga0255338_1005853_pt1 | contig 10940 bp, 10 predicted proteins | sample MeOH1_35cm_T4_19_FD_203715 | JGI IMG/M metagenome (GOLD analysis project Ga0255338, IMG submission 203715) | Sandy soil microbial communities from University of British Columbia, Vancouver, Canada - MeOH1_35cm_T4_195 | ecosystem: Engineered > Artificial ecosystem > Sand microcosm > Unclassified ... | reverse complement strand
GTTACCACTAAGGTTCCCCGTACCGCGGGAATTGACACGCTAGGATGGTAGGCGATCTGGGTGGGAGATGGGGAGCGCTAAGCGTTGAGCCACAAGTAAGCCGTGGTTTTGAGCGCCGAGCGCTTGACGCTTAGAGGCCACTGGTGGCGGAGTGCTTCCTGCGCTTCTGGCCTGACTTTCCGCACGACGGCTGTGACCCCTACCGGTATCGGAAGCAGGTTGGTAAGGTCCACGGGAACCCGGCGGATCAAGGCGGTGGAGACAGGGTTACAGGTCGCAGCCCGAGCCGCCTGTCGTTTGGCACGAGCCGGTAACGGGTAATAGTCGCCAGCTTTGACCGGTTCCACGGAGATGGAAATGAAGATTGCAGATAAAACGGGGCGTATGGCGGGTCGGTTACTTCTGGCGGGTGTGTGTGCATTCGGGATCAGCGGCCTGGTAGGCTGCACGCCAACCACCGTGGTGGAAGACCGCACCCCGAGCAGCACGACGGTAGTCACTCCGTCCGCGCCGAAGACTGAGGTGGTGCCGGTCCCCGTGCCTGGCCCAGCCGGAGCCCCCGGACCGGCCGGTGCTCCGGGCGCCCCAGGCGCGCCGGGCGCGCCGGGTCACTAACTAACGCTGTTCGTAGGCAGCGATCAGAGGAGGGCAGCGCAAACTGGTCCAGTTTGCGCTGCCCTCCCTGCAGCCACGTTCCGGATCAGGCTCCGAGCTCCCCCAGCAGGAACCCCCACACGTCCACCTGCTCGTCAATTACCTTCGAAAGCGGCTTGCCTGCACCGTGACCCGCCTTCGTCTCTAAACGCAGCAGAATCGGTCGCTCGCAGCCCTGCGCCGCCTGAAGCCGGGCGGCGAACTTCCGCGCGTGGAGTGGGTCGACCCGCGTATCCGATTCGGCAGCCGTGATCAGCATCGCCGGGTAGCACTCGCCGTCGCGGACGTGGTGATACGGGCTGTAGGCGAACAATGGGCCGAACTGCTCGGCATCGTCCGGATCACCATACTCCGGGATCCAGAGGCGGGCGATGCGGAAACGATGGTATCGCACCATATCCAGCAGCGGCACCGCGCAGACTGCGGCACGGAAGAGCTCCGGCCGCTGGGTGGTCACGGCTCCCACCAGCAGACCGCCATTGCTGCCGCCCATCAGCGCCAGCCGCTCCCGGCGGGTGTAGCCCTGCTCGATCAGGAATTCCGCTGCGGTGATACAGTCGTCAAACACGTTCTGTTTGCTCGCCAGCATCCCGGCGCGATGCCACTCCTCGCCGTACTCGCCCCCGCCTCGCAGGTTGGCCATGACGTAGACGCCGTCTCGCTCCAGGAGGTTGTAGGCCCCGCGTACGAATGCGGGCGTCAGGGAGACGTTAAACCCGCCGTAGCCGTACAACAGCGTCGGCCGGTTCCCATCCAGCACCAGCCCCTTGCGGTGGATCACGAACATGGAGACGGGCGTCTTGTCGCGGGAGGAATACCACAGTTGGCGAACCTCGAACTGTTCCGGATCGATCGGCGCCTCAACGCGGTCCCACAGCTCCGTGGCGCCGGAAGAGACTTCATGCCGGAACACACTGGGTGCATAGGTAAAGGAGGTGAACCCGAAGAGCAGCTCATCTCCGTCCCATTCCCCGCCCCAGCCGGCCACGGTGCCGATGGCGGGCAGCTTGATCTCCCGGATGAGCGCTCCGTCCAACGCGCGGAGCTGAAGTGCCGAAGAGGCGTTGCGCAGGTACTCGCATACCAGGTGACCGCCCACCACGTCGTGACCGTCCAGAACGTCACGCGACTCCGGCACGAGCTCGGTCCAGGCCTCTCGCTCCGGGTGATTTGGATCTACGTGGAAGATCCGGTAACGCGGTGCGTCGAGATTCGTGCGTAGGTAAAGTGCGGAGTTCTGCACCTCCGGATAGAAGAGCGCCTGCACGCCTTCTACCACTGGCACGAAGGCCGCCGCGGGGGCCTGCCGGTCCAGCAGGTAGAGGTCGTTCTTCGCCCAGCCCTCGTGCACGCTCACGGCCAGCCAGCGACCGTCCGGCGAGAGCGAGAGGCTCAGCATCTCCTCCCGAGCCCGCCCTTTTCCGAACACTTCCGGGTCGTCTCGCCAGGAGCTGCCAAGGGGGTGGAAGAACGCCTTGCGCCAGTAGTTCTCCTCCCCTTCCGGCACGCTGCCCGGCTCCGGGTAGCGCGTGTAGTAGAAGCCGCTTCCGTCCGGGAGCCACGCCAACGAGGCATACCGCGTGTGCGGGATCTCGTCCGGCAACTCTTCACCGGTCTCCACCACCCGGACGCGGAGCGTCGACTTCTCACTACCGTTCAGGGAGATGCCGTAGGCGAGTAGGCTCCCATCTTGCGAGGGATACCACCAGTCCAGCGCCGAAGTGCCGTCCTCGGAGAAGGACGCCGGGTCGATCAGGAGGTGGTCCTCTCCACGGAGGCCGTCTCGCCAGTAGAGGATCGGCTGGTTCTGCGTGCCTTCCCGCCGCAGGTAGAAGTAGCGCCAGCCACCCCCACGCCGCGATCGCACTCGCGGCGCCGTGAGGGTGCCCATGGTCAGCAGCTCCGTGAGCCGGGTCCGCAGGGGGTCCCGTCCCGGAATCGCCTCCAGTGTCTCCCGGGTCAGGGAGTTCTGCGCATCGGTCCATGCTTGCACCCGGGAATCATCCGGCGTCTCCAGCCAGCGATACGGATCGGGCACCTCCACGCCGTGCATGACGTCGACGATGGGTTCAGCAGCGGTTGGGGGGTAGTTCATCTCGGCTCTCGGATAGGGGACCGCGCCCGGGCGGTGCGTGCTCTTGGACCATTCACTACCCATATTCGCGGATCCCTCCCACCAGCGGCATCCGGTTGCTTTGCCCACGGCAGCGCGCTCGCATCCCAGGTGGCCGGCAGGCGGTCCCCCGAAATGCCACGCCCTTGTTTTCCGGGCCGGATCTGCTATAGCAGTGAAATGTTTGTCATTCGGCGCCCGCCGGAGTCAGCCTCGGCACGGCCCGTTCAGTGCCGCCTCCACCGCATTCCGGATCGTGAAAGGGGAGGTCATGAGTGCACGAAGTCGTGTGCTACTGGTGAGTGAGGATGAAAGCCACTTCCGGACGCTAGAACTGGCACTCAACGATCATCCAGAGTTGACTTTGGCCCAAACGCACGTTTCTCGCGTGCGGACCGTGCTGCCTCCGGACATCGATCTCCTACTACTGGACCTTCCCGCAGTCGAACCGTTTGCGCAGGCCCTCGTAGAGAGTACGCGTAAGCTAACGGACGAGCGCCTGGTGCCGCTGGTGCTATTCAGCGAGGCGCCGACCCCCGAGTTTCACGAGTGGAGCTTGAACCGGGGCGCCGAAGACTTGCTGTCCTGGTCTTATCCTCTCTCCATGCTGCGTGCTCGGGTCGCCTCCGCTGCTGAACGGTGGCGGCTGCGCGGACAGGTGCGGCTGCAATCCCGACGCATCGTGCGGGAGAAGCTGCGGGCCGATTCTCTGGTGAGCGCCGTGGTCCAGCTGGGGCTGATGTTCTCCGCGAACCGGGACTTCACGCGGATGCTGGAGCGTATTCTGCTGGAAGCCAAGTCGTTCTGCGCCGCAGACGCCGGCACGCTCTACCTGCGGGCTGATGATGACCAGCTTCACTTCAAGATCATGCGCACGGACTCGCTCGGAATCGCCCTGGGAGGCACGTCCGGGCGCGAGATCCCCTTTCCGCCGCTTTCGCTGATGGATGCGGACGGCAGCCCCAACCACCGCTTCGTGGTCACATCGGTTGCACTGACCGGTCGCTCCATTAATATTCCGGACGTCTATGCGATCCGGGGATTCGACTTTTCCGGCACCCGGGCCTTTGACGAGAAGACGGGCTATCGATCTTGCTCGTTCTTGACTGCGCCGCTCAAGAACGATCAGGGACGGGTGATCGGGGTGCTGCAGTTGATCAACGCCCTCGACCCGGCAACCGGCGCGGTCATCCCGTTCGATCCCCGCCTGGAGCGCATGATCGAGTCCCTCTCCAGCTTGGCCGCAGCGGCGCTGGAGTCCCACGTACGAGAGCAGGGTCTGCGCCGGCAGATCGAAGAGCTGAAGATCGAGGTAGACGACGCGCGGAAAGCCCGGCAGGTGGCCGAGATCACCGAAACCGATTACTTCGCAACCTTGCAGCAGCGCGCGCGGCAGTTGCGCCGTCGGACGTGAACGTCTCAGTTTCACTCTTTGCGGGAGCCGCGGGTTGTTTCCGGCTAACGGGGCTGGAGAGATGGAGTAGTGCGGAGGGACTGCCGGGGGATGATCCGCGGCCACATCGCCACCCCAATACTCCATCTCGCCGCCTGCGTGAGCTACGCGCTTGCTCAAACTAAACAGATCAATTGGTAACGAAAAAAGGGGTGAGCTGATGATGGGGCGCATCATTTCCGTGCACTCGTTCCGCGGCGGAACTGGGAAATCCAACACCACCGCCAGCCTGGCTGCGATCCTGGCACAGCAGGGGCACCGGGTGGGTGTAGTGGACACGGACATCCAATCTCCGGGGATTCATGTGCTCTTTGGGCTCGCGGACTCCGACATCGGACATTCCCTGAACGACTACCTCTGGGGCAAGTGCGCAATTCAGGAGACGGCGCACGATGTCTCGTACCTCCTGGGCTCCGCGTGCACCGGCCGCCTCTTTCTCATCCCCTCCAGCATCCGGCCCGGTGAAATCGCGCGAGTGCTGCGGGAGGGCTACGACGTGGGACTGCTCCATGACGGCTTTCAGAAGCTGCAGAGCGCGCTTTCGCTCGATATCCTGATGATCGATACCCACCCGGGATTGAACGAGGAGACGCTGCTCTCCATCGCGATGTCTGACGCGCTGGCGATCATCCTTCGTCCGGACCAGCAGGATTATCAGGGCACCGGAGTCACCGTGGAGGTGGCTCGAAAACTGGAAGTGCCCCAGATGTTCCTCGTGGTGAACAAGCTTCCTGCTGGCTTTGACGCCGCTGCGGTTCGCAGACAGATGGAGGAGACGTACCACTGCCCCGTGGCGGGCATCCTCCCCCACTCCGACGAATTGATGGCGTTTGCCAGTTCTGGAATCTTCGCGCTGGCGCAGCCCACGCATCCGGTTACGGATATCTATCGCGAGATCGCTTCCCGGCTCGCAGGTTGAGCCTTTTCCTGGCTAGAGGAAACGCAGATGAGAGACGACCTGCAGTCGCTGGTGCAAGACATCCAGTCGCTCCGATCCCCGGTACGCACGTTTCTGAATGAGCTGTACCGCCGCTACCTTCCCTTGCGCGACGGCCGGATCGCGGACTACATCCCCGAGCTCGCCAAGGCAGACCCGGAGTCGTTCGGGATCAGCCTCGTGACGGTGGACGGACGCACGTTTAACGCAGGCGACTCGGATCGGCGGTTCACGATCCAGTCGATCTCGAAGCCGTTTGTGTACGGACTGGCGCTGGAAGACTGGGGCCGCGACTACGTGCTCCGGCGAGTGGGCGTCGAGCCTACGGGCGAGGCGTTCAACTCCATCGTGCTGGATGAGGAGTCGAACCGCCCCTATAACCCAATGGTCAACGCGGGCGCCATCGCCACCGCCGGCCTCATCCGGGGCGCCGACCCGGCGGAGCGCATCAACCGCATGCTGGCGATGGTTCGCCGCTTCACCGGCCGGGAGGCACTGGTCGACGCGGCTGTCTTCACTTCAGAGCGCACGACCGGCCACCGGAACCGGGCGATCGGTCACCTGATGCTCAACTTTGGGATGGTGGACAGCAACGTGGAGGAGATTCTGGACCTCTACTTCCAGCAGTGCTCGGTCCTCGTTACCTCCCACGATCTCGCCATGATGGCCGCGACCCTGGCCAACGGCGGCATCCACCCCGTAACCGGCGAACAGGCCATCGACCCGCAGTACGTCCGGGACTTGCTCAGCGTGATGTACACCTGTGGTATGTATAACTTCGCCGGAGAGTGGTGCCACACCATCGGCGTGCCGGCCAAAAGCGGCGTCAGCGGAGGGGTGATGGCGGTGGTGCCCGGCCGCATGGGCATCGGCATCTACTCGCCCGCCCTGGACAATCGCGGCAACAGCGTGCGAGGCATCGCCGTCTGCACGGAGCTATCGGAGCAACTCAATCTCCACGTATTCTCCCCCAGCAGCGTTCGCTCTCCCCTCGCCCGGGCACTGGAGCCGGTCAAGTGACCGAAGTTCAGCGGGCGCCTGCCAGCTTGGCCGCCCAATCCACCAGCTCTCCGGCGGCGGCGTTCGGACCGGGAGCGCGGCTCGTATCGTCCCACTGGACCGTGCAAGTCTGTCCCTCCTGGCGGACGCGTAGCTGCGAAACGAACGCGGCTCCGTAGCTGCGCGGGTCGCCGGATGCATATTTCGGCTTGAAGACGAATACCTGGTGCTTACGAGCCCAGCCGCGCAGCCAAGCCTGCTGCCCTGGGGTCAATCGCTTCTTTGCTTCATGCCGGTCGTATGCCGCCAGGCTCTGCTGATGCGCCCTCGGTCCCCGCTTCAGGGTGTGCCAAACGTATTGCAGTTCAGCACCCTCCACGTCCACGTCGGTCAGGACCGCATGCCCGTAGTGTACCGACAAGCCAGCCGGACGACCTGCCTGATCGACCGGGCGTGGTGCTTTGCTGGCTCGACTTGCCTGGGCCATCAAAACAGTGAACTGCAGCGCCAGTAGTAAACCCAGTCCCCTCCTGAGGTGTACGTTCATAGGACCTCGCGTCAACCTGCCGCTCTTCATCCATTAGAGTAGCGAGGACTGCTTCCGGTTCAGTCCGGATGCTGCAAAAGCCTTTTGGTGGCACGCGACATCCCGAGAGTTAAGGTACCGTTAGGAAGGGTCACTGCCGACGGGAGTAGAACGCCAGCCCGGAGCTAAACGCAGACGCAGGAAGGGACAAGATGGCTCGGATACCGCTTCGTAATGTTTTCCACCCGGTGCTCATCGCCGCTCTTGGTCTCGCATGGGTCGGGTTGCGCATGGCCAACGCGCAGCGCCCCGAATCGCCGGAGTCCCGCTGGTGGAAGGGGAACCTCCACACGCACTCCCTCTGGAGCGACGGGGACAACTACCCCGATCTGATTGCGGATTGGTACAAGTCGCATGGATACCAGTTTCTGGCGTTGTCCGACCATAACGTGCTGGCGGAGACCGGTAAGTGGATCGACCCGGCGAAGTCGAAGGGCGGCCTTCCGGCGCTGGAGAAATATCGCCAGCGCTTCGGGGCTCCGTGGGTGGAGACGCGTGAGGAAGCCGGCGCCACCCAGGTGCGACTCAAGCCCCTGGCCGAGTTCCGGACCCTCTTTGAGGAGCCGGGTAAGTTCCTGATGATCCCGAGTGAGGAGATTTCGGATCGGTTTGAGAAAAAGCCGATCCACCTCTGTGCCACAAACCTCAAAGAGTTGGTCAAGCCGCAGGGTGGCGACAGCGTAACGCAGGTGATCCAGCGCGACGTGGACGCCGTTCTGGAGCAGCGGAAGCGGACCGGTCAGGCAATGTTCCCGCACGTCAACCACCCGAATTTCGGTTGGGCGATCACCGCGGAGGAACTGATGGCGGTGCGCGGGGATCGCTTTTTTGAGGTGTATAACGGCCACCCGACCGTTTACAACGAGGGCGGCGAGGGCCGGCCCGGCACGGAGCGGATGTGGGACATCATGCTCACCCACCATATCGCCGAAGGCCGCACGGAGCTGCTCTACGGCGTAGCGGTGGATGACTCCCACAACTACCATCAGGAGAGCCCCAAGGTGAGTAATCCGGGCCGCGGCTGGGTGATGGTCCGCTCGCCCCTCCTCTCCCCCGACGGCATCATCCGAGCGATGGAGGCGGGCGACTTTTATGGCTCGTCCGGGGTAACCCTCCGGGACTTCAGCCGGAAGGATGGAAAGCTGCGCATCGAGATCCGGCCTGAGGCCGGTGTCACGTACCGTACCAGATTCATCGGCACCCGCAAAGGCTACGATCCGAAGAGCGAGCCGGTGAACGTACCGGACAAAGACGGCGCTCCGATAACCGTGACCCGCCGCTATAGTGCGGACATCGGTCAGGTACTGGCCGAGGTGGAAGGCGTCTCGCCTACTTACACCTTCCGCGGCGACGAGCTGTACGTCCGCGCCGTGGTCAGCTCCTCCCGCCCACAGCCCAACCGTGTGCGTCCGGACGACATGGAGCGCGCCTGGCTCCAGCCGGTGCGACCGTGATCTTGCGGAGATAAGTCACCGCTTCAATTTCCCGGCGCAACTCCGGTTTGCGCCGACAAGTGGTCGTGAAGCGGTCATCGTCAAGCGAGCGGCCCCATTCTCGGTGGAGAGGGGCTGCTCGCTTCATTTTTCGCAGTCGTCTCGCCACTTTCTCCGTTGACTGACCTATTCGCAACGCCATCGTCCAAAAAAACTTGGGTTTCCTGCAACTGTAGCGGTGCCAATCTCTCTATAGTTACTTGATGCCAGCACGTCACCGAGAGATCGAAGCGATGACTCCCTGTAAGGGTCCCAGCCGGCGCCAGGTGCTCCAGGTCGGAGCGGCGCTGGGCCTGTCGCTCCCGCGGCTGCTGCAGGCCGACGCCGCGGCGGCCACGCCGAAGCGCGGCCGTGCCAAATCGGTCATAATCCTGTTCCTCAGCGGCGGCCCGTCCCAACTCGATATGTGGGACCTGAAGCCGGACGCCCCTGCGGATATTCGCGGCACGTTCAAGCCCATTCGCACGTCCGTTCCCGGCATACAGATCAGTGAGCACATGCCGCGGATGGCGCGGGTGGCGCAGCATTACACCATTGTGCGCTCGATGAGCCACGAGGATAACGACCACCTGCGCGCCTGTCACTACATGCAAACCGGCTGGGAGCTTCCGAAGAAGGCTCGCTCCGGAATGCTGCGCACTGATCGGCCCCACGCAGGCGCAGTCGTTTCTAAGTTTCTCGGCAGCACCGGCGCGGCGCCGCCGTTCGTCACCATTCCGGAGTTCATCGCGCCTGTGGGTCCGCCCCGGCCGGGCCAGCATGCCGGCTTTCTCGGCGCTGCCTACGACCCGTACCTGATCGATAGCGATCCCAACGAGCCCACGTACAATCCGGGGGCGGTGGGTGGTACGACTTTCCGCAAGGCGGAGCGCGCCCAGCGGCTGCGCGCGCTGTTGGAAGCGGCGGATCGTGGCGAGGGCATCGGTGATCTGAGTGCGGTCCAGGAATATCGCACCTTCCGCGAGAAGGCCCTGGACCTGGTCAGCTCACCTGCAGCCCAGCGTGCGTTCGATGTTAGCCTGGAGCCAGACAAGGTTCGTGACCGCTATGGTCGCCACCACTTCGGGCAATCCGCCCTCGTGGCCCGCCGGTTGGTGGAAGCCGGGACGCGGGTGGTGCAGGTGAACTTCATTCGGCACGACTACGGTAAAGGCGGGCAGGGTTATGACACCCACGCGGCCCTCGGCTTTCCGGCGCACCTCCCGTATCTGAAGGACGAACTGCTCCCGCCGACGGATGCCGCCTTCGCCTCCCTGATGGAAGACCTCCACGATCGAGGTATGCTGGACGAGACGATCGTCATCATGATGGGTGAGTTCGGCCGCACGGCGAAGTTCAATCCCGTAGGTGGCCGCGACCATTGGGCGCGCTGCCACAGCCTCGTCATCGGCGGCGGCGGCATTCCCGGCGGTCGGGTATACGGTGCTTCGGACGCAACTGCTTCGGAGCCGACCGAGAATCCGGTATCGCCTGAAGATCTGATTGCCACGGTCTACTCGCAACTCGGTGTCGATTATCGCTCCGAGATCCGTGACGTCGAGGATCGGCCTCTGACCATCATCGAAGGCAACCCGATCACGGGCCTGCTCGGTTAAGGCCAGAGAGCTCCGTTGGCATCGTGAGCGCGATGCCAACAGGACACACGACAGAAAACAGTAGTCCGGCGCACCAATTAAATTGGTGCGCCGGACTACTGTTTTCTGTCGTGACAGAGGATGGGAAATCTCCCCCCAAGCCCCTAACCTCTATCCCCCAGGACCTGGGGATCCTTACTTCGGTTCTTCCTGGCCGCCTTCCGGTCGCTGCGGCCGACCCGGTCGACCACCCGGTCCGCCGCCGGGGCCACCGAAGCCACCGCCACCGCCGCCGGGACCACCAAATCCACCCGGACCGCCGCCCGGTCCGCCTTCAGGCCGCGGAAGCTCCACGTCCTTCAACAGGCTCAGCGAGCGCGCGTCGTAGGCATACAGGTGGTTGCCGCGCAAGATGTAGACCGCGGTGGCCGTGGCTGTCATGGACGCGCCGCCACCGCCCATCATCGGGGGCATTCCGCCGGGGCCGCCAGGGCCGCCGGGACCGCCAAAGCCACCCCCACCTGGGCCGCCAAAACCCTGCGGGCCACCCGGACCGCCGAACCCTTCGCCGCCGCCAGGTCCGAACTGGCCTTCGCCGGCTGGGCTGCCCGGGCCACCCGGTCGACCCTGTGCTCCCGGCTGGCGGGGGCGTCCCGGCTGAAGCTGGGCGCCATCCTCAACCTTCGGCGCGACGCGGACCGTGCTCTGGGCCTGGGCGTGGTGTCCGGCCAGCAGGGTCCCGCCCACCAGGGTCAGAACTGCAGCGCTGATACCCAGGGATCGCTTTGTATCGGAGTGAAGGCTCATCGGATCTCTCCTTGTCGACGGCAACTCGTGGCTTACACCACCACTAAACTTCGGTTGATTAGAGAATATCCCGGGATGATTAGGAAATCGTGAGACCTTACTTTTTATTGGTGCGGGCAACAAAATGGGGGGCAGGGACGCATTTAGACAGGATGAACAGGATGGACTGGATTTTGATATTCACTTCTTTGCGAAACCGACAATCGTGAAGGATCGGGAGCGGAATCCTACTTGTCCATTCCTTGCTATTGCTCTCGTGGCCATGTAACGGCATTTGCCTTCATCCTGTTCATCCTGTCAAAAACGTCTCCCGAGGTCCTGGCG
>Ga0255338_1005852_pt1 | contig 10942 bp, 7 predicted proteins | sample MeOH1_35cm_T4_19_FD_203715 | JGI IMG/M metagenome (GOLD analysis project Ga0255338, IMG submission 203715) | Sandy soil microbial communities from University of British Columbia, Vancouver, Canada - MeOH1_35cm_T4_195 | ecosystem: Engineered > Artificial ecosystem > Sand microcosm > Unclassified ... | reverse complement strand
TCCTTGACGACGAACAGGCGGTCGTGCAGCCGGTCGTAGGCGACGCCCTCGAAGCCCTGGTTGCGCTCCTGCAGGTTGATGCCCAGGGCGATGAAGGGCGAATCCCCGGCATCGATGGCCTCCCCGTTTCCCGGAGCCGGCAGGCGGGCCAGCCGCAGCCGCTGCGCCCGCTCCTCGCTCAGCAACAGGCGGCCGTCGCCCATGTAGGCCAGACCCTCCACGTCCTCGAAACCGCGCAGGCGATGGCGCTCGAGCACCTCGCCGGTCTTGCTGAGCACGAACAGCTCCGCCGGGCCGGCGTTGGTCACCGCCAGCAGACGGTCCAAGTCGTAGTCGTAGGTGATGCCAGACAGATCGCCGCGGATACCGGCGACAGGCTTGGCCTCGACGACCACCCGATACTCGGGCAGGCCGATGTCCCCGACGGAGGCCGACGATGCCGGACTGGAAAGCCGGCCGAGGGTGTAGGCGTAGAGTTGCGGGGGCCAGTAGAAGATCGCGCTCGCCGCGCCCGCTAGCGCGAGCAGCAGCGCCGGTATGACTGCTCGCCGGAGCGACCGTCCGCGCCCGGACGACCGCTGCGTGGTGGCCTGGGTATCTGTCATCGCGTTTCGCTTCCTTGCGAAGGTGACGGAAAGCGATCCCGGCGCGACGGACGGCGGAGCTCGCGCGGGACGCCCTGAAGAAGACTGGCCGGGCGCGCAGGAGTTCAGCGCCGCAGCGGGCGGACCCAGAATAGTTCGTGCCGGCGCACCGTCTTGCGGAAGAACTCGTTTTCGCCGGTATCCGGCCAGCGTCGACCGGTCAGCAGGCGCTGAACCCAGCGCCTCAGCCGCTTCTTGAACGGCAACGGTGCCTGCAGGTCGTGCTGCATGGCCAGGGCCTGGGCCTTGTCGAGCTGGGTAGCCGGGTCCAGCAGCGGACTCCACAGACCATCGGCGGGCAAAGCCTCGATGCAGGGCGGCAGAGCGACGCCGGCGCCGGCCGGCCCCATGGGCCAGCGGTCGTTGTCGTGCAGGTGATTGGCGTAGAGCAGCAGCAGCTCGGGTTTCCAGGCGCTCATTTGCACAGCCTGCTCCAGCGCCCGGGTGGCGTGCACGTGGTCGGGGTGCGGATCGAGCTGCGGGTGCGGAGCGACCAGCACCTCAGGGCGGAAGTGCTCGATCAGGGCCGCCAGATCGGCCAGCAGATTGTTCCAGCTGGGTACGCCGTCCGCATCGGCCGGCAGGCGCAGCGGATTGAACTGGCGCGCATCGCGCACGTCGCATTCGCCGGACTCCCGCGAGCCGACGGCCCGCTCCGGCTCCGCGCTCATTGCCGGCAACTGCAGGCAGTAATAGCCCAGCTGCACGCAGCGGCTGGCCGGCACGCCGCCCCAGAGCGGCACGGCCAGGCTGTCCCAGGTGCGCAGGCGGCCCTTCAGGCGTGCCGCCGCGGCTCCGTCCAGACCGAGCCGGCGGTAGTGCCCGGCCTCGATCTCGCCCCGGGTCAGGGTGACGATGGCCACTTCGGCGGCTCGGCTGTAGAGGCCGAAGGCGGCCAGCTCGGCGTCGTCGGCATGGGGCGCGACGATCAGCAGGCGCCGCGCCGCGTAGTCCGGGTTGGCGAAGGCATGCAGGATCGCCTCGCCGGCCAGGCGGCAGTAGCGCCCGTGCAGGCGCAGACGGCCGCCGCGCAGCGCCGCGCCCTGTCCGGAGAGGTTGAGATAGCGCCGGCCGTCGACGCCGCGTTCCAGGTCCTGGCGGTCGCAGCCCTCGCCCTCGATCAGCACCCGCGGATCGAGCCAGCGCCCCAGCCAGGTGGCACGGACCCGCAGTTCGAGGATCAGGGTCTCGGCCTCCGCCGGCAGGCTTCCCTCGACGATCCGCAGGCCCTGGGCGCCGAGCGCCACCGGCAGGCTGAGATGACCGTCCGGGAAGGCGTACCGGTAGTCGTCCCGCGGCGAATAGAACAGGTGGTCGGCGAACCAGGCCTCATGGGCCAGCCAGCCGAGCGCCAGGGCCAGCGGCACGCTCCACCAGGGCGCCAGCGCGCCGAGGAGCGCCAGTCCGGCGAGTCCCGCCAGCAGCGCCAGGCGCTTCCCGCGCCGATGCCGTTTCAGCAGCCGTTGCTTGCGCTCGCTCATCGCTCCTTCCCGCGCTCAGACCTGGTAGACCGGCACGCGGCGGCACCAGCGATCCTTGTACTCCCGGTCGGCCCGACCGAAGGAGTAGCGCAGCGGCTTGCCGCGCGCCTCGGCATCGGCCCAGGCCTCCTGGGTGTTGACGAACGTGAGCACGCTGCCCGGGCTGAACCCGTTGCTTTCCGGTGCCACGCCGCCGTTGACGTACTCGACGCTGATCCAGGCGGGGGACTCGACCCGGTAGAGGATCTGGATCGCCACCGGCTTGTCGCCGAACCACACCACGGAGCCACACATGAACTCGCGCAGCAGGCCGAACACCTCGGCCAGGCGAGCCTTGCCCGGCACCTCGAAGTCCCAGCGGCGCTCGAACAGCTCGCCATAGATGCGCGCCTGCTCGTCCGGAGTCAGCTCGGCCAGCGGCCGAAGGCGACCGCCGGCCTCCTCCAGCAGGCGCAGCTCGCGGCGCTGGTTGTAGCGGAACTTCTTGGAGAGATCTCCAGGCGCGCGGCACATCGCCAGTGCTTCGGGCTGCCCGCGCAGGTTGAGGATCCGGTTGCGGTGCAGGTCGGAGAGATAGCGCGCCCGATGGCGCAGGACGATGTGCGCCTGCGGGGCGACCGGCAGGATGACCTCAGCGTTGCCCAGGTCGAACAGGGCCCGCTTGCCCCGGCGCTTGAGCACTTCCTTGGAAAGCGCCAGATGGCGCCCCCAGGTGGGAATCGCCGCCAGCGGCTGGTCGTCTTCGTACCAACCCAGGTAGCGCACCGAAATCCCGGCCAGTTCGGAGAGTCGCGCCACCACCTGCGGATGGGTCGCCACGCTGCCGCCGTAACGCTGCCAGATCTCGGCATAGGCGCCAGCATCGATGGCCGTCCAGCCCCGCTCGCGGAAGAGGCGCAGGCGGCTCAGCATGGCTGCGCGTCCTCGCGGCGAATCCGCCGATCGGGCAGACGGAGGCGGAGCTTCAGGCCCGAAGGCTGTTCCGTCCTGGGCGGGACTTCGGTCATTGCGCGGCTCATCGGTCACCTGTGAGGCGGGCGATTCTAGCACAGCCCTCGCGTCGCCCCCGGACGGACGCCACCCGCCCCGCCGCCAGGCATGCACCGCAAAAAGGCTGGGGCGCGGACGCTTTTTTCGGCATCATGTCGCCCCCGTCCCCGCGATCTGCAACGCATGCGCTATCCCAAACTGTCCAATGCCGAACTGGCGCGCCTGCTCGAGGGAGCCCAGACGCTCGAGGCCGACAGCCATGGCCCCAAGGTGTTCCGCCTGCGCGACGGCAGTTTCCTCAAGCTGTTCCGGCGCAAGCGGCTGCTGTCCTCGGCCTTCTGGGCGCCCTACTCGCAGCGTTTCTGCGACAACGCCGCGCGCCTGCAGCAATTGGGCATCCCCACGCTGACCCCGGAGCGGCTCTTCCAGCTCGAATCCCCGACCCTGACGGCGGTGCATTACCGCCCGCTCGCCGGCCTGACCCTCAAGCAGCTGTCGGAACAACCGGGGTTCGACTGGCAGTCGCTGCTGCCGGCGCTGGTCGATCTGATCCTCCGCCTGCACGCGCTGGGCATCTACTTCCGCTCCCTGCATTTGGGCAACATCGTGCAAACCCCCGAGGGGACGCTCGGCCTGATCGACATTTCCGACATGCGCTTCTATCGACGCGCCCTCGGCCCGGCCCTGGCGCGGCGCAACCTCGGGCATTTCCAGCGCTATCTGCGCCGGCAGGCACTGGAGCACAGCTTTCCCTTCGACGCGCTGCGCACCGCCCTCGCCCATCGGGGCCCCGGCCGTTCCTGACATCCCCGCAAGGCTCAGTTGCCGATCACCAGCACGGCGTCCCCCTTGCGATTGGCGAAGCGCGCGAGGACCTGCGCATTCCGCTGGGCGAGCCAGTCCTTCAGCCAGGGTTCGTCGGCGTCGGCCTCGATGAGGAAATAGCGGTACTGACCGGCGCGCTCCGGGCCCATGGCGGCCTCGCGGGTCAGGTCGCTCTTCGGATAGCCGCGTCCGGCGTAGTAGGCGATGCGCCCGTCGTCGTAGTAGACCGGCGCGGCCGGCTCGATGTGCTGCGCCACCCAGTGGCCGGCCTCGATGTAGTGGGTCTTCTTGGCGCTCAGGGAGACGACGTTATCCAGCATCGCCAGCAGCGCCAGGACCACCAGCCCTTTCGCCAGGCGCGGGAAGTTCCGCGCGAACAGCATCAGCGACACCGCGACCAGGGGCACGACCAGCAGGTTCAGGAAGCTGGTGTAGCGCGCGTTCATGAACTGCAAACGCACGAAGAACAGCATCAGGACGCCCAGATACAGCAGGGCGGCCCAGGCGAAGGGGCGGAACTCCTGCCAATAGCAGCGCCCCGCCGACCAGGTGCGCCGCGATAGGAAGGTCGCCGCGAAGGGCCCGAGCACCTTGACGAACTTGATCAGCAGGGCGGCCAGCAGGCCGAAGAAAATGATCTGGTCGGTCTCGTCCTTGGAATACTTGGTGATCAGACTGGCAGAGAACTGCCGGGACAAGGCATCGAACGAGACGAGGACCTGCCGCGGATCGAGCAGGCTCAGGTAGTAGTCGACCCGCGCCGAGGACAGCCCGCCCATGGCCAGCAGCGCCAGCGCGCCGACCGCCACGGCCAGCAGCGGCAGGGCGGCGAGCTGCAGGATGCGCAGCCGTCCCTCCCGCGAGCGCAGCTCCGGCAACTGCCAGAGGGCCAGAGCAGCGAGCAGCACCAGCGCCTCGAGCCGGAACAGCGCCGCCGCCAGCAGCGCCAGGTGGATCGACGTCGCCCGCCACCAGCCGCCGCGCGCCTGCCAGCGCAGGGCCAGCCAGAGCGCCAGGGAGCAGAAGAACCAGAAGCCGAACTCGCGCAGGATGTCGTAGCGGAACTGATTGAACGCCGGCATCGCCAGGACCACCAGGCACGCCCAATGGCCGGCATCGGGCACCCGCTGGCGGGTGCAGTCGACCAGCAAGGCGCAGGTGCCGGCCATGAACAGGGCGCACCAGAGATAGGCGGCCGCCTCGTAGGGCAATCCGAGCAGCGAATGGGTATAGGCCAGCAGCAGCGGGAACCAGGGCCAGTCGAACAGCTTCATCGCGACCTGCGGCCCCTGCCCGTTCACCTGCTGGGCGATATCGATGTAGAACGCCGCATCCCTGGCGATGGTGACAACGCCCGACACCGCCACCAGCGACAGCAGCAAACTACCGAAAAAGGCCAGCCAGACCGGAGACACCCGCCCGAGCCGGGTCAGAATCCCCTGCATGTATCCACTCCCGTAACGTCCAGTCCCTGAATCCCTGCCCCGCTCCGCGGGAACCGCAGCGCTCGGCAGGCCGTCCTCAGATGCGCTCGTCGCCATCCGTCCCCTCCTTCATCACCAGGATGTCTTCCATGATCAGGTAACGCAGATCCGAGCCGTAGAACATGTTCAGCGCGTCGGTCGGCGAGCAGACCATCGGTTCGCCGCGGCGGTTGAGCGAGGTGTTCAGTGCCACGCCGTTGCCGGTGAGCTTCTCCAGCTCGGCCATCAGGTCGTACCAGCGCGGGTTGTGGCGGCGCTCTAGCACCTGGGCGCGGGCGGTGCCGTCCTCGTGGACCACCTCCGGAACGCGCGTCTTCCAGCCCTCGTTGACCTCGAAGGTGAAGGTCATGAACGGCGACGGATGGTCGACGCCGAGCATCTGTGGCGCCACGGTGTCGAGCATCGACGGGCAGAACGGCCGCCAGCGCTCGCGGAACTTGATCTGCTCGTTGATGCGGTCGGCCACGCCCGGCACGCTCGGACAGCCGATGATCGAGCGGCCGCCCAGCGCCCGCGGGCCGAACTCCATGCGCCCCTGGAACCAGGCCACCGGGTTGCCGTCGACCATGATCCGGGCGATACGCTCGGGCACGTCGGCGATCTTCTGCCACTTCGGCGCGTTCGGGTGGCGGGCGCAGGCGGCGATGATGTCCTCGTTGCTGTAGGACGGGCCGAGGTAGACGTGCTCCATCTTCTCCACCGGCACGCCGCGCTTGACCGACACGTAGGCGGCGGCGCCCACCGCGGTGCCGGCGTCGCCGGAGGCCGGCTGGACGAACAGCTCCTTCACTTCCGGGCGGGCGATGATCTTCTGGTTGAGCTTGACGTTCAGCGCACAGCCGCCGGCAAAGGCGAGCTTGCCGGTCTGCTTGATGATGTCGCCGAGGTAGTAGTCCATCATCTGCAGCGCCAGCTTCTCGAACAGCGCCTGCATGCTGGCGGCGTAGTGGATGTACGGGTCGTCGGCGATGTCGCCCTCGCGCTTCGGGCCCAGCCACTCGATCAGCTTGGGCGAGAAGTAGTAGCCCTTGCCCTTTTCCTTGTAGCGGCGGAAGCCGATGACGTTGGCGTAGTCGGTGTTGATCACCAGTTCGCCCTTCTCGAACGTGGCCAGCCGCGAGAAATCGTACTGGCTGGCGTCGCCGTAGGGTGCCATGCCCATCACCTTGAACTCGCCGTCGAGCATCTCGAAGCCGAGGTACTCGGTGAGCGCGCCGTACAGGCCGCCGAGCGAGTCCGGGTCGTAGAACTCCTTGATCTTGTGGATCTTGCCGTTCTCGCCGTAGCCGAAGAAGGTGGTGGCGTACTCGCCCTTGCCGTCGATGCCCATGATCGCGGTCTTCTCGGGGAAGCCGGAGCAGTGGTAGGCGCTGGAGGCGTGGGCCAGGTGGTGCTCGACCGGCTCGATCTTGACCTTCTTCAGGTCGAAGCCGAGCTGCTGCAGGCACCACTGGATGCGCTGGCGATAGCGCTTGTAGCGGCGGTTGCCGAACAGGATGGCGTCGAGGGCGCGATCCGGGGCGTAGGCGTAGCGCTTGGCGTATTGCCAGCGCGCCTTGCCGAAGATGCTGATCGGCGCGAAGGGGATGGCTACCACGTCGACGTCGGACGGCTCGATCCCGGCCTGCGCCAGGCAGAACTTGGCCGACTCGTAGGGCATGCGGTTCTTCGCGTGCTTGTCACGGACGAAGCGCTCCTCTTCGACGGCGGCGACCAGCTTGCCGTCGATGTAGAGGGCGGCGGACGGGTCATGGCTGAGGGCGCCGGAAAGGCCGAGAATCGTCAATGCCACAGGGGCTTGCCTCTTTTTTGTCTTTGGAACGGGTGTCGGTGCCGATATTCGGATAATCGGGCAACGTTACAGAGCGAGGGGCGAGCCTTTACGAGGATGTATGCCCGATCCCTGGCATAGAGCTGGTTAAGGTACAGGCACCATGATAGTGCCCCACCCCATTGAGGTCGATGGGTATCCATTGGCCGCCCATTCAGGAATGAGACCGGGCGCAAAGGGGGAGCTGCAGCAGCTTTGGCTGCTGTCGGCGAATCCCTCAAAAACTACGGGACAACTTATTTATTCGCTATCGGACCTTCTCCTGCTGCCGCCGTTAAACGCGGCAACACTCCGAGGCCATGGATACAAGTCTGGAAAGAGAAAATATCCTAGAATGGCGTCCAACTTGGCACGATCGTACAGGCATAATGCCATCAAACATCGCACTTGTTGTCGCGTTATCGCAGCTGACTTCGAAAGCCAACTCGCCTATAGAGAAAAAGTGCGCCCCGATGCTCCAGGGCATGTCGTTGCAGCTATCGGCAACAGCTGCAGCCCATCATCGAGTACTGATATGAGTGACAAAGCTGTTTTCGTAACCCAGCCCTATCTACCGCAACTAGAAGAATTCATCCCCTATCTGCAAGATATCTGGGACAGCAAGATATTGACCAATGGCGGCCCCATGCACCGGCAACTGGAGCAGGCTCTGGCCGACTATCTCGGGGTCGAGCATGTTGCTCTGTTCAATAATGGCACCATTGCCTTGCTGACTGCCTTGCAGGCCTTGCGCATAACGGGCGAAGTGATCACCACGCCTTATTCGTTCGTTGCCACGGCCCACTCGCTGCTTTGGAATGGCATCAACCCGGTATTCGTGGACATCGATCCCGATACGCTCAATCTGGACCCGGCCAAGATCGAAGCCGCTATCACGCCCAACACTACGGCAATCATGCCGGTGCATTGCTACGGCAATCCCTGCGATGTCGAAGCCATTCAGCGGATCGCCGACAACTACAATCTTCGCGTTATCTACGATGCCGCCCATGCCTTTGCGGTAGAAGATAAGGGAGGCAGTATCCTGAGACATGGCGATCTCAGCGTGCTGAGCTTCCACGCCACCAAGGTTTTCAATACGTTCGAGGGCGGCGCCATCATCTGCCCGGATGCCAAGACCAAACAACGCATCGATCGACTGAAGAACTTCGGCTTCGTCGATGAAGTTACAGTGGTAGCACCAGGGATCAACGGCAAGATGAGCGAGGTCAACGCCGCCTTCGGACTACTGCAACTGCAGCATATCGACAAAGCAATCGCACGCCGCAGAGAGATCGACCACCATTATCGTGATCAGCTCAACTGCGTGAAAGGCATACAAACGATCAACGGCACTGGCCAGTCCAAGGCAAACTACTCTTATTTCCCCATCTTGGTGGAGGCGGACTATCCGCTCACTCGGGATGGACTCTATCAGCGCCTGAAGGACAACAACATTTTCGCCCGGCGTTACTTCTATCCGCTAATCAGCGAGTTCCCGATGTATCGCGGAATGGCTTCTGCAGCGTGCGAAAACTTGCCGACAGCAAGCATGATTGCCGAAAAAGTAATATGTCTACCGATTCATCCGGCGCTCGAACAGAATGATCTAGAGAAAATCGTACAAATAATAAAAACCAGTTAAGGCCGATGGCGGCCAATACAAAACACGAAAATACTGAAAGAATGATTTTCGTTTCCTTCCTGCCCATGACCACCCGTGGGCCGAACCGGCGATGAATCAGGCGCACGACAGGCGAACTCAAAGAAAACACCTCTTTTGGGGCGCGACCGATAGATATGAAAGACTTGAAAATACTTCACCTGGCAAGAGATGAAAAGTTCGTTGACCAAGGCTTGAGAGCATTCGAGCAGGCCGCTCCAGGCGCCAACGATCTGTATCTCTACGCCCCCAAAGACCTGAAATACGTCAAGTCCCCCGCCAAAATCGCCTCTCGAAAGGAATTGCGAACCGGGAGCCTTTCCAAAGAATTCGTGAAGTATGATCTCATCATCATTCATTCACTCATTCCCGCCTGGCTCAAAACATTGAGCAAAATCTCGAAAGAAACGCCTCTGGTCTGGCTAGGGTGGGGCTACGACTATTACGACTTAATCTATAGCAGTCGCAATGAGATGCTCCTCCCATTGACGCAAAAGGCCATGAGAAAGCAGGCTATACGGAGCGGCGTACTCACCCGTCTCATAAGGCTCGCCAAGAGAAGGCTAAATACGCAGAAGAAGAAAAAACTGATAAGCCAAATAAGCTTTTTCGCCCCAGTACTTGCAAGCGAATACAGCATCGTCAAGGAGAAATTCGCCAGCAAGAATTTCCCCAAGCACATATCATGGAACTACGGAAATCTAGAAGACATGTTACTAAATGGCCTTCTAGATAGTCAGACAAATGGAGCAGCCATTCTGGTTGGGAACAGCGCATCTGCTGAGAACAATCACATTGACACCTTCTCGCTACTAACATCCATGGGTGTAGGCAAGAGAAAAATCATATCTCCTCTGAGCTATGGAGATGACGCATACAGGGATCTCGTCATCAAATATGGGAAAAGCCTGCTCGGCGATAATTTCGAGCCCATCACCGAATTCATGCCACTCAGCCAATACATGGCTACCCTAAGAGCCTGCGGCTTCGTAATCATGAATCATGTCCGACAGCAGGCGGTAGGAAACATCGTCATCATGCTTTATATGGGGGCCAAGGTTTTCTTGCGCGCGGAGTGCCCTACCTACTCCTCCCTACACGAGCAGGGAGCGGTCATTTATACGGTTCAGGAACTTGAAAAGAATCCGGGACTCTTGGACGAGGCGCTGGACGATACCAGCATCCTCAAGAATCGCAAGATATTGGAAAAGAACTGGTCTAAGGAAGTTAGCGACCAAAAAACGTTCAATCTACTGAAACTTGCCACAGGTCGTAACTTCACCGACAGAGGCTCTATCCCTGATTGCAGTTCAAGGGGAATCGGCAAAATTCAGGAAGACTCGGTCTCCACTACAAGACGGGAACAACAGAGCCAACGGGATACGGATCTGGCATTAAAAATAGATACACAGCCTTCCCATGCCGACTAGCCATGCATGAGCGACCTCACGCCCCCCCCTGCACCTAGTTCATCTTCCCCGTTTTAAGGACCGATACCTCCTGACCACTTTCAGCAAAGGCCGGGGCATATAGCAAACGAAATAAAACATAAGCCTTTGGCAAGCTGCATAATACGGCGCCGTCTTTCGTAAAAAATCGGTCTTCAGGCATCTATCATAGCTTTTATGAGCGACTATATCGCACGCCTGATCACCGAGCGCAGCCATGAAAGCCGAGTGAAACTGACCATTGGTCAGTCTGTCCAGCACGAAAGTGGCCTCGAAGCGCCTCAACGCATGGGCTATTTTCACAGAAGAATTGCGAGTCCGCGCCGTCCACGAACCCTCCGTATAAATCCTGTAGACCGACATGGGTTCCGCTATAAATAATGCACCATCCTTGGCTGCAGCGATAGCCTGCAGGTATATATCCCCCACCGGAAGTCCCGGGTTAGTTTTCATAAACTCGCAATAACGCTTTGCTGCCCCTCGTGTGAGCACGAGGGAAGCTGTCGGTATCTGCCCATGGGTATGTTTGATGATGCTTTCCGCAGACACCAACGATGATCGCCGTGCATATCGGCCGATTATTTTCCTACTCTCGTT
>Ga0255338_1005851_pt1 | contig 10944 bp, 7 predicted proteins | sample MeOH1_35cm_T4_19_FD_203715 | JGI IMG/M metagenome (GOLD analysis project Ga0255338, IMG submission 203715) | Sandy soil microbial communities from University of British Columbia, Vancouver, Canada - MeOH1_35cm_T4_195 | ecosystem: Engineered > Artificial ecosystem > Sand microcosm > Unclassified ... | reverse complement strand
GCGTCAGCGCAAAGGTCGACGCGGTCACGTTGGCGATGGTCTCCGGCTGACCGGGACCGGCGCCCACGGTGATGCTGCGTTCTTCCACCTCGACGGCGCTGAGATCGGTGATCGTGCCGAGACCGTCGCGCCACAGCTCGTAATCACGGCGCGATGCGGGGACCGACGCATTGTCGGCGACATTCCAGTTCCGCAATGCAACGATCGCGTTGCCGTCCGGAAGCGGAATCGTCGGCCAGAGCGCCTGTCGCGCGATCTCGAAACCGACGGTGCCGACGGCGATCGCGAACGCTACCGCAATCGTTGCGATGACGGTGAGCGCAGGATGCTTGACCAGCATGCGACCACCCAGCTTGAAGTCAAGCGCGAAACCACTCAGCCATGCAAGCCCGCGTCCGTCGCGTAGCGTTTCCTTGTGCTGGTCCACGCCGCCGAAGGCGATGAGCGCGCGTCGCCGCGCCTCGGCGGGATCGAGGCCCTTCTCACGCACCAGTCGCTCCGTTTCCATGTCGAGGTGGAAGCGGAACTCTTCATCCGCTCGAGACTCGACGGCGCGGCGGCCAAAGAGCAGGTTTATCCGCACGCGAGCAGCGTGGAGCCATCTCATGGTATCCTCGGAGGGTACACCGCGCAGGCGGGCGGGCTGTGCGTGATCACGAGGTTCTCAGCACGGCTTCGAGGCCGGCGGAGAACCGCCGCCAACTCTCGATCTCGGTATTGAGCGTACGGCGGCCGGCCCTCGTGAGGCTGTAGTAGCGCGCGCGCCGGTTGTTGTCCGTCGTGCCCCACTCACTCGTGATGAGGCCATCCTTCTCCAGGCGCTGCAGCGCGGGGTAGAGCGAGCCCTGGTTCACCTCGAGAACGCCATCCGAGATCTGCTGAACACGCTGGCTGATTCCCCATCCGTGCATCGGGGCGAGGGACAGCGTTTTGAGCACCAGGAGGTCGAGTGAGCCGCGCAGGGCGTCGCTGTTGGGACGTGCGTTCAATGTCAGTACCGAGAGTGGAGTCCTGTAGTTGTCTACAGCAACATGCCGCCGCCTTCTGTAGGTGTCAAGAGGAAAAGGTAAAATGCGTTATGCAGCAACCGCGTAGATCGGGCCTCGTGCAACCGCGCCGCATCGGGCTGACGTCCTATGGTGGTGCGGAAGAACCTTCACAGGACGCCAAGGTCGGAATGCGACACTATGCCGGTGCTGCTGCAGTTCTGCTTCTTCTTTTGGCTGTACCGTGCGGCGCTCAGCAGCCGCCCAGGTACTCAGACGCACACGTCCATCTGAACGAGCCCGAAGCGTGGGTCCGGCTCATGGACGATATCGGTATCCTGCGGTCCATTTCGCTCGCCGGTCGGACTGCCGACAACGCGGCGCTGCTCGAGGCAGGGCGCCGCTGGCCAGAACGCATCCTGCCGTTCGTCTCCGTTAGCCCAGAGCACCGTGAGTTTCGCCACGCCTGGGAGGCAGACGACGAAGGACTCGCGCCTGTGGTTGACTCGCTACTCGCGAAAGGGGGCTTCTACGGTATCGGTGAGATTTCGGTCAGTCATTTTCCAGCGACGGGTTTTCCAGAGGCCGATTTCAATCCTAATGGTCGCACAATGCGGTCTCTTCTCGGGCTGGCAAGGAAGCACCGCGTACCGATTCTGATCCATGCGGAGGTTACGCGCCTGCGAGAGTTCGAGGCGGTGTTGCGAGATTATCGCGACGTCACCGTGATCTGGGCGCATGGAGGGTATACACCGCTGTTTTTGGCGCGGAGAATGCTCGAACATCACCCGAACCTCATATACGAGTTGAGCGCACGAACCTGGGAGCGTCATCCTCGCTCGCCCGACTACACGGTGTTCCGGAACGAAGCCACGGTGTGGCCCGAGTGGCTGGAACTGATCGAGCGGATGCCCACTCGCTTTCTCATCGGTACCGACGCAGCGGGGCGCTCGAACTCCGGCGACCGCCAGAACGCGCGCCGCATCCAGCTCTTCCTCAATCAGTTGTCACCTGCAACCCGCTTGCAAATTGCGGAGCAGAACCTCGATCGTATTCTTGGTCTCGGAATCGGTCGTGATACGACGGCCAAGCGCTTGAAGTAGTTGCTGCATGCCAGAGACCGTAGCATTGAAGCGAAATGAAGTCCTGGAGAGGCTCACGGCCGCTGTGTCATCCTCAATGCGCCGGTCGCCATGAGCGATGCACAGCTGACTCTCGCGTTTGTGAATGTCGAGTCCTATAGTGGTCATGGCTGGCCTCCCGGTTCTTGTGTGCCCCTTTCCTGGACGGTGAGCACGATATCAAGTCCGTGGGGCGTACAGCCACCACGGCACCGCGGAGGCCAGCCGCTTCATACCAACCGCCTATAGCGTTTAAACTGAACGTCGAACCCGATAGGACATACCGTTGTGGCAAAAGCAAACAAAGTCTTTGTAATCGCTTCGTTGGCAGCCGGATGCGCGTCGACGAGCACGTTCTCGACCGCAGGAGCACCGCGAGAGGCAGAGGATGCATCGGCCAGCTTCGTGACCCGGGACGGCAGCGTCGGTGTCGAAGATGCGTGTGTCAGCCCTCTGATCGATCCTCGAGACCAGACGCAACTGCGGATGATCCGATCAGGACCAGTTGGGGGGACACACCACGGCGATTATGCCGTTCCCGAAGGTCGCTACGGCGTCAGATCCGGCGAGTTGCTCAGGATTGACTGCACGACAGGACAGGCGATCGGGATTGTCCGCGGATGAGACCCGAGGACCGCGGTCGGTCTAACGTGGCGTTGAGCCGCACCTGTGTATCCGTCCGACTTTCACGTGGGGTTCATTCTTGAGCGAGATGCGGCGTAGCTGAGCGCCTTCGATCGTCAGCGTGGACGGGTGCAAAAAAAGGCGGGTCGTGCACTGAATGAACCAGTGCACGACCTGCGAGTGCAGCAACTACCAAGGTTGTCAGCGCATCACGTCGTGACCTTCCGCTGCTGCAGGATCTTCGTCATGTACTTCTCGAAGAAGAACTTCTGGATGTCCATCATGTTGATTTCGCGCCCCTGGATGTAGGCCTGCTGGATGTTCGTCGTCATGTCCAGCGGCGTGCCGGTCGTGATCAGGAGCGTGGCCTCCTTGCCGACTTCGAGCGATCCCACCTTGTCGCTGATGCCCATGAACTCGGCAGCGTTGATTGTCACCGACTTGAGCGCTTCTTCCTCCGGCAGGCCGAAGGCCACGGCCACGCCAGCCTCCCAGGGCAGGCGATAGCTGTAGAGTGCCCCGGCGCCTCCTGCGATCGCGAACTTCACACCGGCCTTGTGCAGCGCGGCGGGCAGGCTGTAGGCGCCGTCGTATCCCTCGTAGGAACGTGGAGGTGCGGACATCGTGGCGGTGAGGATCACGGGGACGTTCTCCGCTTTCAGGCGGTTGGCCACGTGGTTGGCGTCGCGCCCGCCGCGGATGACAAGGCGCAGTCCCTCTTCCTTCCCCCATGTGATGGCGTCATTGATCTGCGCCACGCCGTCGGCGGCGACCACGACCGGGATGGCCCCATCGAGCGCGGGGATCATTGCGGCGTAGCGCGTGTCCGTGCGGATGGCCTGACCGGCCTTCACGGCGTCACGGTACGCGCGCGCCTCGGCGAAGAAGTCCTTGATCTCCTGGACCTGCTGCGCATAGGTCTTCGGCGCCTGCCGCGGACCGCCCTCTCCGCCGGGGCCGCCGCCGCCACGACGCGGCTGCACCCTGGGGTCGGGCCAGTTCACGTTGAGCGCCGCCGCCCCCTTCATCGACATCTCCTCCCACGTCCAGCCCTCGAGCGACATCGCCGACGAGAGGCCGGAGACCAGGCCGCCGCCGGGTGTGCTGAACGCGACCAGCACGCCGGCCGACCGGGTCGTGCCGATGTGCCGGCTCTCCGCGTTCACCGCTACTTCCGCGCGGACGTTGGGGTTGAAGTCACCGCGCTCGTTGACGTCGTTCGAGACGTCGACCGAGCCGATCTCCGAGATCCCGACGGTGCTGTAGGCGTCGATCAGGCCGGGGTAGATGTGTTTGCCGGCCACGTCGACCACACGCGCGCCCGGGGGCACGGCGACGTTCGTGCCGATCGCCGTGATTTTGCCGCGGTCCAGGACGATCGTCCCGTTCCGGATCACGCCATTGGTCACGGTGTGGATGGTGGCGCCGCGCAGTACGACCGCCTGGGTCTGCGGCGGCACGGGCATCATCACCTGCGCGTCGACAGGCATGGCAAGCGCCGCGACAGCCGCGAGCGCGCGTGCCGAAACCTTGACTGCCTTCATCGGGTTCATGTCAGCGGCTCCCCTGTCCGGGCGCACGCGCCGGACTGTTGGTGGTCGTGTTGTTCGTTGCTGGGCTGGCTGCGTGCACCGCCTGGATGAGCTGCGTGCGCTGCCGCTCGATCTCCGCGCGCAGAGCCTTGTCCTCCTCGAGGGAGAAGTAGCGGCGTCCGTCCACCCAGGTCTGCTCGGCCTTCGTGAATTGCGAAAGCGGGTTCCCGCTCCAGATCACGAAGTCGGCGTCCTTGCCCGCCTCGAGCGAGCCGACTCTGTTGTCGATCGCGATCGCTTTCGCCGACTGGTTGGTGACGGTGGACAGCGCCTGGACCTCATCGAGGCCGGTGCGCAGCAGCTTCCCGGCCTCCCAGTTCATGCGCGTCGAGATCTCGTTGTCGTCCGAATGCAGCGACGTCACCACGCCCGCCTCCATCAGCACGCGTGCGTTGTACGCGGTGGCGTCGTACGACTCGAGCTTGAATGCACCCCAGTCGCTCCACACGACGGCCGCCACGCCCGACTTCTGCAGCTCGCTCGCGATCTTGTACGCCTCGACGCCGTGCTGCAGCGTCTGGACGCGGAAACCGAACTCCTCGGCAAGCCGGACGAGAGCGAGGAACTCGTCGGCGCGATAGCCGTGTGAGGAGACCAGGAGCTTCTGGTTCAGGATGTCGAGCAGCGCCTCCATCCGCAGGTCCCGACGCGGCGGGATCCCGGTCTTGTCGGCCTCCCAGCGCTTCCACTCGGCCTCGTAGTCACGCGCGGCGCGGAAGTGGTCGCGGATGATCTCCTGCACACCCATCCGCGTGTCGGGATAGCGATTCGGGTTGCGCTTGGGGTTCTCGCCGAGCGCGAACTTCACCGTGCGCGGCGCACTCTGGAGCTTCATGTCCTCGGGGAGCGAGCCCCAGCGGATCTTCACGTACACGTTCTCGCCGCCGATCGGGTTGGCGGAGCCGTGCTTGATCATCGTGGTCGTGAGGCCGCCAGCGAGCTGGCGGTAGAACCAGATGTTGTTGTGCGTGAGCACGTCGCCCATCTGCACCTCAGGGACGATGGCGAAGCCGCTCTCGTTCACCGAGCTGACGCCGCCGTGCGTGTGGGGGTCGATGAGGCCGGGGGTCACGTGTTTGCCGGTGGCATCGATCTCCACCGCGCCGCGCGGCGCCTGGAGACCCTTGCCCACCTGCACCACCTTGCCGGCGCTCACGAGGAGGTCGGCGTTCTCGATTTTGCCCTGCCGCCCCTGCGTCCACACGGTGGCGTTACGCACCAGGACGTGCGCGGGCTGCACAGGTTGCGCGCTCCGGCCGTACTCCATCGAGGGACGGATGAACGGCAGGTCGACGGCCGGCACCTTCGCGGCCACCGTGCCGCGGGCCGGGCCCTCGAACCGCTCCGTGCGTGTGCCGCGGTACGACGGGTCGGCGCCGTTGGGCATCGCCATCCACCCGAAGAACTCCTCACCGCGCACCGAGCCCGTGACGAGCACCGTCCCCTCCTGACCGAGCGGCTCGCCGTTGAAGGTCGCTTCGACCCGTCCGGTCTCGGCGATCACGCGGGCATTGGCCAGCGGGATGGGACGGCCGGTCCCCACTTCGATCGTACCGCGGATTCGGTTGAGCGGCCCTTCGATGCGCAGCGTCGCCTTGGGTGCGTTCGGTTCGTCGGAGGTGATGGCCCACGTGCCGCGCGGATCGATCTGCGGCGGCCGCGTCACGCCATAACGCGTACCCTGCACCCACACGTCACGGACGCTCGCTTCCTCCGTGAACAGGTCGCCATCGCTGACGACGAGGTTGGCGACCTTGCCGACGGCGATCGTGCCGTGCGTGCGCTCGATCCCCAGCCAGCTCGCGGGGACGGTGGTGAGGGCGGCCAGCGCCCGGTCGGGCGTGAGGCCGCGCGCCACGGCGATGCGCAGGTTGGGAAGGAAATCATTCATCGACGAGAGGCCGTCGGTGGTGATCGCGAACGACACACCCGCCTTCGCGAGCTGCGCCGGGTTGGTCGGCGCAAGGTACCAGTGGCGGAGCTGCGTCAGCGACGCGTTGAGCGCCGCCTCCGGGCTCGACACGTCAGGAGCGTCCGGGAAATTGAGCGGCACGATGAGCGGCTGCGTGCGCCCTTTCAGCACGTCCACCAGACGGTACTCGTAGCCGTTGCCGCGGAACCATGGAACGAGCTTGTAGTCGGTGGCGAGCTTGTAGGCGCGGAGGTACTCCTCTTCGCTCTCCGTCTGGAAAAGCACAGGCTGCGTTCCCTGTACGACGCCGGCGAGCGCGGCGAGCGCCTCGCTGGTCTCCGGCGGAAGGCTGGCGCGTCCGCCTTTCTCCCAGGCAGCGCGGGCGCGGATATACCAATCGGCGTCCATGAAGGTCTGCTTCATGAGCGCGGTCGTGCCCATCGTCGAGTTCGGGTACGTGCCGCCCAGCGCGAAGGAGCGCTGGAAGCCGATCGACTGCGCGAGGTCGGCACGCAGCACCCGGTCGCGGGCGCCGAGGTCGCCCAGGTTCACGACGGAGGCCTTGCCGCGGAAGAGCCCCTGCTTGGGAACCACGAGCGCCGTGCCGAAGCCAAGCGAGCGGAGCCCCGCGCGACGTGTGCTGTCATCCTTGAGGCTGGAACTGGTGCTGTACCAGGCCCGGACCTGCGGATTCCAGTGTGTGGGGCCGACGTCGCCGCCCTGCGGCACCGCGTCCGACCCGAGGTCGGCGTGCGCGTCGATGAAGCCGGGGTAGATGGTCTGCCCGGCGAGGTCCCAGACCCGCGCACCGGCCGGGGGGCGCACGTCGCGTCCGACGGCGGTGATGAGGCCGTTCCGGATCACGACCGTGGCGTTCTCGAGCACCTGGCCTGGCGCCGTCACGACGCGCGCGCCGACCAGGGCGTGAAATCCCGTGGCGTTGTTGCGCAGGTCGGTGACCGGCTCAGTCCGGGAGGATTGCTGCGCCTCGAGCCCGCTGGCGACCAGCAGGCTCAGGCCCAGGTACTTCAGGGAGCGGATGACACTCACGGCGCACTCCTGAAAATATGGCGGTGGGGGCGGATGATTACGAACGTAAGATGGGGGGCAGGGCGGTCGCTGTCGACGCCGTTGATCCCCTCTTGGGGCACAATGCCCGCCGCTCGAGGAGTTCGGCGGTCGTGGGCCAAGGCGCCTCCCCGGATGCGACGACTGCGCCCAGAGTAGCAGCCGCCGCGCTGGCGATCCGTGCCGCAGCCATGCACACTGGAACGTGCAGCCTGATGGCTGACGAGTGCTGACCGGTCTGCCCTGCACGTTATTCGGTTCCCGCAACAGTGAACGAAACGAACTGCGATGGCCGTCGTACCTGCGGCACAGTGCCACCGGATCGCAAGTCCACCTTCTGTGCAATTCGTAGTGAAAAGCCATTCAAACAACCATAGAGGTTTGATGCGACGTTTCGGACTGCTCGTTGCCGCCGCGCTCGCCGTGAGTTGCGGGGACGGCGAGGACTCATTTGCGCCGACACCAGGCGTGACGCTCGTCGTCGCTCCGACTACGGTTACACTGACACCCACGGCGCCGGAAGCAACCGTGACACTCACGACACAGCCGTCAGGTCGGTTGACGTGGCGCATTCAGGAAAAGCCGAACTGGATCAAGCTGACGCCGGAAAGCGGGCGGCTGAATCTTCAGATATCGGAAGTGAAAGTTTCGGTCATCGATTCATTGGCACCCCAAGTTGGCAACAACTTTGGATTGGTGCGGTTGATTTCGGAAGGCGGAGTTGCAGGCTTCAGTGTCACGGCGCAGATCGCCGCACGACCGATCGCGTCATTGCGCTCGAACGCGGTCACATTCGCTGCCGAACGCGATACCGTGAGCACGTGGTTGCGCAGCACCGGCACCGGGCCGCTAACCTGGAGCGCACAATCCTCGGTGAGCTGGCTGCGCGTGGCGCCAGCCAACGGCACATTGCAGTCCGGCGACAGCGTGCGCCTGCTGCTGACGGCGAATCGCGAACCCTTGCCGGTGGGTACGGCCACTGGATCGGTCGTGATTACGTCGAACTCGGCGACGGGTAATCTCACGCTGAACGCGAGTGTATCGGTGGCGGCGATCGCCGGTGTGCGCGTTACCGAAGCGAGGCTCGCCTATCCAGTGCCGGTTACGCAGGAGTCGTTCTACGTCGTCAACTCAGGCAAGGCGCCACTGATATGGAACATTCAGTCGTCGCAGGGATTCCTGACCGCGACACCCTCGAGCGGAACCACGCAGCCGCGTGACAGCGCGCTTGTCACGGTCGCCGTAGATCGCGCCACTGCGACCAACAACACGGCTACGCTTACTGTCAAATCGAACGCGCCGACAGGCGATGTTCTGATCGAAGCGGCTATCGGACTGAGTGCGGTAAATACGAACGTGCCGGTGACTCTCGATCACCGGGTCGTGGATGCTGAATTCTCAGCTGCCACAGGCGTGATCGTGACCGTGTCGGCCGCGCCATCGCCACGCCTGAACATCATAGATCCGGAACTCGGTTTGACACAAAGCGTCGCACTGACGCGCGCGCCGACCGCGGTTTCGGTTGCGCCGAGTGGCCGTTATGCGGCTGTCGGTCATGATGCTGCCGTATCGTACGTCAATCTGATCTTGCGACAAGTAGAGCGCGTATATGTCACGACCACAGACGCGGTCGACGTGATCCTTGGCGACCGCGGCTGGATGTACGTATTGCCGCGGCGCGATCAGTGGGAAAACGTCTATTCAATCAACTTGTCGACAGGTGTGCAGGAGACGAGCGGGACCATTTACGCCGGAACAGTTGGCAAGCTGCATCCCAGCGGTGATTTCATCTACCTCGCCGACCGCGGATTGTCACCTTCCGACATCGAAAAGTTCGACTTGCGGGCCGGCAGGGCGGTGGCGATGTATGATTCGCCCTATCACGGCGACTATCCGTTCAGCGGTGATTTGTGGTTCCTGGAGGATGGCTCGCGCCTGATTGCGCGCAGCAACCATGTCTTCCGTGTCTCGGAAGCGCGCAACGAGGACCTTACGTATGCCGGCAAGCTGAGCGGCATCGGAACCGTGCTGAATGCAACGCATTCGGCAGAGACGCGCCGCATCTACGCGTTTGAATCTCCAGGTTTCGTTGGTCCAGCGTCTCCGGACCTATGGGTGTTTGATTCCGAGTTTTTGGGAATGCGTAATCGTGTCCCATTGCCGAAGTTCTCAGCCAACATCACATCCTACGGGCAATTTGTGTTCGTGAATGACAAGGGAACGCGTCTCTATATGCTCGTGAAGGCAGACGCGAGCGGCGGGTTGGCAAATGACTGGGCGTACGTGATTCTGAATACCACGACTGTGAACGGTCAATAAGCACCGCGCGCAGAGCCCGGCCGCGCCGGGCTCCTTGAGCATGCTGGAGGGGCGCCACAAGATCTGATGCTCCAGATGAGGGCAATAAGCAGGGAACCAGTCACACAGGCCGGCCGCCTCATAATCGGTTGAAGCTCGCAGCGCACGAAACGGGTTGTTTGATCATCCTGGGCGGTGGGCTGGAGGGAAAGGACGTGATAACTCGGTTCATCGAGCTTGCACGCGGGCCTGACGCATTGATCGTCATCATTCCGACGGCCGGCGGCTGATAGTCTCTTCGAGAGGTCGGTTGAGTACACGGTGCTACGGCAATTTGGAGCGCGAAACCTGTCGATCCTCCATACACGGAGTCGCGACACCGCCAACACAGCCGAGTTCGTTGCATCATTTACGACGGGCAGGCGGTGTGTGGATCGGAGGCGGCCGCCAGCCGCGGCTGGTCGATGCATATCTGCATACGCGTACTATTGCCGAGTTGCACGCGCTCCTAGACCGCGGAGGCGTGATCGGCGGAACGTCGGCGGGCGCATCCATTCAGAGCAGCTACAGGGTGCGTGGCGCGCCTGGTGGGAGCAGTCGCATGATGGCCCCGGGGTATGAGGAGGGGTTTGGATTTCTGCGAGATGCAGCGGTTGATCAGCATCTGCTGGTGAGAAATCGCCAGGACGACATGTTGAAGGTCGTCGAGCGCTACCCGACGCTGCTCGACATAGGCCTGGATGAAGGCGCCGCAATCATCGTAACGGGCGATCGTGCGCAGGTAGTCGGACGCAGCAACGTCGCGTTTTATAACGCCGCGGACCGCGGCTCTGACCTCTATTATTTTCTACAGAGCGGAGATGTCTTCGATCTCCGGGAGCGTCGCACCCAAAGCGGCACACGTCTGTCACCCGCACAAGTGCTCGGACCGTACGCCAGGTTTCGTCATTGGCTTGTGCGACTACGCAAACGTTAAGTGAATATCGTATCTACGCTGTGTATCGCGCCTTGACAAGCACGCAGCTCGACAACTGAAATGTTAGGCCGCCCAAGTAACACAAGGAGACATCGTGATCAACTTGCGCAGATGCTTCTGGAGTTTTCTTGCTCTCGTCACGTGGCCCGTCCCGGTCTTCGCTCAGACCTCGGATTCGGTCCGGAACACCGGCGTGTCAGGTTTGTGGATACTCGCGAATTTGAGTTACGCCGGCATGCGCGCGCAGAATCACCCCGGGAGCGGTTGGCGGATCCTCGCATTCATCTTTGGGTTCCCAGGCACGCTTCTGACCTTCTTCCTTGTGGAAGAAGGCAACGAACGAGCTTATGGCGTAGACCTTCCACGA
>Ga0255338_1005850_pt1 | contig 10945 bp, 10 predicted proteins | sample MeOH1_35cm_T4_19_FD_203715 | JGI IMG/M metagenome (GOLD analysis project Ga0255338, IMG submission 203715) | Sandy soil microbial communities from University of British Columbia, Vancouver, Canada - MeOH1_35cm_T4_195 | ecosystem: Engineered > Artificial ecosystem > Sand microcosm > Unclassified ... | reverse complement strand
TTTGGGTCCCGGCCGCTCTTTTCGCCGGATCCCGAGGGGGTGTCGCCCCATCCGGCGCGCCTTTTTTGCCTACTTTTTTGGCAAGACAAAAAAGTAGGTCGCCTCCCCGCAGGGGAGGTGAAACTGCCTTTGACTTTAATCTTTTGACTTCGACGTTAAGCTTTTGACTTCGACGTTAAGCCGCAGCCCGCAAGCGCCAGCGGCGCCGGAAGCAAACCAATTGCAGCCCTGCATAGCAACACACCAACCCACTCACTCCGCAATCAAATACTTGCCACGCAACTCAGCGACATCACAGTTGTGCCCCTCCCCACCACGATCCACCACCAGAAACCGCGCCGGACCCCGCGTAACGATCAACGAGTGATGCCAGACGCCTCGCTTGTAGTTCACGCCTTGCCGGCCATTGGTGACAAAGGCGCGGATAGCCGACTCGTCGAGCTGGCCGCCGCCCGGCGCCACGACGGCGAGGAAGGCGGTTTCGTCCAATGGCACGAAGGCCTGGCTGCCCAGCGGATGCCGTTCCATCGACGCGATGGCGAGCGGCAGGGCATAGGGCTGCGCGTCGAAGAAGTTGATCAGCGCACGGCCGTCCTGCGCGCCGACGTCGATCCCGGCGAGGTCGTGATAGCGCAGCGTCATGCCGCCATTGATGACCATCGGCGCGTGCCCTTCGCTTTCGATGACGTCGCCAAAGGGGGCGAAGGCAGCCGCGGTCAGCGGCTCGACTCGCAAGGGCACCGGCGCGTGGGCGGGTGTTGGGCGCACGATCGCCGTCTCGTCGGGAGCAGACACGTTTTTCCTCTTGGTCAGGGTGATGGGGACGCCGTGAAAGGCGGCTTTCCGATTGGGTTGTCCAACTGGTAATACCAGTAAGGCTAGTATCGCGTCAGCCCGACCTCGCGTCAAGGCACTTAAATTCCGGGTTTACGCTGCTTTTCCACAGCACAATGCGGACGTATTCTTCGCCATCCATTAGAAATCATACTGGTAATACCAGTTAAGCGAAGTGCCACGCCACCCGAGGAGGAAACTGCTGTGTCCCTGACCACCGCCCCATCGCTAGCCCCCGAGCCGGCCGCCGCCAATGCGGCGGCGCAGGAAAACGCCGTCTACCGCAAGGTCGCATGGCGCCTGTTGCCTTTCCTGATGCTTTGCTATGTCGTGGCCTACCTGGACCGCGTCAATGTGGGGTTTGCCAAGCTGCACATGCTGGGCGACCTGCGGTTCAGCGAGTCCGCCTACGGGCTGGGCGCCGGGCTGTTCTTCATCGGGTACTTCTTCTTCGAAGTGCCGAGCAATATCCTGATGCACCGGATCGGCGCCAAGGCCACCATCTCGCGCATCATGATCATGTGGAGCCTGATCTCGGCGGCGATGGTGTTCGTGCAGACCACCACGCAGTTCTATGTGCTGCGTTTCCTGCTTGGCGCGGCCGAGGCCGGCTTCTATCCCGGCATGATCCTGTACCTGACCTACTGGTTCCCGTCGCACCGCCGCGCCCGCATGGTGGCGTTGTTCATGTGCGCCATCCCGGTCTCGGGTATTTTCGGCGGCCCGCTCTCGGGGTTCATCATGGAGTCGATGCAGGGCGTCGCGGGGCTGCGCGGCTGGCAGTGGATGTTCCTGATCGAAGCGCTGCCTTCCTTGCTGGTCGGCTTCGCGGTGCTGGCCTATCTCGATAACAATATTCGTTCGGCACGCTGGCTGACGCAATCCGAGAAGGAACTGCTGGAGCGCAATATCGCCAGCGAGGACGCGGCGAAGGGTGGCCATATGACCATGCGGCAGCTTTTTTCGGACAGCCGCATCATCAAGATGGCCTGCATCTGCTTCTGCACGGTGATGGGGCAGTACGGGCTGACCTTCTGGCTGCCGTCGCTGATCCGGCAGTCCGGCGTGACCGGCGCGCTGAATATCGGCTTGCTGACCGCCATTCCGTTTTCCGTCGCGGTGTGTTCGATGATCCTGGTCAGCCGCAGCTCCGACCGCATGCGCGAACGCCGCTGGCACCTGATCGTGCCATTCTGCTGCGGCGCCGCCGGGCTGGCGCTGAGCGCGGTCTTCAGCGACAACGTGGCGCTGTCGCTCGCGGCCCTGGCGCTGGCGGCCGGCGGCAGCCTGGCCACCTCGCCGCTGTTCTGGAGCCTGCCCACCGCGCTGTTGTCCGGCGCAGGGGCCGCTGCTGGTATCGCCATGATCAACTCGTTCGCCAACCTGGCCGGCTTTGTCAGCCCTTACATGATCGGCCTGATCAAGGATGCGACGCAGAGCACCAACCTGGCGATGTTCGTGCTGGCCGGCGTGCTGCTCTGTGGCGCGGCGCTCACCTATACCGTCCCTGCGCGGCTGGTGAACAAGTAAGGAACGGCATGGCCCGGTCCATGCCGCTGGCCACAGCGCTTTGCACAGGCATGGGCGGGCTGGCAGATCGAGCCTTTGCGTGACGCAATGGCTCCGGTCTGCATGGCACAGGCGGCGCTCCGGGCAAGGCGCGGCGGCGCCGCGCCATCACAAGGCGAACCGGCCGCGCGATCAGAAGCCCGGAGCCGGGTTTTCCGGAATCTGGTTGCGCAGGCTCAGGTTCATCACATTCCAGCCGCGAATCGCTGCAATGGCGTAGGACAGCTCGGCGATCTCGTTCTCGCTGAAATGCTCGCGCAATTCGGGATAGACGGCATCCGTGTCGTCGCGGTGCGGCAGCGCGTTGACGGCTTCCGCCCAGGCCAGCGCGGCGCGCTCGCGAGTGCTGAAGAACGGTGCCTCGCGCCAGCCGGCGATGGCATTCAGGTGGCGCGGTTCCGCGCCCTGCTTGATCAGGTCGCGCCAATGCATGTCGATGCAGACGCCGCAGCCATTGATCTGCGAGACGCGCAGGTTCACCATCTCCACCAGGCGGGGCCCTAGCGAGCTTTGCTTGACGGAGGCGGAGAAATTGATCATCGCCTTCAGGTTGGCCGGGGCGAGCTGGAAAAAGTTGATACGTGCAGCAGTCATGATTTTTGCCTTTCAATCCGTTTCGACGGGTCCGGCAGGCGCCCTGCGCGCCTGCCATGACCGTAAGACGGCGGCGGCAACCGGTTTGTGACAGCGGCTGCGATTTTTTTTGCTTTACATCTTCTCCGGTTCTCTTCGCGCCCGGTGTTACCCCCGCGCGGTGCCAGTCGTTCGCCTGGATGTCACAAAACGCATTGCCGGAACGTCTGGGGGTGATCTTCTCGCATATGACTTATGGATTCCGCCGAACCTTTCACCGCACTGAAGCCCCGTCTTTTCGGGATTGCCTATCGCATGCTGGGTACCCGTTCCGACGCCGAGGACGTGGTCCAGGACGCCTGGCTGCGCTGGCACGAGGCAGACCAGGCCGAGCTGCGCTCTGCGGAAGCGTGGCTGGTCACGGTCACGACGCGGCTCGCGATCGACCGCCTGCGCGCGCGCAAGAGCGAGCAGGAGAAATACATCGGCTGGTGGCTCCCCGAGCCGCTGGTCGAGTCGCATGAGGACACGCCGGAGGCGGCGGCGGAGTTGGCAAGCGATGTGTCGGTGGCGTTCCTTTGGGTGCTGGAACGCCTCTCGCCCGACGAGCGCGCGGCGTTCCTGCTGCGGCAGGCATTCGATCTGGAGTATGGGGAAATCGCTTCGATCCTCGGCAAGACCGAAGCGGCCTGCCGCCAGATCGTGCACCGCGCCGGTGAGCGCGTGAGGGAAGGCCGCCCGCGCTACGACGTATCGCCACAGGAGCATCGCGAACTGCTGACCCGCTTCATGCAGGCCGCAAGCACCGGCGACCGGACCGCCATGAAGACGATGCTCAGCCCGGATGCGGAGCTGATCAGCGACGGTGGCGGCAAGGTGCCGTCGTTCGGGCGTATCCTGCGCGGCGCCGCGCGTATCGCCGGCGTCTTCTGGTCGCTCGGGCACGCGGAGCCAGGCAAGGTACGCTACCGGCTGGCCCGGATCAACGGCGTGCCTGGGCTCCTTCGCTATGTGGACGGCAAGATCGAGTCGGCGCAGTCCTTCACCATCGAGGCGGGCCGCATCACCGCTGTCTATGTCGTGCGCAATCCCGACAAGCTTTCCGCGGTGCCGCCGCTGCAGGCTGTCACGGACCAGGGGGAGGCGATGCGCAATCCTGCGAACAATCCTGCGAAAACAGGGTAATTACTGCCTTTGGCTATCAGCCTTTCGGTCTTTGATCCTGACGTCAGGCGCTTGTGGTTGCCGTTAGATCTCCAGGTAGCGGTCGAGTACAATTTGCCGTCGATCCGGCGCCAGCGCTGGCGCCCGCGGCAGTTTCCCTTGCCCTTTGCCATAAACACCATCCAGCGCAGGAGTTTCCATCACCGCCATGGTCACAGCCACCGCCATCTCCGCCAACGCCGCGACCCTCATCCGCGAGTGGATCGAAGGCGGCAAGTATCCGGCCGGCTCGCTGTTGCCCTCACAACGCGACCTGGCCGAGCAGCTCGGCATCAGCCGCACCTCGCTGCGGGAGGCGCTGTCCACCCTGCAGGGCCTGGGGCTGGTGGTCTCGCGACCCGGTAAAGGCGTGTACGTGGCCGCCGATGCCGCCGACGGCGCGCCGCCGCAGTGGCGTTTCTCGAAATCGCATTCGCTGACCGATATCTACCAGCTGCGCTTCGCGCTGGAAAGCTTTACCGTGGGGCTGGCCGCGGCGGCGCTGTTGCCGGAAGATATCGGCGCCCTGCGCGAGAACGCCGAAGCCATGCGGGCGTGCATCGATGCGTCCGACTTTACCCAGGCCGCCCGGCTGGATTTCGAATTCCATATGCGCATCATTGCCATCGCCGGCAACCGCGCAATTGCCGATATCCTGCGCAACAGCACCGACGTCATGCAGGAAAGCCAGCGCCTGCCGTTCTACCAGCGCGGCAGCCGCCACGCCACCTACACCGAGCACTGCGCCATCATCGACGCCCTGGCGGCGGGCGACGCCAGCCTCGCGCAGCGCGCCATGTCCGATCACATCGTGCGGGCCGCCCAGCGCGCCGGCGTGCATTTTCCCGCCGGTAGCCGGGCGGATGGCGGGATGGCGCCGGAGCAGCGTCCCGCCTGAATGCCACTGGAAGGCGGCATCTGGCAATTCCCCTAAAGTTTCTCCGCGCGTCGCCGTTATTCAGACGACGAGGCAGGCGAAGTCTACTAAAAAGGGGAGATGCAGCAATGATGGCACTGGCCAACCTGAGCACCCGTATGCGCCTTGGCGCTGGTTTCGCGGTGGTGTTGATATTGATGGCGGCTGCGATCGCGATTGGGCTCAATGCCCCGCCGGACGCGGCGGCCGGGAATGTCGGGCAGGGCGCCGGCTCCGCCCGCGCCTGGATGTTCGGGCTCTGGCTGGCCGCGCTGCTGGTCGGCGCCGCCTGTACCCACGGCATTGCGCGCAGCATCGAGCAACCGCTGGGCGAGGCCGTCTTTATCGCCGAAACCGTGGCCTCCGGCGACCTCAGCAAGGAATTCGAAACCGAGCGCCAGGGCGAGTTCGGCCGTCTGCTGCGCGGCATGGGCGAGATGGAAGACATGCTCACCGACCTGGTGAGCCGGATCAAGGACTCGACGGATTCGATCACGGACGCCTCGAAGCAGATCGCGGCCGGCAATACCGACCTGTCCCAGCGCACCGAGGAACAGGCTGCGGCGCTGCAGGAAACCGCGTCGAGCATGGGCGAGCTGACGGCCATGGTCAAACAGAATACCGAGCGCGCGCACGCGGCCAATGAACTGGCGGCCAATGCCTCGGATATCGCGCAACGAGGCGGCACCGTGGTCGGCGAGGTGGTGGACACCATGCAGGCGATCAGCGCCAGCTCCAAGAAGGTGGTCGACATCATCGATGTGATCGAAGGCATCGCGTTCCAGACCAATATCCTGGCGCTCAACGCCGCCGTGGAAGCGGCGCGCGCGGGCGAGCAGGGGCGGGGCTTTGCGGTGGTGGCGGGCGAGGTACGTACCCTGGCGCAGCGCAGCGCCGCGGCGGCCAAGGAAATCCGCGGGCTGATCGGCGACTCCGCGGAGCAGGTGCGCAACGGCTCGGCGCGGGTGGAGCACGCTGGCCAGACGATGCGCGAGATCGTGACCGCCTCCCGGCAGGTCACCACCATCCTCGGCGAGATCGCGGTGGCGTCGGGGCAGCAGAGCGATGGCATCGAACAGGTCAATCAAGCCGTGATGCAAATGGACGCGGTGACGCAGCAGAACGCCGCGCTGGTGGAGCAGGCCGCTGCTGCCTCGTCGGCCCTGGCGGACCAGGCCCACCAGTTGCAGGCCGCGGTGGACGAGTTCAAGCTGGACGCCACGCCAGACGACATGGCGCCCGCGCAAGCCCGTTTTGCCGGCGTGCTACGGGGCGCACACGCGTAGGCAAGGCCGTTGTAGTGTTTGCTGCGCGTGGAGCGGGGGTGCAGGGCATGTTCGTGTCTTCCCGCCACCTCCCGCAGCCTCCCGCAGCCTTCCGCCACGCTCCGGTGATGACGCCTCAGGCGTCATTTTTTGTGATGCCGGCGCTCCTTTGTGTTTCCATCCTGGCAGAAATCTTTACATTCCCGGCAGGTATTTCCCCGTTTCGCTTTTCCGCGGCCCTTCTGCAGCCCTTCTGCAACCTGTCCCTGCAGGCCTGCGCACGGCTGGCGGGCGCCGGTTCCGGCGCTTGCCGTCCCCATCCGTCCCCATAGCCACTATCCTTAATCCGGGCATTGAAGTTGCGGGCCCCTGTTTCGCGACACACCGGTCGCGTGGGCTGCCCGTGGCATCGCCCGGTAGGAGATGACCTGTCAGGGCCATTGCGGCCAATAAAAAGGAGTGCTCAATGAAGAAAACCATGAGAAGCAGACTGCTGCCGGGCGTATTGCTTGCCGGCGGGTTCCTGGTCTCGGCCTCTTGTTTTGCGCAGCCGGCCTCCGGCACCGGCGGTGGGTATCAATACCAGTCGCCGTCATCCAAGGATGCGAGCATGGCTCCGGCCGGCAACAACACGCGCAGCGTGCCGGGCCAATGGAAAAAGGGCGACAAGCTTCCCGCCGAGTACCGCGATCGTCAATATGTGGTGGATGACTGGCGTCAGTACAACTTGCCGCAGCCAACCAAAGGCCGTCACTGGGTCGGGGTGGGCGCGAACTTCTACCTCGTTGCGCCCAATGGCTCGATCGCCGAGGTAGGCGGCGGCAGCTAGGGTGTTTCTGCCGGCGATTTTGCCCGCCTGACCCAGGGCATCCGTGCAGGGCGCATGCGCCACCGATCCTCAGCGTTCATGACTACGCGCAATGTCCATGTAATCGCCGTCGTCTAAACTCAATCGGGATACAGGCCAGGAGCCGGCCAGGACGGCGGCTGCTGGTGCGAGCCATGCGAGCCTCGAGCCAACGTGTCCGACACTTTGTTTCCTTGCTGTGATGTGGCTGCGTCCGGGCCGGTATCCGGCGCGCGCCTTCATGGGCGCGCCGATGGCTGGGGCGGGCGCCTTGCGTTGTTGCGCGCGGCGCGGGCCCCGCCCAGTTTGTCCCCCACAAAAAGGATAGAAAGATGTCAACTCGTCGTCATTTCCTGAAAGGCATTCCCATTATTGCGGCCGCAGGCGCCCTGGGTGTTTCCCTGGCGTCCCGGGCGCAGGGCGGCGGCCCGATGGTCGATGAAAAAGACCCGCAGGCGGTCGGCCTTGGCTACAAGGCGGATACCACCAAAGTCGATAAAGCCAAATATCCCAAGCATGACGCCACCCAGCACTGCGGCAACTGCCAGCTCTTCCAGGGCAAGGCGACCGATGCCAGCGGCGGCTGCCCGCTCTTCGCGGGCAAGCAGGTTGCCACCAAAGGCTGGTGCAGCGCCTGGGTAAAGAAGGCTTGATAGCGGCCTGATACGGTGAAAGCGGCGGGCGCGCGGTCTGGGTGCGTCCGCCGCTTTCTTTTGTCCAGGCGTGCGTCTGCGTGTCCGGTCAAGCGGACATCCAAGCGTACATCCAAGCGTACATCCAAGCGGCCATTCGCGCGGCTGTTCAAGCGCCCATTTATCCGTCGATCGGCCACTTGGGACGGCGCGCGCGGCGATAGGGCAGTGCGCTCAGGTTGAGCGATACCGAGCCCGGTGCGTCCGCATAGATGACATGGCGGGCGATCCGCGAGAACGCGGTGTGGAAGTGCTGCGCGGACTTGACCACGATCAGCGTCTTGTCCTCCAGCCGGCAGCCAAGCTGCGTGAACACATCGGTATCCAGCGCCTGGGCGCGCAGCGTGATCAGCACGATCTCGATGCCCTCCGCTTCCACCAGCGCCGCGTTTCCCACCGCGGCCGGCGCCCCTGACAGCCCTGTCATGACCATGTCCGGGACCAGCGCCTTCACGGTGCACACCAGGTCGATGGGCGCTCCCGACATCTGGCTGACCTTGCCGCCGATGCGCAGCGGCAGGCGCGCGCCCACGCCGGCGCTAAAGGCAATGCGCACGGCGACGGGATCCCACAGGGGGCCCACCGCCACGTTGCCGACTCCGCGCTGGCGCAGGCGATGCAGCATGAACGTGGCATCTCCCGCGGCACCGCCGCCGGGGTTGTCGGCCGCGTCCGCGATGACTACGGGCGCGTCGCCGTACGCCAGCGCCTGGTCGATGGCCTCGTCCGGCCCGGGGCAGGCTGGCGTCAGTTGCTCTCGCATGCCAATCAGCTCGTCGGCGAGGCGCCGCGCCAGCCGTTGCGCGGCACCCGCGTCGCCGTCCGCGTACACCAGCAGCCTGGTGCCCATTTCGGGCACATCGCCCCACGGGAAACCATGCGCCACGGAGATGGACAGGATACCGTCGCGGCCCTCCAGCGCCATCAACCGGTCGACATAGCTCCTGGCCGGCTCCTGGTTGGTCCGGATGGTGACGACCATCTCGCAGTCCACCACCGCCGCCACGGGGGTGATGCGTCCCTCGGCCTGTGCCGCGCAAAAATCCACCAGCTCCAGCGCGCGCTCGCGGATATCGGTGTGCGGATATTCCTTGTAGGCCACCAGCATGTCAGCGTTCGCCACCATGGCATCGGACAGATGGCAATGCGGATCCAGTTCGGCGCCGACCACCACGCCGGGGCCCGCCAGCGCACGCACGCGGGCCAGCAGGTCGCCCTCGCAATCCTCATAGCCATCGGCCACCATGGCGCCATGCAGCCCCAGCACCACCATATCGACGGGGAGCGCCCGGCGCAGGTCGCCAAGCAGTTCGTCGCGCAGCGTTTCATAGGCATGGCGCGTGGTGATGCCGCCCGGCTGCGCGCCGGCGGCCATGCCCTCGATCACAGCCCAGCCGCGCTCGCGGCCACGCTGGCGGGCGGCCCACAGTGGCCCGCTGAATACGGTCATCTCCGGCGGATGCGTGCCGGCGGGATAGTAACCCCGGTCGACGAAAGCATCCAGCGAGGTGGGCAGGGGGGCGAAAGTATTGGTCTCGGTAGCCAGCGACCCGGTAAAAACACGCATGATCCGCCGGCCTAGTCCGCGGTGGCGCCGGAGGCCTTGACCACCGCGCCCCACTTGGTGATTTCCGCCGCGACGTGCTGGCGCAGCGCTTCCGGCGTACCGCCGCCCGGCGTGGCCACCATGGCAGCGAGCTTATCCCGCGTATCCTTCTCGCCCATGATCGCGTTGACCTCCTTGTTCAGCGTATCGACGATACCCGCCGGCGTGCCGGTGGGCACGAACAAGGCGTACCACGACGTGACCTCATACCCCTTGAGCCCGCTTGCATCGACGGTGGGGATCTCCGGCGCGAACGGTTGCGGGCTCGCGCTGGTGACGGCCAGCGCGCGCAGCTTTCCGCTCTTGATCAGCGGGATGACGGACGGCGCCGTATCGAACATCACCTGCACCTGGCCCGCCATCAGGTCCGTCAGCGCCGGTGCGCTGCCCTTGTACTGCACGTGCTCCATCTGGATGCCCGCCATGGTCTTGAACAACTCAGCCGACAAACGCGTCGACGAACCCGCGCCGGACGAAGCGAAGAACACCCCCTTCGGGTGCGCCTTGGCATAGCTGATGAACTCCGCCACCGTGGTCGCCGGCACCGAGGGATTCACCGCCATGATATTGGGGAAGCGCGTGAGCAGCACCACCGGCGCGAAATCCTTCTGGAAGTCGAAGGGCAGCTTCTTGTACAGCGAGACATTGATGGTGCTGGCATTGGAACCCAGCAGGATCGTGTAGCCATCGTTGGGCGCGCGCGCCACGCCGGCCGCCGCGATATTACTGGCAGCACCGGGCCGGTTCTCCACGACAAAGCTCTGTCCCAGCCTCTCCGACAGCCGGTTAGCCACCAGCCTGGCCACGGCATCGGACGAACCGCCGGGCGCATAGCCGACCACGATCTTGACGGGCTTGGCCGGATACGAAGGATCCTGTGGCGCGGCGGCTGCGTGGTGGCAGATCACGCCCAGGGTTGCGGCTGCCAGGATTGAAGCGAAGGGTTTCATGCTTGTTTGCTCGAAAGGGGATCATGGTCTGGCATGGCAATCGAAATCAGCGCGCTGTATCGACTGGCAACCGGGCGAATTTGCCGCAGGCACATTATTCGCAATTCCAGCCCCCCGAATCAATGTAAGCTTGGCGGAATTTTGTTGCCTATTTGGCAACGGTTCTTCCCCTTCACCCAAAGATTGGGCAAGGGAAAAACATGCATCACCAGCCGAGGCTAGCGAGCGAAGAAAGGAGACAGGAGACAGGAGACAGAGTTTGAGACCCCGAAAAGCCGAGGAATTTCAAGGACACGCGCTGTGGTCAGGTCACCGATTCGGTGTAGCCGTGTGGAGCGCCCCCAAGGGCGGGCCACACCCCAACGCGATGCGAAGCGAGCCGTGAAGGTGTACCAGGCCGTATGGGGCGCCTCGGGATCCGGCGAAAAGAGCGGAAAAGAGGGACCCATGTTTGAGTATCGCCTTAAGGCGATGCGAGTTTGGGTCCCGG
>Ga0255338_1005849_pt1 | contig 10946 bp, 10 predicted proteins | sample MeOH1_35cm_T4_19_FD_203715 | JGI IMG/M metagenome (GOLD analysis project Ga0255338, IMG submission 203715) | Sandy soil microbial communities from University of British Columbia, Vancouver, Canada - MeOH1_35cm_T4_195 | ecosystem: Engineered > Artificial ecosystem > Sand microcosm > Unclassified ... | reverse complement strand
CGAGTCGCTGCGCGGCCAGGGTGCCCGGGTGATCGTCACCGAGATCGACCCGATCTGCGCGCTTCAGGCCTCGATGGACGGCTACCAGGTCGACACCCTGGAGAACGCCCTCCCGTACGCCGACATCATCATCACCGCGACCGGCAACAAGGACGTCGTGACCGTCGACCACATGTTGTCGATGAAGCACAACGCCATCGTCGGCAACATCGGTCACTTCGACAACGAGATCGACATGGCCGGCCTCGAGGCGCCGGGTGTCGCCGAGCGGAACAACATCAAGCCGCAGGTCGACGTCTGGACCTTCCCGGGCGGCAACGCGATCATCGTGCTGTCCGAGGGCCGGCTGATGAACCTCGGCAACGCGACCGGCCACCCGTCGTTCGTGATGTCGAACTCCTTCACCAACCAGGTGCTGGCGCAGATCGAGATCTTCACCAAGACCGAGGACTACCCGGTCGGTGTCTACGTGCTGCCCAAGCACCTCGACGAGGAGGTCGCCCGGCTGCACCTGGACGCCCTCGGGGTGAACCTCACGACGCTCTCCGACGAGCAGGCGAGCTACCTCGGCCTGCCGGTCGAGGGTCCCTACAAGTCCGATCACTACCGATACTGATCCGTTGACGCCTCCGGACCAGGTCGGGCGGGCCCGCATCCTCGTCGTCGACGACGACGCGGCCCTCGCGGAGATGCTGACACTCGTCCTGCAGAACGAAGGGCTCCAGAGCCGGATCGTTTCTCGCGGGGACGAGGCGCTGTCGGTGTTCCGCGACTACAAGCCTGACCTGGTCCTGCTCGACCTGATGCTCCCGGGCATCGACGGGATCGAGGTCTGCCGGCAGATCCGCGCCGAGTCCGGCGTACCGATCGTGATGCTGACGGCGAAGAGCGACACCGTCGACGTGGTCGTCGGCCTCGAGTCCGGGGCCGACGACTACATCGCCAAGCCGTTCAAGCCCAAGGAGCTGATCGCCCGGATCCGGGCCCGGATGCGGCACTTCGAGCCGCCGGCGCCCGAGGTGATCGCGGTGGCCGACCTGAGCATCGACGTGGCCGGGCACAGCGTGACCCGGGCGGGCCGGCCGATCCAGCTCACCCCACTGGAGTTCGACCTCCTCGTCTGCCTTGCCCGGCGGCCGTGGCAGGTGTTCACTCGCGAGATGCTGCTCGAGCAGGTCTGGGGATACCGGCACGCCGCCGACACCCGACTGGTCAACGTGCACGTCCAGCGGCTGCGCGCGAAGGTCGAGCACGACCCGGAGCACCCGGCGATCGTGGTGACGGTGCGCGGTGTCGGCTACAAGGCCGGTGTGGCGGGGCACGAGGACGGCCCGACCGAGGCTCCGGCCCAGCGTCCCGCCCAGGATCCGGCGCAGGACGGGACGGGTGACGAGTCCGTCCCCAGCTGACCCGTCCCCGGTCGGCTCCTCGACACCGGCCTGGCACCGCGTCCGCCGGGCGGTGGGCGACGCGCTCACCTACTGGCGGCGGTCCATCCGGACCCGGGTGGTGGTCACCATCGTGCTGCTCGGTGCCGTGGTCGCCGGGTCGGTGGGCTGGCTGCTGGTCCGGCAGATCTCCGACGGGCTCGTCGAGAGCCGGGCGAACGCGTCGCGGGCCGAGGCGGTCAGCCAGACCGCGTCGGCGCGCGAGCTGCTCGGCTCCGCCGGCAGCTCCGACTTCGACCCCGCGACCCAGCTGCGCCAGCTGGTCGAGACCCTCGTTGCCCGCGGCAACCTGCGCGGGTACTCCGTCGTCGTGATGGGACCGATCGGCTCCGCCGCGGGCGGCAGCCCCGCGACCGGGATCCGGACGACCCCCGGCATCTCGGCCGCCAGCGTGCCCGGCCGGTTGCAGCGGGTCGTCGCCAAGCGGACCTCCGGCACCTCGTGGACGTACACCCGCCTGCGCCGGCTCTCCGACGAGCCCGGCGAGGGCACCCCGGCCGTGGTGGTCGGGTCCCGGATCGTGCTGCCGTCCGACGGCGGCACGTACGCGCTGTACTACTTGTTCCCGATGAACCAGGAGGAGCGCACGCTGAACCTCGTCCGCCGCTCCCTGCTGACGTCGGGCGCGCTGCTGCTGCTGCTCACGGCCGGGATCGTGCTCCTGGTCACGCGCCAGGTGATCACCCCGGTCCGGCTCGCCCGCCGGGTCGCGGAGCGGATCGCGTCGGGGCGACTGGAGGAGCGGATGCACGTCCACGGCGAGGACGACATCGCGCGCCTGGCCACCTCGTTCAACCAGATGACCGACGCCCTCCAGCAGCAGATCCGCCAGCTCGTCGAGCTGTCCCGCGCGCAGCGGCAGTTCGTTTCCGACGTGTCCCACGAGCTGCGGACGCCGCTGACCACCGTGCGCATGGCCGGCGACGTGCTGCACGACTCGCGCGGGACGTTCGAGCCGGTCGCCGCACGCGCGGCCGAGCTGCTCCAGAAGGAGCTCGACCGGTTCGAGAACCTCCTCGCCGACCTCCTCGAGATCAGCCGGTTCGACGCCGGTGCGGCGGGCCTCGAGCTGGCCGAGGTGAACGTCGTCGACGTCGCCCACCGGGTCGTCGACCAGTCGGCGGTCCTCGCGCGGCAGCGCGGGGTCCGCCTCGTCCTGGACGCACCCACGCCCTGCGTCGCCGAGGTGGACGAGCGCCGGATCGAGCGGGTGCTGCGCAACCTCGTCGCCAACGCGATCGACCACGCCAACCTCCGCGGCGACGCCCGGGTCGTGGTCCGCGTCGGCGGTGACCCGCACGCAGTGGCCGTCACCGTCCGGGACTACGGTGTCGGGCTCCAGCCGGGGCAGTCCGCGATGGTGTTCAACCGGTTCTGGCGGGCCGACCCGGCGCGGGCCCGGTCGACCGGAGGGACCGGGCTCGGCCTGGCGATCTCCCTGGAGGACGCCCAGCTCCACGGCGGCTGGCTGCAGGTCTGGGGCGCTCCCGACGCCGGCGCGCAGTTCCGGCTCACGATCCCGCGCCGGGCCGGCGACCCGCTCGCCCACAGCCCGTTGCCGCTGGTCCCGGAGGACTGGGCCGGCGACGCCTCGGGATCCCCCCACCTGGGAGGCGTGCGATGACCGCGCGGTGGCGGACGCTGGGTGTCGGCGCCCTGCTGCTCCTGGTGTGCGGCTGCTCGACGTTGCCGGTCTCCGGTGACGTGCGCACGGACCCGGCGGGCGCCGAGGAGACGACCAACCAGGCTCCCTACTTCGCGCCCGGGGGCCCGACCCAGGACGACACGCCCGAGGGGATCGTGCGGGGGTTCCTCCTCGCGATGCAGGCCAACCCGCCGAGCACGGCGGTCGCCCGCAGCTACCTGTCCGGCCGGGCCAAGGCGACCTGGCGCCCCAGCCAGGGCACGATCGTGTACGACGCCGCGACCGTGGAGACCTTCGAGGGCCAGGTCACCGCACGGCTGCGGGGCGCCCACCGGCTCTCCCCGAACGGCGTGTGGCTCGACGGCACCGACGCGACGACGACCACGGTGCCGCTGACCCTGGTCCAGGAGGCCGGGCAGTGGCGGATCGACAACCCGCCCAACGCGCTGGCCGTGCCGTCGTCGTACTTCTCCAGCCTGTTCGTGCCGTTCAACCTGTACTGGTTCGACCACACCGGCACGGTGCTGGTGCCCACGAAGGTCTACGTGCCCCGTGGGGAGGAGACCGCGACCAACCTGGTCCGGGGCCTGCTCGCCGGACCGCCGCCGGCCCAGCACGACGTCACGGTCAGCGCCTTCCCGGCCCAGGCCGCGCTCGACTTCGCGGTCGTCGTCAACGACGCCGGGATCGCCGAGGTGCCGCTCAGTGCGGCTGTGCTGCGGCTCGCGCCCGCGGACCTGAACCGGCTGGTGGTCCAGCTCGCCTGGACGCTGCGGCAGGTGCCCGGGATCGACCGGCTCCGGATCACCGTCGACGGCGCCCCGGTGCCGCTCTCCGACGGGCGCACCGACGTGAGTGTCACCGAGGGTGCCGACTACGACCCGCTGGCCTCCGCGGAACGCGGCCTGGTCGCGATCAGCGGCGGCCGGGTCGTGCGCGCCGACGGGGAGCGGCCCGTGCCGGTCGCCGGGCCGTTCGGTGAGACGGGGTTCGCGCTGCGGTCGCTGGCCTGGAACGCCCGCGACCACGTGATCGCCGCGGTCACCGACAGCGGCCGGCGCGCCTACGTCGCCCCGGAGCGCGGCTCCCGCTCGGCCGCGCGGGTCACCACCGTGCTCGACGGCGGCGTCGACGTGCTGAGGCCTGCGTTCGACCGGTTCGGTGGCCTCTGGCTGGTCGACCGGACCCGGTCCGGAGCGGTCGTCCACCTGGTCCGCAACGGCCGCGACCGGGTGATCGCGGTGGCCGGGGTGACCGGTCGCCGGATCAGCGCGTTCACCGTGACCCGCGACGGCACCGCGCTGGTCGCCGTGCTCGGCACGGGCACCAACCCCACCGTCGAGGTGAGCAACCTCGTGCGGGAGCCCACCGGCCGGGTGCAGCGGGCGCTGCCGGCGCGCACCCTGCAGGTCACGGGTGCCGACCTGGGCCCGGGCCTGGACGTCACCCAGAACGGCGCCACCTCCGTGGCGGTGCTGACCAGGGCGCCGACCGGGGCCGACCAGATCGTGTTCGTCGAGCTCGACGGCTCGCCGGGGCCGCAGCTGCCCCAGGGCGCCGGTGCGCCGGAGTCGGTCCCCGGGGCCCTCGTCGGGATCGTGACCAGCCCGGATCCGGCCCTCCCGCTGCGGGTGGTGGGTGCCGACGGGCACCTGTACATGTACGCCGACACCGGCAGCTGGGGCGAGTCCGCCCTGTCGGGCGTCGCCGCCGCGACGTACGCCCAGTAGCGGCGGTCGTCCACAGGCCGCGGCTCCGGGCCCCCGCCGGTGCCCGGCAGCGGCCACGATGGACCGGTGCCCGACGACTGGCTGGACCACTGGCGCGACGACTGGCTGGACCTGGCGCTCGGCGGCGCGTGCGTGAGCTGCGCGCGCCCGGGCCGGCTGCTCTGTGCGACGTGCGCGGCCGCGGTCCCCGGCGAGGGTCGCCGGGTGCGGCCCGACCCCTGTCCGCCCGGCCTGGCACCCGCCTTCGCGACGGCCGGGTACGCCGACCCGGTGCGCCGGATGATCCTGCTGCACAAGGAGCGCCAGGTCTACGGCCTCGCGACGCCCCTCGGCCGGCTGCTCGCCACCGCCGTCGGAGCCGGGATGGTCGCCGCCGGACGGACCGTCCTGGTGCCGGTGCCGTCCAGGCGGTCGGTGGTCCGGGAGCGCGGCCACGACCCGATGCTCCGGATCGCCCGGGTCGCTGCGGATGCACTCCGCGCCGCCGGCGCCGACGTCGAGGTCTGGCCGCTGCTGAGACAGCGCGACGTCGTCGCGGACCAGGCGGGGCTCGGGGCGGGGGAGCGGGCGGTCAACCTCGCCGACCGGATCGCGGTGCGCACCGGCCGGTTGCGGCGGCTCGCCCGGTCCGGCGTCGCGGTCTCCGCGGTCGTCTGCGACGACGTGATCACCACGGGTGCCACCGCACGGGAGGCCCAGCGGGCACTCGAGGACGTCGGCGTCCCGGTGGCCGCGATCTGCTGCGTGGCGGCGACCCGCCGACGGGTTCGGCTACCGAAATGAGGGGGGTACGGCTAACGTCTCTGTATGGAGTCCGCCCGGGTCCGTGGTTGCGTCAGGCAGGTCATGGGCCGGACACGTCTCCGGCACGGACCGGTCCGACAAGCCGATGCCAGTCGCAGGCAAAACGGCCCACGTAAGGCGTCGCTCGCGCCGAGGTTCGCCTCCAGCGGGCAGCGCCGATCACGGTGCGGCTTAGGCGTAAGTCCTGCCCGTCGCCCCTCGCCAGATGCGGGGAGTCGATGGAGAAGGCCAGTAGTGGCAGATGAGCTGCGAACGTCTCAGCAGGCGGGTGTGGGGTCGAAGACCAGGTCGGCCGGGCGGGCTCCTCTACCCATCGCAAGGTGAAGGGCTCGTGCCGGTGTAACCAAGCGGGCGGTGTCTCCGCCCCGAAAGTGGGAGGTCTGCATGGACGTTGTGGTCAGCAGTCGGCAGTGCGAGGTCTCGGAGCGGTTCCGTGAGCACGTGGAGGACAAGCTCGCCCGGCTCGAGAAGCACGACCATCGGATCATCCGGGTCGAGGTGCTGCTCGAGCGCGAGCGCAACGCCCGCCAGCCCGAGCGCCAGGTGCGGGTCGAGCTCACCGCGAAGTCGAAGGGACCGGTCCTGCGCGCGGAGGCTGCTGCCGAGGACAAGATGGCCGCCCTCGACCTTGCCCTCGACAAGATGTCCGCGCAGATGCGCCGCGCCGCCGACCGTCGCAAGGTCCACCGTGGCCAGCACGCTCCGGAGTCCGTCGCGCAGGCGATGGCGCGGACGAGCAACGGGGTCACCTCGGTCGCGGAGGGCGGCGAGATCGCCGAGCACCAGGTGGGACCGGTCGCCGTCGACGGCGACGGCCCGCTCGTCGTACGCGAGAAGACGCACCCGGCGTCCCCGATCACGCTGGAGCAGGCGCTCTACGAGATGGAGCTCGTGGGTCACGACTTCTACCTCTTCGTCGACAAGGAGAGCGAGCGGCCGTCGGTCGTCTACCGCCGTCGCGGCTACGACTACGGCGTCATCTCACTCGACCTCGACGGTGCTTGAGGCCGGCCGGTGCCGCGCAGCACGCCACACTTCGGGACGAGGCTCGGCGAAGCCGGTTGCAGCAACGCCGGATCTGTCATGATTCACAGGTGCCTGAACTGAAGTCCTCCGCGGAAGCGGTGCGCGTGGTCGTCGTCGACGACCAGGAGCTCTTCCGCCGTGGTCTGACCATGCTCCTCGGCGTGGAGCCCGACATCGAGGTGGTCGGGGAGGCCGGTGACGGCAACAGTGCGATCGAGCTCGTCCTCGAGAAGGTCCCCGACGTGGTCCTGCTCGACGTCCGGATGCCCAAGCGCAGCGGCCTCGAGGCGTGCATGCGGATCAAGGAGCAGGTGCCGTCGGCCAGGATCATCATGCTGACCGTCAGCGACGAGGAGAGCGACCTCTACGAGGCCGTCAAGAACGGCGCGTCCGGCTACCTCCTCAAGGACTCCTCGATCGACGAGGTCGCCCAGGCGGTCCGGGTCGTCGCGGAGGGCCAGTCGCTGATCAGCCCGTCGATGGCGGCCAAGCTGATCGACGAGTTCAAGGAGATCTCCCGCTCCGACCGGGAGGCGGGCAGCGCTCCGCGGCTGACCGACCGCGAGCTCGAGGTGCTGCGCCTGGTCGCCAAGGGCCTGAACAACCGCGAGGTCGCCAAGCAGCTGTTCATCAGCGAGAACACCGTCAAGAACCACGTGCGCAACATCCTCGACAAGCTCCAGCTGCACTCCCGCATGGAGGCCGTGATGTACGCCGTGCGAGAGAAGCTGCTGGATATTCCGTAGCGATGCAGTCGGAGGCTCCCTCTAGCCTCGGCTCATGCAGTCGCTGAGCCGCGCCCAGGCCCGCCGGATCGCGATCGCGGCGCAAGGCTTCCTCGACCCGCGCCACGCGACGCCCGACCTCCGCACGCTGAATCGCACGGTGCGCCGCACCGGCGTGCTGCAGATCGACTCGGTCAACGTCCTGCAGCGGGCCCACTACATGCCGCTGTTCAGCCGGATGGGTCCCTACGACACGGATCTGCTCGACCGGGCGTCGGGGCGGGCGCCGCGCCGGCTGGTGGAGTACTGGGCCCATGTCGCGGCGTTCATGCCGGTCGAGCTGTGGCCGCACATGCAGCACCGGATGCGGCACTACCGCGACGGCGGCCACCCGTGGATGGACGGTCGCAACCACGAGCTGGTCGACAACCTGCTGGCCGAGCTGCGGGAGCGGGGCCGGCGGACGTCGCGCGACCTCGACGACGGGCTGCCGCGGCGCAAGGACCACTGGGGCTGGAACTGGTCGGAGACCAAGAAGGCCCTGGAGTACCTCTTCCTGGCCGGTGAGCTCGCGATCGCCGGGCGCAACGCCCAGTTCGAGCGGCTCTACGACCTGCCCGAGCGGGTGCTCCCGAAGGCGGTGCTGGACCAGCCGGTGCCGTCCGACGAGGAGGCGCACCGCGAGCTGGTCCGCCGCGCGGCGATGTCCCACGGGGTCGCGACCGCGCGCTGCCTGCGTGACTACTACCGGATGCACACCTCGCACGCGGGTCCGGCGATCGCGTCGCTGGTCGAGGACGGCGAGCTGGTGCCGGTCCGCGTCGAGGGCTGGTCGCGGCCGGCGTACCTGCACCGGGACGCGCGGATCCCTCGGCGGATCGCTGCCCGTGCCCTGCTGAGCCCGTTCGACCCGCTGGTGTGGGAGCGGTCGCGCACGGAGGACCTGTTCGACTTCCACTACCGCATCGAGATCTACGTGCCCGAGCACAAGCGGGTGCACGGCTACTACGTGCTGCCGTTCCTGCTCGGCGACCGGATCGTCGGGCGCGTCGACCTGAAGGCCGACCGCAAGGAGGGGGTCCTGCGGGTCCACGCCGCGTACGCCGAGCCCGGTGCCCCGCCGGAGACGGCCGCCGAGCTGGCGGCCGAGCTGCGTGCGCTCGCCGGCTGGCTCGGTCTCGGCGACGTCGTGGCGGCGAATCGCGGAGACCTCAGCGCGGCGCTCCGATCGGCCCTAGGATCCCCGCAGGCCGGTTGACCCATCTCGAGGAGAACACCATGGTCCGTGCCGAGGGAACGATGCTGCTGCTCTTGCTGGCGCTCGACATCTTCTGCGTGATCGACCTGATCCAGACCCGCGAGGACGAGGTGCGCAACCTCCCCAAGATCGTGTGGCTGCTGCTCATCTTGCTGTTCCCACCGATCGGCTCGATCGCCTGGCTGGCTGCCGGGCGGCCACAGAGCGGACCGTCCCGGCGGTCGGCCCACGAGCGCGCGATGCCGCACTACCCCGAGTACGACCGGCCCGGTCGCGCTGCCGGGCTGACGGAGGACTCGGACGAGGAGTTCCTCCGCCGGGTCCGCGAGCGCGCCGAGGAGCAGCGGCGCAAGGCGGCCGAGGAGAAGAAGCGGCGCGAGCGGGACGAGCAGGACGGCGCACCGGGCGCCTGAGCCTCAGCGCCGGGAGGCGCGGTTCGGGATCAGTGCGAGCACGTGGTCGGCGGCGGTGACGGTGCCCCAGTGGGAGCGGATCTGGCGGCCGAGCTCGGCCGCTGCGCGTCGGTGCGGTCCGTCCGCCAGCAGGGTCTCGATGACCGGCCTGAGCTCCGAGGGTCTCGCCCGCTTGCGGACCACGCGGCCGGCCCCCGCACCCTCGACCTGTCGGCCGACCAGGGGCTGGTCGAGCATGGGGTGCATCGGCATCACGACGAGGGGCAGGTCGTGGGCGAGGGCTCGCATGGTGGTGGCGTGACCGCCGTGCCCGACGACCAGGGACATCTGCGGCATCAGCTCGTCGTGAGGCACGTAGCGGTGCACCTCGTGGTTGCTCGCGGTGCGCAGGTCCGCGGGATCGATGACCGGGCCGGTGGTGACGACGACGCGCGCGTCCAGGCCCGCGGTGGCGTCCAGGATGCGCTGCAGGGCATCGGCCATCTTCGAGAACCGGTAGGTGCTGAGGCTGACCAGGACAGCCGGGTCGTGCGCTCCGAGGTCGTGCGCGGCCGGGGGAGTGAGCACCGGGCCGGTCCAGATCGTGGTGTCGGAGTGGTCGGCGGCGTACCCGGGATCCAGGGCGGGGAGGGACGCCACCATCGTGAGGTCGGCCGACGCCCAGGCGCTTGCGGGCCTCAGGCCCTTGATCCGACCGACGAGCCCCATCGGCCCCTTGAGCCAGCTGCCACGCAGGTAGCCGTCGAAGAGGTGCTCGAGGGAGACGTAGGTCAGGCCGGCGTCGGCGCAGGCGCGCAGGGCGCCGATGAGCAGGCAGTCGACGACCACGACGTCCGTGGTCCGCCGGCTCGCCTCGGCGACGACGTCGCGCCCCATGGCCCGGTCGCTGAACAGCGCCAGCATCCGCGGCGGGGCGTTGGCGTCCAGTGAGGAGAACGACCTCGCGGTGGCGAAGGCCGAGAACGCGAACCCGGCGTCCTCCATCTCGGCCCGCTGGGTCTCGTGCCCGAGGAACCGGACGCCGTGCCCACGTCGACGCAGCTCCCCGGCGATGCCGAGTGCGGGCGGGACGTTGCCGCCGCCGTCCCAGGTCACGAAGAGGATCTCGGCCATCTCAGGTTTCCTTCCGCGCGGCCGTGGTCGCCAGCACGGCGGTCACGAGGGACTCGATGCGGTGCTCGGTCTGTGCCCGGGAGTGCCCGCGGTCGCGGCGCAGCAGCTTCCACGTGTAGACGTCGGTTGCCACGACGAGGAGGTCGGTGAGCTCCTCGCGCGCGGCCCTGGTCAGGGTCGCGAGCTGGGGCTCGAACACGTCCTCGACCCACCGCCGGTGCATCGCCTTGCCTGCCTCGGCGAGCTGGCGGACGTGGGCGTAGGTCGACTCCTGGGCCAGCATCAGCAGGGCGGTCTCACCCCGCTGCTCGTAGTGCTCGACGATCACGCGCACGGCGGCCGGCACGTCGCCGACCGGCGTACGACGCTCCTCGCGCACGCGCTCGTTGGCGAAGGCGACGGTCGCGTCGAAGAGCGCCGCACGGCTGCCGAAGCGGCGCAGCACGGTCTGCACACTGACTCCCGCCCGGTCGGCGATCGTCTCCAGGCCGATGTCAGTCGTGAGTCGCTCGGTCTGCAGGTCGAAGGCGGCCCGCAGGATCCGCTGCCGGGTCTGCTCGGCCTGCTCGGCCCGCGTCGTCATGGTGTAGCTGCGCTTCGTTTTCATGTCAGTCACAGTTGACGCCGAATCCTATTTGATGTCAATACCGATTCGCGCGAAATTGGAGCGGGAGCCCATTCGCTCCCGCAGGCCTCGGGTTGACCGTCTGCTGGGTAGAGTTGGCTGCCGTACCACCCCGACCTCTGTATCACTCCTTGGGAGCCTGAGAACGTGCCTGCCATC
>Ga0255338_1005848_pt1 | contig 10947 bp, 14 predicted proteins | sample MeOH1_35cm_T4_19_FD_203715 | JGI IMG/M metagenome (GOLD analysis project Ga0255338, IMG submission 203715) | Sandy soil microbial communities from University of British Columbia, Vancouver, Canada - MeOH1_35cm_T4_195 | ecosystem: Engineered > Artificial ecosystem > Sand microcosm > Unclassified ... | reverse complement strand
CGCACCGGTGACGTGATCGATGGCGGCGCTGGCGCCGACAAGATCATCGCTACCTTCGACGCCAACAGCACCGTTGCCGAGTCGAACCGCGCGCCGACCATCAGCCGTGTCGAGACCCTGGATGCCACCTTTGTGAACTCGGTTCACCTGGACGGCACCAACATCAACGATCTGGCCACCATCGACCTGCAGAAGTCCAGCGGCCGCGCCGACTTCAACAACTTCGACAACACGCTGAAGACCCTGAACATCAAGGGCGACCTGGCGCAAGGCGTCGAAGTGGACTACGACGGCGAAGGCCTGACCACCCTCGACATCAATATCGAGGGCAAGACCGGTGTGATCGGCAATGCCGGCAACCCCGCTGGCATCCGCGTGATCAACGCCGACAAGGTGTCTCTGAGCCACAATGGCACCGAGGACGTTGCGATCTACAGCGGCTTGCAAGTGGACGACTCTTTCACGGGCCGTTACACGACCGACGTGACGATCACCAACAACTCGGTTGGCAACCTGACGATCGACGCCAACAACTACACCGACAGCGCCATCCTGGACGGCAACACGGTGCAGCGCCTGACCGTCAAGTCGACCGGCCTGGGCGACGTTTCCCTGGGCGGCCGCTATCACAGCCTGATGGACGAGGCGACGAACCTGCAACACCTGGTGGTGCAGTCGGCGACTGACAGCGACATCGAGATCGGCCGGGTGGGCGATGCACGTGCCGCGGGCGACCTGGAAACGGTCAAGTTCAGCGCCGGCGTCAGCACGGAGTTCACCTCGTGGGGCATTGACGCAGCTGGCTCGGACAAGCGCGCCACCATCACCAGCATCGACGTGGCGGCAGCCGCCTCGGGCCATGTGCATCTGAACGGCGAGTATGAAGGTGACGAATGGCTGGATGCCGCTTCGGTGAACCTGATGAAGGTGGATGTCGCAGCTGGCGCATCGCTGAACGGCAATGCATCCGGCACCGAGACTGCTGTCGGCATCGGTTTTAACGGCGGCAACATCAACGTCAACTTCAGCGATCTGGTTCGTCTGGACCTCGACGATCAAGCTGGCGCGAGCAGCAAGCTGATTTTGTCGGGCAAGGGCTCAGTGACCGGCTTCGCCTTCGAAGAAGACAACTTCGCGACCATCGACGCATCGGGCCTGAAGGGCAGCGGCGTGACGATCGTCATGGAGAGCCCGAGCGAAGCTAGCAGCTTCACGTTCATTGGTTCCGACCAACGCGATGTCGTTTTCGCATCCGACAGTGCCGACGTGCTGAACGGTGGCGCTGGCGATGACACCCTCATCGGCAATGGCGGTGACGACACCATCGACGGCGGCTCGGGCAATGACTGGCTCTACGGCGGCGAAGGCAAGGACACGATCCTGGGCGGCGCAGGCAACGACTTCATCGCCGGTGGCCATGGCGCTGATCTGTTGACGGGTGGTGCTGGTGCGGATACGTTCTACTTCAACTTCGGTAACAACCCCGACGAAGCAGGCAAGTCGACCAACCCCAATGCTAAGCAGGACGTCATCACGGACTTCACCTTCGGTGAAGACACGATGCAGATCGATGTGACGGGTGCCGTCAACAACTTCTCGATCTACGTCGCCAATGGCAGCAATCCGGGCAAGATCGGTGGCGGCTTCCTCGATTTCGATTCGAACATCGTGATCCGCGTCGGCACCTACAATGCCAATGGCACGTTCAACTACGGCGATGCAGGCACCGACTTGCAAGTCCTATTCAGGAATGATGGTGCTTCGTTCCTGGATGCCGATGCTGCCCTCAACAACGGCAACCAGGCATTCAACCAGGCCGTCCACGAAGTTGCCCTGCTTGGCGCGGCAAACCAACTGGGCAGCATTGCCCTGTCGGACTTCTCGTGGGTCTGATGCAGTAACGCTTAGCTGTATGTAGCAATAGGGGCTGGCCTGGTGCCAGCCCCTTTCTCTGAGCATTCCCCCTGAACCCCTAACCGGCAAGCCACGGCAAAGGAAGCAAGGCAATGGCAATCTATCTTCTTGGATTCCTGCTCTTTGAAGCCCTTTGGTTCCTCCCGTTCCGAAAAATATTCAGAGCCGCCCATTTTGGCAAAGCCTACGCCTATCTGGCGCTCATCCCCCTGATGGGCCCACTACTCTGTATTTGGATACTTGCTACGCGCCCCTGGCCACTCAAATCCAAGCTGGTACGTTTGTACGCATAGCAAGCGCCATTGCCAATGCCGGCCCTGAGCGCATCACGGATCGTTATATCTATAGATGTGCCAGTGGTCACGGAATTTGGGGCATCCGACGATTAACATTTAGTTGCTGATGGCCCCCGCCATCAGCGGCCCACTCCGCCAGAATCCTCCCCGATTCTGGTTTTTTTTGACTGGCTTCCAACGCGTTTTGCAGATGTTGGTGCCGTTCCTAGCCGTATGGCTCTCCCGCCGGCGAGCTTTGGCGTTTTGCCCGGACACGAAGTCACCACCTGTGACCGTCATCACTACAATGGGCACCACCCAGACCTAGAATCGAGCCGTTAGCGCCTGACCCCGCTAACGTAGACAAAAAGCTGTTTGCATGCCAAGCCCATTCCGGGCTTGGCTTTTTTTGCTGAGCACTCCGGTGCGCCGCCTAGGCGCCAGCACGGCCGTCGAGTTCCGCGGGGGACTACCAGCTTGTCCAGTGGCACCAGGCCGGTGCCGCGCGGCACCCGTGCCAGCTCGTGGGCGTAGCGCTGGCGGCGCGGCACCGCGAAGTGCTAGCCGATACGCCGCGCCAACGTCTCCGCGTGGGCCTGCAGGAAGGCCTCGATCGCGTGCGCCTTGCCAGCGCCGATGCCGGCGAGGGCGCGGGTCCAGCCGGCGCCCAGGTTGTTGATGCGGCCGACCAACTGGCCGCCAGTGGCCCCCCGCGGCCTCCACGGTGTCGGCCAGCAATGGGCGGCAGCCGTCGACGACCGGCACGGGTTGCGCGTACATGGCCTCCAGCCAGTCCACTGCCTCAAGCTGCTGGCGCATCAGCGCGGCGCGCTTGGCCTCGCGCTCGAGCGTCCGGCCGAAGCGGGCGCGGTACGCCGCGAGCTGCTCGGCCTGGGTGAAGCCCGCCCCGCGCCAGCGGCGAAGTCTTCCAGCGACGGCAGACCTCCCCCGCGCGCCCGATCCGGCGGAAATCCACCCGCACCAGGTGGGCCATGCCGTAGCGTTCCGCGCGGCTGGCGGCCGCGGCAAGCTCGCTGCGCAGCCAGGCGGTGACGCGCCGCACCTTGGGGTGCCCTGCGGACGTGGGGGACCTGCGCGACTGGGTGATCGTAAGGCAGACCTACTCGCGCCGGGAGGGCGGGGGCTACCTGCGGGACCGGATTATTTTCAGCGGCAAGTAGCCGGTGTCAGTCCCGACTGTTCTGCCTGTGCCCATCCTTGAACCGCCTCTTGCTCCGATTTCGCTCCGCACGCGATGCCCGCTCGGTTCGCTGCTCAGCCGCTGCTGGGCTGATCGACCAGGAACTATGAGGTGCCCTGTCCAGAGCGGACACGTCTGGTTTAAGCGGCTGCTGACTGATCGCTATAGCTAGCAGCGACTTCACCGGGCGTTCGGTATCCCAACTTCGAATGGCGCCGTTGGCGATTGTAGAAGACCTCGATGTACTCCCATATTGATGCCATGGCTTCGGTGCGCGTGGCATACCGATAGTGGTAGACCAATTCCGCTTTCAGACTTCCCCAGAAGCTCTCCATCGGCGCATTGTCGTAGCAGTTGCCCTTGCGTGACATCGAGGCCTGCATGCCGAACTGATCGAGCAACCTGCGATAGCCGTGCGCACAGTATTGGCTCCCCCTGTCCGAGTGAAGAATCAGCCCGGGCTTTGGCCGTTTGCGATGAACCGCTCGCAACAGCGCTTGCCCCACGAGTTCCTGCGTCATTCTGGGCCCGAGCGCGTATCCCACAATCTCGCATGTGTACAGGTCCTTGATGCCCGCCACGTACAGCCATCCTTCATCCGTCGCAACATAGCTGATATCGCTCACCCACGCGGCATTTGGCCTATCAACTTCGAACTTCTGTTCCAACAGGTTGGGGGCCACTGGCAAGTCATGGGCCGAGCGTTTCGTGGCGACGAATCGGCGCTTCTGCCGGCACCGAATGCCCAACTCCTCGCGCAGCTTCCCCAGTCGGTCCCGGCCCACGACAAAGCCGTCGTCAGCAAGCTCACGCTGTAGGCGCCGTGTGCCATACCTCTGACGGGTGCGTTTGTGCGCGGCACGGATGGCCAGACGTAACCTCTCTTGCTCCGGCGTGAGCCCATGAGGTCTGGACACCCAGTCGTAGTAGCCGCTGCGCGAGACACCCAGCACTCGGCACATCAATTTGATCGGATAAACCTCTCGCCATTGCTTCACGCACGCGTACCGGGCAGCGATTCCCTGGCGAAGTACGTCGCGGCTTTTTTTACAATATCGCGCTCCAGCTTCGCCTCAGCCAGCTCCTTGCGCAGTCGTGCATTCTCCGCCGCCAATTCCGCTACTGTTACCCCGCCAGGTGCTGCCACCGCCCCGGGCGCTTTGGCTTTGAGCACCCAGTTAGTCAACGTACCTCTGGGAATCCCCAGGCGCTGTGCCGCCGGCTGCAGCGTCAGGCCTTGCTCCAGCACCAACCGCACGGCCTCGGCCTAAAACTCTTCACTGTAGGTTTGTCTTGCCTTGCTCATCTTTGCTTACTCCTGATTCTCGATCTTAATCTAAGAACCAGGCGTGTCCGCCACTATCAGGCTACCTCACTACTCGCACTCGGCATCGGTGTACGGCCGCCCGAGCACGGCAGTATTCGTGTGGCCCGAACAGGCCGTGACGATGCCGATAGAGTCTTTGTAGCTGCGCAGGATCTTGCCCACCAGCGCTGGCGTAGTGGTCAGCAGCCAATCGGTAGCCGGCGGCTCACCGACCAGCGCAATCAGCCTCTGCTTGGCGCACATTTGATGTGTCCTCCACCCTCGAGCGCCGTCCAGAGGCCGACCACGGCGCCCACCGCCATCGCGATGTAACGAATCGGCGTCGCCGCCTTGCCGATCCAGATCAGCACCTTTAAGACCCCCAAACAGAGCGTTGAACATTTCAACCAGGCCCGCGGTGTTCGCCTCGACGAGCTTGGTTGTCTCAGCGTTCTCCGCCCTCGACTCTTAAAGCGCTCTGACCCGCCCGACCAAGGCATCGAAGGCATCCCGACTGATGTGGTTGTCGTCTTCCTACAGGTTTGTCCCGTAATAGAAAAAGCCCGCGAGAAGCGGCCGTAAAAAAGCCGCCCGAAAGTGGCTTTGGGATTTTTGCCGCAGAAATCAATTGCGAGCGACCTACAGTGAGTGTGTTAGGGGAGTTCGCGAAGCCTTGCCCCAATGCCAAGTTTCCACCCGGTCGCCTGGCTTCCTTGTTGGACCTGACCCGTATAGGGGCGAGCCCATCCCGACCTCCTAGACCGGCGGCGGCGTCGTCTGGACCGCCTTCACGCTTCTCAGCAGCGCTGCTTACTCGGCCTTCTCATGTCGTGCGGCAGACATAGAGGATCTGCCCGAGGCCGGTTGTGACCGCTGTCACAGATGAATCGGCTGGGGCGGCCTACATTGAAAATGCTCGGAACCCTTCCCCGACCGGGTGTCCCGAGTGCCAGGCTCGTCCTCTCAGGTGCCTGGCTCTTTTTTCATCGCCGATCTGCCGGGTGGGGTGATGGTCTCCGAACGCTCCTGAGCTGTCGTACGCGCGGTGCGGCCCGCCGCCAAAATGCGAACGCTCAGCGTTTGACATGAGGGGCGGCCGCAAGTGGGCGAAGCCCGCTCGTGGACGACCCTCAATAGAAGGGTTGGGCCTCGGGTTCGTGGCAAACCACTTCGATGTTGTGCCCGTCCGGACCAATGACGAAAGCTGCATAGTAGTTCGCGTGGTAGTGCGGGCGCAGACCAGGCGCACCATTGTCTTTGCCACCCGCCTCCAGAGCAGCGCGATAGAAAGCTTCGACTTGCTGGCGATTCTCGGCCGTGAACGCCAAGTGAAGATGCGCTGGCTTCTCCTCGGTTTGGTACAGGCACAATGAAGCCTTACCCTTTGGGCTAAGCTCGACACCGTACGTCGGCGGCCCCTCCGAGGCAACAGCTATGCCGAGCGGTTCGAGTGCCTTGAGGAAAAACTCTTTGCTCGTTGCATAGTCGCTGACTCCGAATTTGACGTGGTCAAACATGAGTTCTCCTGAAAAGTGTGGGCCTGCGCGAGGCCCGACGTTTGCGAGAGACCGCTCCTGGCCGAACTCGCCTTATCCCTCCTGAGCGAATCATCGTCGAATCCCACACTCGCCGCTGTTATCGTTGCCATGCAACAACAGCGACGGGAAGGTGGAGGTGGCTTTACGTAATGTTACGGCCCAGCTGGGCTGCTGGGAAGGCTATAGCTTGCGCGATGGCTGGGAGGAAACCCGGAACGGTGAGCCCTGGTGTGTATTGAGACTTGAGCCGAAAACACGGCGCCGTCGGTGCTGCAGAGCGTCCGTGCCGTGCATGACCGCGTTGAGCGGCGGGTGCGCGATCTGCCGGTGTTCGAGGTACAGGTCGAACTAATCATCCCGAGGCTGCGCCTGGCTTGTCAGAAATGCGGACCCTAGCTGGAGCGCCTGAACTGGCGTGCACCTTACGCGCAGGTAACAATGCGGATGGCTGCCAGCGTGGCGGGGTTGTGCACGGAAATGTCTCTGCGCCATGTGGCCCAGTTCTACCGGCGGCCCTGGACCGCGGTCAAGCGGATTGATCAGCGCCACCTGGAGCAGGAACTGGGGCCGGTGGACCTGAATCGCGTCACGGTCATCGCCATGGACGAGTTTGCCATTCAGAAATGGCCATCGCTACACCACGGTGATTGTCGAGCCCTCGAGCAAGCGGGTGCTTTGGGTTGGGCGTGGGCGCTCGCGCGAGGACATCCGGCCGTCCTTCGAACTACTAGGCTTCGAGGGATGTGCCCGGCTACGCGCAGCCCCTGATGGACATGAATACTGCCTACGACCTTGAGGTGCGCATGCACTGCTCGCAAGCGGAGGTGGTCTACGAAATCGCGTATGCCTTCCGCGATGACCATTACTTCTTCCTCAAGATCCGGGCCGCCTTCCCCGGAGTTCGGCGATGAAAGAAAAAGAGGCCCGCGCGGCAGGCAAGAAGAAACGCCGCTCAAAAGTGACCATGTTTGAGGGATGGGTTCTAGATCAGATTACGTAAAACTCATACGGCGGCTTGCGCTTGCGCAAGCGAACCACTCCGCGGCCAAGGCCGCCCGCCCGCCCGCGGCAGACTTATTCTCTCAGCCCGCAACGTCACCTCACGCCACCCTATCATGGCCAACGGTTGTATGTCCTGTAACCCAAACAGGTTAAAGACTTTCAAATGTCATTACATTTAGAATATCGCCCAAGAATAAGTACTCTAGTTTTAAAGGGAAGCGATGAAGCAAGGCAGGACAGTAGTGGTGAGGGGCAACGAAGGCTGGCGTTTCGAGCGACTTTGGCCGGGATTTGCCGTCGTTTTTGAAGTGGAGTATCCGACACTCCGCAAGGCTCAAGAGGCGGCGCGGCGCCTCTTTCCGAACGGCTCAATTGAGACGATTGAGTCACTCAACCAAAGACGGAAGCTGCATACGACTGTGGTTCGTTAGAGCAGATCAAATGGGACAATTCGCATCGATGTTGTCGACCTAGTCAGCAACGGCAGCATGGCCGGCGCCGGCGCGAAGCCGTACTCGGCCAGCATGTCAGCCGGGATCGCCTGCGGGAACGAGATATTGCGCGGCAACTGCTGGCCCAACATCACGTGGCTGATCAGGCTTCCAACCGGCTGACCGTCCGCCATTCCGCACGTACCGGCGTGGCTCTGCCGTTGTGAGGCAAACGATGGCGAGCTGTCCTGACGTTTTCATGGGCGGTAAGAATGCGTGGGAAAGTAGGACGCCCGGATGAAACCGGGCAAATCCACCACAGGGTGCATGGAGGAGACAAGGTTGAACATGGGGCAGGCGTTACATACTGTGATCGCTATCACTTCCTTTGCTCTTTTCCGTGCCACATAATCGTTCAAAGCGCTGGCGCCGGCGAGCCCTGGCGAAGGGGCTATATCGGGACGCTACAGCTCATCATGAAAACATCCGAACACGTAAGACATATCGCTGACGAACTAGGATCCGTGATTAGCGACAACCGCCCGCCCGGACCGGCCCTCGACGTGATCCTCGAGATCGAGCATATTGCCGGCCGCCTCAACGTTACCAATTCCCAACTGCTGCTCTACAAGCTACGGCGAGACGTCAAGGCGTACTACGGCACGAATGCACCTGAGGCCGGTACGAGCGAGGCCGAAGCGCTCTACCTCAATCTGCTCAATTCCATTGCGCGACTTGAACAGGAGGCGTCAGCCCGGGAGCGCATCGGAGACTAGCTGCTGATCAGCGCCGATCTGCGATCAAACGCCATGAATACCTCAGAACACCTCCGAGTCGTCGCGTCTGAGCTAACGGCCACTATTGAGCGCAATCGCACACCGGGCACCAATCTCACCGCGCTACAAGCCAATGCGCATATGCGTTCTCCTCAAGCCGCCCAGCGCCAGTTTGTGTGCTCGTCCGCTGCTACTGGGTTCAGAGAGGTACTGCAGCATTAAGAAGCACCGATACGCCGTAGGAGCTGAGCAGCTCCATGTGGAGATCACGCCGCTACGCTCCGAGGCGTCGATTGCCAAGCGCAACGGCGATTAGTGCCTTATTTCGCCGGCTTGTGAGATTGGTCACCGCTCGCTGGGGCTTCTTGAACTAGCCTGTGTCCGATCTGCCCCAGCTTCTAGCAAGTGCGAGCCTTCATTAGTGAGCTCACGGTCTGCATCGTGCGCAAGGCATAGTCCCGGAAGTCGCCCTCTGCAGCACCAATCGATATAGCAACGCGAATCGGCAAGGCTGAACCACATGGACAACGACACCTCATTGACCATCACACTCGATACCGACGGGGTGTCTGCCCAATTCGACATCAAGGATCGCCTCAGCGCTGCCGAGGTTGATGTCTTGATCAGGGACCTGGTCGGCATGCGCAGGGAAATGCAGCCGGCTATATCGAATGGACCACCCAGCAACTACGCCAAAAATGTCTTCTCTGAGCAAGATGACCCTCATCTGGAACTGAGGAAGCTATCCGGTGGTCGCGTGCGTCTGAAGCTCTTTACTCCCGGTCTCGGCTGGATGCTCCTCGACCTTTCGGCGGAGAGCACGGCGGCCCTTCGTGACTACTTGACACTAGTTTTTCCTGCAGAGGAAGGCGGTAGATCCCTCCAAATCAGCACCTGCGCTGGCGACACGAGCAAGGCTCAGTGAGACTGCTTCTCCGCTCCGCAATCCCTCCTCGAGCGGGCTCTTTCACGCCCTAAGTCCCGCCAGTCACCCATGGACCATTTTCGTCGACTTGTGAGGTGGGTCACAGTGCTTGACACTACGGCTGCGATAGTCTCGCAAGGCCCATAACAGGGTTCAAAAAAATGACTCCCCGCGATGGAGACCGCAGAATGTGGGGAAGCATCCGCAGTTCGTCATCGAACGTTGGTTCGGCGATGTCCATTCACTGGGAAACAAAGCAAATATTGACAAATGCCGCTTGAAGTTCACCGCCCCGCCAACTTATTTTGTTCTGGCATCTGAATCCATGTCAATCGAAATTGAGCGCGCGACGGCCATCACGTGGGTCCGTATCCAGATGGCTCGGCATGGCCTGACCCTAGCCGACTTGAAGGCCGCAGGATGCTTCGCCGAGCCCAATGCATCGTTCCGTGGCGCGGTGTGTTACCGCAATGCCGAAGGGCAAAACTGGGATGGACGCGACGCCATGCCGGGCTGGCTACAGCGAGCGATCCACGCCGGGCAGAGTGTCGAGCATTTTCGGGTGTCTCCCACTAAATGATGCCAAGAATATGACCCACGAAGAACTCGTCGTCGTTGGCTACGGCGGAGCTACGTCGACTGCGCCCGAAAGCCCGCCCCCCACCGTGAACATCCATGAACTCTGCGACGCCCTCTCTCATTTGGTCGACGACGGCAAGGGCAATCATCCTATTTACATTCACATCCGAGAAGTTACCGGTAGCGGGCTAGGTGAGATCGAGCGCATTGAGACAACGACTGCAGGGAAGGACGACTAGCCGTTGAAGCCAGGCTGCGAATTGGTCCGACTCAGCTAGCCTCAGTCCGTCCTGACTTTTTGCCCATTACCGCCACGACAGCAGATCGCGGAGCGAATTGGGGTAACGAGCTCGTGGATTGGTAGCCTTGAACGTAAGTCCAACACTCGGTTCTCCACAACGCATAGCCAGGACCTTAGCAATACCCGTGGAGTACCTGTGGCCCTAGAGTGGCGTCAGAAACAGTCCGCCTCCCACGCAGTCTCGCCGCCCCTCTTCCGTCATGACGCGCGATTTTGTGAGTGCCGTCACAAAGTCGCCGATTCCGCGTCCATGGTGCCTTGCTCCCATGTACCCGAAATCCAACGCGACGCGCCTTTCAACTGTTGTCGCCCCAACTTGTGACCGGGCTCACTGCGGAAGGCATTCCAAATCCAGATACTTCACTCCACACGCAATTGGCGTGTCGTGGACTGCACCCCAATAGCACGTGCTAGTGAAGGCCACAGCTTGAAACGAGATCTGGACTTCAACTTGCCTGGAGGCAGTTCGAATTCCCGATCGCTTGTTTTTACCTCCTAAGAGTTACACCATGGCAGCATCCGCCTACTACGATCAAGTACAGAAAGTCTATATCGCTTACTACGGACGGCCAGCTGATCCCGTTGGCCTGGAACACTGGTCGACCAAGCTTGATCTGGCCGGCGGCAACCTGAACGCCATCATCGACGCCTTCGGCAACTCCGCCGAGTCGAACGCGCTGTATGGCAATCAGAGCAATG
>Ga0255338_1005847_pt1 | contig 10949 bp, 11 predicted proteins | sample MeOH1_35cm_T4_19_FD_203715 | JGI IMG/M metagenome (GOLD analysis project Ga0255338, IMG submission 203715) | Sandy soil microbial communities from University of British Columbia, Vancouver, Canada - MeOH1_35cm_T4_195 | ecosystem: Engineered > Artificial ecosystem > Sand microcosm > Unclassified ... | reverse complement strand
CGGGCAAAGAGTCGGTCAACGCCGCGTTCGAATCGTCCTTGGCCGAAGGCGTGCGCTTCGAACGCCGCATCTTCCACTCGCTGTTCGCGACCGAAGATCAAAAGGAAGGCATGAAGGCCTTCGTCGAAAAGCGTAAGCCCGAGTGGAAGAATAGGTAAAGCCTGCTCCGGACGCGGTGCAGCCTCTCACGGCCCTCATGCTGAGGAGCGCTGCGAAGCAGCGCGTCTCGAAGCATGAGGCCGCCCCATCCTTCGAGACGCGCTCACTTGCGTGAGCGCTCCTCAGGATGAGGCGGAGAGAGGCTGCGGCGTCTGGGTCCCCGCCTGCGCGGGGACGACAACGCCTACTTCCTCACGCAGATAATGCGCACGATGGACGCTTTGGCGTCGCTGGCGGGCGAAGCAGCAGCCTCGACATTGCTGGCCGTCAAAAAAGCGCGGATCGTGTCCGCACTCACGAGATGCACCGGCGGCGCAGCCGGTTCGGTGCTGGCCAGCACGAAATTGCGCATCTCGGTGACGCCGAGGAAGCGGCCTTGCGCATCGATGGCCGCGGCGCCGGAGAAACCGGCCATCGGCACCGGCTGACGCAGTTCGATCGCCCCGCCCTCGGCGAGCCGCGCTTTCACCTCGGTCAGGCCCTTGGCGCTGTCCTGCTCTTTCGGGTCCGGAACGCCGACGAGCGTCATGTCGCCAGGCTTCGGCATCTCGCCCGTGAGCGAGACCGGCGAGAATTTGCGCGGCCCGTAAACGCGCAACAATGCGAGGCCGTTCTCCTTGTCGTCCGCGACGCGCTCGGCATCGCCGAAGCCGGCGGCCACGATCACCTGGCAGCCTTCGGTCAGCCGGCGATCGGTGACGATGTGGCCGCGTTCGCTGACGACGATGCCATTGCCGTATTCGACCGGCTTCGCCAGCGCGGCGAACGGCGCACTGCGCTCCGGGAACGGCGAAAACGCGCTCGCCATCGCCACCGTCACCGGCGAGACGATGGTCTCCATCATCTGATCGAACATCATGGTGAAGCCGCGCACTTCGCCGTCACGCATCTTCGCGCGCACGGAGAACTTCTTCAGGCCCTGGATGCCGCTGATGAAGAAGCCGTCCTCGTTGAGCACGCTGTATTCGACCCTGCGCGTCGCTGGCTCTTTCTTCTCCTGCTCGAACACGGCCGCGAGTTTCAGGTTCGGGTCCTTGATACGGAAGGTCTCGACCTGCACCTCGCCATAGGCCGACGACCACCGCGTGCCGCGCGCGGCATCGCGCGCCTGCGGCACCATCTTGGTCGGCAGGCCGATACGAATGCCGGTCGCGGGATCGACCACCACGCTCCAGCCGAATTCCTTTTCGTAGTTCTGCGCCGCGGCAACGAGAGCGGCGCGCTCGACGGGCGTCAGCACGCCGGTCACGTTGCCCTTGGCGCGCTTCTGATAGTTCTTCACCGCCGAGAGCATGGGGTCTTCGCCGTTGCTCGCGCCGGCATAATCGCCCGACCACAAGAGCGCCGCCTGGATCTTGATGCGCTCGTCGAAAGGAATGCCCGCGAAGATCGGCGCGTTCGTTGTCTCCGGCTTCACGGTTTCGGCTTTAGGCAATGAGGCCGTCGCGAAGCCCTTGTTCGGCTCCGGCTTGCTATTGGCGTCGCCGATCGGCGGCCGCGGCAAAGGAAGCCGCGGCGCGGACTCGCCTGCAGCCGCCGGCGCGGCCGCGAGCACGAGACTGGCGATTGCAGCGAACGCAGCCCCTCGCATGGTCTTTAACGCCACCCTAACCATATCCAGCAAGGCACCTTAGCCCATGGCCCCCGCCGCGCAAGGCAGCCAAGCGGATTAGCGTGAACGGGCTAAAGAGTCCCAATTTCTTCACGTTTGAGCTAGGTTTACCGGCAATGCTCGATCCACAAGAACTTGAACGTTATGCGCGACACATTGTTCTGCGCGATGTCGGCGGTCCCGGCCAGGCCAAGCTGAAGGCCGCCCGCGTGCTGGTCGTGGGCGCCGGCGGTCTCGGTGCGCCGGTATTGCTTTATCTCGCCGCCGCCGGAGTCGGCACGCTCGGGGTGATCGACGACGACGCCGTGTCGCTGTCGAACCTGCAGCGCCAGGTCATCTTCACCACGAACGACATCGGTGCGCCGAAAGCAGATCGCGCCGCCGACGCCGTCGTAAGGCTCAATCCACATGTGAAGGTCGAGACGCATCAAACGCGGCTCACCGCCGCCAACGCGCTCGACCTGATATCGCGCTACGACATCGTCGCCGACGGCTCGGACAATTTCGCCACGCGTTATCTTGTCGCCGATGCGTGTTACTTCGCGAAGAAGCCGCTGATCACCGCGGCGCTCGGCACCTTCGACGGCTCACTCACGTCGATCCGCGCGCACGAGAAGCGCGCCGACGGCACGCCCAATCCGACCTATCGGTGTCTGTTTCCGGAGCCGCCGCCGCCGGGCATGGTGCCCGCTTGCGCCGAAGCCGGCGTGTTAGGCGCGATGCCCGGTGTGCTCGGTTCGATGATGGCGCTGGAAGTGATCCGCGAGATCGTCGGTTTCGGCGAAGGCCTCGTCGGCCGGCTGTTGATGATCGATGCGCGATCGATGCGCTTCGAGACGCTCGATTATGCATGGGACCCAGACAATCCGTTGAGCGGCAAGTCGCCGACGATCAAGGATTTGTCGATTCACCACTGACTGTCCTGCTCCGCGAAAGCAGGGCATCCAGTAATCACTGAACTTCGAGAGTACTGGATCATCCGCATACGCGGATGATGACAGCGCAGTTGCTGCGGGTCCTACAACATGCTCGGCAGCACGCGATCCGGCGGACGATGGCCATCCATAAAGGTGCGGATGTTGATGATCACCTTCTCGCCCATGTCGATGCGGCCCTCGAGCGTCGCCGAACCCATGTGCGGCAGCAGCACGACCTTGCCCTGGCGCGCGAGCTTCACCAGCTTCGGATTGACGGCGGGTTCGTGCTCGAACACGTCGAGGCCGGCGCCGGCGAGATCGCCGGACTCCAGCATCCGGGCCAATGCGTTTTCATCGACCACTTCGCCACGCGCTGTGTTGACGACATAAGCCTGCGGCCGCAGCAGCTTCAGCCGCCGCGCCGACAACAGGTGATACGTCGCCGGCGTGTGCGGACAGTTGACCGATATGATGTCCATGCGGGCGAGCATCTGGTCGAGGCTCTCCCAATACGTCGCGTCGAGCTCTTCCTCGATCTTCGGCGCGACCTTGCGGCGGTTGTGATAGTGGATCTGCAGGCCGAAGGCGCGCGCACGGCGCGCTACCGCCTGACCGATACGGCCCATGCCGATGATACCGAGACGCTTGCCCCAGATGCGGTGACCCATCATCCAGGTCGGCGACCAGCCCACCCAATCCTTTTCCGACGTCAGCACGTGCGAGCCTTCGACCAGGCGGCGCGGCACTGCGAGGATCAGCGCCATGGTCATGTCGGCGGTGTCTTCGGTCAGCACGCCCGGCGTGTTGGTGACGGTGATGCCCCGCTGCACGGCGGTGGCGACGTCGATGTTGTCGACGCCATTGCCGAAGTTGGCGATGAGCTTGAGCTGCTCGCCGGCCTTGGACAGCACCGAGGCATCGATCTGATCGGTGATCGTCGGCACCAGCACGTCGGCGACCTTCACCGCTTCGGCAAGTTCGGCCTGCGTCAGCGGCTTGTCTTCCGTGTTGAGGCGCGCATCGAAAAGTTCCCGCATGCGCAGTTCGACGTTGTCAGGCAGCTTACGCGTGACGACGACCAGCGGTTTCTTACCCTTCGCCATGATCCCCTTACCGCGACGCGCCCATGTCGGCAGTCAAAGAAACGCGCCGATTCAGTCCTCTTTAACCGTGCTCGCCCACAGTGTGGGCATACCTGCAGGCAACGAAATCCGTACTTTTCCTATCAGATGGCTGTCGCAACACAAAGTTTTGGCGCCGTGATCCGGAGCCTCGGCGGTACGCTATTGAGCGTCGCCGTGCTCGTGGGCGCGATTTCGTCGGCTTTCGCGGCCGGCGATGTCGCGACCGGCCCTGTGAGCGGCTTGCCGATTCCGCGCTTCGTCAGCCTCAAATCGGACCGCGTCAATGTCCGTGGCGGCCCGAACAAAGACCAGGACGTCCGCTGGGTCTATACGCGGACGGGCATGCCGGTCGAGATTACCGCCGAATTCGAGAACTGGCGGCGCATTCGCGATTGGGAAGGCGCCGAGGGCTGGGTCTACCACTCGCTGCTGTCCGGCAAGCGCACCGCCGTGGTGGTGCCGAAGTTGAATGCGGAGCTGGTGCCGCTTTACGACAAGGCCGACGCCACGTCGGCGGTCGTGGCGCGGCTGCAGTCCGGCGTGCTCGGCACGCTCAAGTCATGCGACGGTGCCTGGTGCCAATTCTCGGGCAAGAATTTCAGCGGCTACATCCAGCAGGAACGTCTCTGGGGCGCCTACCCGAACGAAAAGGTGGAGTAGCGCGACGCTTGTCATTGCGCCCTCTCCCCTCGTGGGAGAGGGCTGCCGCAGCACTTCAAACAAAAAGAATGGGAGAGGGGGCCGCCCCCTCTCCCATCAGAACACATTGAGAAGCTCTCAATGCCCTCTCCCACGAGGGGAGAGGGCACATCGACGCCCTCAGAATAAGTAGAAAATCAGCTCTTCTTGCGCAGGCGCACGACCACGTCGACGCGCGCGATCTCGTAGCCTTCCGGCGGGGTCGGCGTCTTGCCGACGATCACGTCCTCGCCCGGAATATCGAGCACCGCATCCTCGCCTTCGACATAGAAGTGATGGTGGGCCGACGCATTGGTGTCGAAATAAGCCTTGGAGCCGTCGACCGCGACCTGACGCAGCAGGCCGACCTCGGTGAACTGGTGCAAGGTGTTGTAGATGGTTGCGAGCGACACCGGCACTTTGGCGCGGGTCGCTTCTTCGTACAGCATTTCCGCCGTGAGATGGCGATCGCCCTTGCCGAAGAGGATCCAGCCGAGCGCCATGCGCTGGCGCGTCGGACGCAAGCCCACCTGCCGCAGCATCGACTTCACGTCATGCCATGGGCATCCCGTGCGGTCCGCGTGGTCGTCGTCGACCCGCAGCATATCGGAGGCCTTCGGGAACACCATGGTACGCATTTCAGCCATCGTTTACGCCCAGTCAGCCGGTCAGAACCGCCGGCAGAAATCCGTTTCATTCGCAACATATACGAAGTGTGCCGCTAGATGCAACTCCTTCGCAGTTGCGGCCCGGACGCCGTGTCGCAGCGGCCGGTGAGGAAAACCGTCCGCCACCCCCCTTGCCGCCATCTTTGCCCGCTAGGCGGGGTGTGTTAGGAGTTCGCGCATGGAAATCCAGCCAAGGTCCCCGCAGGGGGAAGCTTCATTGATGGACAATCGGCGTCACAGCTTCGGCTACGAGGACTTGCTTGCTTGCGGCCGTGGGGAATTGTTTGGACCGGGCAATGCCCAGCTTCCACTGCCCCCCATGCTGATGTTCGACCGGATTTCCGAGATCTCGGAACAAGGCGGCGAGCACGGCAAGGGCATGGTGCGTGCCGAGCTCGATGTGAAGCCCGACCTTTGGTTTTTCCTTTGTCATTTCAAGGGCGATCCCGTGATGCCCGGCTGCCTCGGCCTCGACGCGCTGTGGCAGATGGTCGGTTTCTTCCTCGGCTGGCTGGGCGCGCCCGGCAAGGGCCGCGCGCTCGGCCTCGGCGAGCTGAAGTTTTCCGGTCAGGTGCTGCCGAACGTGAAGAAGGTCGTCTACGGCGTCGACTTCAAGCGCGTGATGCGTTCGAAACTGGTGCTCGGCATTGCCGATGGCTGGCTGTCGGCCGACGGCAACGTGATCTATCGCGCGAACGATCTCAAAGTCGGCCTGTTCAAGCAGGATGAGGCATTGCAGCCGAGCGGCGCCTGATCGCTCGCGCTTTCGAAGTCGGCTTATCGACGGTGACTTGCGTGACCCACCGGTTTTGCGGCAAGGGTCTTGCGAAACCGTCTTGGCCGGTCAATCTGTGGAGCGATCGCTCTAAATCCCCGACGGAAATGAAGGTATTGTGACCATGCGGCGCGTCGTCGTCACCGGAATGGGTATCGTCTCTTCCATCGGCAACAACACGCAGGAAGTGCTGGCCAGCCTGCGCGAAGCGAAGTCCGGCATCACCCACGCCGAGGAATTCGCCAAGCACGGCTTCCGTTGCCAGGTGCAGGGCATGCCGACATTGGATCCATCGGGCTCGGTGGACCGGCGCGCGATGCGTTTCCTCAGCCAAGGCTCGGCCTGGAATCACGTCGCGATGGAGCAGGCCATCCGCGATTCCGGTGTCGAAGAAAAAGACATCTCCAATCCGCGCACCGGCATCGTCATGGGCGCCGGCGGTCCGTCGACGGTGACGATCGTCGATGCCGCCGACATCACGCGCAAGAACAACTCGCCGAAGCGCATCGGCCCCTTCGCCGTGCCAAAGGCGATGTCATCGTCGCCGTCGGCGACGCTCGCGACCTGGTTCAAGATCAAGGGCGTCAACTATTCGATCTCGTCGGCCTGCGCGACCTCGAACCACTGCATCGGCAATGGCGCCGAGCTCATTCAGTGGGGCAAGCAGGATATGGTCTTCGCCGGCGGCTCGGAAGAGCTGAGCTGGACGATGTCCAACCTGTTCGACGCCATGGGCGCGATGTCGACCAAGTACAACGACACGCCGCAGACCGCGTCGCGCGCTTATGACCGCGACCGCGACGGCTTCGTCATCGCCGGCGGCGCCGGTGTTCTCGTGCTGGAAGAGCTCGAGCACGCCAAGGCGCGCGGCGCGAAGATTTACGCCGAAGTCGCCGGCTACGGCGCGACCTCGGACGGCCACGACATGGTGGCCCCGTCGGGCGAAGGCGCGATGCGCTGCATGAAGATGGCGCTCGAGACCTGCAAAGCGCCGATCGACTACATCAACCCGCACGCTACCGCGACGCCAATCGGCGATCTCAAGGAGATCGAGGCGATCCGCGAAGTGTTCGGCGCCAATTGCCCGCCGATCTCGGCGACCAAGTCGCTCACCGGTCACTCGCTCGGCGCCGCCGGCGTGCAGGAAGCGATCTACTCGCTCCTCATGATGAACAACGGCTTCATCTGCGAAAGCGCCAATATCCAGAATCTCGATCCTGTCTTTGAGGACATGCCGATCGTGCGCGAGCGCCGCGACAATGCCGCGCTCGGCGCTGTGCTGTCGAACTCTTTCGGCTTCGGCGGTACCAATGCGTCGGTGATCTTCAAGCGGCTGGATGCGTAATTGATGACATCACGGCGCAAGAATTAAATCGTTCGTCATGGCCGGGCTTGTCCCGGCCATCCACGTTTTAGGTAGAGAAGTTAAGTTGCCAGACCCGGCACGTGGCGGGTCGCGGCGACGGAGAGGCTGAGCGAGCATGTCGGGGCTGATGAACGGAAAACGCGGGCTGATCATGGGCGTGGCCAATGACCACTCCATCGCCTGGGGTATCGCCAAGACACTGCATCAACACGGCGCCGAGCTCGCCTTCACCTATCAGGGCGACGCGTTGCACAAGCGCGTGAAGCCGCTTGCTGAATCGGTCGGCTCGTCCTTCCTGATGCCTTGCGACGTCGAGGACATCACCAGCGTCGACAAGGTCTTCGACGAGATCAAGGCCAAGTGGGGCACGCTCGACTTTCTCGTCCACGCCATCGCCTTCTCCGACAAGAACGAGCTGAAGGGCCGTTACGCCGACTCGACGCGCGAGAACTTCATCCGCACGATGGTGATCTCCTGCTACGCCTTCACCGAGGCCGCCAAGCGCGCCGCCGCGCTGATGCCGAACGGCGGCTCGATGATCACGCTCACCTATAACGGCGGCGACCGCGCCATGCCGAACTACAACGTGATGGGTGTGGCGAAAGCGGCGCTGGAATCGTCCGTGCGTTATCTCGCGGTCGACTTCGGCCACCAGAACATCCGCGTCAACGCGATCTCGGCGGGGCCCATCCGCACGCTCGCCGGCGCCGGCATCAACGATGCGCGCTACATGTTCGCATTCCAGCAGAAATATTCGCCGCTCGGCCGCGGCGTGAGTCTGGAAGACCTCGGCGGCGCCGGGCTTTATCTGTGCTCGGATTTGTCGGCCGGTGTCACCGGCGAGATCCACTTCGTCGACAGTGGCTACAACGTCATCGCCATGCCGCAACCGGAAGCGCTGAAAGTCGCCGGCGGCAAGGTCGAAGGCAACGGGCCGTAGTCCCACTCTCCGCTCATTCCCGCGCAAGCTGGAATCCAGCGCTGCGTTTCCTCATCCAGTCAGTGCTGGGTCCCCGCTTGCGCGGGGACGAACGGGTGAGACGATACATTTCTCACAACCGCCGCAGCGCCACGGCGTCCACCAGATGACTTTCGCCCTTGGTCAGGATGAGATCCGCCCGCTGGCGCGTCGGCAGGATGTTTTCGTGCAGGTTGAGGAGGTTGATCCGCTCCCAGATCGAGGTCGCGGTCGTGATCGCTTCGTCATCCGACAAGTTCGAATAGCGATGGAAGTATGATTTTGGATCGCGGAAGGCGGTGCCGCGCAACGTGAGGAAGCGGTCGATATACCAGGCCTTCAGCACTTCCTCGTCGGCATCGAGATAGACCGAGAAATCGAAGAAGTCCGACACGAACGGCACCGCCTTGCCGTCCTTCGGCGGGCGGCCGGTCTGAAGCACGTTCAGCCCTTCGACGATCAAGATATCCGGCCGATCAACCTCGACCCACTGGTTCGGCACAACGTCGTAGATCAAGTGCGAATAGATCGGCGCACGCGCCGGCCGCTTGCCGGCTTTCACTTCGGTCAGGAACCGCAGCAGCGCCGGCAGATCGTAGCTTTCCGGAAAGCCCTTCTTCTCCATCAGGCCTTCGCGTTCCAGGATCGCATTCGGATAGAGGAAACCGTCGGTGGTGACGAGATCGACCGTCGGCACGTTCGGCCAGCGCGCCAGCAAGGCTTGCAGCACGCGCGCGGTGGTCGACTTGCCAACCGCGACCGAGCCGGCAACGCCGATCACATACGGCATCTTGGTGTCTTCGGTGCCGAGGAAGTTCTGCTGCGCGCGGAACAGTCGCTGCGTCGCCGCCACATACAGCGACAACAGGCGCGACAGCGGCAGATAAATCTCCTCGACTTCCTTGATGTCGAGACGATCGTGCATCGAGCGCAGCCGCATGACCTCTTCCGAGGTCAAAGTCATCGGCGCGTCTTCACGCAAGGCCGCCCAGTCGCCGCGTGAGAAAACGCGGTAAGGCGACAGGATTTCTTCGGTCCGCTGCTCCATCGAACCCGCCCGCCTCAGCCCTTGCGCGATGCCTTTTCGGCATGACCGGATTGCGCGGTCCGCCGTTCGAGTTCGGCTTCGACGTCCTTGAGCACCACGCCACGCGCCTCCATCAGCACCATCAGATGATAGATAAGATCGGCTGTCTCGGAAACAAAGCGGCCTTTGTCTTCCTGGACCGCCGCCAGGGCGGTCTCAAAGGCCTCTTCTCCCATCTTCTTGGCGCAGTGGGCGATGCCCTTGTCGACCAGGCTGCGTGTGTAGGATTCCGCCGCGGTTGTATGGATCCGCTCGGAAATGCGTTTTTCGAGGTCAGAGAGCGTGAAGGTCATGGAGGGCTCAGCCTTTCGGGGCGGGTCTTTATCAGCTTTGCCTCGATGGAGGGAGTCACGGTCTTGTCTCCCCTCCCCCTGCGTAGCGGCGGGGACGGGTCGGGGGGGGCTATAGCAGAAAGAGCCCCCACCCCGGCGAGCTTCGCTCGCCGACCCTCCCCACGCTTCACTACGCTCGCGGGGGAGGGAAAGCTCACGCATCCAGCCGCATCGGCAGGCCAGCCTCGGCCATATACTCCTTGGCCTCGCGCACCGAATGCTCGCCGAAATGGAAGATCGAGGCCGCCAGCACCGCGGTGGCGTGACCGTCGCGGATGCCTTCGACCATGTGCTGAAGATTGCCCACCCCGCCCGAGGCAATCACCGGCACCGTCACAGCATCGGCAATGGCGCGGGTGAGCGCGATGTCGTAGCCGACGCGGGTACCGTCACGGTCCATCGATGTCAGCAGAATCTCGCCCGCTCCGAGCGAGACGACTTCCTTGGCGTATTCGATCGCGTCGAGCCCGGTCGGATTGCGGCCACCGTGGGTGAATATCTCCCAGCGGTCCGTCTCGCCCGGCTTCGACACTTTCTTGGCATCGATGGCGACGACAATGCACTGGTCGCCGAACTTCTCGGCCGCTTCCTTGACGAAAGCACGCCGGTTCACCGCCGCGGTGTTGATCGACACCTTGTCGGCACCGCAGGTGAGCAGCTTGCGGATGTCGTCGACCGTTCGCACGCCGCCCCCGACGGTCAGCGGCATGAAGCAAGCTTCGGCCGTGCGCGTCACCACGTCGAAGATGGTGTCGCGGTTCTCGTGGCTCGCGGTGATGTCGAGAAAGCAAAGCTCGTCGGCACCGGCCGCGTCATAGGCGATCGCCGCTTCCACCGGATCGCCGGCGTCGCGCAGATCGACGAACTTGACGCCCTTGACCACACGGCCATCCTTGACGTCGAGACAGGGAATGACGCGGACCTTGAACATCACGCCGCCTTGCGCGCATTGCGGATGAGCGTGAGCGCTTCCGCCGCATCGAGCCGGCCATCATAGAGTGCACGTCCAGCAATGGCGCCTTCGAGCTTCTTGGCGCGCGGCTCGAGCATCGCCGTGATGTCGCCAATCGAAGCAAGTCCGCCGGACGCGACCACCGGGATCGAGATCGCCTCGGCGAGCGCGATGGTGGCGTCGAGATTGAGGCCTTTGAGCATGCCGTCGCGTGCAATGTCGGTGTAGATGATCGCGGCGACACCGGCGTCTTCGAAGCGGCGCGCGATATCGAGCGCCGACAGTTCGGACTCTTCGGCCCAACCTTGCACGGCGACCTTG
>Ga0255338_1005846_pt1 | contig 10950 bp, 7 predicted proteins | sample MeOH1_35cm_T4_19_FD_203715 | JGI IMG/M metagenome (GOLD analysis project Ga0255338, IMG submission 203715) | Sandy soil microbial communities from University of British Columbia, Vancouver, Canada - MeOH1_35cm_T4_195 | ecosystem: Engineered > Artificial ecosystem > Sand microcosm > Unclassified ... | reverse complement strand
CCGGCCGCTGTGGCTGGGCGGCAGGCAAGCTCCGTTACCGCAATACCGGCCGCGGCTGGCGTTCCGCCAGGACGCCTCCGCGATGGGCGACCTCCTCGTGTGCATCTTCCTCCGGGGCGGTACGGACGGTCTGAGCGTGGTGGCGCCTTATTCCGAAGGTGCCAACTACTACGGCGTGCGACCCACCATCGCCGTTCCGGAGCCCGGCTCCGGTACGTTTGCGGCCATCGACCTGGACGGCCAGTTCGGCTTGCACCCGGGTCTGGCGCCGCTGAAGCCGTTCTACGACGCCGGCTCCCTGGCAGTGGTCCACGCTTGCGGGCTCACCGAGGCGAACCGTTCCCATTTCGATGCGCAGCGCTACCTGGAGCAGGGCGTTCCGGGTGACAAGACCATCGGCACCGGGTGGATCGGCCGGCACCTGGCGTCCAAGAATACCGGAAGCGCCTCCGTGTTCCGCGGCATCGCGCTCAGCGATCACGTCCAGGCCTCGCTGCGCGGAGACGTGCCTGCGCTGGCGCTCGCGTCGCTGGACGAGATCGGCTTCCGCGGCCCCCGAACCAACAAGGGCGAAGAGGACCTCGCGCTCCTTGCCCTGCAAGAGCTGTACCTCGGCGGTAGTGCCGCGGGACCGCTGCAGGAGCAGGCACAACTCCTCTTCGAGACCGTGGAGACGCTGCAGCAGCTCGCGAACGAGGGCTACCAGCCGGGAGGGGGTGCCGTTTATCCGGACGACGGCTTCGGCTTCGGGATGCGCCAGATCGCCCAGCTCATCAAAGCCGATCTGGGACTGGAAGCGGCCTGCATCGACCTGGGCGGCTGGGATACCCACGAAACGCAGGGCGTCCGCGACGGTCAGTTTGCGGCGCTCGTTTTCTCCCTCGGCCAGGGGCTCACGGCGTTCGGCACCGACCTGGGCGATCGGATGCAAAACATCACAGTGGTGACGATGAGCGAGTTCGGACGCACGACCAAGGAGAACGCGAGCCACGGCACGGACCACGGCCACGGCAACGTGATGTTCCTGATGGGAGGCGGAGTGTCCGGCGGCCAGGTCTTCTCCCGCTGGCCCGGTCTCGCCCCCGGAAATCTCGACGAGGAAGGCGACCTGGTCGTCACGATCGACTACCGGGATGTCTTTGCCGAGATCGTACGCCTTCGCTTGCTCAATCCGGCGCTGGATCAGGTGCTGCCCAACTACACGCCGAGCCCACTGGGTGCCTTCCGGCCGAGAAGCTAGCAGCCCGGATCCGCAGGCAAGTCCCTGTTCCAATCCCTCCTGGCACGGCAAGCTCGCCTCCGGAGCCAGGCGTGTTCGACATTACGCCGTGCGGGAAGAAAACCGGGCGGTCTCATCCTAGCCCGGCGTGCGTGTCATCCTGAACAACGTGAAGGATCTCGGCTGTACCACAACGGACACGTAGGTGCACCCGATGTGCGAACCCGCAACGGGTTCTGACGGCCGAACGGCTACAGCACCGGGGACGGGCGCCGTACCCGTTCGGCCGTCAGGATGACTTTTGCGGGGGGCCTGTGCGTGATCGATCCGTTAGCTTCTTACGAGATTTGGATTACGACCACTGGCCCGTTGGAATACGTTCTACTTCAATAATTCTCCCAGCTTGGCCGCCGAGATGTTCATCGCTTGCAGCACCTCTGACCACGACTTCCCCGACTTCAGCGCGAATACGGCATCGGCCGGCTTGCCGCTTTGCTTCGCCACGAGGTAGCCGAGGATCAGCCCACCGTGGCCCAGGCCCGTCGCTTCCCGGCGCTTTTCGACCTCGTCCGCGCTCACACCGAGTTTGTCGTAGATTCCTGCGCGCAAGAATGGCCCTACCATCTCGGGGGATTCGTCCGCGATGTGGTCCACGCAAAGCAGGTGCGTCTGGAGCATGAGCAGCAGCCCCTCTTCCTGAAGCGGCTTCAACGAGCTGTTGATGTCAGCTTCACGCTGCTCTTTCGTAGCCTCCACGTTCGCCAGGGTCGTCTCCCGAGCGATGTTCTTCATCGAGCTGACCGCGGTCGCGATGCTTGTCTGCAGATGCGCCTGCGATCGGGTCAGTTCCTCGGAGTCTGCGTCGAAGTGCCCCTTCTTCTCGGCAGCGCTCAACGCGTGTCCCCCGAGAAAACCACCGGCAGCCGCGAGGCACACGGCCAGTACCGCACCGGTAAGTCGTCGCTTTCCTGCGTCCATTGCCCGGCCTCCATCAACACGTGACCCATCGGCGGGTCGAGCAGCACTGTTCCCAACAGTCTACGGCGGCTACCGCTTGAGCGCGCCTATCGTTAACGCAAACCGAAAGTGCAACCGCGCAGTCGGCACTGTGCAATCGCCCTGGCGCCATGACTGGCTCGCGTCGTCCACGGATTGCCGCAGCCCGCACAGGGAGTAAGGCCCGGATTGTCCAACGATTGAAGCGGTGTCCCTTCAATGTCGAGGTAAACTCCATGCCGCACGATTCCGATCATCCCAGCGCAACCTCCCCGGAAGCGATCAGCCGCCGCACCTTCATTGGGGGTCTGGCCGCTACTGCGCTGTTGCCGGTCATCCGCCGCGCGGGCGCCTCCCCAAGCCGGAAACAGACGGCGGCGGAGATCGAGGCTTGGAAGAAGGCGTTATTCCAGACGGGTCAGCCGCTCGTTTACCGCGCGCAAGTTCAGCCCCAGGCGGCGTTTCCAACGGGTGGGATCGGCTGCGGCAACGTCTACGTGGGCGTAGGCGGACACCTCCGCGACTGGCTCATCTTCAACAACACCGCGCCCGTTCAGGTGCCGAACACGTTCTTCGCAGCGCGGGCCGCTGTTGGCGGCCGTGAGCCGGTAGCGCGGATGCTGCAGACGGAAACGAAGGGGCTACACGTCATCGGGCAGTTCGGCGCCACGTTCCAGAACAGCACGGAGCGCGTCGCCGCGCCCGGACGAGGGGTCGCCGACGTGGAGCTGGTGGGCGAGTACCCGACCGCCACGCTGAAGTACCTCGATCCCGAGCTGCCTGTCGAGATCCGGCTGGAGACCTTTACCCCCTGGATTCCGCTGGATGCGAAGAACTCTGCCATGCCCGGAACCGTGTTCCTGTTCCGGGTGCGCAATCCGGGAAGCGAAGAGGCGCGGGTTTCTCTCCTGGCGGCCGTGCACAATGCCGTGGGTTTAGGCGCCGAGGGACGATCTGGAAACTTCAACGAGGCTTGGCGTCAGGAGGGGGTTACGGGGATCCGTTTCGCCGCGCCGCGCGGTACGGTGGCGAAGCTGAGCCAGGCGGTCGACCTGATCGCCGCCGGTCCGAACCTGCAGCTCACGGGCGTCGAACAGCCTCACGAATTGCAGCTCCGTGTACTGCCGACCGCGGCTCCGCTGGCGAAGGACTTCACATTGGCCGCCGACCGGGCCGGGATCATCTGGCTGGAAGACGTTTCGACTCTCGATCTTCCGGCCGTCGAGGCGCTGCATTCGGCCGTGGACCGGGGCGCCACCCTGGTGCTCTCCGGCACCGGGAAGGGCCTCCTGGAAAGCTGGGCCGCCGCATATGGCGGCGACGTACGTACGGACATCTTATTCGACGACTTCGAGAGCGGCACGTTCGCGAAGTGGACTGCGCAGGGAACGGCATTCCAGCAGGCTCCTCAGCGGGGGACCCAGGGCGGGCAGCAGCCGGTCAACGGCTTCGGCGGCAAGTTCCTCATCAACTCGTTTACTGATGGGGACCTGCCCACGGGCCGGTTAACGAGCATCCCGTTCCGGATCGAGCGGCGCTACATCCGGTTCCGCATTGGCGGTGGCCATTGGGAAGGGCGCACCTGTATCAACCTGCTCGTTGATGGGAAGGTAGCGCGCACCGCGGCCGGCAAAGACGCTGAGCGCCTGGAGCCGCATGCCTGGGACGTGTCCGATCTTGCGGGAAGGGAAGCCCGCCTCGAGATCGTGGACGCCGAGAGCGGAGCCTGGGGCCACATCAACATCGACGATCTGGTCTTCAGCGATCTTGCCGGGGAGCCGCTGCCGGCCGCCGTCGCTTCTAAACTGCAGGCGCTCCTACCGCTCGTGTTCCACCGGGCGGCCTTGCGAGCGCAACCCACCACGCTCGCACTGCCAGCACGTGGCAAAGCGTCCGCGCGTACGCTGAACCTTTCAGGATTCATGGAGCTTCGCAACGTTGTTCCGAGCGGCGACGCCGTTCGGATCGGCGCTGAGACGGGACCGGCGATGTGGGAGCGCCGGGTTGGAAAGGGTCAAGTCATCCTGCTCCTCGCACCGCTGCTGCCATCCGGAATCGCCACGACCCGACAAGCGCGACAGCAAGCCCTCGCCTTTGTGGCCTACGCCGCTGGAGTGGAGCACAGCCCGGGGGAAGGTATCCACCCACACGACCGCACCTTTGGAGAGATGTCCCTCGCCACCCCCGCCGCCGCTACCGGCTTGATTGCGTGGGACGATCCCGCCGCCTTGTGGCGCTCCTTCTCCGAGCAGGGCAGCCTCGACGTACTGCCTAAGGACGGCCGTGCCAATGCGACTTCTGAGCGCAGTCTGAACGGCGCCCTCGCGGTGGAGGTGAAGGTGCCCGCGGGGAAAGAGATCACCATCCCGTTCGTGCTCGCCTGGCACTTTCCGAACTACTACTTCAATGGCAACCTGGTCGGGAACCGCTACACGCGTGTCTGGCACGGCGCGAACGAGACAGCGCTGGAGTTGGCCACCCGGTGGCAGCCACTGCACGCCGCCACCGAGCGCTACCGCAAGGCGGCATACGACAGCACGCTGCCGTACTACGTTACTGACTGCCTCACCAGCCAGACCTCCACGATCCGCAGCGAGGTGTGCGTCTGGCTCGAAGACGGCACGTTCGCGGGTTTCGAGGGCGCGGACGGCTGCTGCCCGATGAATTGCTCCCATGTCTGGGGGTACGAGCAGTCGCTTTCCCGGCTCTTTCCGGAACTAGAGAAGTCCATGCGAGAGGCGGACCTCAAACACCAGCAGAGAGCAGACGGCGGCATCAACAACCGGATTGCACTGCCGGTGGAAGCGGGTCCGACCGGCGAGATGCCATTTGCGGACGGGCACGCGTCCGGGGTGCTCAAAGCCTACCGCGAGCACCTGAACTCGCCGGACGATAGCTGGCTCCGCGACTACTGGTGGCGGATCAAGAAGGCCGTGGACTACCTGGTCCGCCTTGACGGCGACGCTCCGGACGGGATCCTGGAAGGCCCGCAGTGGAATACCTACGACTGCGTGGTCAACGGCCCGAACACGTTCATCGGCACCTACTACCTCGCCGCGCTGCGGGCGGGCGAGGAGATGGCGCGCCTGATGGACGAGCCGCAGACGGCGCTGCGCTGGCGGCGGATCTTCGAGTCCGGACGACAGCGTCTCGTGGAGCTTTGCTGGAACGGCGAATATTTCCAGCAGCACCTGCCGGACTACGAGCAGCGCACTACCCAGTGGGGGCCGGGTTGTCTCGCCGACCAGTTGATCGGGCAATGGTGGGCGCACCAGCTTCAGCTAGGCTACCTCTTGCCGCAGGAACACGTCCGCTCCGCCCTGCGGGCCGTGTTCAAGCACAACTGCCGGTGGGACTTCGCCGACTTCCGCCATAAGCAGCGGACCTACGCCGACCAGCACGACAAGGGGCTACTCAATTGCACCTGGCCCCGCGGCGGCCGGCCCGTTAACCCGATCCTCTACTGCGACGAAGTGTGGACGGGCGTGGAGTACCAGGTTGCGGGGCACATGGTGTACGAGGGGATGCTCGAAGAGGCGCTCACCATCGTCCGCGGGGCTAGAGAACGGTACGACGGGCAGCGCCGCAACCCGTGGAATGAGCTGGAATGCGGCGGCCACTATGCCCGCGCGATGGCGAACTGGTCTCTACTTACCGGCTTTAGCGGCTACCACTACGACGGCCCGCAGGGGCTACTCTGCTTCGATCCGGTGCTCAACCCGGATGAGTTCCGCTCCCTTTTCACGGTGGCGGAAGGCTGGGGCAGCTTCGCGCAGCACCGGCAGGGCGGCAAACAGCGAAACGAACTCCGCGTGGATCACGGCCACGCGCTGCTGCGTGAATTGCGTCTTGGAAGCGCTGCGGCATTCGACAAAGCGGTCGTCAAGCTTGGCAATCGAAAGGTGACGGCTGCCATCAAACCCGGGGACCGGGCTGCGCGATTGATCTTCAACAAACCGATCGAGGTTTTGGCCGGACAGAAGCTGGTGGTGGAGTTCGGCTAGTCTCCAGGCGACCTCGCCGCCGCAATCAACAGTTCCATTCGGCAACGGCAGAAACTGGCAGACGGGAGCTGCCTCGATTCTAGAATCGAGGCAGCTCCCGCCATTACTAGAGGGCTCGCATGAACGCGGTGATGTCCTTCTTGTCCGTGGCGCTGAGTTTCAGCCGAAGCACGATGTTGAAGAACTCCGTGGTGTCTTCCAGCGTCAAGCAGCGGCCGTCATGCAGGTACGGCGGGCTCTCTTTGATCCCCCGCAGCGTGAAAGTCTTGATTGGGCCGTCACCTGGCTCATTGGCGATGAACCGCTCCAGGTGCAGGTCGTGGAGCTGCTGGTCCATGTAGAACGGACCCGGGTGGCAAGTCCCGCACTGCGCTTTGCCGAAGAACAGCTTCTCGCCGCGCAGTTCGCTTTCGGTGGCCTTCTTCGGGTCCAGCCGGCCCGTATCCGGGTCGAGCTTGGGAGCGGGCGGGAAGTCCAGCATGTTCTGCATTTGCGCCATGTGGCTCACCTGAACGCGGTCCAGGATCACCATCCCCTTCTTCATGGCGTGGATCGGATCGCCATTGAAGTAGGCAGTGCGCTGCTCAAACTCGGTGAAGTCTTCCACCGAGCGGAGGCTGCGCTTCGAACCGTGGATCTGCTGGTTGAACACGCCGCGCAGACTGGTGGTATCGAGGCGGAAGCGTCGCTCCTGCGGCCGGATGTCCGGGCTCAGGTGGAACTGTCCGGTGGTGTGGCCGTTCACGTGACAGTCGAAGCAGGTCACCCCCAGGCTGGGCTGCGGGCTCTTGCGGTCGTCCGTCGGGTTGAACTCTTCCTGCGGCATTGGCGTCAGCAGCATCCGCAGACCATCTAGCTGTACCGGGGTCAGGATGTCTTTGAACAACCGGTAATAGTTGTTGATGGAGACCACCTCGCCGCGGGACACGTCACCCAATTCCGGGCGGTTGTTCAGGAAGATGGCCGGCGGGAACTCCGGTAGGAATGCCTCCGGGAGATCGAACTCCACGTCGTACCGCTCCAGGCGCGGGAACATCAACAACTGCATCTTCGGGAATACCTGGCCGCCGTTTACCTGGAGCGGGTGGGGAAGGGCCGGATAGGGGAAGACGCCGCGCTCCTTGATTGCGTCCGACGACATGTCGCCCAGCCGATCCCAGGTGACGCCGTCCGAAAGCCGCGCCGTCGGGCCGACGCACAGCGGCTTACCGCGCGACATCTTCACCGCTGGGTCCAGCCGCGGTGTGAGGTCGTAGCGGCGGTCGAGGAGCGCCTTCTGGTCGGCCATGACCTTCGGTTTGGCGGCGCTTTCCTTGGCCATGATCTCGTCCAGCGTCAGGCCCGGGCGGTCGGCGTTCAGTGGATCGCGGTAGAAGTCGAAGCCCGTGATCTTGCCCTCTTTCGGTTGTGCCTTCGTCGCCGGTGAGTTGGGCTTGGCGTTGCCTGCGTCGAAGGCTCGGGAACGGTCGTGCTCCGTCTTCTGCTGCTCGGGGCGGGTTGTCGGCGCCGAGCGTGGGTTCTGCGCTTCGGCGACCGCATCACGCGGGGGAGCGGGCTGGGTGGTGTCGGAGAACGCCACGGTCATACTGCCGGCAAACAGGGTAGCCAGAGTGGCGGCGACCAAGGGAGGGTGGAGCCGGTTGCTCATTTTCTTTTTCCTCGGGGTGTGGGACTGATGCGTCAATCGGGTGAGCCACCCGGTAATTCCAGGAGTCAGCGGGTCCCAAACCCCGCGGAAGCCGGATGTCACGTTTCGCTAAGGGCCACTTCCCGCGGTCGGCCGGACACTGGTCGGGCTGAAGCCGAGCGAGAGCTGAGGGGCGAGAATTTGCTATACTGGTGCGGCCCCAAGCCAGTAGCGGGGCGCACCCTCTCGAATCCAGGTTTCCCAGGAGGCACTCATGCAGCCGCAAGCCCACCAGTTCGCCAGCGACAACTATGCCGGGATTTGCCCGGAAGCTTGGGCCGCGATGCAGCATGCGAACCACGGACACGTGCCCTCATATGGAGACGATCCCTGGACCGCGCGTGCCGCCGAGCTGATTCGGGAAGTCTTCGAAATTCCGTGCGAGGTATTCTTCGTTTTCAACGGCACGGCGGCGAATTCGCTGGGGCTGGCGGCCATGTGCCAGAGCTACCACAGCATCCTCTGCCACGAGACGGCGCACGTGGAGACCGACGAGTGCGGCGCCCCCGAGTTCTTCTCTCACGGTACCAAGATCTTGCTGTTGCCCGGCGAGGACGGCAAGCTGAACGCGGAGGGCATCGAGCGCCAGGTGCTGCGGCGTACCGACATCCACTACCCCAAGCCGAAGGTGGTGAGCCTTACGCAGGCTACCGAGTTGGGGACCGTCTACCGTCCTGACGAGATTGGCGTGATTGCCGAACAGGTGCGCCGCCTTGGGCTCCGGCTGCACATGGACGGCGCGCGTTTTGCGAATGCGGTGGCTTCACTCGGCGTGGCGCCCAGGGAGATCACGTGGGAGGCGGGCGTCGAAGTGCTCTCCCTTGGCGGCACCAAGAACGGCGGCGGCCTCGGTGAAGCGGTGATCTTCTTCAACCGGGACCTCGCCCACGAGTTCGACTATCGCTGCAAGCAGGCGGGGCAACTCGCGAGCAAGATGCGCTTCCTCTCCGCACCCTGGGTCGGGATGTTTGCGGAAGGTGCGTGGCTCCGCTACGCCCGGCACGCGAACGCGATGGCGGCACTGCTGGAGGAAGAGTTCAAGCAGATCCCGGAGATCACGCTGCTGTTTCCTCGTGAGGCGAACTCCGTCTTCGTCCAACTTCCGCCGGAGGTCGCGGAGCGGCTGCGCGCGGCCGGATGGAAGTTCTATACGTTCATCGGCCAGGGGGGCGCGCGGTTCATGTGTTCCTGGGACACCACCGAAGAGGACGTCCGCGCCCTCGCGGCCGCGCTGCGGGCTGCGACGACCGACTGATCTTCCAATTCCAGAACCTGAAGGCGAGAGGTTGCCCGGAGACCGGGTGCCAACCAGGCAAGGCTTATCGACGACGCACCGGTCATCGGTAAGCCTTGCACGAATTGCTTCGGGACTCTGGCAATCTACCGATTTGAGAGCCGTGCACGAGAGGTTGCTCTCCTAATTATCGCCCTTGCCTTCCACCTTCGCGCCGGGATCTACGCCCGGAAGCGGGTACTCCTTCGATGGGATGTGCTCCGACTTGAAGAGCGCCGCAACCTGCTCCACCAACTTTGGATGCTGGGCCGCGATGTCGGTCTTCTCGCTCACGTCGGTTTCGAGGTCATAGACCTCGATCTTCGAATTCCCCGAACTGGTCCCGCGGCGCACGCCCTTGTAGCGGCCAATGCGGGTCAACAGCGCCCACGGGCGCTGGAGTTCGTCCGGCCGCTCGCCCCACCAGCGCCACTGTTCCAGTTGCAAAGCCAGTTTCTTCAGCACCTCTGGCGTGCCGTGCCGCCAGGGCTGATAGGAGAATCTACCGCTCAGGTAGCTGGCACGACTGGAGCCAGCGCACGGAGGGCCTGGAGACCGTGCCACGTGTGCATCACGTGTCCGTCCCCGCCTTCGGACGCGTGCACCTGGTTGAAGCTGCCGTTCGGCCGCCGCCGGTCCTGGATGAGGTCCACGACCTTCGGGGTAACGGCCGAGACGGGGAGGCCCGGCAACTCGCGGCAGAGCAGCACCATCACCTGAAGCTGGAATGGTGGGTCACCGTGCTCCTCATAGCGCACCGGGGAGTCGGTGAGGCCGGTCCAGGTGGAGACTTCATCCCGGAATCATCCGATGTCTTCGGCCAGCCAGAGCAGTGATCGGATTTGCTGATAGTCGAAGACCGGCAGCCGGTACTCCAGCTTTTTGATGGCCAGCGGATGGTGCGCACGTATGTAGGCTGCGAGTTCCTTGCCGTGGGGATCGGCGCTTGCAGCAGATGGAACGTGCCGACGGCGGCGTAAGTGGGCGTAAGATGCGCGCGGTCCTAGGCGGGCCAGCCATACCCACCGCCCGGACGAGCGAGGGTCTCCTGGTAGTCCAGCACCCGCGCGCGACCGGCCGCTTCCTCGTCGTTCGCCGGATGGGAACCGGCCCCCGTAAAGGCGGTCAGTCCCAACCCGGCGAGCGTCTGGAGGCAGCGCCGTCGATTGACGAGGTCGTCAGACAAGGTAAGTTCTCGGAAGGGCGCGTAAGAGTGGGTGAGTTCTCTGAAAGAGTGGGTGAGTTCTCTAAAGGATACGTGCGCGCGTTCGGATTACCTGCCTGCCGATGCGCCGCCATACTGTTCGCTAGTGTCATCGGTAAGGGCGGAGGGACACTGTTCAAGTAGCCTGCAAGTGACCGCTCGACACCGGTGGAAGTCCGCCGCATACTTCGGTTACCGGAAACCGCATCGTGTCTAGAATAGATTGCAGCACTATCTGGTGCGCTGCGCGAAAGGAACGTTGGCGGTGATAGCCTTCCCCTTACCGTGGTTGAATGGCGCAGAGTCCACGTCTCGAACGGTGCGGGACTGCGTGCGCGGCCTGCTCCGGCCGGAGCGTCCCTTGCCGGCCGGTGCCGTGGTTACCTGCCTAGCGAACGGCACGCGAGCGTTCATCTACCCTTTACCGCGTAGTGGCACTGCCGCATTGGCCGCCGGTCTCCAACAGTTATCGCCGGCGTCCCGGTACCAGCGGTTTCTCTCCTCGCGAGAACGGTTCACTTCCTCCGAGCTTGAGTTCCTGACTAGCTGCGACGGCATCGATCACAT
>Ga0255338_1005845_pt1 | contig 10951 bp, 12 predicted proteins | sample MeOH1_35cm_T4_19_FD_203715 | JGI IMG/M metagenome (GOLD analysis project Ga0255338, IMG submission 203715) | Sandy soil microbial communities from University of British Columbia, Vancouver, Canada - MeOH1_35cm_T4_195 | ecosystem: Engineered > Artificial ecosystem > Sand microcosm > Unclassified ... | reverse complement strand
ATCGGCGAAGGCCCGGCGGCCCGCTCGGTCAAGCTGGACCTGCAGCCGTTCACGCTGGTGGGCGCCACCACGCGCGCCGGCATGCTGACCAATCCGCTGCGCGACCGCTTCGGCATCGTGGCGCGGCTCGAGTTCTATACGGCCGAGGAACTGGCGCGCATCGTCACGCGCTCCGCCCAGTTGCTCAATGCGGTCATCGAGCCGCATGGCGCGCTGGAGATCGCGCGCCGCGCGCGCGGCACGCCGCGCATCGCCAACCGGCTGCTGCGCCGCGTGCGGGACTACGCCGAGGTCAAGGGCGACGGCACCATCAGCCGCGAGTCCGCCGATGCGGCGCTGGCCATGCTCGACGTGGACCGCGTGGGCTTCGACCTGATGGACCGCAAGCTGCTGGAAGCGGTGCTGCACAAGTTCGGCGGCGGCCCGGTGGGCGTGGACAACCTGGCAGCGGCCATCGGCGAAGAGCGCGACACCATCGAGGACGTGCTGGAGCCCTATCTGATCCAGCAGGGATACCTTCAGCGCACTCCACGGGGCCGCGTGGCCACCGCCGCCGCCTACCGGCACTTCGGACTCGCCACGCCGCAGGGCGACGCCGGCGGCGAATTGTTCGACGCCCCCTGACCTGCTGCAACGCAGCAGCAAATTGCATCAGGCGCGCGTCAATTAAACGTTTTCGCGCGCCGCTCCAAATTTTTTCGAAGTGGATTGCTGGCCTATGCCCTCTTGGCCACAATGACTCCATCAAATTCCGACAACCGCGCCCGTTGCGCCAGAAAGGACTACGAGGACCACCATGACCCTTCGAGCCACCCAGACCTTTGCCGCACTCGCCGCCGGCCTGCTGTTCGCAGCCGGCGCGGCGCACGCCCAGAAACCGCCCGCGCCCGTGGGCATGGCCGAGGAGGCCGTGATCAGCGGCAAGGTCATCGACGTCGATGCCAACTCGAAGGCGGTGCTGGTGCAGGGCCCGAGGGGCAACGTCGTCGAGCTCGTGGCCGGCGACGAGGCGAAGAACATCGGCAACGTGCGCAAGGGCGACATCGTCACGGTGACCCGCGCCGCGGCCGTGGTGGCGGCGCTGGAGCCGCTGGACAGCAAGGACACTGCGCTGATGGAGCAGGTGGAACGCACCGCGCACGCCCCCGAGGGCGGCAAGCCCGGCGTGATGCGCGAGATCACCACCACCATCACGGCGCAGATCACCAAGATCGATGCCGCCAAGCGCACCGTCACGTTCCGCGGCCCGCGCGAGACGCTGCGCACGGTCAAGGTGCAGGACCCGAATATCGACCTGGGCAAGATCAAGCAGGGCCAGATGGCCAAGATCGTGGTGCGCGAGATCGTGGCCATTACCGTCAAATCGCCGAGCGCGGGCTGAGGCCCGGCGTCCTTCGTTCTTCCAAGAAGAGTCGAATGCAGTACTTTTCCCCATCAGGAGGTTGCATATGAATCGACGCCATTTTGTGACAAGGATTGCCGGATCGGGCCTGTTCGTGGCCACCGCGTTTGCGGCGGGCTGCACAACCACGGGCTCCAAGACGCCGGAGGACACCGCCGCCAAGAAACAGGAGATCGACGCCGGCGTGGACGGCGCGCTGAACCGGCTCTATGCGTCGGTGGACGGCGCGCGGGACCTGGCCAGCCGCTCCCAGGGCATGCTCGTGTTCCCGCGCGTGATCGGCGGGGGCCTGGTGATCGCCGGCGAGTATGGCGACGGCGCGCTGCGCTCGAAGGGCGCCACGGTGGGGTACTACCGCACGATTTCCGCGTCGTTCGGCCTAACGGCGGGCGGGCAATCGAAGGCCGTCATCATCATGTTCATGACGCCGGAAGCCTATAACAAGTTCGTGCAGTCCAGCGGCTGGACGGCCGGCGTGGATGCCAGCGTGGCGCTGGCCAAGGTTGGCGCCAATGGCAAGATCGACACGGTCACGGGCCAGCAGCCCGTCATCGGCTTTGTGCAGACCAATGCCGGCCTGATGTTCGATGCCTCGCTGGACGGCTCCAAGATCAGCAAGCTCTCGCTCTGATCGGCCCCCGTTTCTTCGTCGTCTCAGGTGTATGGCTCCCGGCTCCGGCCGGGAGTTTTGTTTTCCGGGGCGGGCCCCGGCACGGGTGGCGGCGGGCTGGCATAATCGCGCGAACCCCGCACCCAAAGCCCCCATGACCGAGCCCCACGCCGTCCCCGCCCACGCCGCGCATACCGGCCGCGTCTATCGCTACTACGACTTCGTGATGGTGGCATTCGTCACGGTGCTGCTCTGCTCGAACCTGATCGGCGCGGCCAAGGCGGCGCAGGTCACGCTGCCGCTGATCGGGCCGGTCACGTTCGGCGCGGGCGTGCTGTTCTTCCCGATCTCGTACATTTTTGGCGACGTGCTGACCGAGGTCTATGGCTACGGGCGCGACCGCCGCGTGGTCTGGGCCGGCTTTGCCGCGCTGGCGTTTGCCACGTTCATGAGCCTGGTGGTGCTGAAGATGCCCGTGGCACCGTTCATGGTGGACTATCAGAAAAGCCTGGAAGACGTGTTCGGCAACACCTGGCGCATCGCGCTCGGATCGCTGATCGCGTTCTGCTGCGGCAGCTTCACCAACAGCTACGTGCTGGCCAAGATGAAGCTGTGGAGCCACGGCCGCTGGCTGTGGACGCGCACGATCGGCTCCACGCTCGCCGGGGAGCTGGTGGATTCGTCACTGTTCTACGTGATTGCGTTCTACGGCATCTGGCCGCTGGAGAAGGTCATCCAGGTGGCCGTGGCCCAGTACGTGCTGAAGACCGGCTGGGAAGTGGTCATGACGCCCCTGACCTACAAGGTGGTGGGCTTCCTGAAGCACGCCGAGCGCGAGGACTGGTACGACCGGCACACCAACTTCACGCCGTTCCGTCTTAAGGTTTAAGCAAATTGCGATGTGCGTGGCAAGGCGTCACGGCACGCGCTTGTCCACCTCGTCGAGCGCCAGTGCCTCGAGATGGGTCACATCGGCCCATTGCAGCAGGGTCAGATGGGCGCTGTCGCTGCGCAGCCGGTTGACGCTGGCGTTGAGCAATTCATGCTCGCGCGGCGCCTCGAGCGTCATGCCGGTGGCCTCGCGGTACAGGCAGTCGAGCACGCCGCCGTGCGCCACCAGCGCGATGCGTTCGCCCGGGTGCCGGCGCGACAGCGCCAGCGCGGCCTCCACCGCGCGCTCGTGGAACGCGAGCAGCGACTCGCCCTCGGGCGGCGCATAGTCAGGCACGCGCGCCTGCCAGCGGGCGAAGTCCGAGGGGCGCCGCTCGGCCACCTCGGCATACGTCATGCCCTCCAGATCGCCATAGCAGCGCTCGCGCAGCCGCGCATCGGCGCGCACCGGCAACCCCAGCGTCTCCGCCAGCGGCGTGGCCGTTTCCATGGCGCGGCCCAGGTCGCTCGAATACACGGCGTCGATGGGCTCGCCGGCCAGCGCCTCGGCCAGCGCCAGCGCCTGCGCGCGGCCGGTCTCGTTCAGCGGGATGTCGATCTGGCCCTGCAGGCGCCGTTCCCGGTTCCAGGCCGTCTCGCCATGACGGATCACGATCAGGTGGGTATAGGCCAGCGATTGCGGCCCGGTGCTTTGCGACATGCCGGTTCCTTGGGGGCGATTTTCTTTCGCGCCGAGTCTTGCCGCCCGGCGCATCAATGATTTACCGGATCAGCTTCGGGTTGAGCGTGTAGGTGCCGGTCAGGCTGGCCTCGGCCAGCACGTGGCCCGCCATGGCCTGGCGCACGTCGGCCCCGGTGAAGCTGCCCTCCACCGGCAGGCGGTCGAGATCGAGCGCGTACACGGTAAACACGTAGCGGTGGACGATCGCATCGTTCCACGGCGGGCACGGGCCGTCATAGCCGAAATAGTCGCCCTTCATGTCCGGATCGTTGGCGAACCAGCCGGTGTAGTCATTCAGCCCATGGCGCAGCCCGCCCGCGGTGGCGGTACCCACCAGCGCCTCGGGGCCCGGCTTGCCGCGCGCGATCACGCCGTTGCTGTGCGTGCCGGCCGAGATCGTGTTGAGCCCGGGCGGCACGTCGACCAGCACCCAGTGGAAGAAGTCCACGCGCGGCAGCGTGGCCGGCACCTCGCGGCCTTCCTGGTTCACGTCGTCGCCCCGGCTGGGCACGTCGGGGTCATGGCAGATCAGCACGAAAGAGCGCGTCTCGACCGGCGCGCCTTCCCAGTGCAGGTCCGGGTTCCGGTTGTTCGACAGCGCCACATGGCTGGCGGCATCCGGCACGCAGAACGCAAACTCGCCCGGAATGGGCGCGTTGTCGGCAAAAGCCTTGCTCCAGATTTTCATGAGGATCTCCTTGGGATTGTCAGGCCGATCACGCCGTGCCGGCCGGCGGCACGCGCAGCCAGAACGTGACGGGGCCATCGTTGACCAGGCTGACCTGCATCATCGCGCCGAATTCGCCGGTTTCCACCAGCGGATGCGCCGCGCGCGCACGCGCCACGAAATGTTCATACAATCGCCGCCCGTCCTCGGGCGATGCTGCCGGCGTGAAGCTGGGGCGCGTGCCGCTGTTGGTGTCGGCCGCGAGCGTGAATTGCGACACCACCAGCAGGCCGCCCGCGCCGCCCTGCCCATCGATATTCTGCACCGGCAGGTTCATCCTGCCTTCGGCATCGGCAAACACGCGGTAGGACAGCAGCTTGGCCAGCAGGCGCTCGGCCTGCGCCTCGGTGTCGCCGCGCTCGGCACAGACCAGCGCCAGCAACCCGGCACCGATCTCGCCGGTGGTGCGGCCCGCCACGGTCACACGGGCCTGGGCCACGCGCTGGATCAGGGCGATCATCGCGCCTTACACCACGGTCACGCGCGCAAAGCGGCGCTTGCCCACCTGGACCACGTAGGTGCCGGCAGCCACCTTGGTGGACTTGTCGCTGACCACGGAGCCGTCGAGCCTGACGCCGCCCTGCTCGATATTGCGGTTCGCCTCGGACGTGGACGGCACGAGGTCGGCCTGCTTCAGCAACTGGGCGATGCCCAGCGGCGCGCCTTCCAGCGTCACGGCCGGGATGTCGTCGGGCACGCCGCCGCGCGCGCGGTGGTTGAAGTCCTCCAGCGCGCGGTCGGCGTCGGCGGCGCTGTGAAAGCGCGTGACGATCTCCTGGGCCAGCGCCACCTTGCAATCGCGCGGGTTGCGGCCCAGCGCGATCTCCTGCTTCATCAGGTCGATCTCGCTCATCGGTCGGAACGACAGCAGCGTGAAGTACTGCCACATCAGGTCGTCGGAGATGCTCATCAGCTTGCCGAACATGTCGTTCGGGGCCTCCGTGACGCCAACGTAGTTGTTCTTCGACTTCGACATCTTCTCCACGCCGTCCAGCCCCACCAGCAGCGGCATGGTCAGGATGCATTGCGGCTCCTGCCCGTATTCCTTCTGCAGCTCGCGGCCCACCAGCAGGTTGAACTTCTGGTCGGTGCCGCCGAGCTCGATGTCGGCCTTCAACGCCACGGAATCGTAGCCCTGCATGAGCGGATAGAGGAACTCATGGACCGAAATGGGGATCCCAGACCGGAAGCGCTTGGTGAAGTCGTCGCGCTCCATCATGCGCGCCACGGTGTACTTGGCCGCCAGCTGGATCATGCCGCGCGCGCCGAGCGGGTCGCACCACTCGCTGTTGTAGCGGATCTCGGTCCGGGCCGGGTCGAGCACCAGGCTGGCCTGGCGGTAGTAGGTCTGGGCGTTGGCCTCGATCTGCTCGCGCGTGAGCGGCGGGCGCGTGGCGTTGCGGCCCGAGGGGTCGCCGATCGTGGAGGTGAAGTCGCCAATCAGGAAGATCACCTGATGGCCCAGGTCCTGGAGCTGGCGCAGCTTGTTCAGGACCACGGTGTGACCGATATGGATGTCCGGGGCGGTAGGGTCCAGGCCGAGCTTGATCCGCAGCGGCACCCCGATCGCCTCGCTGCGGGCGAGCTTCTGGAGCCATTCGGATTCGATCAGCAACTCGTCGCAGCCACGCTTGGTGATCTCCAGCGCGCGCATCACCGACGGTGTAAGTGGATATTTGGCCGCGGCGGCCGGGGTCACATCAGACATGAGATAAGTCGTTGAAGTAATTAAGGATTTTGCTACGGACGGCCGGTGTCGTTCTGGTATAATCCGCGCTTTGTGCTGGCGGGACCAACCCGGCGGCAAACCGCCATTGTAGGCGGCTGACAAACATGGGCCCGCGCCGCACCTCGGGGGAGGAAGGCAGACGACGACACATCGTCGCGGCAGCAGCGCCCGGAATCAAGGTTGAATTTTACGTGATGTGGTCCAGTCTCCGCGAAGTTTTCGCGCGCGAGCTGGTGGTGCTTGTCGACCCGACCAACCCCCAGCATGCCCGGCGCCGCAAGCAACTCACCGTTGCTGTCGGCACCGTATTTACGCTCGGCATGGCCGCCGCGATGGGCGTTGCCCCGCGCAACGCCTATGACGATCCCGAAGCGCCCAGGGTGCAGGAAGCCATTCGCCTGCCCGACCTGCGCGCGCAGCTCGAGCAACTGACCGAGACGGACGGGGCCAGCCGCTACGTGCGCGAGGAGCGCATGCAACGCGGCGACACCATCGCCACGCTGCTGCGCCGCCTGGGCGTGGACGACCCCGACGCGCAGGCGTTCATTCTCAAGAATCCCACCGCGCGCGGCCTGTTCGGCCTGACGCCCGGCCAGACCCTGCAGGCTGAGATCGACGACCACAACCTGCTCGTGTCGTTGCAGGCCAACCTGGGTGGCGATGCCGCCGCGTCGCGCGAACTGGTGATCGAGCGCGTGGCGCCGAAGGCCGAGGACGGCGACTATACCTACAAGGCCCGCGTCCAGTCCGTCGACAACGACGTGCACTATGAGATGGCGTCGGGCGCGATCGACGCGGGCGGCTTCTTCAAGTCGATGGACGCGGCCAACGTGCCGGACGAGATCGTGCAGCAGATGATCTCGATCTTCTCGGGCGTGATCGACTTCCACCACGACATCGCCAAGGGCGACCGCTTCCGCATCATCTACGAAGCCGGCTACCGCGACGGCACATTCGTGCGCAACGGCCGCGTGGTGGCGCTGGAACTGATCAACCGCAGCACTTTGCACCAGGCGCTCTGGTATGCGCCGGAGGACGGCCAGCCCGGCGCGTACTACACGTTCGATGGCCGCACCATGAAGCGGCCGTTCCTGCGCTCGCCGGTGGAGTTCTCGCGCGTGTCGTCCGGCTTTGGCGGCCGCGACCATCCGCTTCATCACAACTGGGCGCAGCACAAGGGCGTGGACTTTGCCGCGCCGCGGGGCACCAAGGTGTTTGCCAGCGGCGACGGCACGGTGGACTTTGTCGGCCAGCAGAACGGCTATGGCAATATCATCGTGCTGCAGCACGCGGGAGGCTATTCGACGTACTACGCCCACCTGTCCGGCTTTGCCGGGCTGCGCCAGGGCCAGCACGTGAGCCAGGGCCAGGTGATCGGCTTCGTGGGCGCCACGGGCTGGGCCACGGGGCCGCACCTGCACTATGAGTTCCGCTTCAACGACGTGCCGCAGAATCCGCTTACCATCACGCTGATGGAGGCGCCGGCGCTGGCCGGCAAGTCGCGCACGCAGTTCCTGAACTACACCAGCGCCATGCTGAGCCGTATCAACATGCTGCGCACCTACAATGTCCTGACCGCCAGCAACTGACCATGCCCCCCGTGCCCGATCTCCCGGCAAGCAGCGAACGATTATTCATCGGCCTGATGTCCGGCACCAGCATGGACGGCGCCGACGGCGTGCTCGTCGATTTCTCGGGTGCGCGGCCGGTGGTGCTGGCCGCGGCGTACACGCCCTTCCCCAACCCGTTGCGCGAGGCGTTCGGGGCGCTGCAACAGCCTGGCGACGACGAGATTCATCGCGAGGCGCTGGCCGCCAATGCGCTGGCGCGGATCTATGCCGACTGCGTGGCCACGTTGCTGCGGCAGGCCGGCGCCACGCCCGATGGCATCGCGGCCATTGGCGCGCATGGGCAGACCATTCGCCACCGGCCCGGACTTTACGATGGCACCGGCTACACGCGGCAGAGCCAGCATCCGGCGCTGCTGGCGGAACTGTCCGGGATCGATGTGATTGCCGACTTCCGCAGCCGCGACGTGGCGGCGGGCGGCCAGGGCGCGCCGCTGGTGCCCGCCGTGCATGCCGCACTGTTCGGCGTGCCGGACGAGACCCGCGTGGTCTGCAATATCGGCGGCATCTCCAATATCAGCATCCTCCCCGCGGCGGCCAGTGGACGCCCGGTCACCGGTTTCGACTGCGGTCCCGGCAACGCGCTGCTCGACGACTGGATCCACCGCCATCGCGGCCTGCCGTACGACGACAACGGCGCCTGGGCGGCCAGCGGCACCGTGGATGCCGCCCTGCTGGCCCAGTGCCTGGCGGAGCCGTACTTCCGCGCGCCGCCGCCCAAGAGCACGGGACGCGATCTGTTCCACCCGGGCTGGCTGCAAGCGCTGCTGGCCGGGCGGGGCGAGCGCCAGCCGGCGGCCACCGACGTCCAGGCCACGCTGGCCACGCTGACCGCCATGGCCATCGCCCGCGACGTGCAGGCCCATGCCGCCGATGCGCGCCGGTTGATCGTCTGCGGCGGCGGGGCGCGCAATGGCTATGTCATGGCCGCGCTTGCCGGCCTGCTGCCAGGCGTGGCCGTGCAGACGACCGACGATTTCGGGGTGCCGGTGCTGCAGGTGGAGGCCATCGCGTTTGCATGGCTGGCGCGGCAGTGCCTGCGCCGGGCGCCTGGCAACGTGCCGACGGTGACCGGCGCGGTGGAGCCGCGCGTGCTCGGGGCCCTTTATCCACGCTGATCGGCAAGGCAACAAAAAAGCGCACCGAAGTGCGCTTTTTCATGGGGCAAAGCCGGAACCGGCGTTCAGACCGAGAACGACGAGCCGCAACCGCAGGTGGTCGAGGCGTTCGGGTTCTTGATCACGAACTGCGCGCCGTTGATGTCTTCCTTGTAGTCGATCTCGGCGCCCACCAGGTACTGGTAGCTCATCGAGTCGATCAGCAGCGTGACGCCGTTCTTGACCATCGTGGTGTCGTCTTCGTTGACGTCTTCATCGAACGTGAAGCCGTACTGGAAGCCAGAGCAGCCGCCGCCCTGCACGAACACGCGCAGCTTCAGCTCGGCATTGCCCTCTTCCTCGATCAACTGCTTGACCTTGTCAGCAGCGCTGTCGGTAAAGACGAACGGTGCCGGCACGTCCTCGGTGACGGGTGCCTCTGCGACTGCGTTCATGGGGATTCTCCTGTTTAGATACGCCCGTATTCTAAGCGCTACTCGGAAATCGTGCCGATCCCCTTGGATTTCAAGGGCTTCTGGGCGCCGGCATCACATCGTGTCAGGCCGTCGCGCCCGCGTTTTCGGAACGCTCGTCCGCCTGCTCGGCAGACGGTTCGGCTTGCGGCGATGCCACGGCCTTTTCTTCATTGACCACGGCGGGTACAACATGGTTCGGCAGCGCCCTGACCTCGCCTTGCACGATCGGCACCAGCCGGCCTTCGACGATCGCGCCCTGGTGCATCTCAAGCGCCGCATAATGCACCTCGCCATACACACGTGCGTGCGGCTGAAGCTCTAGCAACTCACTGGCGCGAACCGGGCCGGTCACCGTGCCATTGAGGATTAGATGGCCCACGCGGACTTCGCCCTCGACCGCGCCTTTCTCGCTGATGACCAGCATGCTGCGCTTGTCGTCGGCCGCCAGCACGTTGCCACGCACGCGCCCATCGAGCCGCAGCCCGCCCGAGAATGCGACATCACCCTCGATAACGGCATCCTGGCCGATCAATGTGTCGATGGACAGGCCCTTCTTCTTCGAAAACAACATGATCCCTCTCCTTGTTCGCGTCTTATGGCATGGCCGACTGCACTGCACGGACCTGCCCGTTCTGCACGATACGAACCGATGCGGCACGGATTTCGGCATCCTGGGGAATGGCCAGGTCACCTTCGATGCGCTGATAGTGCGTGAGCCGAACCGCCGGCAATGGCGGATCGCCCGGCCCCGGTACCGTGATGGCTAATGGCTGTCCGCCCCGAATTGCCGAAATTGTGAATTGCAATTCACCCCGAAATTCCGGCTGCTCGATAAACGCCTTCGAACCTCCCTGCATCACCAACAGACGATAGTGCATCGCCTGCGGCTGCGACTCGTCGATCACCACGCGAAAGCTGCGCACGTGGATGCCCGATGTGTCGCCGGCCGCCGGCAGCAGCGCCTCGAAGAACCCGAGGTCCTCCTTGAGCTGGCTCACCTCCGCCTCCGCTGACTTCAGTTGCTGTACCAGGTGCTCGCGCTCGGCCCGCGCCATTTCCAGCCGGGCCTCCGGCGTGTTGGCGTTGGCGCGCAAGCGGTCGCGCTCGGCGGTCACCTCCGCCAGTTGCTGGAGCAAGTCCGCGTTGGCGGCAACCAGTTCGGGCTCCGGCGGCGCGGCGCGGCCCCGCACGACATGGCCGGCATTGATCGCCCATGCCGCGGCAAGCCCGGCGCCAAGCAGCAGCACCAGCCCCACGAGCCAGGCGCGCCACGGCCGATGCAGGCGAATGACGGCCCGCGAAGATCGCAGCCCCCGGCGCGGGCGCAACGGTCGGTACTTCAGCCCCATGACACCATCTTTCGTCCTCTCATTCCGCAGGCCCGTGATTGTATCGCCGCGCCGCCATCGTGCGGCCCTGTGTATGACATTTGAGACACCTGCGCCTTGAAGCGGACGATTCATCATGTCGATGGGCGAAAAAAAACCGCACGCCTTGGCGTGCGGTTTTTCCGGATCCACGGGCACCGCCAGAGGCGGACCCATGAATGCGCATCAGCGCTTCGAGAACTGCTTCCGGCGACGTGCCTTGTGCAGACCGACCTTCTTACGTTCCACTTCACGTGCATCGCGCGTGACGAAACCGGCCTTCGACAGCGTCGGCTTCAGCGT
>Ga0255338_1005844_pt1 | contig 10951 bp, 8 predicted proteins | sample MeOH1_35cm_T4_19_FD_203715 | JGI IMG/M metagenome (GOLD analysis project Ga0255338, IMG submission 203715) | Sandy soil microbial communities from University of British Columbia, Vancouver, Canada - MeOH1_35cm_T4_195 | ecosystem: Engineered > Artificial ecosystem > Sand microcosm > Unclassified ... | reverse complement strand
GACGACCACAAAGTTGTGGTCGATGCGCACGACTTCAGCGGAAATCACTTCGCCAGCCTTCATATTGGAGCGGGCGATCGATTCCTCGAACAGTGCGGCAAAGGATTCGTTAGTTTGCAGGTCGGACATAAACTTGTTTAGCAATCCGCAGTACTCGGGCCGGCGCGAGGATCGCGCTCAGTCTGCCTGGGCAGCGGGGTCAGGTTGAACAACACCGGCGGTTCCGCGCATGCGGGCGCCACCGGCACTTCGGCGCGCAGCGGTCCGGGCGCGGGTCAGCAACCCTGCGCGGCGTACCACTCCAGCACCTGCGCCACTGCCTGATCCACCGTCATCTCGGAGGTGTCGAGCAGCCGCGCATCCGTTGCGGGACGCAGCGGCGCGGCCGTGCGGGTGCGATCCCGCAGGTCGCGCGACTCGAGGTCACGCAAAAGGTCTTCGATATTAGCAGAAATTCCCTTATCAATCAATTGTTTATAGCGCCTGCGAGCGCGCGCCTCGACACTTGCGGTCAGGAACACCTTCAGGCGGGCGTCCGGGAAAATCACGGTGCCCATGTCGCGCCCGTCGGCGACCAGCCCGGGCAGCTTGCGGAAACCGCGCTGCAGCGCCGTCAGCGCGTCGCGCACCGGCTGGTGCACGGCGATGGCGGAGGCGCGGTTGCCGGTGGCCTCGGCGCGGATGGCCAGGCTGACCTCCTCGCCGCCGAGCCAGACCCGGTCCGGGCCGAACTTGACATCGAGGCGGGTGGCCAGTTTTGCAAGCCCCTCGACATCCTGCGCGTCGATGCCCGCCCGCTCGCTGGCGAGCGCCACCAGGCGGTACAGGGCCCCGCTGTCCAGCAAGTGGAAGCTGAGCGCATCGGCCACCTTGTGCGCTACGGTGCCCTTGCCGGAGGCGGTGGGCCCGTCGATTGTGATGACGTCGACGATAGTCATTGCTTATTGAAACAGGACAAAAATCAATCTTCCTAACAAGAGTGCCAAGAGTGCCGGCCGGCGCCGCGCGGCGCATCCTCCTACTGTGGCGCATTACGCCGCCGGCCGCTACTGGGGCAGGCGCGCACGGGCGCGCGCGGTGATCAGCGCGTCACAGAGGCGAATACCTCGAAATAATCGGGGAAGGTCTTGGCCACGCAGCCCGGCTCGTTGATGCGCACCGGCAGCGGGCCGAACGCGGCCAGCGAGAAGCACATCGCCATGCGGTGGTCGTCGTAGGTGTCGATGCCGGCGGCCGGCGTCTGCCATTGCGACGGCGGCGTCACCTTCAGGTAGTCCGCGCCCTCCTCCACTTCCACGCCGAGCTTGCGCAGCTCGGTGGCCATCGCGGCGATGCGGTCGGTTTCCTTGACCCGCCAGCTCGCGATGTTGGTCAGCGTGGTCGGGCCGTCGGCGAACAGCGCCGCCACCGCCAGCGTCATGGCGGCGTCCGGGATGTGGTTGCAGTCGAGCTCGATGCCGCGCAGGCGGCCGTCGTCGCGCTCGGTGCCGCGCACTTCGATCCAGTTGGCGCCGGCCATGACGTTGACGCCCATGCGGTTGAGCGCCTCGGCGAACTTCACGTCGCCCTGGATGCTCGACATGCCCACGCCTTCCACGCGCAGCGGGCCGCCGCCGATGGCGCCGGCCGCCAGGAAATACGAGGCCGACGAGGCATCGCCCTCGACGAAGATCTCGCCGGGCGAGCGGTAGGCCGCGCGCGCCGGCACGATGAAGCGCGACCAGCCTTCGCGCCGGACCTCGATGCCGAAGCGCGCCAGCAGGTTGAGCGTGATCTCGATGTAGGGCTTGGAAATCAGCTCGCCGATCACCTCGATCTCGATGGTGCCGGCGGCGGCGTCGGCCAGCGGCAGCGTCATCAGCAGCGCCGTCAGGAACTGGCTGGAGACGTCGCCGCGCACGCGGATCGGCGCGTCGATGCGGATCGGCGCCGGCGAGATCTGCAGCGGCGGATAGCCCTCGGTGCCGAGGTAGTCGATCTTCGCGCCGATCTGGCGCAGGCCGTCGACGAGGTCGCCGATCGGCCGCTCGTGCATGCGCGGCACGCCGGACAGCTTGTAGCTGCCGCCCTGCAGCGCCAGCGCCGCGGTGAGCGGGCGGATCGCGGTGCCGGCGTTGCCCATGAACAGGTCGGCCGACTTGTTGGGGAAGTTGCCGCCGGCGCCGCGCACCACGCACGCGCCGTCTTCCTGCCGCCACTCCACGCCGAGCGTGCGCAGCGCCTGCAGCATCACGCGGGTGTCGTCGGAATCGAGCAGGTCGCGTACGCGCGTTTCGCCTTCGGCGAGCGCCGCCAGCAGCAGCACGCGGTTGGAGATGCTCTTGGAGCCGGGCAGGCGGACCGTGCCGGAGGCGCGGGTGAGGGGACCGAGCGTGAGGTGTTCCATGATCTGCGAGCGGGTTGTGCGGCGCCCCGCCGGTGGCGGGCCGCCGCGGTGTGGGTGGCGGTCAGGGTTCGGCGTTGACGGCGGGCGCGCGCTGCGCGCCCCATTGCAGGCGCGCCCGGCTGGCGCGCTGGAAGATGCGCTCTAGGCCCGCGCCGTCGCTTTTCTCGATCAGGGTCTTCAGGTGGGCGAGCATGGCCTGGTAGGTCGACAGCTCGCTCAGCATGGCCTCGCGGTTGCCGATGCAGATGTCGCGCCACATTTCGGGCGAGGACGCGGCGATGCGCGTGAAATCGCGGAAGCCGCCGCCGGCGAAATCGAGCTTGAGCGCGGCATCCTCGGCATTGGCCACCTGCGCCACCAGCGCGTAGGACAGCAGGTGCGGCAGGTGGCTGACCGCGGCGAACACGGCATCGTGCTGCACGGCCGACATCACGTCGCAGTGCGCGCCTGCGGTTTCCCACATGGCGCGCACGGCGGCCACGTCGAGGCGGCTGTTTTCCTGCAGCGGGCACAGCACGGCGCGCTTGCCGTCGTAGAGATCGGCCAGCGCGGCCTCGACGCCGTTCAGCTCGCGTCCCGCGATGGGATGCGCCGGCACGAACTGCGCGGCCTTGTCGCCCAGCGCCGTCTTGGCGGCCACGATCACGTCGGACTTGGTGCTGCCCGCGTCGGTGACGATGGTGGCGGGCTCGAGATGCGGCTCGAGTGCATGGAGCAGCGCAAAGGTCTGCGCCACCGGCGCGCACAGCACGATCACGCTGGCGCCCCTGGCGGCCTCTTCCAGCGTGGCGGCCTCGTCGATCACGCCGAGCTTGAGCGCGCGCTCGAGCGAAGCCTGCGAGCGGCCCACGCCGACCACGGTGCCGACCACGCCGGCACGCTTGAGCGCCAGCGCCAGCGAGCCGCCGATCAGGCCGACGCCGACGATGACGACACGGGAAAAATAGGGAGCGGACGCAGGATCGGTCACGGGAATACGCTGCCAGGCACGAAAGTTCGGGAATCCGGCATTGTATCCGCTCCGCCCGGCCGCGGCGGCGCCGATCGGGCGGGCACCGGCCGCGAAGCGGAGAAAAACGAGGGCGGGACCGGCTATCCGAGCGCTTTCTCGAGCGCCGCGATGAAGGCCGCGTTCTCTTCCGGCAGGCCGATGGTCACGCGCAGCCATTGCGGCAGGTTGTAGTTGCCGACCGGCCGCACGATCACGCCCTGCTTGAGCAGCGCCAGGTTGACGCGCGCGCCGGCGCCGTCGTCGCGGCCCACGCGCACCAGCACGAAATTGCCCGAGGACGGCACGTATTGCAGGCCGAGCCGGTCGAACGCGGCCACCAGCTGCGCCTTGCCGGCGCGGTTCAGCTCGGCGCTGCGCTTGAGGAAGGCGGTGTCGCCGAGCGCCGCGATGGCCGCCGCCTGGGCCAGGCTGTTGACGTTGAACGGCTGGCGGATGCGGTTGAGCAGGTCGGTCAGCGCCGGCTGCGCCACCGCGTAGCCGACGCGCAGCCCGGCCAGCCCGTAGGCCTTGGAGAAGGTGCGCGAGACCAGCAGGTTCGGGTATCGGCGTACCCACGCCACCGAGTCGTACTGCTGGGCGTCGTCCAGGTATTCGTTGTAGGCCTCGTCCAGCACCACCACCACATTGGCCGGCACCCTGGCCAGGAAGGCCTCGATGGCGGCCGCCGGCAGGAAGGTGCCGGTCGGGTTGTTGGGATTGGCGATGAAGACCAGACGCGTGTCCGGCGCGATCGCGGCGGCCATCGCGTCCAGGTCGTGGCCGTAGTCGCGCGCCTTGACCTCGATCGCGCGCGCGCCGACTTCCTGCGTGGCGAGCGCGTACACCGCGAATGAGTGCTCGGCATAGACGATCGACTCGCCCGGCCTGACCAGCGCGTGCGCCGCGATCTCGAGGATGTCGTTGCTGCCGTTGCCCAGCGTGAGCCAGTCGGCCGGCACGCCGAAGCGGGCCGACAGCGCGGCCTTCAGCCCGAAGCCGTTGGCGTCGGGGTAGCGGCCCAGCTCGGCCACCGCGGCGGCGATGGCGGTGCGGGCGGACTCGGGCATGCCGAGCGGGTTCTCGTTCGAGGCCAGCTTGACGATGGCGGCTTCGTCCAGGCCGAACTCGCGCGCCACCTCGGAAATCGGCTTGCCCGCCACGTAGGGTGAAATCGCCCGCACGTACTCGGGACCGAACTGCCTGCCCTGCTCTGCCATGTCGACTCCTTGCCGGTCGCTGCCCGGCCGCTATGCTGCCGTCTGCCTGCCGTCTGCCTGCCTGCCGTCCCGGCCTTACTTGCTGGACGGGTACGAGCCCAGCACCTTGAAATAGGCCGCGTTGCGGCGCAGTTCCTCCAGCGCGCGCGCCACCGCGGCATCGTTCTGGTGGCCTTCCACGTCGACGTAGAAGTAGTACTCCCACGCGCCGCTGCGCGCCGGGCGCGACTCGAAGCGGCACATCGACACGCCGTTGTCGGCCAGCGGCGCGAGCAGCTGGTAGACCGCGCCGGCCTTGTTCGGCACCGACAGGATCATCGAGGTCTGGTCGCTGCCCGAGGGCTCGGTCTCGTAGCGCCCGATCACCGCGAAGCGGGTGCGGTTGTGCGGGTCGTCCTGGATATGCGTGCGCACCATGTGCAGGTGATAGCGGTTGGCCGCCGACTCGCCGGCGATGGCCGCGGAGGTCGGGTCCTCGCTGGCCATGCGCGCGGCCTCCGCGTTGCTCGACACCGCTTGGCGCTCGAGGTGCGGATAGTTGGCCGTGAGCCAGTGCTGGCACTGCGCCAGCGCCTGCGCGTGGGCGCGCACCACGGTCACGCCCTGCATGTCGGGCGACGACGCCATCAGGTTGTGGTGCACCTTGAGCGCGATCTCGCCGCTGATCTTGAGCGAGGTCTGCAGGAACAGGTCGAGCGTGCGCGACACCGCGCCCTCTGTGGAGTTTTCCACCGGCACCACGCCGTACTCGACGGTGCCGGCTTCCACCGCGCGGAACACCTCGTCGATGCTCGGGCACGGCACGCCGCTCACCTCATGGCCGAAATGCGCATACAGCGCCTGCTCGGAGAAGGTGCCGGCCGGCCCCAGGAAGGCCACTTCGAGCGGCTTCTCCAGCCCGCGGCAGGCCGACATCACCTCGCGCCAGATCGAGGCCACGCTGTCGTCGAGCAGCGGGCCCGGATTGGCGCCCTGCACCTTGCGGATCACCTGCAGCTCGCGCTCCGGGCGGAACACCGGCGCGCCATACTTCTTCTTGACCTCGCCCACGTCGAGGGCGAGCTGCGCGCGGCGGTTGAGCATCGAGAGCAGTTCGCGGTCGAGCGCGTCGATCTGCTCGCGCAGCGGCGTCAGCTCGACGCCGAGCGCCTTCTCGGCCGCGGCGTTGTCCTGCGGCGCCGCCGCCCGCGCACTGTGCTTGTCTTGGTTTGTCATCGTATGGATCCGCTGCGCCGCCTCCTTGCAAGGCGGCTCTGAAAAAGACCGGTTTGCGCCCGTTCGGCACCCTCCCGGCGCCCTCCCGGCTCGCGCCTGGGCGCGGCGGGCGCGGCAAGGCGCGGGCTGCGCCGCGCCAGGCCGGGGACAACGCTCAGGCCGCGCTGCGCTCGAACTCGCGCATGTACTCGATCAGCGCCAGCACGCCGTCGAGCGGCATGGCGTTGTAGAGGCTGGCGCGCATGCCGCCGACCGACTTGTGGCCCTTGAGCTGCACCAGGCCGTTGGCGCGCGCGCCCGCCAGGAAGGCGTCGTTGCGCGACTCGTCGGCGAGGAAGAACGGCACGTTCATGCGCGAGCGGCACGCCGGGTCGATCTCGTTGCGGTAGAACGCGCTCTGGTCGAGGAAGCGGTACAGCGCGTCCGCCTTGGCGATGTTGCGCTGCTCGATCGCGTCCACGCCGCCCTGGGCCTTGAGCCACTTGAAGACCAGGCCGGCGATGTAGATGGCGTAGGTCGGCGGCGTGTTGTACATCGAATTGTGCTCGGCCACCAGGCGCCAGTCGAATGCGGACGGGCACAGCGGATGCGCGTGGCCGAGCAGGTCCTCGCGCACGATCACGATGGTCACGCCGGCCGGGCCGATGTTCTTCTGCGCGCCGCCGTAGGCCACCTGGATGCGCGACCAGTCCACCGCGCGCGACAGGATGTGGCTGGAGACGTCGGCCACCACCACCGGGCCGCCGTCGCGGCTCTGGCCGACGTCGGGCACGGTGTGGAACTCGACGCCGCCGATGGTCTCGTTGGTGCACAGGTGCACGTAGGCCGCGTCGTCGGACAGCTTCCACTCGGACACGTCGGGGATGCGCGTGAACTTCTGCGCGGCGCTGGTGGCGGCGATGTTGACCTCGCCATAGCGGCGCGCTTCCTGCTCGGACTTCACCGACCAGCTGCCGGTGACGACGAAATCGGCCTTGGGTCGCTCGGCATGCACGCGGCGCATCAGGTTCAGCGGCACGATCGCGTTCTCGCCGATGGCGCCGCCCTGCAGGAACAGGATGCGGAAGTTCTTCGGCACGCGCAGCAGCTCGCGCAGGCCGGCCAGCGCCTCGGCGTGGATGCTCTCGAACTCGCGGCTGCGGTGGCTCATCTCCATGACCGACACCCCCGTGCCGTGCCACGACAGCATCTCCTCGGCCGCCTGCAGCAGCACCTCGGTCGGCAGCGCCGCCGGACCGGGCGAGAAGTTATAGACACGCTCGGCCACGGCGCGCTGCATCATGGCGGCAAGTGCTGGATTCTGGGGTTCGTTCATGGAAGTAGAAATGAAAAATGGCTGCCGGTGTAAACCAAGCAGCCATTATCCCTCAAACCCGCACCGCGATGGGGAGACCGGGGCGGCGCCCCGCTCCCCGCGGCGCGGCTTGCCGGCTTACTTCGAAGCGGCGGCGATTTCCTTCTCGGCGGCGTCGCGCATCGACTTGCCGACCTGCGGGCCGTACTTCTGCATCATCGAGCCCCAGATCTCCTGGGTCGCCTTGCCCTGGTTGGCCATGAACTTCTGGCCGGTGGGCGACTTCAGGAAGGTGGTCAGGTCGCGGATTTCCTGCGCGCTGTAGTACTTGGCGAAGGCGTCGTAGTGCGCCTTGATGGCGTCGCTCTTGAAGCCGTCGGTGGTGAAGGCCTGGCCCGCGCCGTCCACCATGCGCTGCACCGCGCCGTTCTTCTTGAGCTTGTCGACGGCGGCCTGCTTCTGCTTGTCGTTGAGCGTCTTGTTCTCGACGAGCACCTGTTCCAGGACCATCGGCGCTTCCTGCTTGGCGCCCTGCTGCCAGTTGTCGGCCTGGCCCTTCACGGCCTGGTCGGCCTGCATCACCGTCAGCAGTTCCTTGATGGCAGCGGTCTTGTCCGCGTCCTGAGCCTGGGCATGCGCCGCGCCAGCCAGCATCATGGCCGGCACGAAGGCAGCCAGAACAGCGATACGTCGATAGGTCTTGAGCATTGTGACTCCCTTGAATATGTCCGTTTTAGTCCCGCAGCCGGCAATCGAGTTCCGGCGCCGCGGTCCAATGTTGCAACAATTTACGAATCCGATCCCGTGTCCGGCGTGCCCGCTTCGGTGCCGCCCGGCGCACCGGCCTGCTCGCCCTGCGCGGCACCTTCGGCGCCATCCGTCCCGGCCGCGTCGGATTCGTCACCCGCGACGCCATTGTCGGCATCGCTCTCGACGATCCGCTGCAGCCCCGACAGCTTGGTGCCTTCATCCACGTTGATCAGCGTCACACCCTGCGTGGCGCGGCCCATTTCGCGAATCTCCGCCACGCGAGTACGGATCAGCACGCCACCGGTCGTGATCAGCATGATCTCGTCGTCCGGCGATACCAGCGCCGCGGCCACCACGCGGCCGTTGCGCTCGCTCGTCTGGATCGCAATCATGCCCTTGGTGCCACGGCCGTGTCGAGTGTATTCGGAGATCGGCGTGCGTTTGCCGTAGCCGTTCTCGGTGGCGGTCAGCACGCTGCCGACCGAGCCGGCCTGCTCGCTGGTCTCGGCCGGCGCCACCAGCATGGCGATCACGCTCTGGCTGTCTTCCAGGTTCATGCCGCGCACGCCGCGCGCCTGGCGGCCCATCGGGCGCACGTCGTTCTCGTCGAAGCGCACGGCCTTGCCGGCGTCCGAGAACAGCATCACGTCGTGCTGGCCGTCGGTGACGGCGGCGCCCACGAGGTAGTCGCCCTCGTCGAGGTCCACCGCGATGATGCCGGCCTTGCGCGGGTTGGAGAACTCGGTCAGCGCGGTCTTCTTCACGGTGCCGCGCGCGGTGCTCATGAAGATGAAATGCTCTGCGTCAAACTGGCGCACCGGCAGGATGACGTTGATCTTCTCGCCGTCGGACAGCGGGAACATGTTGACGATCGGCCGGCCGCGCGAATTGCGCGAGCCCTGCGGCACCTCGTACACCTTGAGCCAGTACAGGCGGCCGCGGTTCGAGAAGCACAGGATGTAGTCGTGGGTGTTGGCCACGAACAGCGTGTCGATCCAGTCGTCTTCCTTGGTGGCGGTGGCCTGCTTGCCGCGCCCGCCGCGCTTCTGCGCGCGGTACTCGGAGATCGGCTGGCTCTTCATGTAGCCGCTGTGCGACAGCGTCACCACCATGTCCTGCGGCGTGATCAGGTCCTCGGTGTCGAGCTCGGTCGCGTTGAGCTCGATGTGCGAGCGGCGCGCGTCGCCGAATTCGGCGCGGATCGCGGTCAGTTCGTCGACGATGATGGTGCTGATGCGCTCGGGCCGCGACAGGATGTCGAGCAGGTCGGCGATTTCCGCCATGATGTCGCGGTATTCCTGGACGATCTTGTCCTGTTCCAGGCCGGTCAGGCGCTGCAGGCGCATCTGCAGGATTTCCTGCGCCTGCGAGTCGGACAGGCGGTACAGGCCGTCGCCCTGCATGCCGAAGATGGCCGGCAGGCCGTCCGGGCGGTAGGACGCGCGGCCGCCCGGGGTCTCGCCCTCGGCGCGCGACAGCATCTCGCGCACCAGGCTCGAATCCCAGGCCTTGGCCATCAGGCCCTGCTTGGCGATCGGCGGGGTCGGCGCGGCCTTGATGATGGCGATGAACTCGTCGATGTTCGCCAGCGCCACCGCCAGGCCTTCGAGCACGTGGCCGCGCTCGCGCGCCTTGCGCAGCTCGAATACGGTGCGGCGGGTGACCACCTCGCGCCGGTGCGACAGGAAGCAGTCCAGCATCTGGCGCAGGTTCAGCAGGCGCGGCTGGCCGTCGACCAGCGCCACCATGTTCATGCCGAAGGTGTCCTGCAGCTGGGTGTGCTTGTAGAGGTTGTTGAGCACCACCTCCGGCACTTCGTTGCGCTTGAGCTCGACCACCACGCGCATGCCGGACTTGTCGGACTCGTCGCGGATGTCCGAGATGCCCTCGACCTTCTTGTCGGTGACGAGTTCGGCGATGCGCTCGAGCAGCGTGCGCTTGTTGACCTGGTACGGCAGCTCGTCGACGATGATCGCCTGGCGCTGGCCGCGGTCGATATCCTCGAAGTGCGTCTTGGCGCGCATCACCACGCGGCCGCGGCCGGTGCGGTAGCCCTCGCGCACGCCCTGGATGCCGTAGATGATGCCGGCGGTCGGGAAGTCCGGCGCCGGAATCAGCTCGATCAGCTCGTCCACCGTGGCCTGCGGATTGCGCAGCAGGTGCAGGCAGCCGTCGACCACTTCGTTGAGGTTGTGCGGCGGGATATTGGTGGCCATGCCGACCGCGATACCCGACGAACCATTAATCAGCAGATTCGGGATGCGGGCCGGCAGAATCAGCGGCTCATTTTCGGAACCGTCATAATTCGGCCCGAAATCGACAGTTTCCTTGTCGATGTCCAGCAGCATCTCGTGGGCGATCTTGGACTGGCGGATTTCGGTATAACGCATGGCGGCCGCGTTATCACCGTCCACCGAGCCGAAATTCCCCTGGCCATCGACGAGCATGTAGCGCAGCGAAAAATTCTGCGCCATGCGGACGATCGTATCGTATACAGCAGTGTCGCCGTGGGGGTGGTACTTACCGATCACATCCCCCACGATACGCGCCGATTTCTTGTACGGCCGGTTCCAGTCGTTGTTCAGCTCATGCATCGCATAGAGCACACGCCGGTGCACCGGCTTCAGGCCATCCCGGACGTCGGGAAGCGCGCGCCCGACAATCACGCTCATCGCGTAATCGAGATAGGAGCGGCGCATTTCCTCTTCGAGGGAGACCGGAAGGGTTTCTTTGGCGAATTGATCCATTGCGGCGTGGGTTATGCGGCGAATTTAAACAGAAGGCGCCCCGGTGAATCGCCATTCGCCGCGAGAGCGTCTGACAGCAGGGCAACGTGGCATTCTAACATGCCCGGCACCCCGCCCCCGCGGCCGCGGGGGCCCCGCGCGGCAGCCCTCGCGCGAGGCCCGGAACGGCCGCGCGGAGTCCGCGCCGAAAACCTGCAAGCCCGGCCAGGCAAGGGTTTGCGGGCATCGCAAGGGTCATGTTGCACAAACACCACAGGCCCAAAACCCATTGATTGAATCGAATATATTTACTTCTTAGGAAACGAGGCTTGTGGCACAATTCCCCAGCGAAGAGCCAGACATTGTTCGAAG
>Ga0255338_1005843_pt1 | contig 10952 bp, 12 predicted proteins | sample MeOH1_35cm_T4_19_FD_203715 | JGI IMG/M metagenome (GOLD analysis project Ga0255338, IMG submission 203715) | Sandy soil microbial communities from University of British Columbia, Vancouver, Canada - MeOH1_35cm_T4_195 | ecosystem: Engineered > Artificial ecosystem > Sand microcosm > Unclassified ... | reverse complement strand
ACCAGTACCGGACAAGGGTCAGTGTCTAAAGAAAAGCATACGACTCCCTACTTGCATTTCGAATTTTCTCCGGTTGATAAATTGCGTTTCCATGTGGGCGAACGTTTCGATAAAGTGAACTACGCCGTAGATGATAGAACAGCAGCGAATAGGGATGCAGATAAAACATTCACCGCCCAGATTATGAAGACTGGGGTGACCTATGACTTGAATGAAAATCACCTGGTCTGGGCTAACTGGTCCGAGTCATTTAACCCGCCCAATGTCAGCACTTTGCTGGATACGCGTACCGCAGGGACTGCGGGCAACGTAATTGGCTCAAGCCTGAAGTCGGAAGAATCTGATACTTATGAGATTGGCCTGCGCGGCGATTTTGCCAATGTAGGGCTGAAGTACGATGTGGCGCTGTACCATACCGCAAATAAAGGCTTCATTGTCTCACGCTCCTGCACAGAGGCAGAGAGTGCGGCGTATAACCTGGGAGCGGCGTGCGATGTCAATGAGAATGCCGGCAAGCTGACAGCGCGCGGCATTGAGTCTATGTGGTCGTGGGCGGCCACGTCTTGGCTGGATATCGGTGCTACCTATACGCTTTCCGAAGCCTATTACAACAAATATGTCACAAAAACCGTGGATTACAGCGGCAACTCTTACCAGGCCATGCCCAGGCACCGCCTTAACCTCAGGGTTGCGGTCAAACCAGCGCCAGGCTGGAAAGTGGAGTTAGAAGGCGACCATTATTCAGACTATTATGTTGACACTGAAAACTCATCAAAATACTCCCGTCCGGACCTGTTCAGCATGCGCGCAAGCTATCGCAGCAAAGACTGGTCGTTCTGGCTGCATGCCCTGAATCTTACTGATCGTAAATACGCAACGCGTGTAGGTTATTCCACAATCGCCGGGCAAAAGGTGTTGGCGGCGTCACCTGGGCAGGGTAATTCAGGATCATATACTCCGTTAATGGTTAGGTTAGGTGTTTCTTATGATTTCTAACAGCGTGGCTGAGGTAGCCAGTTACAAAGGATTAACAATGAATAATAATGTGTTGCTCAAGGCGACATCGGTCATGTGGTTATTATTGCTTTTATTTTCCGCTATGTATTCGTATGCTGCAGAACATGAACATCAGCATGGGGAATATGGTGATAGCCCTGCTGGAGGCAAGGTGAAGCAGAGCAGGCATAGCATGCGGGATGCTGTGTTATGGACGGATTACCCGACGTTAAAAATCATGCGTGGCGGGGAAATGGGGAGTCGGCATGATGTCATGTTGCTGCCAAAAAACATTGTGCCTGATAGCATTGATGCCTATTCAAGTAACGTAAAAGCGGCTGATGCGCATCGCCAGCTTCCTTATGATCTGGTGATGGCAAAACTTGGTTCATTATCAAGCGGTGGATTTATTTGGCTCTCAGCTAGACAGGAAGCGGCAGGTAAGGTGATCGTGGCTTCTACGGTCCATTATGTGAGCGAGCGTGGCAGTAAAAATCCGACAGCCATGTTCATGCAGCAGAAAAATGCACTGGAAATCATACCGCAGCCCTACCCGCGCGAGCATACACGCTATCGCTCTAATGAAGATTGGAAGTTTCTGGTGCGTTTTAACAGTCTGCCGCTAATTCAGCAAAAAGTCATACTGATGACGCAGAATGGTTCAAAAATCAGTTTGCTCAGTGATGTGCATGGCATGGTCACCGCCCATATTCCAGATGATTTCAAAACCGTTGCAGAAATCTCTGATATACAGGGTAATCGTAGCAGAAGGTCCTCGGAGTTTGTATTGGCGACTGAGCACTTGAGTGCAGGCAAAACTTATATCACGGCTTTCAATGGCCAGTATGCGCCAGATGCCTTCTCTCAGCGCAGCGTATTAGCTGGGCTTGGTTTTATGCTGGCAGGTATGGCAGGTGCAACTCCGCTGCTGCGCAATCGCAGGTCAGCAAAGAAAACTTCTGAAACAGCAAAGGGAGCGCTTTAGCATGCTGACTAGAATATTTCCAACACTAGGTCGTTTCCGTTTTACCGTGCAAATCATCATGCTGTTTGTGACAGTGTACGGAGGTGCATTGCTAGGTACCTATGCAGTGGACCGCATCTCGCAGGCGCTACCATCACTGTCATGTTCATACGATAACATGACTGGGGATCAGTGTATTTTAATTGTAACGCAACATCAATTGCATCATCGTATCGGTGCGGCGCTGGTAAATGCCCAATATGCTGCGGTCAACGTGCTCATTCCTACATTGATTTCTGTCGGGACATTTTTTGCCTTCTTCTTTTTTCTCAATAAAGCTTTCTGTGGCTGGGTATGTCCAATGGGTACGGTGCAGGAACTCATTTATCGTTTCGGCAGGAGGATAGGGCGCCCGTTTCATCGATTTGAGCCAGGCAACGTGGGTAAGGTGCGCCCAATTAAGTGGCTGATCTTGCTGGTATTTGTACTAGGATTGCCATTACTAGCAGGCATGGGGCTGGCAAGTGATAAGTTAGGAGCGCCATTTTGCCAAGTCTGCCCATCACGTTTGGCGACAACGCTATTGACTCTGGATGCCGAACAAATTGCAATGCAAACCTCGTCAGGTATTGGCTTCATGCTCAATGCCGCAGGGAATGCGCTGTTTGGATTTGTCATTATTGCTGCATTAGCGGTGCGTCAGCCATTCTGCCGGATATGCCCGCTGCTCTCATGGAATGCAATGTTCCAGAAGCTTTCGCCGATGCGTTTGGTGAAAAAGCAGAACCAAAAATGCGAGAAGTGCAGCATTTGCCAGATTGCCTGCCCGATGGATATCCATGAGATAGGCCGTGAGCACGGAAGCAAGGCCTTTCATGAGGATTGCACATTATGTGGGCGTTGCGCCGAATATTGCCCCGACGATGATGTGATTCAAATCAAGTTTTTTGGTATCAAGTTATTCGGATCCTCGTTGCAGAATTACAAAAAACGGGTCAAACAGGAAAGCCCGGAAGGCATGCCAAAACATGCTGTCATTTGGATAACGCCAGTCAAGGAGTGATAAACATGGATGAGTTCTTTAATCCTTCTTTGCTGCCGCAGGAAACTACATATTTCGCGATATGGTTGCTAGGAGTCTCTCTTGGACTGACAGCCTGTACGGCTACCTGTATGCCATTTATGGGAACCTGGATATTGGGGCGCGGTGGATCACAGTTACAGGCATTGCGGGATATTGCATTGTTTGTCACGGGCCGTATTCTTGCTTATGGCATGCTGGGTGCGATCGCCGGTAGTGCCGGTTTATGGCTGTCACAAGCGTTGCGTGGCGGTACTGGTAATGCTGTGATTGGTGCGTCATCCATCCTGGCTGGAATATGGTTGTTGCAGTCGGATAAGCAGCATGCCCCTTGCGGTACTGCGCGAAAAGCTGGATTTACTCCGCCATTGATGCTTGGGTTTTCACTGAGTTTGACACCTTGTGCTCCGCTGGCTTCATTGCTTGCTGTGTGTGCTGCGGCAGGCAGTCTGCAATTGGGTATGGCAAACGGGATTGCATTTGGACTTGGCGCTGCGCTGACGCCATTGTTAATTCTGTTGCCATTAATTAATCTGTTTGGAAAAAGCCTGCGTGAAAATAGGGCTTGGATTACACGCTGGATACGTTGGGGTGCGGCAGTAGTACTGCTGCTGCTGGGTTTACGACGCATAACATTGCTTGTTTAGTGATGACATGCCAGTGTGCAAGCTGGAAGTAACGGTTTTGGCAGTTACTAATGACGATTAGAGCAGTAATTTGAACATGATGTGTAAAAAGTGAAAATGATGTTTGTTCATGCGCGTACAGAAAAGCTTGCCGGATTAGTATTCGTCATATCGTTACATATAGCGTTGTTATATTGCGTTTGGACATACCTGCTTATTGCACCATCTGCAAAAGCAAACGTTTTATTGGTCAATTTAATTACCGCGCCACCTGAACGAATCAAACCGGTACCTGCCGTTATGACCAAGCCGCGACAACAGCAGGCTAAGCTTCATAAGCCTCTTTGGCCTAAGCCTGTAGTGGAGGCAACGCAGCTGTTATCAACTACGCCAGTTGCTTTGAATGTCGAGCCTGCCACTTCTGAGCCACCAGGTGAAATCGAACCCGGGGCCGAGCAGTCAATAGACATTGGCGAGGCTGCAGAAACTTTGCATGAGTCAGTCGCGCCTTTGAAACTATCCACGCTGTCCTTAACTTGCCCGCTGCGGACTCCGCCGAGTTATCCAACTGCTTCGAGGCGTATGCATGAGCAGGGGCGAGTTGTGCTACGCGTGACATTAGATGAGGCTGGGCGCGTTGCTTCTATTACGGTGAAACAAAGTTCAGGTTTCCAGCGCCTGGATGAAGCGGGAGTGGCCGTGATAAAAGATTGGAAATGCAATGCCGCGATGCGGGATGGCGTTGCCGTACGCACTGAAGCGCTACAGCCGTTTGATTTTATTTTAAATTAGTTTAAAAGGTTTCTTCGATGTCACATGAACTAGGTGTTGCACACTTTATTGCACAGGTAGATACGGTTGGTAAGGCTGTATTGGTATTTTTATTAATATTATCCGTTGCGAGCTGGTATCTGATTTTTACCAAAAGTTTAGCCAATTGGCTGGAGGCTCGGCGAGTAAGGGCTTTTCTCGATAAGTTCTGGCAACATAATTCAGTAGCTGACTTATCTGCCAGCTTGCAAAAGGCCAAGCCTGATAATGCATTTGCACAATTGGCTTCCGGGGGCTTGGTCGCCATGCGTAATGCCAGTGGGCATAGTATGCAGAGATTGGCTGCTGCGGGCGGTATGTCGGAATTCATGACGCGCGCTATCCGCAATGGTATCGACCAGGAATCCGCACGCTGCGAAAATGGGCTAACCGTGCTGGCTTCAGCAGGGTCGGCTTCGCCTTATATTGGTTTGTTTGGAACAGTGTGGGCAATTTATCATGCGTTAGTGAATATTGGCTTAAGCGGTCAAGGTACGCTGGACAAAGTGGCAGGCCCTGTAGGGGAGGCTTTGATTATGACGGCAATAGGCTTGGCTGTGGCGATTCCTGCAGTGTTTGCATATAACGCCTTTAATCGCCGTAATCGGCTATGGCTGGCTAAATTGGATGCCTTCGCTCACGATTTGTTTGTACTATTGACCGTGGGAAATAACACGGATGAGAAAAATATTAAAGTAGATGGGGCTTCATCATGAGTTTCGGTAGCTTTAATTCACAATCACATGCAGTCAAGGCTGAAATTAATGTTGTACCGCTGGTGGATGTGATGCTAGTACTGCTGGTGATATTTATCATCACTGCGCCGCTGCTCACACATTCAGTAAAAGTCGATTTGCCGAAAGCATCCAGCAATCCTAATATTACAAAACCGGAGCATATAGAGTTTGCCATCCGCGAAGATGGCAGCTTGTACTGGAATGGCGTGCAGATACCCAGAGAAACATTGATTACGCGCTTTGCCATTGAGGCCAAGAAAGAGCCGCAGCCGGAACTGCATATCCGTGCAGATCGGCATGCATATTATGACAAAGTTGCCCAAGTCATGGCAGACGCTGCGAAAACCGGGCTGGTACGTATAGGATTTGTCACAGAGCCTGGTGCGAGTCAATAAATTCGAATATTCTGTTCTAAATTAAGATACGGCATTTGCCGCATATCAGAATGTATGTATTTTATGCATAATTACACAGCTTTTTAATAAACGGATTATTCATGAGTGCACTTGCGAAAATAATACCAGCTGTTTGTCTAATGTTTGCGGTATCGCCTGCACATGCGCATTGTGGCGGTGCTTTTTGTACGATTAATACCAATTGGGACGTGCAGGGCGTGTGGGATAAACCTGGGGTACGTCTGGATTTGCGGGCAGAGTTTATTGACCTGGATCAGTTGCGTAAAGGGAGTCATGATACCCGCCCTGCCGGCATTGTCGATACGCACGACGAAACACGGACTATTAACCGCAACTTTGTAGGTACGCTGGATTGGAGTGTTACGCCGCAATGGGGGATAACATTGCGTGCGCCATTGGTGGATCGTTCACACAATCACATTCACAATTTGGATGATGGCGCTGGAGGTGTAGAACCGGAGGCAGAATCATGGAATTTTACCAAGATAGGTGATTTGCAGGCGATAGCACGCTATGCGTTTCATCAGGATGCTGATGGCGAGGCCGGTGTGCGTTTTGGCCTGAAACTTCCTACCGGGAGTATCCATCAGAAAAATAGCATCAGTGGCGTTGCCGAGCGCAGCCTTCAGCCGGGAACCGGCAGTACCGATGCAATTGTCGGGGCTTATTATCACGGGCGATTGCATGGCGCGGGGTGGTTTGTGCAGGGCACCTGGCAACAGGTGGTTAATGAGCGCGATCATTTCCGTCCAGGCCGTCAGTTGTCGGCAGATGTAGGCATGAATTATTCCATCACCCCCAAGTTTAGCCTGCTGATGCAAGTCAATGCGCAACATAAATCCAGAGATGAGGGGGTTAATGCAGAACCGGCAGACTCAGGCAACCAATCTGTGCTTTTAAGCCCAGGACTTAGCTATCGCGTGACACCCGGGATGCAGGTGTATGGCTTTATACAAAAACCTATTTATCAGCATATGCGTGGCGTGCAGCTCACTGCGGATTGGTCGGCTGCCGTTGGGGTTAATACACAGTTTTAACCGAGAGCAGACTGCATGACAGCAAGTAGTATAGATTTTTAAAAGTATGGCTATATTCCAAAAGTTAAAATTTCCTTATCGGTTTACCGCGCTGTTTTGTGCAAGTTTTGCCTTGGCAAACATTCAGTCGGTTGCTGCTGACAAGAGTCCTGAAGTGCTGCAATTAAAATGGCCTTGTCCGGTTGCTGAAGCTTTTGACAGTAACCATATGCCGGTTTACTTTTGGCAACATACATTTGCTGATGGCGTGCAAGACTTGGCCATGGCAAGAGTTCGCACAGGTGAAGCGCTGGATGCTAAACGGGTGACTTTCGGCGGCAGCGTGGCGCCGGGTTGCCACTATAAAACCTTGGCTATTGCCCGTGGCGGGAACTGGGGTTGGCATTTGCTCTGGCTTGCCGAAGGCAGCCCGGTTTTACGTTACGCACGTATGGATGGTGATGCCTGGGTCTCGTCACCCACCAAAAAGCTCAGCGCAAATGCTCACCCGGTAACGCAGCCGGCTATTTTGTCTTTCGATCAGCAGCTATGGGTGGTCTGGTATGAGTCTAACGCTGGCATCAACAAGATATACGCAGTATTTTCTGATGATGAAGGTCGAAGCTGGGGCGACGTTAAGCTGGTTGCAGAAACGGTTAATCCACCAGGAGATTTGCAACTGCTGCTGAAAGGAAACAAGCCTTACTTGATTGGGCAGGGTATCGCTGAAGGTATTGCCTTACAGTGATGGAAAGCCACTAGTTACACCATACTTTTGTATGGTGGGTAAGTTCCATCCAGATCGCCCATGCGCTGGCACTGCTGAGCAGCAGTCCTGCCAACCGCATGCCGTAGGGTTCAATGGCGTTTGTTTTAAGTTTTAGCCAGAGCCACGGGGCAAAAAACAAAGACACGCTGGAGCCAACAGCAAACGCGGCCATACTGATTGCCCCACCAAGCGGGTTGCCATTGAACGACGCGATAATCAGTGCTGAATACAACAAACCGCATGGCATTAAAGCCCACAGCATTCCAATATAAAAATAGCCGCCGCGTTTTACCCCCAGCTTTTTTACATGCCCCCAAATATTGCGTCCGGCACGATCAATCCATATGGGCTGGCGCGCGTAGATCACTAACAATAAACCCCAGAAAAATATCAGGACATGGAAAAAAGTCCAAAGGGGGTGTAATGCAGTGCTGTAACTGGATAGCCAGGCGATACTCTGTATGGCAAAGGTGGCAATGGCGCCAAGCAAGGCGTAGCCGCAGAGCCGTCCTAGATGGTACTGGTATATTGCATAGGGATGCTGCTGTGACTGCGTTAGTGCCGTGCAAGCTGCCCCGCACATGGCAACGCAGTGAGGTCCGCCGGCCAGCCCCATGATTAATGCACTGTAAGTGAGCGCCGTCTGCACTTGTAGAGTCGGAAATTAAGGTTTATTTACGCCGGTTGCAGCGTGGTTACGTGCGCGCAGTGCCGGTTCCAGCGCATTTTTTTGATCTAAAGTAAGCGCTTTGATATTACTTGTATTGCCGGAGTTTTCTTCATGTGCTAACACGGGGTCTTGGCCACTTACCGCAATATAAACGGTGGTCAGGCTGGCAATTACCACTAATGCGGGGCCGGCAAATACCAGCCACGCATATCCGGATTTCCACCATTTTGGTTTTTGATTCAGAGTTTGTGCTTGCGCCATGACTTAATCCTTAACGTGACATGTAAAAGATGGATTTTTCAGAGATCTCTTCATTTGAACCAACGGCTTCAATTTCAAATTCGATTGGATGTGAGCCACTCTTGATCGAGCCATCTTCAATCTGCAGGCTTACTGCCACCATGCGTGATTCCGCAGGATTGACTGTAAATACCCTATCCGAAGCTATTGATAACCCATCGATGCCTTCTACCGAGATGCGGTAGGATTCCGGTTTTTCAGAGGCATTCGTAATTTGCAGGCGGTATACGTTTTCAACTTTGCCGCCAGCTACCAGGCGCGACATCACGCCGCGGTCGCGAATGACATCCACTTTAAATGGAACGCGCATTGCCAGTGATGCTACGAAACCAAGACAGAGCAATAGTAATAGCCCGGTATAGACCAGAACGCGTGGGCGCAGGATTTTCTGCACGATCTGCTTTTGTGTCCAGTGCTGTTCTATGCCGTTGTGGGTAGAAAAGCGTATCAATCCGCGAGGATATTCCATTTTGTCCATGATGCTGTCACATGCATCCACACATAAGCCACAGCTGATGCATTCATATTGCAAGCCATTGCGAATATCAATGCCGGTCGGGCACACTTGCACGCAGAAGCTGCAATCAATACAGTCGCCCAGACCTGTAGATTTTGCATCTACCTTGCGTGAGCGGCCGCTACGTGGCTCCCCGCGTTCCTGGTCATAGGTAACAATAAGCGTGTCATTATCGAACATCGCACTTTGAAAGCGCGCGTAAGGGCACATGTATTTGCACACTTGCTCACGTAAGAACCCTGCATTACCGTAAGTGGCAAAACCATAAAAGCAAATCCAGAATGTTTCCCATGGGCTGAGACGAAATTCACTGATGCTATGTATTAAGTCATGAATAGGTGAGAAATAGCCCAGGAATGTAAAGCCGGTGAACATGGAAAAACTGATCCATGCAGCATGTTTCAGGAATTTTTTATGGAATTTCTTGAAGCCAAACTTCATGTTATCCAGACGCATGCGCGCGGCGCGGTCGCCTTCAATTTTGCGTTCCATCCACAAGAATATTTCGGTATAGACCGATTGCGGACAGGAGAAGCCGCACCATAACCTGCCTGCAACGGCAGTGAACAGAAATAAGGCGAGTGCAGCGATAATTAAAATGACAACGAGATAGATTAAATCCTGCGGATAAAGCACTAAACCAAAAATGTAAAAACGGTGCGTGCCAATGTCGAGCAGGACTGCCTGCCTGTCGTTCCACTGTAGCCATGGTAAGCCGTAAAATACAATTTGAGTAATCCAGATTGTGAGCCAGCGCAGGTTTTTGAAATAGCCGGAAATGCTGCGCGGGTAAACTTTTTTATGCGCCTCATACAGCGATTTGGCTTTTGGAGCTTCTTCGGCAATAGGAATAACTTTTTTGGATTTTAGCTTCTGATTAGACACTTGTTCTGGAATCCTACGTAAATATTGTGACGCAAAATAGACAACGCCCGCTATTTTAGCATATGCAAAATAACGGGCATTAAGTGGTAATTAAGATAATTTAATTAAGCTTAAGTTCAGCCTAAGCCTGAATTAAATCTCAAATGCTATTGAGCGCTGCCAGAGTTGGAAAAACGCCAAACATAAGACGCTAACACGTGAATTTGCTCTGGCGTTAACCGTGAACCCTGTGCTGGCATCTGGTTGCTTTTCCCGTTATTGATGCGATCCATGATGGCAGCTTCACCAGCGCCGTGTAGCCAGATATTGTCAGTAAGGTTAGGAGCGCCAATTGTCTGGTTACCTTTACCTTCAGGACCATGGCAAGCTGCACAGGCTACGAATTTTTCTTTACCTAGTGCGGCACGGGCAGCGTCATGTGTGCTGTTAGACAGACTCAACACGTAATTAGCTACATTCTTAACGTCATCAGCAGTGCCGCCAATAGCTGCAGCCATAGGCGGCATCATGCCGTGGCGACCGTTAGTAATGGTTTCTTTAATGGTTTCCGGAGCGCCACCATACAACCAGTCGTTGTCTGTCAGGTTAGGGAAACCACGGCTACCGTGCGCATCTGAACCATGACACTGTGAACAGTTATTCATGAACAAGCGTTCACCGATCGCCATGGCTTTTGCATCTTTAGCAACGTCTTCCGGTTTCATTGCGGTGAATTTTGCGTAAATAGGGGCTAAGCGTTCGTTGGACTCTTTCACTTCCTGTTCGTATTGTTTTACTTGCGTCCAGCCGAGCTGGCCTTTGTATGAGCCTAAGCCTGGGAACAGGAACAGGTATATAACGCCGAATACGCAGGTAATAATAAACATCCACATCCACCATCTTGGCATTGGATTGTTCATTTCAACGATATCTTCGTCGTAAACGTGCCCGGTTGATTCGCCAGTATGTGCTGGATCGTGTGACTTGCTGGTAATAAACAATACCGTCATACAGAAAACAATACCGCCAATCACAATTGCCGAAATAAAGAACGGCCAAAAATTGCTTGTAAAATCACTCATTATTCTTCTCCCTCAAGCGGCAATCTTGCCGCTTCATCAAAATCTTCTTTATGCCGTCCGGACCATGCCCACACCCAGATACCAACAAAGGTAATCAGGACTGC
>Ga0255338_1005842_pt1 | contig 10952 bp, 8 predicted proteins | sample MeOH1_35cm_T4_19_FD_203715 | JGI IMG/M metagenome (GOLD analysis project Ga0255338, IMG submission 203715) | Sandy soil microbial communities from University of British Columbia, Vancouver, Canada - MeOH1_35cm_T4_195 | ecosystem: Engineered > Artificial ecosystem > Sand microcosm > Unclassified ... | reverse complement strand
TCGGCATGCGTGTGCCGGCAGAAAGCGTTGATGCGATCGCGCTCGAGTATGCTCATGTCGCTGTCTAAAAGGCGTGAATGGTGAATAGCGAGTAGTGAGTGGGGATAACCGCCGTTCTAATCACGAATCACCAATCACTAATCACGCTTTTCCAAGCGCCGAAGGAGCTTCTCGTGGATGCCGCCGAAGCCGCCGTTGCTCATGATGAGCACGTGATCGCCGGTGCGCGCCGCAGCAGCGATGTCATCGACCAGCCGCGACAGATCTTCGTACACGCGAGCCTTCGTTCCCAGCGGCGTCAATGCGGCCGCAACGTCCCAGCCCACGCCGCCGTTGTAGCAGTACACCGCTTCGGCCCCCGCGAGGCTGCCTGCGAGCTGATCTTTCACCGCGCCGAGCTTCATGGTGTTCGACCGCGGCTCGAGCACCGCCATGATGCGCGCGCCATTCACCCGTGTGCGCAACCCGGCGATGGTCGTCGAGATCGCGGTCGGATGGTGCGCAAAATCGTCGTACACCGTGACGCCGCGCACGACGCCGCGCACTTCCATGCGCCGCTTCACGTTCGCGAACTGCGACAGCGCCTCGAGCGCGAGCCCGGGCGGCACACCGGCGTGGCGCGCGGCGGCAACCGCTGCGAGCGCATTCATCGTATTGTGCTCGCCCAGCAGGTCCCAGCGCAGCTCGCCGACAACCTCGTTCTCGTACGCGACGGCAATTGCGCCCCGGGAAGTCATCGAGGCATTCCAGCCGCCGGCGCCTCCGAACGTCTCCACCCCGCTCCAGCAGCCGCGTGCGAGCACGCGCTTCAAGCTCTCTTCGCGGCCGTTCACGACGATGCGCCCGCTGCGCGGCACGGTGCGCACGAGATGATGGAACTGCGTTTCTATCGCGCCGAGGTCGGGAAAGATGTCGGCATGGTCGAACTCGAGATTGTTGAGTATCGCCGTGCGCGCGCGGTAATGGACGAACTTGGAGCGCTTGTCGAAGAAGGCGGTGTCGTATTCGTCCGCCTCCACCACGAAAAAAGGCGCGGCGCCGAGGCGCGCCGAAATGCCGAAGTTCTGCGGCACGCCGCCGATGAGGAAACCCGGCTCGAGGCCCGCGTGCTCCAGTACCCACGCCAGCATGGAGCTCGTCGTCGTCTTCCCGTGCGTGCCCGCCACCGCGAGCACCCAGCGGTCGCGCAGCACGTTCTCTGCCAGCCATTGCGGCCCGGAGATGTACGGCAGTCCCCGGTCGAGAATCTCCTCCATGAGCGGATTGCCGCGCGTCACGACATTGCCGATCACGTACACGTCGGGATTCAGCGCGAGCTGCGACGCATCGTAGCCTTCGGTGAGCGTTATGCCCTGCGCAGCGAGCTGCGTGCTCATGGGCGGGTAGACATTGGCGTCGCACCCGGTGACGGTATGGCCTGCAGCGCGTGCGATGGCCGCGATGCCGCCCATGAAAGTGCCGCAGATGCCGAGGATGTGGATATGCATGAAGACCGGTGACTCGTGACCCGTTACTCGTGATGCTAGGCGCGGAAGATGAAGTATACCGCGCCCAGCAGGCACACTCCGGCGTAGAGGTAATTCATCCTGATCTCCTGCCCCATGACGAGCACCGCGAACGGCACGAAGACGGAGAGCGTGATCACTTCCTGAAGTATCTTCAGCTGGGCGAGGTTCATGTCGCCGAAGCCGATGCGGTTCGCCGGCACCTGCAGCAGGTATTCGAACAGCGCGATGCCCCAGCTCACGAGCGCTGCCGTCCACCATGGCTTGCCGTGCAGGTACTTGAGATGGCCGTACCACGCGAACGTCATGAACACGTTCGACGCGCTGAGGAGCAGCACGGTGTAGAGCGCGGGATGGACCGGGGCGGGCATGGTGATCTTTCCGTACAGGATTCGTTGCGCCTGCAGGGCGCTACGCCCCGAGCCGCACCTCGGGCAGCGACGCGGACCGCGTGCCGGGCAGCGGCCGATTGTCCGCTGCGTGATAGGTGAATACCGCCGAATACTTGGTCTGCGCCGTGCGGTTGGCACCTGCGGCATGGAACAGCCGGGCATGGAAGAACAGCACGTCGCCGCGCTCGAGCTCGACGTCGATCGCGCGCTCGAGCAGCGGCTGGTTGGCGGCGACGTCCGTCCGCAGAAACTGCGCGTCGGTGAGCCGCGCGGACTCGAGGTCCATCGCATGCGTGCCGGGCAACACCTGCAGGCAACCGTTCTCCGGCGTCTCGCGGCCCAGCGCAAGCCATACCGAGACGAGCTGCGGCCGCTCGAACGCCCAGTAGCGCACGTCGCGATGCCAGCCCGTCACGCTGCTGTGCGCGGGGTGCTTCGTCATGATGCAGTTATGGTGCGCCTGCGACATCTCGACGTGCGGTCCAAGCAGCTGGCGGAGGCGATCGCCCACCGCTCGCGACAGCGCCCACTGCCGGATCGCCGGATCGCGATCGCAAGCACGCAACAGCCGCCGGACCGTTGTGCCGCCTGGTGCATCGCGCGCCGCAGGCGCGCCGGGATAACCCACGTCCGATTCGTATTCGACAGGACCTGCACCCGCATGGAGATCGCGCTGCGCGACGGCCAGTATCCGCTCGCACCCGTCGGTCGGCGCGAGACCGCGGACGATATGGAAGCCGTCGCGTGCGAAGCGCACGACTTCGCCCTGCGTGAAGCCGGTCGCGTCCATGCGTCGTCGTATCAGGCGGTCGCCGCAGCCGCAGGCGCCGCATTCTGCGACGGCTCGTAGCCGAGCACCGGCGAGAGCCAGCGTTCCACTTCGGCCTGCGGGAGGTTTTTCCGGCGCGCGTAATCGGCGATCTGGTCGCGATCGACCTTGCCCACCGCGAAGTAATGCGACTCCGGATGCGACAGATAGAAGCCGCTCACCGACGACGCCGGATACATCGCGTAAGACTCGGTGATCTTCATGCCCACGCGCTCGGGTTGCAGCAGCTCGAACAGCGGCCCCTTCTCGGTATGATCGGGACATGCCGGATAGCCCGGCGCCGGCCGGATGCCGCGATACTGCTCGGCGATGAGCGCCGCGTTGTCGAGCGTCTCGTCTTTCGCGTAACCCCAGAACTCGCGCCGCACACGGGCATGCAGCAGCTCGGCAAACGCTTCGGCCAGGCGATCGGCGAGCGCCTTGAGCATGATCGCGCCGTAGTCATCGTGCTTCTTCTCGTATTCGGCGAGGCGCTTTTCTATCCCTATGCCCGCCGTCACCGCGAAGGCGCCGGTATAGTCCGGCACGCCGGAGGACTTCGGCGCGATGAAGTCGGCGAGGCTCAGGTTCGGCTTGCCGGTGGGCTTGACGTTCTGCTGGCGCAGATTGTGCCACGTCATCAGGACCTGCTTGCGCGACTCGTCGGCGTAGATCTCGATGTCCTCGTGATTCACGCTCGCCGCAGGAAACAGGCCGAAGATGCCGCCCGCCGTGAGCCAGCGCCCGGCGATGATTTTCTTCAGCATCGCCTGGCCATCGGCGAGCAGATTGCGCGCGGATTCGCCGACCACGGGGTCCTGCAATATCGCAGGATAAGGACCCGACAGCTCCCACGTCTGGAAGAACGGCCCCCAGTCTATGTATTGCGCGATCTCCGCGAGATCGTAGTTCTTCAGCACGCGCACGCCCGACATCGCGGGCTTGACCGGGCGATAGTGCGACCAGTCCGTCTTGTGCGCATTCGCGCGCGCCTGCGCGAGCGGCACGAGCTGCGGGCCTTTCTTGTTTTCATGCTGCGTGCGCACGCGCTCGTACTCGGCTTTCACGTCCGCGATATAGCCCTTGGAGAGGCCGTCGGAAAGCAGGTTGCTGCAGACGGAAACGCAGCGCGACGCATCCGGCACCCACAGGACGGGACCCGGGTAATTCGGCGCGATCTTCACGGCGGTATGTGTGCGCGAAGTGGTCGCACCGCCGATCAGCAGCGGCACCGTGTAGCCTTCACGCGTCATCTCACGCGCGTTGCTCGCCATTTCCTCGAGTGACGGCGTGATGAGGCCCGACAGCCCGATGATGTCCGCGTTCTGCTCCCGCGCGACCTGCGAGATCTTGTTCCAGGGCACCATCACGCCGAGGTTCACGACTTCGTAGTTGTTGCACTGGAGCACGACGGCGACGATATTCTTGCCGATGTCGTGCACGTCGCCCTTCACGGTCGCGAGCACGATCTTGCCCTTGGGCCGGTTGTCGCCCGACTGCGCTTTCTCCGCGGCAAGAAAAGGCTCCAGGTACGCCACCGCCTGCTTCATGACGCGCGCCGACTTCACCACCTGCGGCAGGAACATCTTGCCCGCCCCGAAGAGATCGCCGACCACGTTCATGCCGTCCATCAGCGGGCCTTCGATGACGTGGATCGGCCGGCCGTACTTCTGCAGCGCTTCGGCGGTGTCCTCGACGATGTATTGCGTGATGCCCTGCACCAGCGAGTGCGCGAGCCGCGCTTCCACCGGCTCGTCGCGCCACGCGAGGTTCTGCGTCCCCGCCTTTGCCGTGCCCTTCACCGTCTCCGCGAACGTCACCATGCGCTCGGCCGCATCCGGCCGGCGGTTGAAGATGATGTCCTCGACGTGCTCGAGCAGGTCTTTCGGTATTTCTTCGTACACCGACAGCTGACCGGCGTTCACGATCGCCATGGTGAGGCCGGCCTTGATCGCGTGATAGAGGAACGCCGCGTGTATCGCCTCGCGCACCGCGTTGTTGCCGCGGAACGAGAAGGAGATGTTCGACAGCCCGCCGCTCACTTTCGCGTAACACAGATTCTCGTGTATCCAGCGCGTCGCCTCGATGAAGTCGCGGCCGTAGTTGTTGTGCTCCTCGATGCCCGTCGCGATGGCGAAGATGTTCGGATCGAAGATGATGTCCTCGGGCGGGAAGCCGACCTCGTCGACCAGGATGTCGTATGCCTTCCGGCAGATCTCTTTCTTGCGCTCGAGCGTGTCCGCCTGCCCCTGCTCGTCGAAGGCCATGACCACCACCGCCGCGCCGTGACGGCGCGCGAGCCGCGCATGATGCACGAACGGCTCCTTGCCTTCCTTCATGCTGATCGAGTTGATCACGCACTTGCCCTGCACGCATTTGAGGCCCGCCTCGATCACTTCCCACTTCGAGGAATCGATCATCACGGGCACGCGGGAGATGTCGGGCTCGGCGGCGACGAGGTTCAGGAACTTCACCATCGCCGCCCTGGAGTCGAGCATCGCCTCGTCCATGTTGACGTCGATGATCTGCGCGCCGCTTTCCACCTGCTGGCGCGCGACCGACAGCGCTTCGGCGTAATCGCCGGCCAGGATCAATTTTGAAAAGCGCGGCGAGCCGGTGACGTTGGTGCGCTCGCCGATGTTCACGAACAGCGAGTCGTCGCCGATGTTGAGCGGCTCGAGACCCGAGAGCCGCGTGCGCTTTTCTATCACGGGTATCTGCCGCGGCGGCATGCCGGCGAGCGCGTCGGCAATCGCCCTGATGTGCGCCGGCGTGGTGCCGCAGCAGCCGCCCGCGAGGTTGATGAATCCGCTCTCGGCGAATTCGCGGATGTACTCCGCCGTCTGCTCGGGCGACTCGTCGTAGCCGGTCGGCGCCAGCGGATTCGGCAGCCCCGCGTTCGGATAGGCGCAGACGTAGGTATCGGCGATGCGCGAGATTTCCTGGATGTACGGACGCATCAGCTTCGCGCCCAGCGCGCAGTTCAAGCCTATGGTGAGCGGCTGCGCGTGGCGCAGCGAGTTCCAGAATGCTTCCGGTGTCTGTCCCGACAGCGTGCGGCCCGAGGCATCCGTGATCGTGCCCGAGATCATCACGGGCAGACGCATGCCGCGGCTTTCGCAGAATCGATCGATGGCGAAGAGCGCCGCCTTGGCGTTCAGCGTGTCGAATATGGTTTCCACGAGCAACAGATCGACGCCGCCGTCGACGAGGCCCCGCAGCGATTCCGTGTAAGCCTCGACCAGCTCGTCGAAGCTCGTGTTGCGATAGCCGGGATCGTTCACGTCCGGCGAGATCGACGCCGTGCGGTTCGTCGGCCCCAGCGCGCCGGCGACGTAGCGCAGACGGCCCGGCTCCTGCGCCTCGAACCTGCGCACTGCGGTGCGTGCGAGCTTCGCGGCCTCGAAGTTGAGCTCGTACACCAGGTCCTGCATGTGGTAATCCGCCTGCGCGATCGACGTCGAGTTGAAGGTATTCGTCTCGATGATGTCCGCGCCCGCAGCAAGATACTGCTCGTGGATCTCCTGGATGATCTGCGGCTGGGTGAGCACGAGCAGATCGTTATTGCCTTTCACGTCATGCGGGAAATCCCTGAAACGCGCGCCGCGGTACTCGGCCTCGCCCAGCTTGTAGGTCTGGATCATGGTGCCCATCGCGCCGTCGAGGATGACGATGCGCTCGGCGAGCGAGGCTGCGAGCTTTTCGATGCGGGGTGAGTACATGGCTATGCGGGCTTAACGCCCCATGTCGGCAGTCGGGGAAGGGCCGGATTTTATCATGCGCGGCTGGCGACCCGCCCGCCCGCGCCCCTATAATGCGCTACCCGATTTGCCGTGAGCCCCCATGAAGCATCTTGAGCCCAAGGAAGCGTTCCAGTTCCTGAAGAAAAATCCCGAAGCGGTCCTCATCGATTGCCGCAGCGAAATGGAGTATTTCTTCGTCGGCCACCCCGTCGGCTCCATCCTCGTGCCCTGGAATGACGGCCCCAACTGGGAAGTGAATCCCGAGTTCGTGGCGCACGTGAAAAAAGCGGCCAGCGTGAACCGCCCGGTCGTCCTGATGTGCCGCAGCGGCAACCGCTCGCTCGATGCCGGCCGCGCGCTCGAGGAAGCCGGCTTCACGCAGATCTACAACGTGCTGCACGGCTTCGAGGGCGAGCTCGACGAGAACCACCATCGCAACGAGAAGACCGGCTGGCGGCACGACGGATTGCCGTGGGAGCAATGCTAGGGAGGCGGGAAACGATGAGGCGCGAGGAGCAAGGCGCGAGTGCGCCACGAGTCACCGGTCACGCGTCACGGTCTTTCAAGCGAGCGTCACCCCCAGCACTCTGCCCACCAGGTAAGTCACGCCGCCGGCCGCGAGGCCGATCGCCAGCATGCGCGCGCCGCTCATCAATGCGCTGCGTCCGGTGAAGAGCGACAGCACCGCGCCCACGCCGAACGACACCAGCGCCGTCAGGCCCACCGCGATCGCGAGGCTCGCCGCGCCTCCGCCAAGCACGTAGGGCAGCACCGGTACCGCCGCGCCGGCCGCGAACGCGAGGAACGAGGACGCGGCGGCACCGAGAGGCGAGCCGAGATCGTCGGGATTGAGCCCCAGCTCTTCGCGCGCGAGCGTGAGCAAGGCCTGCTCGGGATCGGCGGTCAGCGCACGCGCCATCCGCGATGCCTCCTCCCGCGGCAGTCCGCGCGCTTCGTAAATCAGCGCGAGCTCTTCGGCTTCTTCCTGCGGATACTGATCGAGCTCTTCGCGCTCGAGGCCGATCTGATACTCGTACATCTCGCGCTGCGAGCGCACCGAGACGAACTCGCCGGCCGCCATGGAGAACGCACCGGCGATGAGGCCGGCGGCGCCCGAGAGCAGCACGATTTTGCTGTCCGCCGTCGCACCCGCAATGCCCATGATGAGACTCGCGTTGGACACGAGACCGTCGCTCACGCCGAAGACCGCCGCACGCAGGTTGCCGCCGCTCTGCACGTTGCGGTGGCGCCGGCCCACGTCCTCCACCGAGCTCGGCATGCCGTGAACCGGTATGGCCGCCGTGTAGAGCGACATGCCGCGCACCTTCATCGCGGAAAGCACGCCGCGCAATGCCCGGGGCCCGAACACGGGCACGAGGCGGGCGACCAGACGCGCGCGCAGGTCGGGCGAGTACTGCGCCGGCACCGTTGCGCCCGCGGCGCGCGCGTGCTGCGCCCAGATCCCGGCCTGCTTGTCCGCTTCCCGGGCGAGCTCGTCGAAGAGCCCGGCACGCGCAGTACCGGCTTCGGCCCGCGCCACGATACGATACAAGTACGCCGAGCGCTTTTCCTCCGCCCACGACTTGAGCTCATGCATGGCGCAATCCTCCCGCATAGCGGCGCAAGTACAGCATCCATGAGCACCACCCGGCTGCGAGCGGTATCGCCATGCCCCACGCCAACGTGATGGCCGAGTGCGACAGCAGCGGCGATATCAGCCCCGCGGTGACGCCCGACAACAGGCTTTGCCCGAATCCCTGCAGCGAGGCCGTGAGGCCGCGATTGTACGGAAAGAGCTCCAGCGCGAGCAAAGTGATGCTCGGCATCGCGAGCGACATGCCTATGGTGTACGTCATGACGGGCAGCACCGACCCCGGCACGCCGGGCACGCCCCAGGCGCTATAGGCCAGATTCCAGAGTGCGGCGCACGCCATGATGACGTAGGCGATGCGCACGGTCCGGCGCGGCGTGATGCGACCCGCGAGTCGTCCGGAAAGAAAAGCGCCGAACATGACGCCGGCGATGCCGGGCACGAACAGCCATGCGAACTGCGTCTCCCCGAGCTTCAGGATGCCGTAGACGAAGGCCGGCGCCGAGACGATGTAGACGAAAAAGCCGCAGAAATTGAGCGCGACCGCGGACGCGAGCAGGAGGAGCGGCAGGCTGCGGCCCAGCCGGAAGTAATTCGCGGCAAGCGGCTTCAGCGCGAACGGCTGCCGCGCCGACGGCGGCAAGGTCTCCGGCAGCATGAGATGACAGCCGACGAGCAGCGCCGCGGCATAGAGCGCGAGAAAAACGAACACCGAATGCCAGCCGAACACGCCTTGCAGCCAGCCGCCGACGACGGGTGCGACAGCGGGCGCAAGACCGAAGATCATGGTCACCCACGACATCAGGCGCTGGGCTGCGTGCCCTTCGAGGCTGTCGCGGATGATGGCGCGGCCCACCACCATGCCGGCGCCTGCGGATAAGCCCTGGAGCGCACGGAACAGCAGCAGCGCTTCGATGCTGGGCGCGAGTGCGCAGCCTATCGAGGCGGCGGTGAAGATGATGAGGCTCACGAGGATCACCGGACGCCGGCCGAACGAATCGGACAGCGTGCCGTGAAACAGCGTCATGAAGGCGAACGTGAAGAGGTACGCGGACAGCGTCTGCTGGACCTGCAATACGGTGACGCCCAGGTCCTTCTCGATCGCCGGAAAAGACGGCAGGTAAGTGTCGATCGAGAACGGCCCCAGCATGGCGAGCCCGGCAAGGAGCGCGGCGAGCAGCGGCAACCGGGTCGAGGCAGCGCGGCTTGCGGCGCTCATGCCGTGCGAGCGGCGGGTGCGGCGCCGGAAACGAAAGACGTACCGCGCATCGAGGGAAGCGCAAGCCGGCGACGGGCTGCGCCCGTTGGGAAATAAAGGGGCATGCACCCGATTATACGGTGGCAGGGCACACGCCCCGACCGGCGCATTACCGTGAGTGGGGCGCGCCTAAGACTCCACGGGAAACGCCGTGCGCGCGGACCACTCGTGCCACGAGCCGATGAAGTTGCGCACGCGGGCATAGCCGGCATGGCGCAGCGCGTAATAGGTATTGGCGGAACGCGCGCCGCGATGGCAGTACACCACGAGCTCGTCGCCGTCCCGGATGCCGCGGCTGCCCAGGAGCGCGCGTATCGCGGCCGGCGATTTGTAGAGGCCGTCGTCGAGAAATTCGGTCCATTCGATCCGGCGCGCACCCGGCACATGGCCGCGGCGAGCGCAGCACGGCGTGTCATCGCGCCCCGCATATTCCAGCGTATTGCGCACGTCGATGATGACGCGTCCGGGCCGCCCGAGTCCGGCAAGCAGCTCTTCGGCACCGATCATGGTGCGCTGTGCGACCACGGGAACGAACAGGGCCGGCACCGCGGTAGCCGGCTCGTCGGTGATTGCACCGCCCGCTGCGCGCCAGGCGTTCATCCCGCCGTGCAGCATGCGCACGTCGCGGTGACCGAGATACTCGAGTATCCACACCTCTCTCGCCGCGCGCATTCCGGTGTCCTGCTCGTACACGATCACCGGCCGATCGCGCGCGAGGCTGACCGCCGCATAGCGTGCGGTCACCTCCTCGACGAAGGCCGCCATGCCGGCGTCGGCCGTATCCGGCGCGAAACAGTGGTACGTCGACAGCTGCAGCGCGCCGGGCAGATGGGCGGCCGCATACGCAGAGGGCGTTCCGGCATCTATGACGAGCAGCGGCTTCGTGCGCATCTCCTCCCGCAGCTCATCCGGCTCGATAAGAAACGGCGTACTCATGATCGGCCTCCCTCTTCCATGGATCCGGACTGCAGTCGGCACTGCGGGCTGTCGCCCATTTTGCGGATGTTCAATAAGTCCGCCTCGCGGGTCATGGTGCGGATCGCATCGTACGCGGCATCGTCCACCGCACGCCAATGCGACACTTCCCAGCCGTCGAGTATGCGCCTGCCCTCCGCGTCGCCGGACATCGCCGCGAGACACTCGCGCAGTCGCAGGCGCAGCGGCGCGGGAACGGCCCTGGACACCACCCACGGCGGCGCCGGGCTAGGCCCGAGCGTCTCTACGATCTTCACCTTGCGGGCAAGCCCGGGATCGCGTCTCACCTCGGCGTCCAGGACCGTGCTGTCGATCGCCGCCGCGGCGACTTCGCCGGATACGATCATGCGCAGCGCCGCCTGATGCGCGCCGGCTTCGACCCACCGGCCGAAGTAGTCATGAGTGTGACCGCGTGCCGCAAGGTAATGCCGGACGACGATATAGCCGGAATGCGAGCGCGGCTCGTTGTACGCCCAGGTGCAGCCGCGCAAGTCGGCAAAGCTCGCATAGCGGCTCGCGCTGCTGACGACGACATCGGAGAAGTAAACGGGCTCGCCGCCATAGCGCGTACCGCGCATGACGGGCGCAACGCACGGCTCCAGCGGCTGCCCGCGATCGGCTTTCTCGACGTAGGGCAGACCGCACAGCCAGCACAGATGAATCGCGCCGGCATCGAGCAG
>Ga0255338_1005841_pt1 | contig 10954 bp, 8 predicted proteins | sample MeOH1_35cm_T4_19_FD_203715 | JGI IMG/M metagenome (GOLD analysis project Ga0255338, IMG submission 203715) | Sandy soil microbial communities from University of British Columbia, Vancouver, Canada - MeOH1_35cm_T4_195 | ecosystem: Engineered > Artificial ecosystem > Sand microcosm > Unclassified ... | reverse complement strand
AGTTCCTGCGCACCGACGCCGGCCTCGCCTGAGGCGGGCCGCCAGTCGCGGCGGCGGGCCGGACGCGGACCCCTTCCTCACGCTTGTCCCGGGCTCGGCCCGGGATCCATTCCACCCGTCCGCGGGCTCAGCCGGCCGTCACCGTCGCGTCGGGGAAGCTCAGCTGCTCGCGGGCGCGCCAGTCGGTGGTGACGTAGTTGACGATCAGCGACTTGCGCACGCCGGCGATGGCGCGCGGCTCGAAGCCGTGCCAGGAGCGGTCGGAGGGCACGAACACCATCGCCTTGTTGGGGCCGAACGGCGACCGCCCGATCCAGGTGTCGGCGTCGGCGTAAATGTCGGTGCCGAGCCCTTCCTGGCCCGGGCCGTCGGAGAGGTAGACGAGCATGGTGAAGCGCTTGACGCCGATGTCGGTGTGCGGCTTCAGCCAGAACCCGTCGATGTCCTGGGCGTACTCGATCCTGAGATAGGTGCCTTCGAGGTCGGCGCCGCAGGCCTGTTGCAGATGCGCGACCATCGCCGGCGCCTGGAAGGCGGCGGCGACCGCCTCGCACACCGGGTGGCGGCCGCGGTTGTCGAGGTCGAAATAGACCCGCGTCGCGTTGTGCGCCTCGCGCGTGCCGGAGACGCCCTCGAGGTCGGGGGCCGGGAACGGCAGCGTCTGCAGGCTGGCGATCGCCTCGCCCGGGAAGACCGCGTCGAGGAGCCAGTGCGGATAGGGTGTCTCGTGCGTGTCGGCGGCGCCCAGCGCAGCCAGAAACGCCGCCTGGACGCCGTCGGCATCCATCCGGTGATTGGTCAGGGTCATCGCAATCGGATCCGCTACCTGTGTGCGCCGCCTTTGCGGCCGGCGGGCGCCGATGGCACCCGCAGCGGCATCTCGGCGGACATCGAGGCCGTCACGTGCCCGTCGCGAGGGCGGCGTGGCGCGTGCGCCGGCGTGGCGGCGCCTTGACAACCATTTGCACCTCCCGACATAGGCGAAGTTCGCCCGGCTGTCGAGGGTCGTCGCCGACCGCGGTCGGCGTGGACGGGCGGTCGCCCACAGCCATGGCCGGCGCGGCCATCGCGTCCGCCGGCGCGCCATGGCAAGCTGGGACCGATCGGCGCGGACGGGCGGGTCGGCGTCGGCCCGTGCGGGAGAGGTGAGAGATGACGGATACGGCAGCGAAGGCGCGCCATGCGAAGCTCCTGATCCTCGGGTCGGGTCCGGCCGGCTACACGGCGGCGATCTACGCCGCCCGCGCCATGCTCGAGCCGCTCCTCGTCGCCGGCGTGCAGCCGGGTGGCCAGCTCACCATCACCACCGAGGTCGAGAACTATCCGGGCTTCGCCGACGCCATCCAGGGGCCGTGGCTGATGGACCAGATGCGCGCCCAGGCCGAGCACATGGGCACCGAGATGGTCTACGACACCATCGTCAGCGCCGACCTGTCGCGGCGGCCGTTCGTGCTTCACGGCGATTCCGGCACCACCTACACCGCCGACACGCTGGTCATCGCCACCGGCGCCCAGGCGAGGTGGCTCGGCCTCGAATCCGAGGGCCGCTTCAAGGGCTACGGCGTCTCCGCCTGCGCCACCTGCGACGGCTTCTTCTATCGCGGCAAGGAGGTCGTGGTCGTCGGCGGCGGCAACACCGCGGTCGAGGAGGCGCTCTATCTCACCCACCACGCCGCCAAGGTGACGATCGTCCACCGCCGCGACGAGTTCCGCGCCGAGCGCATCCTGCAGAACCGGCTGTTCGCCCACCCGAAGATCGAGGTCGTCTGGGACACCGCGCTCGAGGAGGTCCTCGGCGGCGGCCAGCCGGCCGGCGTCACCGGCGTGCGCCTCAGGAACCTGAAGACCGGCGAGGTCAGCGAGCGGGCGGTCGACGGCGTCTTCGTCGCCATCGGCCACCAGCCCGCCTCGGAGGTGTTTCGCGACCAGCTCAGGATGAAGACCGGCGGCTATATCTGGACGGCGCCCGATTCGACGGCGACAAGCATCCCCGGCGTGTTCGCCGCCGGCGACGTCACCGACGACGTGTTCCGCCAGGCGGTGACCGCCGCCGGCATGGGCTGCATGGCGGCGCTGGAGGCGGAGCGCTTCGCCGCGGCGATGACGGACGCGGCGGAAGCGGCGGAGTAGCGGGCCCCGTCGACAACAAAAGAGGGGACGACGGGGCGATGGGATGGATTGGGACAAGCTGAGGATCTTCAAGGCGGCGGCGCAGGCCGGCAGCTTCACCCACGCCGGCGAGCAGTTGGGGCTGAGCCAGTCGGCGGTGAGCCGCCAGGTGAGCGCGCTGGAGGCCGAGCTCGGTGTCTCGCTGTTCCATCGCCACGCCCGCGGGCTGCTGCTCACCGAGCAGGGCGAGCTGCTGTTCCGCGCCGCCCGCGAGGTGACGATGAAGCTCGACGCCGTCCAGGCGCGGCTCGCCGACACCCGCGAGAAGCCGTCGGGCACGCTCAGGGTGACGACCACCGTCGGACTCGGCACCACCTGGCTGACGGCGCGGCTGCAGGAGTTCGTCGAGCTCTATCCCGACGTGCACGTGCAGCTGATCCTCGACGATATCGAGCTCGACCTCGGCATGCGCGAGGCGGACGTCGCCATCCGCCTGCGCCAGCCGGTGCAGCCCGACCTCATCCAGCGCCGGCTGTTCACCGTCCACTTCCACCTCTACGCCTCGCCCGCCTACCTGAAGCGCTTCGGCTCGCCGGCGACCATCGCCGACCTCGACCATCACCGCATCGTCACCTTCGGCGACCACGGCGCCGCCTACCTGCGCGAGATGAACTGGCTCGTCACCGCCGGCCGGCCGCCGGAGGACCCGCGGGTGCCGACGGTGCAGATCAACTCGGTGGTGGCGATCAAGCGCGCCGTGCAGCGCGGCATCGGCATCGCGCTCCTGCCCGACTACATCGTCGAGGCGAACAGCGGCCTGGTGCAGTTGATCCCCGAGGCGGACCTGCCGGAATACAACACCTACTTCGTCTACCCGGCCGAGCTGAAGGCCACCGCCCGGGTGCGCGCCTTCCGCGACTTCCTCGTCGCCAAGGCCGAGGAGTGGACCTACTAGCCGCCTATGCATCACACTGATGCCGTGAGCGATTCTCGATGGCGCCGAGGCTGCCGAGCGAGAGCGCCCGCCCCCGCCTGGCCGTCACCACGCCGTCATGGGCGTCGGATGAGGTAGCCCGATGAGTACCATCGCCGTCGCCGCCGCGTTCTGCGCCTTCACCGCCACCTTCCACGTCGTCAGCGCCGCCCTCGCCGGCTGGCGCTGCGCGCGCTGGCGCCACCGCCGGACGCGGGCCGACGCGCCGGAGATCGCCGCGATCAGCGTGCTGAGGCCGGTGTGCGGCCTCGACCCGGTGCTCGAGGCGACGCTCGCCTCGACCTTCCGCCTCGAGGGCATCGCCCACGAGGTGATCTTCTGCGCCGCCCACGCCCGCGACGCCGCCGTGCCGCTCGTCCGCCGGCTCGTCGACGAGCACCCGGAGGTGCAGGCCCGCCTGCTCCTCGGCGAGGACCAGATCAACCAGAACCCGAAGCTGAACAACATCGCCAAGGGCTGGCGCGCCGCCGCGCACGACTGGATCGCGATGATCGACGACAACGTCCGGCTCGGCCCCGATTCGCTCGAGCGGCTGCGCGCCTCGTGGCGGCCGGGCGTCGGCCTCGTCTGCTCGCCGCCGATCGGCTCGGATCCCGCCGGCCCCGCCGCCGAGCTCGAATGCGCCTTCCTCAACACCTTCCAGGCGCGCTGGCAGTACGCCGCCGACGCCGTCGGCCTCGGCTTCGCCCAGGGCAAGGTGATGTTCTTCCGCCGCGACGTCATCGATGCCGCCGGCGGCATCGAGCGCCTCGGCGCCGAGCCCGCCGAGGACGCCGCCGCGACCAAGGTGGTGCGCGCCGCCGGCCTCAAGGTGCGCCTCGCCGACCGGCCGTTCTTCCAGCCGCTCGGCCGTCGCAGCCTCGCCGCGGTGTGGCGCCGGCAGCTGCGCTGGGCGCGGCTTCGGCGCGTCACCTTCCCGCTGTTCTTCGCTCCTGAGATCCTCACCGGGGCGCTGCTGCCGACGCTGGCGCTCGCCTACGCCGCGGAGGCGGCGAACCTCGCCGCCGCGCCCCTCCTCGTCGCGGCCTTCCTCGTCGCCTGGTACGCCGTCGAGGCGGGCTTGGCGCTCGCCGCCGGCTGGCACCTCTCCTGGCGCGCCCCCTTCGCCTGGCTGGTGCGCGACCTCGCCCTGCCGCTGCTCTGGGTCCAGGCCTGGGCCGGCAACGACTTCGAGTGGCGCGGCAACGAGATGACCGTCGGCCGCGGCGCCGCCTGAGGCGGCGGGGGAAAGGCCTCGCGCCGCCCGCCATGGTCGTTCCCGGCGTGCGCCCCGCGACTGTTCCGTTCTTGACGCACGCCTCTCTCCATCGTCATCGCCGGCCTCGTGCCGGCCATCCACGTCGTGAGCACGACGGACCAGAAAGGCGCGGATGGCCGGGACGAGCCCGGCCATGACGTTCGTGAACCGTGGAGAGGCAGCAACGGCCGCGGTGCCGGCGGTGGAAGCGGTCCGACCCGTGTCCCGCACGCTCGATCGCGAACCGGACCGCCGCGGGCTCGACCTGGAATGACCCTGCGTTGCGAACCGGCTACACGTCGGACGTCGTGCCGCAGCCCTCCCGCCTAGGCTCCTCCGGCTCCGCCCCTCGCTCCCTCCGCAGCGACCCTTCGCCCGCCCCGAAACGTCATCCGCGACGCCGCCCAGGCATGCCCGAGGCGCCGATTCGGCCACCTCCGGGCCCGGATTCCCTAGGCACCGCATGGCGTTACGATGACGACATTTGTACGCTAGCGATGCGTCCTGTGCATGTCTGACATGCAGACATGCTTGTTGTTTGTGCAGTCAACGCATGGCAAATAATCAATGTGGTTGATGCAAACGGGCGGTCGCCTACACCTCCCAGCGACCGTTCGATCAGCCAGCTGTTCCCCTCTGGAAGGTGTCGCGTCCTCGGATGCGACAAACTGCCGGGCTCTCCCCAGAGCCCGGCATTTTTTTTGAGCTCTCGGTCTGTCCTCTTCCGCCCGTTCCGCTGCCGTTGGCGCCGTCAGTGGCCTATCCGGGATCCACGGACGTCATGGCCGGGCTTGTCCCGGCCATCCTCGCCTTCGCGCCGGATGTCGTGCTCACGGTGTGGATGGCCGGCACCAGGCCGGCCGTGACGAAGGACAGAGTCCCGCCGTACAGCGGACAAGGAACGAGCCCGGGGACGGAGAAAAAAAGAACCCGCTCCTCGCCCGCCCGACGCCGCCTCGCCGTCGGATGGCGGACGGAACAACCGCATCCCCTCGCCGCTGCGGCGAGGCGCCCGGTTCCCGCCGCTACCGCCCCGCGGCCGCCATCCGCTCGGCCCGCTCGCGCTCGGCCTCCTGGCGCTTCAGCTGCAGCGACGCGGCGATGGCGCCGGCGGCGACGACGGCGATCAGCACCGTGCAGATGGCATTGATCTCCGGCGACACGCCGAGCCGCACCTGGCTGTAGATCTTGATCGGCAGCGTCGTCGCGCCCGGACCCGTGGTGAAGCTCGCGATGACGAGGTCGTCGAGCGACAGGGTGAAGGCGAGCACCCAGCCGGAGACCACCGCCGGCAGGATCAAAGGCAAGGTGATGGCGAAGAACGTCTTGAACGGCGGGCAGCCGAGGTCGAGCGCCGCCTCCTCGAGCGAGCGGTCGAAGGTGACGAGCCGCGACTGCACGACGACCGCCACGTAGCACATGGTGAAGGTGATGTGGGCGATCGTCATCGTCCAGAAGCCGCGGTCGAAGCCGATGGCGACGAACAGCAGCAACAGCGACAGGCCGAGAATCACCTCCGGCAGGACGAGCGGCGCCGACAGCATGCCGGAGAACAGGCTGCGGCCGCGGAAGCGCCCGCCGCGGACGAGCGCAATGGCGCCGAGGGTGCCGAGCACCGTCGCCACCGACGCCGACAGGAAGGCGACGCGTACCGTCACCCAGGCGGCGTCGAGGAGCTGCTGGTCCCTGAGCAGCTCGCCGTACCACTTGGTCGACCAGCCCTCCCAGATCGCGACGTTCTTGCCGGCGTTGAACGAGTAGATGACGAGCAGCACGATCGGCAGGTAGAGGAAGGCGAAGCCGAGCGTCAGCGAGGTGATGTTGAACAGCGTCGGCCCGCGGTTCATCGGCCTGCCTCCTGCGCCTTCGCCTGCTGGTTCTGGAACAGCACGATCGGGATCACCAGGATCAGGAGCAGGATCACCGCGACCGCCGAGGCGACCGGCCAGTCGCGGTTGTTGAAGAACTCGGTCCACAGGGTGCGGCCGATCATCAGCGTGCCGGAGCCGCCGAGCAGGTCCGGGATGACGAACTCGCCGACCGCCGGGATGAAGACCAGGAACGAACCGGCGATGACGCCGGGCAGCGACAGCGGGAAGGTCACCTGCCAGAACGCCGAGGTCGGCGTGCAGCCGAGGTCGGCGGCCGCCTCGAGCAGCGTCTCGTCGAGCTTCTCGAGCGCCGAGTAGAGCGGCAGCACCATGAACGGCAGGTAGGAATAGACGATGCCGATATAGACGGCCGTGTTGGTCGACAGGATCACCAGCGGCTGCGCCGGGTCGACGAGGCCGATCCAGATCAGGAGCTTGTTGAGCAGCCCCTCCCTGGCGAGGATGCCGATCCAGGCGTAGACACGGATGAGGAAGCTCGTCCAGAACGGCAGGATCACCAGCATCAAGAGCATCGGCCGCCAGCGCTTCGGCGCCCGCGCCATGCCGTAGGCGATCGGATAGCCGATGAGCAGCGTCAGCACCGTCGAGGAGAAGGCGATCCAGACGCTCGAGATGTAGGAGCGCCAGTAGAGCGAATCCTGGGTCAGGAAGACGTAGGTGTCGAGCGACAGCTCGCCGAGCTTGGCGAGGGTGCCACCGACCCCGTCGGCGACCAGGCTGAACACCGGCGCGTAGGGCGGCATGGCGATCGCCGTCTGCGACAGCGAAATCTTCAAGACGATCAGGAACGGCACGAGGAACAGCAGGATCATCCAGACGAAGGGGATGGCGATGACGAGCCGCCGCCCCCACGCCCCCTCGACCACGCTCGTCGCCTCGGCGGCGCGGGTCGCCACCGCCGCTTCCTTGAGCACCCCTTCGGTCGCCGCCATCCGATCAGCCCCTCTTCCCGCCGCCCCTCGCGCGCCCGGCGCCGCAGCGCGCATTCAGCCCTCTGCCCCGCGCGCGGAGCGAGGGGACGCCCCGCGCTAGCGCGTCAGCACAACCCCGGCGTCGCGGCTCCACGACAGCCACACCTTGTCGTCCCACGTGATCGGCCGCTCGACGACGCGGCTCGCGTTGGTCGTCGAGGCGCGCACCACCACGCCGTCGGCGAGGCGGACGTGGTAGATCGACATGTCGCCGAGATAGGCGATGTCCCAGACCTCGCCGGAGACGGCGTTGACGCCCGCCTCGGCCGGCGGGTCGTGGGAGACGCGCACCTTCTCCGGCCGCACCGCGAACCAGGAGGTGGCGCCGCTCGACACGCCGTAGTCGCCCGCCGCCTCCACCGTCAGCCCGCAGCCGTCGACGACGATGCGCGTCGCCCCCGGCGCGGCGCCGTCGGTGACGCCCTCGAACATGTTCACGTCGCCGATGAACTCGGCGACGTAGCGCGACGCCGGCTGCTCGTAGATCTCCGCCGGCTGGGCGACCTGGATGAGCTTGCCCTTGTCCATCACGGCGATGCGGTCGGCCACCGTCATCGCCTCCTCCTGGTCGTGGGTGACGATCAGGAAGGTCATGCCGAGCTCCTGCTGCAGGTCCATCAGCTCGAACTGCGTCTCCTGCCGGAGCTTCTTGTCGAGGGCGCCGAGCGGCTCGTCGAGGAGCAGCACCTTCGGCCGCTTGGCGAGCGAGCGGGCGAGCGCCACGCGCTGCCGCTGGCCGCCGGAGAGCTGGTGCGGCTTGCGCGTCGCGAACGGCTCGAGCTTGACGAGCTTCAGCATCTCGGCGACGCGCGCGGCGATGGCGTCCTTCGCCATCTTGTCCTGCTTCAGGCCGAAGGCGATGTTCTGCTCGACGTTCATGTGCGGGAACAGCGCGTAGGACTGGAACATCATGTTCACCGGCCGGCGGAACGGCGGCATCCCGGTGATCGACTTGCCGTCGAGGACGATGTCGCCCTCGCTCGGGTTCTCGAAGCCGGCGAGCATGCGCATCAGCGTGGTCTTGCCGCAGCCCGACGGACCGAGGAGGGCGAAGAACTCGCGCTCGTAGATCTTCAGGTCGAGGTGATCGACGGCGACGAAGTCGCCGAACCGCTTGCAGACGCCGCGGTACTCGATCAGCGGCTTGGCCGCCGGATCGTTCCACGGCGCGAAGGACCGGCGCACCGGCCCGATCGGCTGCTTTGCCACGCGTCCACCCCCGTTCAGCGCTGCCCCAAAATGAAGAGCCCGGCGCGAAGGCCGGGCTCGAAGGTCGTCAGCCGCCGCTCTTCACCGTCGTCCAGGCCCGGCTGAGGATGCGCTGGGCCGCCGGCGGGTAGGGATCGATGGTGAACAGCTTCTTCACCACGTCCGCCGGCGGGTAGATCGCCGGATCGTCGAGCACCGCCTTGTCGAGGAACGGCCAGGAATCCTTGTTGCCGTTGGCGTAGAAGATGTAGTTCGACGCCTTGGCGATGACCTCCGGCTGCTGCAGGTAGTTGAGGAAGGCGAGCGCGTTGTCGACGTTCTTGGCGTCGGCGGGCATCGCCATCTGGTCGAACCACATCAGCGCGCCCTCCTTGGGAATGGAGTAGGCGATCTCGATGCCGTTCTTCGCCTCGGCGGCGCGGTCACGCGCCTGCAGGATGTCGCCGGACCAGCCGACCGCGACGCAGATGTCGCCGTTGGCGAGCGCGTTGATGTACTCGGAGGAGTGGAATTTCTGCACGTAGGGCTTGATGGCGACGAGCAGGTCCGCCGCCTTCTGGATGTCCTCGGCCGTCTTCGCGTTCGGATCGATGCCGAGATAGTTCTGTGCCGCCGGGATGATCTCGTCGGCCGAGTCGAGCATGTGGATGCCGCAGGCGGCAAGCTTCTGCGCGTTCTCCGGCTTGAAGACGAGGTCCCAGGAATCGACCGGCGCGCTGTCGCCGAGGGCCGCCTTCACCTTGGCGACGTTGTAGCCGATGCCGGTGGTGCCCCACATGTAGTTGACCGAGTATTCGTTGCCCGGGTCGTACTTGGCGACGCGCTCCTGGATCTCCGGCCACATGTGGACGAGGTTGGGGATCTTCGCCTTGTCGAGCTTCTGGAAGACGCCGGCCTGGATCTGCCGGGAGAGGAAGGTGCCGGTCGGCACGACGATGTCGTAGCCGGTGCCGCCGGCGAGCAGCTTCGTCTCCAGGATGTCGTTCGAATCGAAGACGTCGTAGACGACCTTGATGCCGGTCTGCTTGGTGAAGTCGGACAGGATCGATTCGTCGATATAGTCCGACCAGTTGTAGATGTTGACGACCTTGTCGTCGGCAACGGCGGCGCCGGACAGGCCGATCGCCGCGAAGGCGGCACCGGCGGTGAGAACGGCGCGAAGCGAGCGACGCATGACGGCTCCCCTGGATTGACGCGGCCGGGCAGGCCCCGTTCGTGATCTCTTTTCAAGGGAGGTTAAGGGGGCCGGCGCAACCGCTCAACCCCGAAACCGCGTCGACGGTGGCGCATCGCACGGCGGCCGCTGCCTAGGAGGCGGGCACGACCCCGGCTCGGAGCCTGTTTGGAAACCGAGGACGAGGCGGCAAAGTGGTTGTCGCCCAGAGGGCGCCTCTCCGCCGTCATGGCAGGGCTTGTCCCTGCCGTCCACGCCTCCGCGCCGCGAGCGAGGCGCTCGTCCCTGAAATCACTCGGTTACAGTGAGATAGGTCCGATATCTTGAGATCGGGAGGAAAGCCGCGGATGGCCGCCACAAGGGCGGCCATGACGGTGGATGCAGCGGTGGTCCACTTTCCAAACGGGCCCTCACAGATAGGTCGAGCGCTCGAGCGGGGTGATCTCGTCGAGGAAGGCCGCGACTTCGGCGCTCTTCACCGCGGCGAACAGCGCCCGGTACTCGACGCCGAAGGTGCGCCGCACGAAGTCCGAGCGCTCGAACAGGCGGATCGCCTCCTGCATCGACGACGGCAGTTCCTGGGCCGGCGCCTCGTAGGCCGAGCGGTCGACCGGCGGCGGCGGCGTCAGGCCGCCCTCGAGGCCTTCGAGCATGCCGCCGAGGACGGCGGCGAGCACCAGGTAGGGATTGGCGTCGGCGCCGGCGATGCGGTGCTCGAGGCGGCGCGCCGCCGGCTCGGAGGCCGGCACGCGGATCGCCACCGAGCGGTTGTTGTGGCCCCAGGAGACGCGCGTCGGCGCGTAGGAGCCGGGCTTCAGCCGGCGGAAGCCGTTCCAGCTCGGCACGAACAGCAGCGTCGCCGGCACCATCGTCTCGATCAGCCCGGCGATGGCCGCGCCGAGCCGCGCCTCGCCGGTGCCGGCCTCGGCGAAGACGTTGCGCCCCTCGCCGTCGACGAGGCTGACGTGGACGTGCATGCCGTTGCCGGCCCAGCCGATGAAGGGCTTGGCCATGAACGTCGCCTTCAGCCCGTGGGCGGCGGCGGTCTCGATGATGAGGCGCTTCAGCAGCACCGCGTCGTCGGCCGCGGCGAGCGCGTCCTTGCGGTGCTTCAGGTTGACCTCGAACTGGCCGGGCGCCGCCTCCTTGACGATGGTGTCGACCGGCAGGCCCTGCGCCTTGGCGGCGGCGCGGATGGCGCCGAACAGGCGGCCGTGGGCGGACAGGTCGGCGAGGCCGAGGACGTTCTGCCGGTCGGGGCCGGTCGGATGCGAGGACACCGGCGTCGGCATGCCGGTGACGTGGATCGGCGCCTGCGGGTCGCACAGGTAGAACTCGAGCTCGAAGGCGCAGACCGGGGCGAGGCCG
>Ga0255338_1005840_pt1 | contig 10956 bp, 8 predicted proteins | sample MeOH1_35cm_T4_19_FD_203715 | JGI IMG/M metagenome (GOLD analysis project Ga0255338, IMG submission 203715) | Sandy soil microbial communities from University of British Columbia, Vancouver, Canada - MeOH1_35cm_T4_195 | ecosystem: Engineered > Artificial ecosystem > Sand microcosm > Unclassified ... | reverse complement strand
GAGTGGAAAGCCAAGTGGGGCGGTGACGTGGTTGAAGGCTGGGCTACCCTGCTGGGCTAAGCCGCAACGCTTTCTTCTGCAAAAAAGAACGCCAGCAAACGCTGGCGTTTTTTTATGCCCGGTATTCAGTGCCGGGCATTTTCATTTTCAAAGATTCAAACGTTTGCGCAATGCCTGGACATAATTGCTCCACTCGTCGAGCACCTCTTGCTGGAACGGCGTTGCCGTCATGTTCAATTGGGCCGTGGCCTCTGTAAAAGTTTCCAGCGTATTGGGCGCTCCCCACTCAGGGTCTGACAAACGTTGCCGACAGAATATTCGCCAACGTTCTTGCTCTTCGAAATTCAACGTATCGGGAAAGTTGCGTGCTCGATATCGAAACAATAATTCGGGTAAACGTTCATCATCGAAAGGCCATTGTTCCTTGGCTAATTGCGCCGGGTCAGCCGCTCGGACTTGCTCACAAAGGCGCCGATCCCGATCTCCGATAAAACCATCGTATAACTGTTGCTCAGGGTCCTGACTCTGGGTGAAATCTTCGCTGGCATAAATGGCCTGAACTTTATCTCGCCAAACTTGCTGTGCGTCACTTAGCCGCAGCGTGCGCTCCTGATATAGCGCCATGTCCAGCCCCAGGCGTTGCTGATCAGCGGGACGAAGTACTGACAGGGGCGCGACCACCGGGCATTTGTTGATGTGGATAAGCTTGAGCGGCACTGGCAGCTCGCCCTCGGCCAGATCATCGCGACGGGTATACAGGCGCTGGCGCAAAGCGTCGGCGTCCAGATCAAGCAAGCCTTGGGGATCCAGGTGCAGGTCGCAGACAATCAACGCATTCTTGTTGCGCGGGTGCCAGGCCAGCGGCAGCACCACGCCGACATAACTGCGCGCCGCCGAAAAGCGCCCGGAAATGTGCACCATCGGCTGCAACAGCCGAATCTGATCCATCACCTTTTGTTTACTGCGCAACTGGAACAGCCAGTCGTATAGCTTCGGTTGTTTTTCCCGAATCAGACGGGCCAGCGCGATGGTCGCGCGAACGTCCGACAGCGCTTCGTGAGCATTGCCGTGATCGATGCCATTGGCGGCGGTCAGGCGTTCGAGCTTGAGCGTTACCCGCCCCTCGTCATCCTTGGGCCAGGTGATGCCATCCGGTCGCAAGGCGTACGCCGCACGCACCACATCGATCAGGTCCCAACGACTATTGCCGCCCTGCCATTCACGTGCATAAGGGTCGAAAAAGTTGCGGTACAGGCTGTAACGAGTCATCTCGTCGTCGAAACGCAAAGTGTTGTAACCCGCGCCACAAGTGCCCGGCGCCGCCAGTTGGGCGTGCACCCGGGTCATGAAATCGGCTTCGCTCAAACCGTGCCCGGTCAATTGGCCTGGTGTGATGCCCGTGATTGCGCAGGCCGCCGGATGCGGCAGGATGTCCTCACTGGGCTGGCAGTAAAGATTGACCGGCTCGTCTATGACATTGAGATCGAAGTCAGTGCGAAGCCCCGCCACTTGCAGCGGACGGTCGCAACGAGGGTTGATGCCGGTGGTTTCATAGTCGTACCAGAAGATCGAGGTCACGGGCTATTCCTGAACTGAAGATCGGCGAAGTCTAGGCGTTTGCATCCCGCCACGGCCAGCAATCTTGCATTCAATCACCTCTGGCCACGCACCGTGCAATACATAGTTATGTCGTTTTCCCCCTAGAGACTGCTAGCATCGGCCGCACAGAGAATCCCGATCAGGCCACATCATCAGGTTGCCCATGCTCGAGACCGCAGCACTGCCAAGGAAAGCGACGCTGTCCCCGCCACTGGATACGCGGTATCAGGTTGAAACGCCGGAAGGCATCGACTTGCCACTGCGCCCGGCCGGGTTGATGGTGCGTGCGCTGGCGTTCTCCATCGACCTCGGACTGCGCGGGTTGATTCTGGGCCTGCTGTTTATTGTCCTCGCGTTCCTGGGAAAACTCGGCGCCGGGTTGGGCTCGATCCTGCTGTTCGTAGTGAGCTGGTGGTACATGGTGTTGTTCGAGGTGCTCAACCAGGGACGCTCGCCGGGCAAGCAATGGATGGGCCTGCGGGTGGTGCAGGACGACGGCACACCGATCGGCTGGTCCGCGTCGCTGTTGCGCAACCTGCTGCGCTTTGTCGACCTGTTGCCGTTCGGCTATTTCCTCGGCGCCATCAGTTGCCTGCAACACCCCAACTTCAAACGCCTCGGCGACCTGGCTGCCGGTACGCTGGTAATCTACCGCGAACAGCCGCTCACCCGACCGCAACTGCCTGACGCCGAGCCACGGCGTCCGTCGTTTGCCCTGACGCTGCCCGAGCAACGCGCCATCCTCGGGTTTGCCGAACGCCAGGGTGAACTCTCCGAAGCGCGGGTCACGGAACTCGCCTCCATCCTCGCGCAACCGTTGAAGGTTTCAGCGCCACGCGCCGTGGCGGAACTCAACGGCATCGCCCGCGGTTTGTTGGGCCCCGCATGAAGCAAAGTCTTTTCGAGAATCGCCACAAGGCTGAATGGGCGCAGTTTTCCCTCCTGCTCGACAGGCTGGAGCGGAACAAGGACACCTCGCGAATCGCCAGTTTCCCGAAAGATTATCGGAGGCTCTGCCAGCATTTGGCGCTTGCCCAGGAACGCGGCTACAGCAGTTTTCTGATCGACTCGCTGCAGCAACAGGTGCTGCGCGGGCATCAACAGCTTTATCAGCATCGCAGCCGCCTGGGTGCCAACGCACTGGGTTTCATCCTGGCGGATTTCCCTCGACTGGTGCGTGAACAGTGGCGTTTCGTGCTCGCCGCCAGCCTGATGTTTTTCGGCAGCCTGATCGGCTTTGCGGTGCTGGTGTATCTGTTCCCGGACCTGGTCTACAACCTGATCCCGGCCGAACAGGTCAGCGAAATGCAAGGCATGTACGACCCTGTCGCCGGTCACCTTGGGCGCTCGGCGGAACGGGCAGCCAGTGAAGACTGGGTGATGTTCGGTTTCTACATCATGCACAACATCGGCATTGCATTTCAGACTTTTGCCAGCGGTTTGCTGTTTGGCCTGGGCAGCGCGTTTTTCCTGTTCTTCAACGGGTTGATGATCGGCGCGGTGGCCGGGCACCTGACTCAGATCGGCTACGGGCAAACCTTCTGGTCCTTTGTGATCGGCCACGGCGCCTTCGAACTCAGTGCCATTGCCCTGGCGGGTGCTGCCGGCCTGCAACTGGGCTGGGCCTTGATTGCACCGGGACGACTGCCGCGCGCCGAAGCCTTGCGTGTGGCGGCGCGTAAAAGTGTGCTGCTGATTTGCGGGGTCATGCTGTTTCTGTTGATCGCGGCATTTATCGAAGCCTACTGGTCGTCGATGACCGGGCCAGCACCGATGACCAAATATCTGGTCGGCGCGGCGCTGTGGTTCCTGGTAGCGATGTACCTGCTGTTCGCCGGACGGACCCGCCATGCGCCTGAGTGACGCGACCGTGGTGATCCGCCCTCGAACCACCTGGGAAGCCATGGACCTGGGCGTGCTGCTGAGCCAGCGGCACCGACGCCTGCTGATGGCCAGCTGGGCCATCGTGACCCTGCCAGTTTTCGTCCTGCTCACCTTGCTGCTGTGGGATTCGCCCTCCCTCGCCGTGTTTATCTTCTGGTGGCTGAAACCGGCGTTCGAGCGCCTGCCGCTGTACATCCTGTCCAAAGCGATGTTCGGTGAAACGCCCACGCTGAAACAGGCGCTGCGCCAGTGGCCACGACTGCTCAAACCACAATTGCTGGCCAGCCTGACCTGGCGACGCTTGAGCCTGAGTCGCAGTTTCCTGTTGCCGGTGGTGCAACTCGAAGGCCTGAATGGCCTGGCACGACAACAGCGCTTGCAGGTGCTATTGCAACGCGACGGCGGTGCAGCGCGCTGGCTGACCATCATCGGCGTGCATCTGGAAAGTGCGCTGTGGATCGGCCTGATGGTGCTGTTTTACCTGCTCCTGCCGCCACAAGTCGAACTCGACTGGAGCTGGCAGACATTGCTGTCCGCCGCCACACAGGACTGGCGCTGGCTGGAACACCTGACCAATGGGTTTTACGTGTTGGTGCTGGTGGTGTGGGAACCGATCTACGTGGCCTGCGGCTTCAGTCTTTACCTGAATCGGCGCACGGTGCTGGAGGCCTGGGACATCGAACTGGTGTTCCGCCGCCTGCGCCAACGCTTGAGCGGCACCGCCCTCACCCTGCTGCTGGCGGCCTTTTTTCTGGTGCCGACCGGGCAAAACGTCTGGGCCGACGAGCCGGTCATTACCCCTGACAGTCCGCGTCTGCTGGACCAGCCACTGACCAGCCAGGCGTCCCGGGACAGCATCAAGGCGATCCTCGATCAGCCGCCGTTCAAGAACAAGGAAACCGTCACGCGCTATCGTTTTGGCGAGGACAAGCCATCCGCCGAAACCTCCGACGATGGCAAAGCCCCCGAATGGCTGAAGGCCCTGCTCAAGTTGCTGGATAACCAGCGCTTCGGCACCTTGGCGACCTTGATTGAAGGGGTGCTGTGGGGCGCCGTCATTGGCGCGATCGGTTGGTTGATCTGGCGTTACCGGGCATGGTTGCAGGCGTTCGTCAGTCGTCGACCGGCGCTGAAGGGCAAGGTCGCGCGGCCGCTGCCGCAGCAGGCATTCGGCCTGGACCTGAACCGCGAAACCCTGCCCGCCGACATTGCCGCCAGCGCCGAAAGCCTCTGGCAATCCAACCCTCGCGAGGCGCTCGGTTTGCTCTATCGCGCGCTGCTCAGTCACTTGCTGCACGATTACAACATGGCGCTGAAACCCGCCGACACCGAAGGCCAGGTCCTGGCGCGCGTCGAACGACTGCAACGACCCGCCCTGTTGGCCTTCAGCAAAAACCTGACCGGGCACTGGCAGAACATGGCCTATGGGCATCGCCTGCCACCGGCGCATTTGCAACAGGAACTGTGTGACGGCTGGCGGTCCTTGTTCGGTCCGGGGGCTACGCATTGAACCGGCGAGTGTGGCTCGCCGCCGGCGTATTCATCGCCGTGCTGTTGGGCGCGTTGAGTTTTTATCTGTATGCCAGGGCGACGCCCTATCAGGCAGACATCGATCACGGCCCGTCGCCCGAAGCCCAGGCCAACCCTTATCTGGCCGCCGAACATTTCCTGCGCAAACAAGGCCTGACCGTCAGCCATGCCAACAGCCTCGACATCCTGCCCACGCTGGAGCCTCGGCAACGCAGCCTGTTGTTGCTCGGCGACCGCTCCGGCATGACCCCGCGCCAGATCGATCAAGTGCTGAACTGGACCCGCGCCGGCGGACGTCTTTTGTTCATCGCCGAGTCGTTGTGGGATGAAAAACTGGGCCAGAGCAATGACCTGTTGCTCGACCGGGTCCAGGTGCATCAGTCATTGAGCAAAGACCTCAAGGACCCGCCAACCGACATCGAAAAGGATCCCTACCCCAAACTGACCAAGCTGTACCTTGAAAACGAAGACGCGCCGGCGTATGCCACCTTCGATACCGCGTTCCATCTCGAAGACCCGAAAAACCTCGCGCAAGCCTGGGCCAACAGCGGCAAGGCCACGCACATGATGCAGCTGAGCCACGGGCTCGGTTCGATCATCGTCGTCACCGACGCCGACCTGTGGAAAACCCCGGCCATCGACCGGTACGACAACGCCTGGCTGCTGTGGTACCTGACCGCAGACACGAACGTGACCCTGCTGTTCAACACCGACCACGACAGTCTGCTGACCTTGTTGCTGCGCTATTTCCCCCAGGCGCTGGTTGCCCTCATGGCCCTGATCGGCCTGGGTCTCTGGCATGTCGGCGTGCGCCACGGCCCGTTGATCGAACCCGCTCCGAGAGCCCGTCGGCAACTCCACGAACACCTGCGTGCCAGCGCCGATTTCATGTGGCGCCACACCGGCCAAGCCAGCCTGCTGCAAGCCTTGCAGCACGACATCCTGCGCCGGGTGCGGCGCCGTCATCCCGGTTTTGAACACCTCGGCGTCGCCGAACAATGGCTGGTGCTCGCACGCCTCACCGGCCAACCCACACGCGCTATCAGCCAGGCCATGAGCCCGCGACCGAAGCAACGGCTGTCCAGCGTTGAATTCAGTCGTCAGGTCGCCCACCTGCAAACCTTGAGGAACGCCTTATGAGTGAACAGATCGAGCCCGGCGCACCGAGCCACGCCGCGCAGCAACGCCAGCGCGCCAGCCAATTGGCCCAGGCCGTCAGAACTGAATTGCAAAAAGCCGTCATCGGCCAGAACACAGTGATCGACGATGTACTCACCGCGCTGATTGCCGGCGGCCACGTGCTGCTCGAAGGTGTGCCGGGGCTGGGCAAAACCTTGTTGGTGCGTGCACTCGCCCGCTGCTTCGGCGGCGAATTCGCGCGTATCCAGTTCACCCCGGACCTGATGCCCAGCGATGTCACCGGGCACGCGGTGTACGATCTGCAGACCGAGCAATTCAAACTGCGCAAAGGTCCGTTGTTCACCCACTTGCTGCTCGCCGACGAAATCAACCGCGCCCCGGCGAAAACCCAGGCGGCGTTGCTTGAAGCCATGCAGGAACGCCAAGTCACCCTCGAAGGCCGGGCCCTGCCCATCGCGCAGCCGTTCATGGTGCTCGCCACGCAGAACCCCATCGAGCAGGAAGGTACGTATCCGCTGCCGGAAGCCGAGCTGGACCGCTTCATGCTCAAGGTGCGCATGGACTACCCCGACATCGATCAGGAGTTGGACATGGTGCGCCAGGTCAGCCGCTCGACCCGGGCCGACATGCTCGACGTACAACCGCTGCGCACCGTGTTGCAAGCCAAGGACGTGCTGGCATTGCAACGCATCGCCAGCGACCTGCCGCTGGACGACCAGGTCCTCGATTACGCCGTACGCCTGGCGCGCACCACCCGTAGCTGGCCCGGCCTGACCCTCGGCGCAGGGCCTCGGGCTTCCATTGCGCTGGTGCGCTGCGCTCGGGCGCGAGCCTTGTTGCGCGGCGGCGAATTCGTGATTCCGGATGACATCAAGGGCTGCGCGCTGGCGGTGTTGCGCCACCGTGTACGCATCGCGCCGGAGCTGGATATCGAAGGGCTGGAGGTCGACCACGTGCTGCAACAATTGCTCGATCAAGTACCGGCGCCGCGTTTGTGAACATCGTCGCCAGGGGAAAAGATCGCAGCCTTCGGCAGTTCCTGCAGGGGCACGCATTCGACGTAGGAGCTGCCGAAGGCTGCGATCTTCTGACCTGCCCGCACGGTGCAAAATCATGAAACCCTCACGCCTGCTGCTGATCTGGCTCGCCGCGCTGCTGGCCATTGGCATCGTACTCGGCACACTGCGGGCGCTGGAGATCGCCGTTCCTTCAACGCTGTTGTCGATCAACTGGGGGTTGCTGCTGGCGCTACTGGCTCTGGCAATAATCGATGGCGTACGCCTTAAACGCCTGCCCTCACCCCGGATAACCAGACAAATGCCCGGCAGCCTCGCGCTCGGCCGTTGGAGTGAAGTGCGACTGGAGGTTGAACACGAATTTCTCCAGCCACTGACTATCCGGATGTTCGACCACGTACCCGACGGCCTGAGCTTCGAAAACCTGCCCTTGTCGCTCGAACTTCAACCCGGCCGGCACAGCCAGGTCGGCTATCGCCTGCGTCCACTCAAGCGCGGCCACTTCACCTTCGAACACTGCGAAATCAACCTGCCGAGCCCCATGGGTCTATGGTCCGACAAACGCCTGCCAAACGTGTCCGATCACACCCGCGTGTACCCCGACTTCGCCCGCCTCTACGGCGGTCAACTGTTGGCCGTGGACAACTGGCTCAGCCAGCTCGGCGTGCGCCAGCGACAACGACGCGGCCTGGGCCTGGAGTTTCACCAGCTACGGGAATTTCGCGAAGGCGACAGCCTGCGCCAGATCGACTGGAAAGCCACCGCCCGCCAGCGCACACCGATTGCCCGGGAGTACCAGGACGAACGCGACCAGCAGATCATTTTCCTGCTCGACTGCGGTCGACGCATGCGCAGCCAGGACGGTGAACTGGCGCATTTCGATCACGCGCTCAATGCGTGCCTACTGCTCAGTTACGTGGCGTTGCGTCAGGGCGACGCGGTGGGGCTCAGCACGTTTGCCAGCGAACAGCCTCGCTACCTCGCCCCGGTGAAAGGTGCCGGCCAACTCAACGTCTTGCTCAATGCGGTTTACGACCTGAATAGCACCCAACACAGCGCCGACTATTCAGCCGCCGTCACTCAACTGCTGGGCCGGCAGAAACGTCGGGCACTGGTGGTGTTGGTGACCAATTTGCGGGATGAAGATGATGAGGAATTACTCACGGCAGTCAAACGCCTGGGCAAGCAGCATCGGGTGCTGGTGGCGAGCCTCAGGGAAGATGTGCTCGACCATCTGCGTCAGGCACCGGTGCAAACCTTGAACGAAGCATTGGTTTATTGCGGGACGGTGGACTACCTGAACGCGCGGGCCGAACTCCATGAGCGGTTGAGCGCTCATGGAGTGGCTGCAGTGGATGCGCGCTCCAGCTTGTTGGGCGCACAACTGGTGACGCATTACTTGAACTGGAAGCGGGCCGGAAAACTATGACACTGCCTGCGCGGACGGAACGGGAAGCGGAATCGGTCGACAGTCCAGCGACAACTCACTCAACGCTAAAGGATACAGTTGCAAATCAAACTTGACGTCCGTGATGTTGATACCTTCGCGACTCCCTCCCGGGGCAGCGGTCACCAGCAGAGTCAGCTTTGTATTTACATCATCACGGACAAGCGGCCCAAGCTCTACAGGTTCATAAGGTCTTAACTCGACCAAAGGTGCGGGATCTGCCGTTCCTGCGTTTTCCTGTGGTTTTCTGCTCAAAAAAGACTCGTCAAAAATGACCCGCCCGCCCTGCTTTTGTATCGTGACGGTACTGGGCTTACTCCCCAGCCCCTCATAGCTGAACGAAAACAAGTAGCGAGCATCCGAATCGGGACGTACGGGCAGGTCAACGTGGCAAGTGGCAGTGGCGCCGTCCATAAGTCGTAGATAATCCTTGCCCGTATCGGCGTCCTGGTAAATTCCATGTGTGCCGGTGACAGTCCAGGTTGCTTTCCACCCAGAGGTGAAATCGCCGTGATCAATCAGATTCCTTCCTTCAATCAACTTTTCATCGGTCATGGTGACCTCTCCTCTGTTGTCGTTATTGACATCTTCAGCGTTCAAGAATTTCTACGATGAAACGGCCTGGTCCTGTGGCGGAAGCAACTGGGCATTGGCACGCTTGGGTTTGAGCTTTTCGATGACGGCCTGGGTGTAGGTCGTATTACCGGCGAAAGCCAGGTAGTGAACACGAATGATGATGTCTGTCAGGCTTTGGATGAGTACCTTCTGCGTATGGTCTTTGCCCATCGGCAGCTCCAGGCGCCACTTCGATTGGGCGCCGGTCCCTTCGAATGGCAGGTAGCGTTCATCCGGCGGCGTATGCAAACCAGGATCTTGCACCGCGTTGGACACCGCAATCTGTTGGCTATTACGCAGATTGAGCTTGACGTCCAATGGTGTACGCGCAGCGTTCGGCTCGTATAAATAATCCAGTGAAGCCACTACAGGCTTCACCGCCGTGGTGCTGGAAAGTTGCGTAAGGATGACGTGGGTATCCTGATACGCGGACAATATCGCCGGGAACGTTACATCGACGGTTGTAATCTGCCGGCAGTAGTGACCTGGATAGTCCAGGTCAAACATTCGTTGGGTAAACTCGAAATCCAGGATTCCGCTTGTATCGAATGTTCCCAGCGCTGTCACCCAGTCGTCCTTGCTTTGATCTTCCTTGTGATGGGCATCGAACAGCTGACGCAAGGAAATGGTTTTGGTCAACTCCAGACGTCGTTCGTGCCGGTGGAGAAAGGCTGACTCCATACGCAACAGATCGAGGGCAATCGACTCACCGGCCATCAACCCGTGGTAAATGTCCATCCACACATTGGGGCGAACGAAGGTGGTGTCGTAATCGCCCATTTCGTACTGCCAGGAGGCCTGGGTACTCAGGCACATGCCGACCACGGCGTCGTGCGCCTGGTAGTAATGGGTCGCCATCTGGCTGACCAGCCAACGGTAAAGTTCGACGCTGGTGGTTCGAGTCATGTGGAACGAGTAGATGGTCTGGGCTTGTTCAGCCGCTTTTTTGGCTTGGCGCAAGCTGGCTTCAGCAGAAGCAATAGCATGGCCTTGAGCGAGGATTTGCTGATCGATGCTTTCTATTTCCGCCAGGGCCTGGCTCTCCTGAAATTGCCATTCCTCAATACGGCGTGTATGAAAGGCGGCCACACGCAGACTATCGGATACCGCATCCGTAATAGATCCCACCCCTCCCACCATCACTGCCGTACCCGCTAAAGGCGCTCCATAATCTCCACTTTCAGTGTTGACCGTGGCAAACGGCAGCGGGCCTGCAGCTCCGGTCGATGCTCCTGCACTAACCATCCCCCTGGCGAACCACGCCGCCGTGCTGGCGAGCGACGCCGCTCCCCCAAAGGCCCGGCCTATTAACCCCAAGGAATCTGCTGCGATTTCGAGGTCAACCAACCCTGCACTTTGCATATCCTTATAATATTTCTCACGCGCTGTTATCACGGCTTTACTTTTATCCAACCCCTCCTTCGCCGCCTTCAATTGCGCAATCGCTTGCTGCTGAATTTCCGTGGCAAACGTGCTCAACTCCATCAAATGACCTTGTTGCAACTTCTCAAGCTGCCCACGATCCCGTTGTTCCATGAACTGCAACACTTGCTGCCCAAAGCGCATCAAGGTCTGCACGGCATTTTGGGTCGAGGCCAGCATCGGGCGGAAACGGTAGTGCGGGATGTTCAACCAGCCACCGGCACTGCGCGATGCACCGGACGATCCCCCTGCCTGAGCCCTCAGCAGATCCAACGGATGGGTAGGGGGCGCAAACAAAGGCAA
>Ga0255338_1005839_pt1 | contig 10959 bp, 8 predicted proteins | sample MeOH1_35cm_T4_19_FD_203715 | JGI IMG/M metagenome (GOLD analysis project Ga0255338, IMG submission 203715) | Sandy soil microbial communities from University of British Columbia, Vancouver, Canada - MeOH1_35cm_T4_195 | ecosystem: Engineered > Artificial ecosystem > Sand microcosm > Unclassified ... | reverse complement strand
GGCAGTGGCGGATATCATACAGTTATTACCGGATAATATAGCGAACCAGATAGCGGCGGGAGAAGTGATTCAGCGGCCCGCCAGTGCCGTGAAGGAATTACTGGAGAATGCGGCCGATGCAGGCTCCACCGAGATCCGTTTGTTTGTAGCCGATGCGGGTAAGGCCCTGATACAGGTGATCGACAATGGCCGGGGTATGAGCGAAACCGATGCCCGTATGGCTTTTGAGCGGCATGCCACCAGCAAGATCCGGAATATCGAAGACCTGTTTCGCATCAAAACCATGGGCTTCCGTGGTGAGGCGCTGGCTTCGATCGCAGCGGTATCGCAGGTAGAAGTAAAAACCAAAAGAGCCGAAGATGAATTGGGCACTTACCTCGAAATAGAGAACAGCCAAGTGGTAAAACAGGAACCCTGTGCCTGTGCCACCGGAACCAGCATCAGCATGAAGAACCTCTTCTTTAATGTGCCCGCCAGAAGAAATTTTTTAAAGAGCAATGCGGCAGAGATGCGGCATATCGTGGATGAGTTTACACGCGTGGCCATGGCTTTTCCGGCTATCTTTTTCTCGCTCACGAGTAACGGGCAGGAAGTATTTCACCTGGAAGCCGGCAGCCTGAAACAACGGATCGTTCAGATCCTGGGTAATGCGTATAATGCCAAGCTGGTAAGTGTAAATGAGGAGACGGATTACATGAATATCTACGGTTTTGTAGGCAAACCGGAAACGGCCCGCAAAACAAGGGGCGACCAGTATTTTTTTGTGAACAACCGTTTCATCAAAAGTGCTTACCTGAACCATGCGGTGAACAGTGCTTTTGATGAGATGATCGCCAAAGACAGTTTTCCGAGTTATGTATTGTACATAGACCTGGACCCTTCGCAGGTGGATATCAATGTACACCCCACCAAACAGGAGATCAAGTTCGAGGATGAAAAGATCATTTACGCTTTTGTGCAGGCCGCTGTAAAACATGCACTGGCACAGTTCAGTATTGCGCCTTCGCTGGATTTTACCCTGAATGCAGAGATCCAGGGACTGGACGCGGTAAGCAAACCGTTTACCCCGGATAAAAAAGATGCAGCTTCCTCCTCCAACCTTTTCAAAACCTTTACGCAAAAGAACCAGGCCCATTTTATTGAGAAGAGTACGCCGGCAGAAAAAAATGAGCTGAAGCATTGGAAAGAATTCTTTTCGCCAGCAGACGCTGAACGCCCAACGCAGAACGCAGAACGCGGTTTACCCCAACAACTCCAGACTCCTAACTCCAGACTCCAGACTGGTTTACACGTGCTGCCCGACACCCCTTTACTGCAATTACACAACACTTATATCATCGCCTCCACCAACAGTGGTTTTTTACTGGTGCACCAGCAGCTGGCGCATGAACGCATCTTGTATGAGCGTTATGGACTGGCCGCTCATGGTCAGCAGATGGCCACACAACAAAGCCTGTTTCCGGTAACACTGGATGTGGCCGGTTCGGATGCGGCTTTGTTAACCGAGCTTCTCCCCGACCTGCTGGCAATCGGCTACCAGGTAGAACCTTTTGGCAACAATAGTTTTGTGATACAGGGTATACCCGCCGATATTTTACCGGGCAATGAAAAACATTCGATTGAATTACTGATCGAGCAGTTCAAACATTTCAGCAGCGATATCAAGTTCAGCAAACGCGAGAAACTGGTTCGTTGTATGGCCAGACAGCAGGCTATCAAAGCAGGCCAGTCGTTAACACAGAAAGAAATGCTGGTATTGGCAGAAGAATTGTTTACCTGCAGCAGCCCCAATGTAACACCCACCGGGAGCCCTACCTATTTAGAGTTTAAAGAAGATTATCTGGACAAGATGTTCGGGCGATAACCCATCACCCTTTGTTCAACAAAGTGATACTTTCTCGATTAATATTAAAACAAAAACCACCCGTTAAGAGGTGGCTTTTGTTTTAATATCATAAAAATAAGTTCACTATAAACCTTCAAAATCTCTACTAATGTTATTTGTTTTCATGGTTTTTGTTTTTTAAAGTGATTTAAAAGTACGCTAAATCGTAATACTATGTCAAGTTTCGTTCCACTTTTTACAAAGTGAAACGAAATTTATAAATATTTTAGAATTACCCCCGTTGTTTTCTCTTTGTTCATCCTCTATATATTCTTTAAGGTTATCGTAATATTGAGTGAAGAGGGTTCTAAAGCATTTTTTTAGTATCGATTCATCAATTACATCATCAGCTAACAATAAAGATAAATTTTCAAAATAGTTCAGTATAGCGGTAAGTGATTTACGTATATGAATAGAATCATCTGCGGTTAATTTAGATTTGAATTCCAGTAATTGCGCTGATTGTTTTAACTTCCCTTTATAAGGTAATACAAATCGTCTCGCTATTTCTGCGTTCATCGCCATATCCGCTTTAAACCATTCAGAGGTAATTTGATAGGTGAATCTCACTTTTTTATTTCTTGCATCTTCCTCTTCTTTTTCAAATTTCTTTTTATTTATAGCATATGTGTACTGAAGGGAAGTAGCATTATATAACAACCCAATAGTAACGCATCCGAAAGAACACATTGATATATATTCCGCCAATGTAATACATAGGTTCATTTTATAGTCAATCAATCGAATCAATGCTATAAGAACTATTAACATAGCAAATGATATACTAATAAAAGTATATGTGATATACTAATAAAAGTATATGAAATAGTTATCGTACCTGATGCCGGAGGAGTATTTGCAATAGGCTTATTTGCCATAAATAAATATTTTTCAAATACGATACTACAATACTTATATCAATCATACAAGGGTGAAAACACCTTTTTTTATTTGCTAATCAATAATTATCAATTACCGAGGTTAAAAACTTCTCAATGCCTTTCCGGATATTGGCGGCGGATGCCTGGTGTGCATTGACCATGAAGGAGAAGACCAGTTGTTTTCCCTTGCGGGTGATGATATAACCGCTTAACGCTACATGGTTACTGAGGGTGCCGGTTTTGGCATAGATCCGTCCTTCATAGTTTTTATACAAGCCACCCAAGGTACCTGTTCCGCCGGTGGGTAAGATGATTTTGATGCGATCCCAGTTAAATTCATTCTTCATCTGGGTAAGTACCCATACAAAGTCCTGCGGAGTAAAGAGGTTATACCGGCTCAGGCCACTGCCATCCACCCATTTGGGTTTTTGTGGCAGGTCTTTGAGGTCTGTTTTCAGCAGCGTATCAATGATCTTTGCCGTATTCATCATGGCCAGTTTTTCGTTACCCACCATCAGCAGGGTTTGTTCGGCAAAGAAATTATCGCTGCGGTGCATCATGATCTTGAGCAGGGAATCGGTGGGTTGAGAATATACTTTTACCACATCCGGCAAACGGTCAATTTTGAAATGTACCGGTTCAATAATTGTTTTCAGTGTATCAGCAAGTAACTGCGCCAGTAATTGTTTACCACCGGTATAAAAAGGGATATCTGCCCCGTTGAATTTATTGGCCGATGCTCTTATGGAGAATTGATTGGCCGCGATATCTCTTCTTACTGAAAAATTACCTTTCGCGGTCACTGCTGTTTCTTCAAACTGTTTTTGAAAATAAGCAGGCATGACTTTGAAGGAACCTGCGTTGGTAAAATGTACCACGTTTCCATAAACAGGCATGACACTTCTTTCTGCCATATAATCACTATTATAATCATCCCATGCCCAACCGGCACCGAGGGCATTATCTTTCCAGTTTTCATCCGTTAGTAAAATTTTTTTCTGCTTTTTCAGGAAGTCGAATACCGGTTGGTTCTTAAAATCAGGATGCAGGAAACTGGCATCGCCATTGGCTTCTACTTCGATAGTGCCATTGCCTTTATCAACATAACGGATGCCCACGAGACTATCGCCCAGGTATTTCATGCCTGCATAACAGGAAAATAATTTGGTATTGCTGGCAGGCACAAAAAATTTATCGGCCTGGTAATTATAGAGGTATTGCTGTGTAGCCGGGTCGTACAAACTAATGCCAACATGGGCCGGTGCAAAATCTGCATTGGAAAAAATATCCTGTTTGGCTTCTCTCGCAATCTGTTTGGGCAGGCTGCAGGAGACCATCAATATACTTACACTGATCAGAGAAAGGAAAAGGGGGAACTGCTTTTTCATTAGGCATACAATTAGGCACTGTAATTTAACTTTTTAATTGATACACTTGCACTGAAGCTGGTCTTGACTGACACCTGCAAAAGAAAAGCGGTTCACCAAAAATGAACCGCTTTTCTGCTATTATATCTATTGCAAAACCTGTATTAACTTCTCTCCACTGCCCGCATCCATCGTTCGGGGATATCATTCCGGCTGGCTGTCAGGTAATCATGGTAACTGCAGGCAGCATATTTACCATCGTGCAACTGCATCCACCAGCGGCCGGTTCTTTTGCTGCGGAGAAAAGCCGTTTCCACTTCGCCGAAGGCAATGGTGAACTCATCAAACTCATTCCGGTTATCGAGCGATGCTTCCTGTTTGCCTTTGTTGATGCCATCCATTACATACCATAACATGTGTGAGATCTGTTTGGCAGTAAGCTGGTGCTGATCCTGTTCCGGAATATACCCATAGATCCCGATACTGGTACAGGTATGGCTCATACCGGCATACTGCAGCAAAGTGCATGCTTCTTCCCCGTTAAAACCGTTGGGTGTAACATAATTGGCCGGTGCATGGGCATTTTGTATGGCCGCAATATCAAAACTGAATAATTCACTGTTGCGGATAGGAGGTTCCATTTCTTCAATGGCTTCTTTCACTTTACCTACGCGGTAGCAATCGAACCCGAGTTTATCAATGGTTTCCAGCATCTGCGGATGCATGAAATAACTCTGGAAACCGATATGTGTATAATGTTTGAGATGATTGGGTACACCGGTAAATAATTCTACCAGGAAATTATCGGCAGAGAGTACACTGTCCATATCCAGGTCCATGCGCGAATCAACACAAACCGCGTCAATGATCTTGTTCATGGCTCCGTAAGCCTGGTACTGACCAAAAGTATTATCATGTGAGCCGCCGATGATCACCACTTTCTTGCCCTGTTCTACTAATTCCTGCACCACGGTACGCAGGGCTGCATAGCTGTCCTGCAGGGTAGCCCCGCATTTTACATTACCGAGATCAGCTACATTTACTTCTGTATGCCAGTGAAAGAGTTTGTAGAATTCTGAACGGATCGCATCCGGAGAACCGGTGTTGGTGAATTGCACACCTGCACCCCGCATTTCGCCGCAACCTACCAGTACCATATCGGCCCGGGAGATATCGGGAAATTCCTCATCATATACTGCAATATGTTTACCGAGTTGCGTGTCTTTGAACCCTTCGTCGTTGGAAAGCTGTGCTAAATTCACAGGCTCCAGAAAATCTATTAAAGTTTGTACCAACATGTCAGCATTGTTTGCAAACATCTAACGCAGATACGGGCTGATTATTGTTACAGCCGCCCTATTTCCATCTATGAATCCGGGAGCACTGAGAGGCTTAAAAGCTGTTTGAGTTAATTACGTGACATATCTCATATTCTTTTCTCTGCGGCTCTGCGGTTGATGTACGCTGCATCCAACCGCAGAGCCGCAGAGGACAGGGAGTTGTCGCAGAGGGATAAGCAATGGGACCCCATTCAGTCAATCTGCTTCCTAATCTGTATACTTATAGCCCACCCCCCTTACAGAATGGAAATAACGGGGATTCCGGCTGTCCTGTTCAAAATATTTCCGGAAGCTGAGGATAAAATTATCGATGGTACGGGTAGTAGGATACACATTATAACCCCATACCACCTGCAGGATCTTTTCGCGGGTTACCACTTCACCTTTGTTCTCGATCAGCAGTTTGAGCAACATGGCTTCTTTTTTACTGAGTTCTACCTGCTGTCCATTCCAGGTAATGGCATCCTGGGCCTTAAAATCGATACGGTTATCGCCAAATTCATATACATCGCCCACGGTTTCCTTTACCTGCATCTTCTTGCTCTTGTCTATCAGCTTATCTACCCGCAACAACAACTCTTCCAGGTTAAAGGGTTTGGTGAGGTAATCATCGGCCCCTTTTTTCAGTCCGAGTACCCGGTCGGCACCCGAATTCTTCGCACTCAGCATCAGGATAGGTACTTCATTATTGTTTACCCTCACCGATTCGGTTACACTGATCCCGTCTATTTCCGGGATCATGATATCCATGATGATCAGGTCAAAATATTCACTCCCGATCTTTGCCAGCGCTTCATTACCGGTAAAAGCCGAAACCACTTCATAGCCTTCCATTTCCAGGTTCAGCTTCAATGCCTCATGAAGGTTTTCTTCATCCTCTACCAACAATATGGTTGCCTTAGACTCTTTCATGCTAATGGAAATATGACTGTAAAACTACTGCCAACAGGGGTATTATCTGTCACAGAAATGTAGCCTTTGTGGCTTTCGGTGATCTTACGGCAAAGATAGAGCCCCAGACCCGTTCCCTTGGTTTTGCGGGTATTTTCATCTCCTGCCCGATAGAACTTTTCAAATATTTTCTTTTTTTCCTGGTCGGCAATACCCATACCTTCATCACTGACCGTCAGCCTGACCTCATTCCCGGATGCTGCTAATGAAATGTTTATGGGTTTGTCTTTGGGAGAATATTTCAATGCATTCTCCAGCAGGTTATTCACGAGCATCTGCAGCAAAAGCGGCTCTCCGGTAACATAGATCCCGGCTGCTATAGCTTCATTCACCTGCCGTTGCGGGAAGCGGGTCTTGCAATCATCCACACAACCACCTGCCAGATCTGAGAGATTGATCTCTTCCTCGCCCTTCAGGTACTGGCCCGCATCCAGTTGAGAAGCCAGTAAGATATTGTTGCAGAGACTATTCAGGCGATTGGCTTCCTGCAGGGTGTTACTGATGAGTTTCTGTTGTTTGTCTTCGTCCAGTTTTCGCTTCTGCAGGGTTTCGAGGTTCAGTTGGGTAACGGCGATGGGGGTTTTGAGTTCATGCGTGATGGCCATCATGAAATTCTGTTGCTGCTGCGACAGCTTCAGCTGCTTACGTGTGGCACGATAGACAAATACTGCCCCTAACAGGATCAATGCCAGGAAAGTGATTCCCTCGCCTGCATACTGCGCCGTTTTTCTTTGCTGTGCTTCTGTGATGCGGCTGTATTTTTCTACATAAGCGGGGTCATCTTTCACCAGTTCACTCAAGCGGATCCGGGTAATATCACGGTTCTGATTCTCCAGCGCAATGAACCACCATACAAGGGCAGCCACCATATAAGTCAGTAATACCCAGTACACCAGGGACACGATCACCAGTCGCTGCGGTATCACTGTTTTTTTCATGGTTTCACTTTTTCTACCCGGATGCCGGCATTCAGTACATACTGAAGGGGTTCTTCGCGCATATGCTGTTGCAGGATAAAGGTGTAATTCCCTTTTTTGAGTTTTACGGGTAAACGGGTTATGCGCGAGCGGTGATCGAACACATCGTCCATACCGGTTCCCAGCCAGCCTTTTTTATTATCGGCGAGGGTGATATTGACCAGTTGGGTGCGGGCCGTATCGCCGGGAGCCTGCGTGGTAATATTAAGCCAAAGATTATTGAAGTGATAAGCATCTTCATGGCGGAAGATCACAGAAATATGATACGCCACTGTGGTATCTTCTATCGCAAAGGTAAAACTGGGTTTGTTGCTGGCCGACCACTGATGATCGGGGAAGAAAACATTTTTCTCAAATACATCAAGGGTTTGGCAGGAGCTGAGCACCATGGCTACCAATAAAAATCCGGGGATCTTTTTCACAAGGGCGATTTTTACAAAGATAGAGAAACTGATTAGCTGTAACCGTGTTGTGCTATTAAAAATCAACCACCCTGTAATTCGAAAATCCTTGTCGCTCACGGCCGCTGGGCCCCGTCCCTGTTACCGGGCTGCATTTTCTTCTGACAAAATGTGCTACGCATCATTTTGTCTGCCTTCGCCTTCGCTCGGCACCGAACAAAAAGAGGCCCGTCCACAGGGACTGATTAGAATTTTTTCATCGAATACCCTGAGTCGACAGTTTTTATTCTACTAATCAAACAAAATTTGAATAATCAAATAGCACAAGACATTAGCTGTAAAGGTGACGCTGTTTTTTTGCCAGAGATTTCACAGATCCATCAAACAGGGCCATCCCTTACAATACATTCAGGATCTGTTCCTTGGCCTTCTCCAGTTCATCTTTCATCAGGATCACACATTTCTGAATGGCAGAATCGTAGGCTTTGGAACCGGTGGTATTGATCTCGCGGCCAAATTCCTGCAGGATAAAAGAAAGTTTTTTGCCCTTGCTGGGCTCTTTTTCGGCCAGAATGGATCTGAAATAATCGCAATGATTATTTAAACGTACCTGCTCTTCGCTGATATCAATTTTCTCAATGTAATAGATCAGCTCCTGCTCCAGGCGGTTGGCGTCGTAGTTTTCTTTGCCCACATTCTCTTCCAGCACTTTTACCAGCCCTTCTTTGATCTTGGTTCTACGGAGCGGTTCCAGTTTCCCGATCTCATTTTGCTGGGCCTCAATATTGCTGATGCGTAAGAGCAGGTCGTTCTCGATAGATTTACCTTCATCCATACGATGGTTATTCAGGTGCTGGATCGCTTCTTTCAGGATGCCGGCAAAAAATTTCCACTCCTCATCCGTCAGCATTTCTGTAGAAGGGGTGATCACATCCGGCAGTTTCAGGATGGTGCTGAGTATATCGCCCGTTTGCAGGTTCAGTTCATGCGCCAGTTGCGCCACAGGTTCGAAATAGGCTTTGGCCAGGTCGGTATTGATAGACACCGGTTTGCTGGCACCATTCTGCTTGATACTGATATTACATTCCACACTACCACGCTGCAATCCTTCATTCAGCATGTTCCTCACTTCAAATTCAAAGGGTTTGAGCAGGGCAGGAATATTCAAGCGCAGGTCAAACTGTTTACCGTTCAGTGAACGCACTTCTACCAGATAGGTTTTATCTGCCAGTGTTTGTTCTGCTCTTCCGTAACCTGTCATGGAGTGTAACATAGCTGCTCGTTATTTGGTAAAAGTAACCCAAGCAAGGGAGAATAGCTAAAAAGATGTAGGGGATAACATTGTCCTGGTGCTGACCGCAACCAGCATTGACGATCACCGCTTTAAAAATCAATCCCTACCCATTTGCGTTTATTCTTCTCGTATTTTTCAAAATTGAACTTGTATAGTTTGCCCGGCCTGTGCGGTACATCCTGCTCCATTTCATTGATATCGATCAGTAGGTCCATAGAAGCGAATTTCTTTCGGAAATTCCGCCTGTCGAGCGAAACACCCAGGATGGCTTCATACAGGTTCTGCAATTCGCGCAAAGAGAATTTGTCGGGAAGAAGGTTAAAACCCAGGGGATGTTCCTGGATCCTTTTCTGTAACCAGGCATAACAGGCGTCTACAATTTCTTTGTGGTCAAATGCCATTTCTTTCAAAGTGGCTACCGAATGCCAGTGCAGATCGTTATCGTGGATCTTTAATTCATGGTGGTTGATATTCAGCAGCGAACAATACGCCACTGTAATTACCCTACCGCCCGGGTGACGGCCGGGTGATCCAAATGTACGTACCTGGTCCAGAAACACGTCATTCATGCCCGTTCTCTCTTTCAGTACCCGGTAAGCGGCATCATCCAGTTCCTCATTGTCTTTCACAAAATCACCCAGCAGCGATAAGCGCCCATTGAACATATCCAGGTCACTCTTGATCAGCAGTACTTTCAGTTTGTTTTCTTCAAATCCAAAGATCACACAGTCTACCGTTACAGGCACTTTGGGGTAAGATTGCACCAGTATGGCGGCATCTTTTACCTGTGCGTCATCCTGTACAACCGTTCCGGCATTCTTTTTCATCATGGCAAATCATTAAAAAAATAACAGGGAAGGGTTCCCTGTTTTCATTGGCGACAAGATACAAAGTTTAGGAATTAGGTACACAATTTTAAAGCCGGTTTCTCATTACTCCCACCGGCGGCTTACCTTTATTCACCAATCAGGGTTTATGTATAACAAAGAACAGATACAGGTATTACAAAAGCAATCGCAGGATCTCCTGGTTACCAGCACAGATACGGTTTCGCCGGCCGCAATAGCTCCCTTGAGAGAAGTGCTCCGCTTTCACGAATACCGCTATTATGTACAGAACGAGCCGCTTTTATCGGATTATGAGTACGACAGGCTTTACCAGTTGCTCCAGCGTACCGAAAAAATACACCCTGAACTCATAACGCCCGATTCTCCCACCCAACGCGTGGGCAGCAGCCTGAACCAGCAGTTTGTAACGGTACAGCACCTGGTACCCATGCTGAGCCTGGATAACAGTTATAATGCGGAAGACCTGGCCGACTTTGACCGCAAAGCGCGGGAACTGAGCGGATTGGACGCTATCACCTACTGCATCGAACCCAAATTTGACGGGGCCAGTATTTCACTGATCTATGAGAACGATCAACTGGTGCGCGCCGCCACCAGGGGCGATGGTGTAGAGGGGGAAGATATCACCACCAATATCAAACAGATCCGCTCCATTCCTTTATCAGCCGCTTTTTCCCGATACGGGATCCGCCAGGTGGAGATCCGGGGCGAGATCATCATGAGTAAACAATCTTTTGCGAAATACAACGAATTACTGGTATCCCAGAACCTGGCGCCCCTGGCCAATCCCAGAAATGCCGCTTCGGGCAGTTTGCGGATGAAAGACCCGAAAGAAGTGGCCGAAAGAAACCTGGACGCCTTTTTATACCATATCAGTTATTTTGTCAGAGATGGAATTCCTGCCGGCAACGATCCATTGGCCAGTCATGCGGGTTCGCTGCATCTTTTATGGGAGCTGGGTTTCCGCTCGCCCGAAAAAGAGAAAAGGGTGGTAACGGGCATCCAACCCGTGATC
>Ga0255338_1005838_pt1 | contig 10968 bp, 10 predicted proteins | sample MeOH1_35cm_T4_19_FD_203715 | JGI IMG/M metagenome (GOLD analysis project Ga0255338, IMG submission 203715) | Sandy soil microbial communities from University of British Columbia, Vancouver, Canada - MeOH1_35cm_T4_195 | ecosystem: Engineered > Artificial ecosystem > Sand microcosm > Unclassified ... | reverse complement strand
ACCGACGGCTTGTGACCCGACTGGCTGATGCCGCGCCACATATAATCGCTCATGACGGCGCCGCCGAAGGCGATATCCCACGGGCTCGGCGCGGCGACGACCGGCGCCTTGACGGCCTTCACCGCCATATCTGCGGCGAAAGCAGGCGCTGCAGCAGATACTGCACAGGCCGCCACTACCGACAAAACTATCTTTTTCATTTCCACCTGCCCCTTTTTCAATCGATCGACTTCCAGCCGACTTGAATGCGCCCGCTCCCCCTGCGTACAGAAACCGTCTCGAACGATCCGGCTGCGATCGACCCGTACGCCACAGGACGTGCATTACCGCGAAATTTACACATCTGCGGCTGCAATGCGGCAAGCCAAAAACATCAGCAATTGCCGACTTTTTAGGCGTTTCGTGTGGTTGTCGACATGAAGGACCACGACTGTGGCGTCCATGTCACATTCGAACGACGCCAAGCTGTGGGAAAATTTGTTTGAGCTCAAACGATTTAGAGTAAAGCCGCGCCGTTTAACGGCGCGGCTCTGTTTTTGGGCAGGTGAGTCGGAGCGCAAGACAGCTCAGGCCGCGGCCTTCTTGCGGTTGGCGTCGAGCCGGGAATCGACGAGCGCGACTTGCGCGTCGATCGCCGGATGGCTCAGGCCCTTCTGCTTGGCGATGAGCTGCACCAACTTGTCGGCGCGCTCGATGTTCGGCGCGCCGTTCTGCAGCGCACGCGCCGCCGAAGCCGGCCGCGTCAGCGACTGCGCGGCAGCCGCATACTTCTCGAACGGCACGAGGTCGTTGGCATCGGCGCCCAGCTTCACGCACAGATCGAACACGAAGTTATAGACCGAGCGCGACTCCTCGATATTGGAGTGCACGGCCTCCTGAGCGGTGCGCATGCCGTCCTTGGTGATGCAGCGGTAATTGCCGGCCAGCAGCATCGACCACTTGGCGAGCGGCACCCAGATCGAGTCGTAGGCCTTCAGCTTCACCGGCAGCTCGATCTTGCCTTCCGGCGTGTCGAAGCGCGCGGCATCGACGTCCTTCTCCAGGTCGCGGATGATCTGAGTGTCCTTGTCGTCATCGAAGCGGGCGCATTTGAAGTTGGTCGGCAGCGTGACCAAGAGCTCGTTGGCCTTGCCGTCCGGCGGGCGGATCGCCTGCGGATCCGGGCTGTTGAGCGTGATCTTCTTCGGGTCGACCGAATCCCAGACGCGCGGATCGGTATAAGCGGGCTCCAGCGCCTTGTAATCGAGGCCAGGGATGCGCTTGATGTAGGGCAGCGGCGGCATGTTCATGATCGACATGCAGGGCACGCGCGATTTGCCCACGGCATCGAGCAACTGGCGCACGCCTTCGGAGCGGTATTGTGGCTCCTGCATGCACAGACCGACGAGATCGTAATCGGCCGGATTGACCCCGGTGGCGGGGCCGGCGGTCACCTGTCCCGGTAACTTACGCGACTCGAGCAGCACGGGCTCTTTGCGGCCGCGCACCGGCAACGTCACCCTGAAACCTTCGGCATTGATCAGATCGGCTTCCGCGGGCAGGCAGACGAGATGGATCTTGTGCCCGCCGAACAAAAGTTTGGAGGCAAGCAGTGAACCGTAAGATGCGCCCATCAGAAGAATTTTTTTCGGTGCCGGCATGGCTGTTTCGCTCCGTGTCACTGCTTTGAAAATGAGGCGAGGCGGGTTCCTTAAAGCGGCGTCCCGCAGGGGTCATGCTAGGCGCACGCGCCGCGCGATGCAATTGCGCGCAACGCGCAAGGTGCTGTTATCGCAACGCAAAAGCTGCATGACCCGATAGAGGGAATTGATCGAAATCAGTACGTTCCGTCGCCGAGGCAACTCGCCGCACACATCGCGTGATTTCAGTTTCGATGACTCTTCTTCACCCCCCTCCAGGAAGGGCGAAGCGCGCAAGCGGCATCACAGCGTGTCGGCGCATCTACGGCTGCGCGGCAACCTTCGGCGGTTCATCGGTCCACTCCGGCGGCGCGCCGAACTTGTCCGCGACAACACCAAGAAGGCCCGGCGAACGGCCGAAATTGTCGCACGTCACGTATTTCGGCTTGCCACCCAGCCACGACTGTATCCGATGACCGGACGGCAGCGAGATATCGAGAAACTCCGGCTCCTTGCCGGTCACCAGCATCCGCGAGAACTCGTTGCCGAATGTCGTCGCCAGGCTGTAGGCGTCGCTGACTTCGGAAACGCGCGGCTTGTTCATGATGGAGTTCGCGCCACGAGCCCACACCATGGCCGCGCGTTGCACACCGTGGCTGTCCGCCGCCTCCGCCTCGACGGCCAATCCGCCCAAGCCGAAGGGAAGACGCGGTATGCCGATCGGCACACCCGCCACGCTGCCGCCCAAGGTCACCGCCGTCGACATCCCGGCCGCGACCTCGTCGGTCAGCACGATGTCGGTGACGACGGTCCGAACGGTTAGATCGGCAGGTTCATTCGATGAGACAATTTGAAACTTGTCGCTCAGCGCGATGCAAACTTCGCGGTCGAGCGCGTTCGTGATCAATACGCGATCCTGCGCTTTTTTCACATGCGGCAGGACACTATGGGCGAACGTCGTTGGAACGATACGCACGGTCTTCACAGAAGCCAATGCATTGGCATCGACGTAATTTCGCGACTTCGACAAAGTCCCTTTCTGTTCGCCCAGATGGTCGTAGGTCTTCAATGTGCCCGCCTGCTTCAGTGGAACGGACGCGCATCCGACCGCCGCCAGCATGAGCGGCAGCGACAGGCATACGATCTTCAAGCGACGGCCATGCATTGAGGGAACTTGTCCGGAAGCGGCTTGGCAAATAAGATGCATAGATGCATCTACTCTTATCTGCGACGCCAAGTCAAGATGCGGTAATGTATCTTATCGGGAGGGAGGCATGGGTGAACGACGGCGGGGCGCGGAACTCGAGGATGCGATCCTGGAGGCCGCATGGCTCGAACTGACCGAGCACGGCTATGCCGGGCTGACGATGGAGGCGGTCGCGAAACGAGCCGGGACCAGCCGACCCGTGCTCGCCCGCCGATGGGAGGCGAAGGCCCCGCTCGCGATCGCGGCCATTCGGCGGCAACTGGCGAAATATCCGATCGATGTGCCGGATCGGGGCGATCTGCGTACTGAACTGCTGGAGTATCTGAAGCAAGCGGCTGATCGCACCTCTGGGATTGCGGCCGCCTTCACCCTTCTCTCAAGCGAGTATTTTACGGAGAATCTTTCAAAGCCGAAGGACCTGCACGCCGCAATCACGGAAGGGCAAGGACGATCTCTTGCCTCTATTTTGGACCGCGCTGCGGCTCGCGGCGAGATTGACCCAAAAAAACTGACACCGCCGGTCGCTTCCTTGCTGAGCGACCTTTTCCGGCTCCACGCCATTATGAACTTCTCGGCGCCGCCGCCGGCTCTCCGGAAAGCCTGGGTCGACAGCCTGTTCCTGCCGCTCGTCCAAGCGAAATAGGACCGTGCCAGTCGGCGAAGGTGGCGAGGCGTTCGCTGTCCGGCGCTAAAACAAAAAACGGCCGCCGGTGAGCGCGGCGGCCGTTCGAACCCGGAACGCTGAAGATAAACTACTGGGTCTCGGTCGGCGGTGGCGCCGGCATCGGAGACGGCACGACCGGCGCAGGTGCCGGAGGCTTGGGCACCGCAGGCTTGGGAGCCGCGGGTTTCTTCGGCGACATCTTCTTCGCTGCCGCCTTTGGCGCGGCTTTCTTTGCCGACTTCTTGGCGGCCTTCTTACCCGCCGCCTTCAACGTTCTTTTCTTTTTGGCCGGTGCCGCTTTTTTCGCTTTCGCCTTGGCCTTCGCTTTTACCTTTTTACGCTTCTTCGCCATGTGATCGATCTCCCGATCGGTTGAAGCAGACTTCCCCACGGAGGCGGCCGCGCTTGCCTGGCGCAGCCCGGCTCCCGCCTGCTCCGGCCGCCTCAGGCGCTGGTGAGTGCCTCAAGCTTCCGCAGCGGCTCCGGCATCGGCCCGCCGGTCGCCCAGTCGATCAACTCGACAGTGTGCACGACGGGGATAGCGGTGCCGGTGGCGATCTGTGTGATGCAGCCGATATTGCCGGCAGCGATCACATCCGGCTGGAGCCGTTCGATGTTGGCGACTTTGCGGTCACGCAATCGGTCAGCCAGCGATGGCTGGAGAAGGTTGTAAGTGCCCGCCGAGCCGCAACACAAATGGCCTTCAGGCACATCTTTGACGATGAAACCAAACTTGCAAAGCAAATCTTTCGGCTCACGCACGATCTTCTGGCCGTGCTGCAGAGAACATGCCGAATGATAAGCAATAGTGAGGTGCGCGGGCGCGTCGGCCGCCGGCAAATTAAGAGTGGATAGATATTCGCTGATATCCTTGGCCAGCGACGACACGCGCTTGGCCTTCTCGGCATAGGCCGAATCGGTGCGCAGCATGAAGCCGTAGTCCTTCACGGTGGTGCCGCAGCCGGACACGGTGACGAGGATGGCGTCCAGCCCCTCGCCGTCGATCTCGCGTGTCCAGGCATCGACGTCGTTCTTGGCGAAGGCCAGCGCCTCGTCCTCGCGGCCCATGTGATGCGACAGCGAGCCGCAACAGGCTTCGCCAGCGGCCACCACCACCTCGATGCCGTTGCGGTTCAACACCCGGATGGCGGCGTCGTTGATCGAGGGCGACAGCACCGGATTGATGCAGCCGGCCAGCAGCGCCACGCGGCCGCGGCGCGGGCCTTGCGCCGGGAACACCTTACCGGTCTCGGCGGGCGGCGACGGCATCTTGGCCGGCGAGAGCTTGAGCATGGCGGCAAGCCGCGAAAGGCCGACGGCCCGCAGCGCCGGTGCGAAAGGCTTGCCGAACCAGCCGGCCACCACGGCGAGGCGGAACAGCGACGGGTTCGGCAGCACCTTGGCAAGCAGGCCGCGCATGAAGCGGTCGGCGAAGGGGCGCTTGTAGGTCTTCTCGATGTGATCGCGGGCGTGATCGACGAGGTGCATATAGTGCACGCCGGACGGACAGGTCGTCATGCAAGACAGGCACGACAGGCAACGGTCGATGTGCTTGACGACCTCGCGGGTGGCCGGGCGGTCCTGCTCCAACATCTCCTTGATCAGGTAGATGCGGCCGCGCGGGGAATCGAGCTCATCGCCAAGCAGCGCATAGGTCGGACAGGTGGCGGTGCAGAAGCCGCAGTGTACGCAGGCGCGCAGGATCTTTTCGGAGACGGCGACCTGCGGATCGGCGAGTTGCGCGAGAGTGAAGTTGGTTTGCATTTGATCGTTCGATGGCCTTCGGTGCAACGCCCAGTCGGCCCGGGTCTCCCCCGATTAACATCGGGAGCGCCGGGAACGACAAGACCACCATCGTTGTTTGCGCGGCAAGGTCAACCCGCTGCCGGGACCTCGATGCGGGCGTATTGGCCGAGGGTTTCGGGCGTCATCAGATGCAGCGCATCGCAGATCTCGGCGGGCAGATGACCCGGGCCACGGCAGCGCGCCGCCGCAGCGGAGCCGGCAGCGCCGAATACCGCAAGCGCGGCCAGCGCGGCTTCGCGCGGCGGCCGCACCGCGGTGAAGGCGGCAATGACCGCACTCAGAGAGCAGCCGAGCGCCGTGGACAACGGCATCAGCGCGTGCCCCGCACGAACGGCAATGGGCTTGCCGCCGCCGGTGACGTAATCGACTGCGCCGGTCACGGCGACCACCGCGCCGGTGCGCTTGGCGAGCGCCATTGCCGCGCCGCGTGCTTCCTCGGCATTGCTGAGCGATTCGACTCCCTTACCGCCCGAGCCCTCACCGGCGAGACTGAGGATCTCCGACGCATTGCCGCGGATCACGTCGGGTGCCAGCGCCGCCAGCGCGACCGCCGCGTGCGTGCGATAAGCGCTGGCGCCGCAGCCGACCGGATCGAGCACCCACGGCTTGCCGACCTCGCCCGCATGCGTCGCCGCCTTGCGCATCGCAACGCTCCAATCGGAGGACAAAGTCCCGATGTTGATCACCAGGGCATCGGCCGTGGCGACGAAGTCCTCCACCTCCTCGGCGGCATGCGCCATGGCGGGAGACGCGCCAAGCGCGAGCAGCGTGTTGGCCGAGATGGCCATCGCCACGTAGCTGGTGATGTTGTGGACGAGCGGGCGGCGCGCCCGGACCTCTTCGAGCGCCGACCATACGTCGGCGAGCGGCAAATGAACGGACATGGCGGCTCCACAAAGGCTGCCGCGCAAAGATGAAGCTGCGAACAGTTCGCCTCGCTTTGGCCCAGGCCGAGCCGCAGCAGGTCCGATGGGCTATTCGGAGAACCGCTCCTCAGCGCCCTTCGCGAGGCACCCCGATAGTTCGCTGCGATGGTAACCGGGCGCGCCGCATATGCAACTAAAAGTTTATACGCCGGCCCACATGCGACCGGGATTGAGCACGCCCTTGGGATCGAAGCTATCCTTCACCCGCTTGTTGAGCGCGGCGAGCGCAGCACCTTCCGGCTGGAACACGTCGACGGCGGCCCGCACCGCAGCCGGCGCACGGACGAGAGTCGCGTGGCCGCCAAGCTCGGCGACGGCGCCGCGGATCGAATCCGCGTCCGGCTCGTCCTCGAAGGGCATCGCCACCCAGACGAGACCGCCGCCCCAGTCGTAGAACATCTGCGCCGCCGGCGTGACGAGATCGACCAGGCGATGCGCCTGCGACGGCGCGGTCGAGATGCGCCACAGCGGACGCTTGCGCGCGGCATCCGACACGAAAGGCTTGAGGTCGCGGATGCTCTTCCAGAGCCGGCGCGACCCTCCTTCGTCCAGCAGCGTGACCGAGCCGAAGGGCGCCATCAGCGCCGCGAGCGTTTCCTTACGGGCGGCGACCGACGGGCCAAAGCCTTCCAGACGCAACACGGTCGCGGCCTCCGCCCGTGGCAGGCCGTCGAAGAACGATGCGATGTGATCGGGCAGATGCGCGGCGCCGGAGACATCCGCTGACGAGCCGAGCGCCGCCGTCATGGCGAGGCAGGCCTCGGCATCGTCGAGGTTCTCGATCAGCACAGTGACTTCGGTCTCGGCCTTGGGCAGCACCTTCAGCGTCAGGTCAGTCATGGCCGCAAGCGTGCCGAAGGAGCCGGCGAAGAGCTTGCAAAGATCGTAGCCGGTGACGTTCTTCACGACGCGCCCGCCCGACTTGATGGTGTCGGCACGGCCGGTGACGGCGCTGACGCCGAGGAAATGATCGCGCGCCGCCCCGGCCTTGATCCGGCGCGGGCCGGCGAGGTTGGTGGCGATGGTACCGCCGAGCGTGCCCTGCCCCGCCTCGCCGCCGAACAGAGGTCCATAATCGGCCGGCTCGAAAGCGAGTTCCTGATTGTTCTCCGCGAGCAGCGCTTCGATGTCGGCGAGCTTGGTGCCGGCACGTGCCGACAGGATCAGCTCGTCCGGCTCGTAGAGCGTGACGCCCGTGAGCGCCGTGAGGTCGAGCGTAATGTCGGTCTGGCTCGGCCGACCAAGCGCGCGCTTGGAGCCGGCGCCGGCCACTTCGAGCGCCTTGTCGTTGGACACGGCCCAGCGGACCGCGTCCTCGACCTCTTTGCCGTCTCGGGGTTTGAGAATGTCGGTCATTGATAATTAGAACCGCGGAATATCGGGGAACGGCAACTGGCCGCCGGAGATGTGCATGCGGCCGAGCTCGGCGCAGCGGTGCAGTTGCGGGAACACCTTGCCGGGGTTGAGCAGGCCCTTGGCGTCGAACGCGCATTTGACGCGCTGCTGCTGATCGAGATCGGTTTCGTTGAACATCGCCGGCATCAGATCGCGCTTCTCGACGCCGACGCCGTGCTCGCCGGTCAGGACGCCACCGACTTCGACGCAGAGCTTGAGGATGTCGGCGCCGAAGTCCTCGGCCTTCTCCAACTCACCCGGCACGTTGGCATCGTAGAGGATGAGCGGGTGCAGATTGCCGTCGCCCGCATGGAAGACATTAGCGACGCGCAGGCCGTATTTGGCCGACATGTCCTTCATCGCGGCCAGCACCTGCGGCAGCTTGGCGCGCGGGATGGTGCCGTCCATGCAGTAATAATCGGGCGAGATGCGGCCGACCGCCGGGAACGCCGCCTTGCGGCCGGCCCAGAACAACAGGCGCTCTTGTTCGGAGGTCGAGCCCTTGCACGACACCGCGCCGCAGGAGCGCGCGATCGCATCGACGCGCTCGATCAGGTGATCGACCTCCTGCGCGGGCCCGTCGAGCTCGACGATCAGCAGCGCCTCGACATCGAGAGGATAACCCGCGTGCACGAACTCTTCCGCCGCGCGGATCGCCGGCCCGTCCATCATCTCCATGCCGCCGGGGATGATACCCGCGGCGATGACCTTCGACACGCAGTCGCCCGCTGCTTCCGACGAGGGAAAGCCGACCAGCAAGGCCCGCGCGGTCTCCGGCTTCTTCAACAGGCGGACGGTCACTTCGGTGACGACGCCGAGCAGACCTTCGGATCCGGTGATGAGACCCAGGAGATCGTAACCGGCGCTGTCGAGATGTTTGCCGCCGACGCGGATCACCTCACCAGTGATCAGCACGATCTCGCAGCCCAGCACGTTGTTGGTGGTCATGCCGTATTTGAGGCAATGCACGCCGCCGGAATTCTCGGCAATGTTGCCGCCGATGGTGCAGGCGATCTGCGACGACGGATCGGGCGCGTAATAGAAGCCCGCATGCGCCACGGCGTTGGATACCGCCAAATTGGTGACGCCCGGCTCGACCACGGCGACGCGGTTGTCGAGATCGATGTCGCGGATCTTGTTGAACTTGCCCATGCCGAGCAGCACGCCGTCGGCGAGCGGCAGCGCGCCGCCGGACAGCGACGTGCCCGCGCCGCGCGGCACCACCCTGATGCCTTCGTCGTGGCAATAGCGCAGCACGGCGGCGACCTGTTGCGTCGTCTCCGGCAGCACCACCACCATCGGCAATTGCCGATAGGCGGTAAGCCCGTCGCTCTCGAACGGCCTCATTTCGCGTTCGTTCGCGATCACGCCTTCGCCCGGCACGATGGTGCGCAGCGCCTTGACGATCTTCTCGCGCCGCGACAGGACCGCCGCATCCGGCTCCGGCATCTTGACCGACATGTTTTCCATACCTCCCGGCTTGCGGCTGGCGCGCGCTACAACATATCAGCCATTCGGGTGTTGACCCAGCGGACTGGTGGAAATTCCGAAAATGGAATATGGGGCACCGGCCCCCTTAAATCGGGTAGAGGAGCGTTGCAATGAAGTTTGGTGTGGCGATCGCTGTAGCCGCCGTGACCATGATGACGCAGGCCGCGCAGGCGCAGGATGTGGCTGCCGGCGAGAACTCGTTCAAGAAATGCCTGCCCTGCCACGCGATCGGCGAAGGGGCGAAGAACAAGGTCGGCCCCGAGCTCAACGGCCTCGACGGCCGTCATTCCGGCACGGCGCCCAGCTACAGCTATTCGGACGCCAACAAGAACTCCGGCATCACCTGGGGCAAGGATACGTTCCTCGAATACATCAAGGACCCGCGCGCCAAGATCCCGGGCACCAAGATGATCTTTCCCGGCATCAAGAACGAGAAGGAGGCCAATGACCTGTGGGCCTATCTCGCCTCCTTCGGACCGGACGGCAAGAAGAAGTAAAATCCGGCAAAACGGCAAAAGTGCCTGCGAAAGGGCCGCGGCGCGGCCCATTGACCTTAGTCAAGGCCGCGCCATGATGGGGCGGTAATTTGCCGCTCGCGAGCGCTGGGCTCGGTGAGGAGACATTGCAGTCATGATTAAAGATATTGTCGTCAATCTTGGGCTGGGCGATCGCGACCCGGCCAGCGAGTTCGCGGTTTCGTTGGCCGAAACATTCGAGGCCCATCTGCTCGGCGTCGCCTTTGCCTACGAGCCTGTCATTCCCGGCTCTGTGATGGGCGGCATTCCGCCCGAATTCATCGAAGCCCAGCGCACCGAATCCGACAAGAAGGCAAGCGCGGCGGTCGAACGCTTCGACGCGGCGGCCAAGCGCTCCAGCCTGTCGTCCGAAAGTCGCATCGTGACCGCCTCGATCTCGAGCGCGGCCGAACAGCTCGGCCGCATTGCCCGCCGGTTCGATCTCGCGGTGGTCGGCCAGCCCGACCGCGAGAGCGGCATGCCGGAGGAAGTGGTCGACGAAGTGGTGCTGTTCGAGAGCGGCCGTCCGGTTGTCTTCGTGCCGTATATCTTCAAAGGTCCGGCCAAGCTCGACCGTGTCATGGTGTGCTGGGACGGTGGCCGCGCCGCCAGCCGCGCCATCGCCGACGCGCTGCCGCTGATGCAGAAGGCCAAGCAGGTCGAAGTGGTGATCGTCGCCACCGGCCGGCCGAAGAGCGACGAAGTGCCGGGCGCCGATCTCGGTCAGCATCTCGCGCGCCACGGCCTGAAGGTCGAGGTCAAACGCATCACCTCGCCCGACATAGACGTGCCCTCGACGATTCTGTCCTACGCGGCCGACTCCTCGGCCGACATGATCGTGATGGGCGGTTACGGCCATTCACGCCTGCGGGAATTCGTGCTCGGCGGCGTCACGCGCGGCCTGCTCGAGTCGATGACCGTGCCGGTGCTGATGTCGCACTAAGATTGCCGCGTATTTCCGCTCATTCCCGCGCAAGCGGGAATCCAGGGTAGAATTGCACGGCCTGCATGTTTCGCCCCCTGGGTCCCCGCTTTCGCGGGGACGAGCGGAGATAGGCATGCTCTCACGCCACGTCACGACCATTGCCGGTGACAAGGTGTTCCTACGGCCGCTCACGGTCGAGGACGCAAAGCTGTATCCCGATTTCCTCGCCGATGTGACCGCCGACGACCTGCGGCTGCGCTTCTTCGCGCCGCTGCGTCAGGTCAATCCCGATCTCATCGACAAGCTGATCCACTACGATCCCAAGCGCGCGATGGCCTTCGTCGCCATCGACGACGCCACCGGCAAGCTGCTCGGCGTGGTGCGGCTGCATGACGATGCCGACGGCACGAGCGGCGAATT